>Ga0265339_10000190_pt1 | contig 51604 bp, 50 predicted proteins | sample 4CB219metaG_FD_202085 | JGI IMG/M metagenome (GOLD analysis project Ga0265339, IMG submission 202085) | Rhizosphere microbial communities from Carex aquatilis grown in University of Washington, Seatle, WA, United States - 4-CB2-19 metaG | ecosystem: Host-associated > Plants > Roots >... | reverse complement strand
CGCGTGCCTCGCCACTGCAAGACCTGCTCCCGAAACGACTCGATCTTCTCGTCCATGGAAACCTCCTGGCCGACGAAGGTCCCACAGCCACACGCCTACGTCAGGAGGGGGATCGGCGAGGATTTACTCTTGATCGACCAGGGCGACGCGGATGAAGCCCATATGGGGTCCGTCGTTGGGGCTCGTCATGGCACTGCGTGCGTTTTCCGGCGACCCTTCGTTGGTCAGGACCAACTCCACCTCGCCCTTGGGAAGCTCGTCGTGGAGCATTTTTGCCATCTCTTTGATTCTGCGCGAGGCATCGTCTAGGGAAATTCCGGGCGAGAAGCGCACGTAGACGCGCTCCATCGATTCGTCTATCTCGGGGAAGAAGGTGCTCGGAAGATGCGTAGAGGCCCAGCCTGCGCCGACGGTCAGAAGAAGACAGACGCCAATGATCCAAAGGCGCACGCCCAGCGTCCGGCGGAGAATGCGCGAGTAGACATTGGCGAGGCGTTCGATTGCGTCTCCGAGTTTCTTGCCGATGCCGTGCGCCTCCTTGTCGCTCAGCAAGAAGCGACAGGCCACCGGAGTCACGAACATGCTGATGAAATAGGAAGCGATCATCGCGACGGCGACGGTGAGCGCCAGCGGAGCGAAGAGCTTTTTCGCCAGGCCAGCCAGGAGAAGTACCGGCAGAAGCACCGCGATGGTCGTCAGGGTCGACGCGAGCACGGGAAGCGCGACGGCATTCGTACCCTCGAGCGCAGCTCGATACCGGCTCATGCCTTCGCGATGATGGCGATGGATTGATTCCAGGACCACGACCGCGTCGTCCACCAAGCGCCCCATGGCGAGCGTCAAGCCGCCTAAGGTGAAGGAGTTGAGAGTCTGGCCCGTGGCGTAGAGGATGATCAACGTGATCGCGAAAGACAGTGGGATGGCAATCGCCACAATCAACGTACCCCTGAGGCTTTGCAGAAAGATCAGGATGACTAGGGAGATGAGCACCAAGGCTTGCAACACCTCTCGCTTCAGACCAGAGTAAGAGGTCTTGACGAAGGTGGATTGATCGAACACCGGTTTGACCACCATCCCTCGCGGCAAATTCGTAAGTCCGGCGACAACCTTCTTAACGGCATCGACGATTTGAATGGTGTTGCCTCCGGGGATTCGCAGGACGTTCAGGTAGACGGCGTTCTCGCCATTGACCGAAACCGTTTGCGTAGGCGCGGCGCCGCCGTCTTCAACTTGCGCGACGTCTTCGATATAGACGGGGCTGCCATGGACTAGCTTGACCATCGCGTCGCCGATCTGCCCAACATGTTTGGGTACGGCGTCGGTGTAAACATTGGCATCGAAAGTAGACGAAATGAACTCCCCCGAGGGCAAAAGCGCGTTGGATTGAGCGACGGCGGCGGCGACTTCCTCCGCCGTGACACCGCGCGATTGCGCCTCAGCGCGGTGTACGATGACGTTGATTTGTCGCTGGCGCCCGCCATTGGGGGACGCACTTGCAACCCCAGGTATGCCCTCCAGCAGCGGTTCGATGTTATTGAGCGCGTAGTCATAGAGTAACGGTCCTGTGAGGCCACCTCCCGAAACCGTAACCTGAACGACGGGCGCGTTGGTCGGGTCGAATTGCAGAACGAAAGGCGGGATAACCCCGAGCGACTTAGGGACAGCAGACATGGCGAACTGCACCTGCTGTTGGACAAGTGTCTGAGCGGAGTTCAGATCCGTTCCCCATTGCAACCAAACATAGGCAATGCTGAGGTTGTTGCGCGACTCACTTTGGACGTGCTCGACGCCCGGGGTGGCGCTCACGTACTTCTCGATCCTCCAGGTGAGTGTCTTTTCGACGTCTTTCGCTGCCAGACCCGGGGCTAGGGTGCCGACGACGAGTACGGGTGGTGTCAGATCTGGGAACGTGTCGATAGCCATCCGGGGCGTCACCACCCAGGCAAAGACGAGCGCGGCGATGCCGAGCATCAAGCTGGCGAGCGGGTTGCGCAGCGATAGCCGGGTCACAGCGGCCTTCCAAAGCCTCCACCGCGCGCTCCAGCGTCCTGGCCACCGGTGGTTGGCGCAGCCTCTATTCGCGGCTGTACCGAGTCCCCGTCCGAAAGCAGTGCGCGCCCTTCGGTCACCACCTGGGTGTTGGCCGGAAGGGCCGTGGGATTGAAGTATAGGCCGCCCGCTCGCTCCCCGAGCACCGGCACCTCGCGCAAGTGGGCAATGGCTCCGTCGACCACGAAGAAGCTGGCTTTGCCTTCCTGTTGAGTCGCGGCATACAGGGGGATCTCGACCGCTGGGACGGGATGTCCTACGTCAATGCGAACGATCGCGGTAGTTCCGGTAGGGTATTGACGGCGTGGGTCTGAGATGTCGATCTCGAAGTGAATGGTTCGTGTGGTGGAGTCTGCCTTGGGCGCGCGGCGAGATACGGTCGCAACCACCTTGGCGCCCGTAGAGAGCATGTCGATTCGGACCGGCGCGCCGATGTGGGCAACCGCGAAGTCCTTTTCCGGTGCGTCCACGGTCACGCGCACTCTACTGCGATCGACGACCGAGACGATGGTCGTCCCAGGGTGCACGAAGGCCCCCGGATCGATGGTGCGGGTTGCAATTTCTCCGTCGAAGGGGGCCTTGAGAATACAGTCATGGACATCCAGCGAGGCGCCCACAAGCTTTGCCTTGGCTTCGAGAAGCTGCGCCCGCTCGGATGAGCTCTGCGCCGTCGTTTGCTCCACCTGGTTCGCGCCAATAAAGCCACCCTTCAACATCGAGGTTTCCCTTGCCGCTTGGTCGGACATTGCACGTTGGTGTTGGTCGACGGCCTGCGCCTGCATTTGAACAGCTCTGCTGGCTGCGTTCGGGTGCGAGCAGTCAAGGGTGGCCAGGATCTGCCCCTGCACCACCGTGTCGCCTGGTCTTACTAGGACGGTTGCGACATAGGCGGAAATGTATTGGGGGCCAACGCTCGCCTCGATCCACGACTCGACCACGCCGACATACTTTCGACTATCCGAATAGGTTGTCGCTTGCGCTTCGACAACGGATACGGGCCGAGGCACGGCACTCAGCGATACACGGTTTACCTTCCCATCGGCGTGGTGCACCAGTACCGCCACCACGAGCAAGACAATGACTGCGAGCGCTACAATAACAAGGACCTCACGACGATGACCGTAGCCGCCCGTGGTCGGCTCAACCGGTCCGACCACGGGTTCCCTTTGATCGACGTTGGCGGTCAACTTTGCCTCATGGCGGGCGAGGGAAGCACGTGTTGGGCCAAGCAGTCGATGCCGACCATTCGGGTGGACTGACGACGCCACCGCTGGCAAATAGTCGGCCACTGCGCTGCGCATGACCATCGCCGAGATCCATCGAATCGAAGGAGTCCACGTATCGATTGACTTGGTCGGCGAGTTGTTCCGTCTTTTCGGTCACGCCAGCTCCACGCCGGTGCATCGAGTCCGAAACCGCCGTACACCAGGCAGATGGTCGATTGGGCAAACCGCGAGATCTGGCAATGAGCCGGCGAGAACAGCAGTCGAGCTTCTGCGCCTGCCCGCGTTCCGTATGGGACAGACAGAATCCCTTGCCTCCCTGCTAGCCATATTATCTTTACTGTGAAGATGGTCTGTGGGGAATTATTCCCGGTCCAAAGCGGGATAATTCCCGAGTGCGGATATCGCATCGATCAGTATCCTTGCCTTCGTCATCTTGGATCTCCTCTTTCCTTGGACAGGATGGCCAGCGCTTGACGAGCCGCTGAGCGCGGTCCGGTGAAACCCAGTCTTCGGCTTCAGGAAGGCTTAGGCCGGTCTCTGTTGACATGGGCTGACCCCTTTGCGCGCATATACCTGGCCATCGGGAGCGGACTGTTCGGCGAAGGCCCCGCTTAGCGACGCTCACGTCTCACGAATTGTCGCGACGGCTGCGACATCGAACCAAGCGGTGCGGTCCGAGACTTGCTTCAGCGAATAGGAAAGAGAGTGAGATAGCAATGATCAATGCATGGTGGATTTTGTGGATGGCATTCATGTTTCTGTTTCTCGTGTCTCCGGTTACCTACGGGTGGGGCTACCGCGGATGGGGACCGCCATACCCGCGGTATATCCAGAGACGCCGCGGGCTTAGGGCAACGGCGCTCGGCCAGCCGGCAGACCCTCGCCACCAGTCTTGGGGATGGGGCGGCGATATCGTCTGGGTTGTGCTTCTTGTCGCTGGCGGCTGGGCCTTCGCGGGCCTCTTGCTGCGCTAGGAAAGCGCATCGAGGATCCGGCTCATGCCAGCGCCCACTAGCAAGCCCGAGGTCGAGCCGCAACCCTCGCAGCCGGCAAATGCCAAGCCACCGGATATCGCATCTGCTTCGGTTCCCGATACGCTGGCGTCGCTCAAGGTCAATCCTGACACCGGACTCGCGGCCGCGGAGGTCGACAATCGGCGGAAAGAGAACGGCTACAACGAAATCGCCGAGACTAGGAGCCATCCGCTCCTCAAATTTCTAAAGAAGTTTTGGGGCATCTCGGCGTGGATGCTCGAGCTGATCATGATTCTTTCCGCGGTCCTCGGGAAATATTCCGACCTTGCGGTGGTGAGCGCGCTGCTCGTGGTCAACGCCGTATTGAGCTATATGCAGGAAAGCCGGGCCGCAGGTGTCGTCGCGGCACTGCGGAAGCGATTGCAGGTCAATGCGCGCGTCCGGCGCGATTCGAGCTGGCGAGTCATTCCCGCCCGTGAATTGGTCCCCGGCGACATCGTTCGGGTGCGACCCGGCGACATCATCCCGGCGGACTTGAAGCTCCTCACGGATGCGTTGAGTGTCGACCAATCGGCGCTCACCGGCGAATCGAAAGATGCGGACAAGAAGCCTGGCGAGGTTCTTTCGTCGGGGTCGATCGTCCGACGAGGCGAAGGCAACGGCGTGGTCATGCTAACCGGCTCGAAGACCTACTTTGGCCGAACCACGCAACTCGTTCAGGAGGCGCGTCCGAAACTTCACATTGAAGCGGTCGTCGCCAAGGTTGTTCGCTGGCTCTTTGTCATCGTCGGCGCGCTGCTTGGTGTGGTGATCGTGCTGTCCCTGATTCGAGGTGTGTCGCTCCTCGAGATGGTTCCGCTCATGCTCGTTCTCTTGATGAGCGCGGTACCGGTAGCTTTGCCCGTCATGTTCACAGTAAGCATGGCGGTCGGGTCGAAGGAGCTGGCTAAGCGAGGCGTGTTGGTCACACGCCTCAGCGCCGCGGAAGACGCCGCGACGATGGATGTGCTCTGCGTTGACAAGACTGGCACGATTACCATGAATCAGTTGGCCGTCACTGGTGTGATGCCACTGGAGCACGCGACAGAAGCCGACGTGCTGTCCGCCGGCGCACTCGCGTCCCAGGAGGCCAACCAGGATCCGATTGATCTCGCGTTCCTAACCGCGGCAAAGGAGCGGCACGTCTTCGATAATGTTCCGAAAGTCACGCCTGTCTCCTTCGCGCCGTTCGATGCGAAGAACCGACGGACAGAGGCCGTGGTCGAGCAGAATGGCGCGCGACTGCGTGTGATGAAGGGTGCCGTGCGAACCGTCGCCGAAGCCTGCGGGCTCCAGCCACCGGCCATCGATGCCTTGGAGTCGCGGGTCAGCGAGTCGGCGCGCAAGGGATATCGGACGCTGGCGGTAGCACGCGGCCCGGAGACTGGAACGCCTGCGTTGGTCGGATTGGTGAGCCTCTACGATCCGCCTCGGCCGGACGCCAAGCAGCTCATCGCCAGGCTGCGCGACCTGGGCGTGCCAGTGAAGATGCTGACCGGTGACGCGCTGGCGGTGGCGAGTGAGATCGGGCAGGGCGTCGGATTGTCCAATATCCGACGCATGGCAGATTTGAAAGCGACGGGCGCTCTGGCCGGCAACGAGGCGAGGGACTTGTTGGCTGGCGCCGATGGTTTCGCTGAAGTGTATCCTGAGGACAAGTACATCGTTGTGCAGCACCTGCAGGCCGCGGGGCACATCACTGGCATGACTGGCGATGGTGTCAACGACGCGCCTGCGCTCCGCCAGGCCGAAGTAGGCATCGCCGTCAGCTCGGCGACCGACGTTGCGAAGGGGGCAGCGAGCGTCGTTTTGACCGAGCCGGGACTGACCAACATCGTGGCGCTGGTCGAGCAGGGGCGGACGATCTATCAGCGCATCTTGACGTGGATCGTGAACAAGATCAGTCGAACCATTCTGAAGGCGGCCTTCGTAGCTATTGCCTTCGTCGTGACCGGCAAGTTCGTCGTCTCCGCCTTGGCAATGCTGCTGCTGGTTTTCCTGACTGACTTCGCGAAAATCTCCCTGGCGACGGACAATGTTCAGGCGTCCAAGAAGCCGGAAACATGGAATATCGGAGGATTCATCACTGTATCGGTTGTGCTTGGAATCGCGATGCTCACCGAGACGCTCTTTCTCTTGTGGATGGGATGGTCGCGTTTCGGTTTGGCGACCAACACTAATGCCCTTACCACCTTCAGTTTCCTGACGCTGCTCTACTTCGCCGTATTCTCCATCGTGTCTGCACGGGAGCGGCGCTGGTTCTGGTCGACGGTACCCAGCAAGACCTTCCTGGCAGCCCTCACGGCGGATGCGCTGATAGGCACTGGCCTGACCTTCGTCGGTCTGTCAGATCTCACGCCATTACCCTGGATACAAACGCTCGCGATCTTCGCCTATGCCATGGTCTCGTGCCTGGTCGTGAACGACGCCGTGAAGTTTGCGATGATCAAGTGGCGCGTCGTCGATGCGGTGCCCAAGCAACCAGTCGATGCAGTGCCCAAGAAACCGGTCGATGTGCCTGGACTGATCGCCAAGCGAGCCTACGAGCTTTACGAACAGGGAGGCCGTCAGGACGGTAAGGCCGCTCAGGACTGGGGGCAGGCGGAACAGGAGATTCGGAAGAAGGAATGAAGATGAAGATCGATTCAAAGGATTTCCGCGTGCGGCCCGGTGAGAACGTCAAACTCAAGAAATGGCCGACCCAGGTGAAGCCCTATTACGAATCCAAGAAGCGGTATCAAGAGCTTCTGCAAAAACACATTGGGGAGCTGAGCTCGCTGCAGCGCCTTCACTGGGCGTCGAACCGCTATGCGTTGCTACTGATTTTTCAGGGGATGGACTCTTCCGGTAAGGATGGCGCCATCCGGCATGTCATGTCCGGGGTCAATCCGCAAGGCTGCCAGGTCTTCAGTTTCAAACAGCCTAGCGCGGAAGAGACGGAACATGACTTTCTCTGGCGCACCACACGCAAACTCCCCGAACGGGGTCAAATTGGTATCTTCAATCGTTCCTACTACGAGGAGGTGCTGATCGTCCGGGTTCATCCGGAGAGCCTCCGCACTCGGGGGCTTTCAGACGAATCACTCGGCGCCAAAGCTCTCTGGAAGGAACGGTATTGTTCCATCGTCGACTTGGAAGAACATCTCCATCGCAACAACACCCGCATCATCAAATTCTTCCTTCATCTTTCGAAGGGCGAGCAACGAAGGCGATTTCTCGACCGCATTGACGATCCGAATAAGAACTGGAAATTCAGCCAGGCTGACGTCCACGAGAGAAAGTACTGGGAACATTACATCAGGGCTTACGAGGCTTGCCTGAGTGCAACGACCACCCATCATGCGCCCTGGTACATCGTTCCCGCCGATGACAAGGAGAACACCCGGTTAATTGTTTCCCAAATCGTGCTTGATGCGTTCAATGAACTCGGGATGGAATATCCCAAGTCCAGTGCGAAGCGTCGGCTTCAACTGAAATCAATTCGCAAACGCCTCTGAATGAACCTTATGGACAAGTTCTGCGTGCGGCCGGCGCAATAGACGAGGCTCATGCGCGACAGCTCTGTTGGGCGCCGAAACGTCGATTCAATGGGTCTCGGCGCGCGGTGTGGATAACATCAGCGGCGTCCCGCCCGCGCCCGGGCCAATGACCACTGTCTTCGCGTTACTGGATGTTGCCAGTCGATTGAGCTCTTGAATGCGATCGTATTCGAGCATGGAAGGCGTCAGGCTTGCGGCGACGATCTTGTTGTAGTCGGCGACGCCTTGAGCTTCGATCCGCCGTTGCTCCGCGACCGATTTGGCCACCTCGATGACGTACTTCATCTTGAGCACGTCCTGCTCGGCGGCGAGTTTCTGGTCGATGGCGTGGCGGATGGCCTCGGGAAGCTCCACGTTGCGGATCAGCACGGCCTCGAGCGCGATGTGCTTACCCTCGATCTTTGCGCGCAGGCCTTCGCGAATTTCTCGTTCGATGAGGTCGCGCTTGGTGGAGTAAATTTCCTCGGGCGTGTAGCGACCGAAGACCCGACGCGCCTCCGAGCGCAGGACGGGCTCGACGATTGTTTGATAGTAGTCGGGGCCGATCTCGCGTTGGAGCTGGACGATCTCGTTGGGGTTCAAGTGGTACCGCACGGAGGCGTCGAGCTTGATGCCAAGCCCGTTGACCGCGATGACGTCCAGCACCTCGTCATGGCTCATCGAGCGCAGGTCGTAGACGTAGAAATCGTTCCAGGGTGCGATGTAGTGAAGCCCCTCGCCGTAGGCCGGCGACTGCGTGCCGTTGGAAGCTCGCCACAGGACGCCCACGCGGCCCGGCCCAACGGCGGTCGCGCATCCTCCAGCAATCCCCAGCGCGGCAAGTACGAGTGCCACTCTTCCCACTCTCGCAAACGGAATCGTCCACTGTTTATTCATGGTGAAACCTCCAACAGAAAGGCCTGATCGCGCGGGTGCACGAGAACGTGCGCCGTCGCGGCCGTAAGCAACTGGGTCCAAGCACGCTGGGCGGCGTCGGCCAAGATCTGGGGTGAAAGACTGGGCGCGATCAAGGCCTGCGAGGCGGTGATTCCGCGCGCTTGCGCCCGGAGCTCCTCGGCGTGCTGCCTGGCCATCGCCGGCAATTCCCGGGAGGCGATGGCTTCCTGCTCTTTCACGCCCGTCTGGAGGACCCGGCGATAGGCTTGCGAGTGCGCGTCGATGCGGAGCGTGCGCAAAGTGATGGAGTCGAAGACGACGTGGTGAGGGCGCAACCTCTCGGCGACGTCGTCCGTGACCTTCTTCTCGGCTCGCCCGATGCCGAGCGTGTCAAGCTGGTCCGCACGAAATCCAGCGAGGACTTTACGCAAACTCGAGCGCAAGATCGGCTGCACGAGGACGTGGTAGTAGTCCAGGCCGGTTTCCCGCGCGAGAGCCACCACTTCCCCGGGGACCGGGTGGAAGGTGATGATGGACGAGTGCGCTTCGAGCGGAGCGCCATCTGCGGACAGCGCTGCCAAATCCTCGCTGTGCTCCTGTGCTCGCAAATCGTAGGTCTCGACCTCGTCCAGCGGGCCTATCCAATGGACGCCCTCGGGCAGCACCTTGGTATCGACGCTACCCATCCGTAGCACCACCCCCGCCCGGCCCGACGGCACCGTCGCACACGCGAGCGGCGAAAAGCACACGAAGACAAGAAGAGGCAATCGCATAGGCCACGTCCACCTCGGAGAATCAGCATCCGGCGTGCCACCAGCCGAAGTGGCTGACACAACTTGCTCAGTGCGCATTCCGTCGGGACAATTTCCGCTTCGATTCGGGAGTTGTTCCTCGCGCGCAGAACGAAGGGTACGGGTATGGTAGATGCACTGCCTTCTGTGATGGCTAACGCGACATCCGACCCATCGCCCTTCTCAGTCGTTCTAGCCGCCGTGGATGGATCCGAGCGATCGTCCAGCGTGGTGCGCGTCGCCGCGGATCTCGCGCGACGGTGCAACGGCCGTCTTCATCTTTACCGCTCGGTTTCGATCCCGCAGGAGTTTCCAGCGGCCGCAAGAATGCCGCCGGACGCGTTGCCAGGCATCCTCCTCACTCAGGCCCGTCACGAGCTGCAGACCCTCGCCGCTGACTATCCGGACGCCATTATCGACGAACCGGCTTTGCACGATCCCCCTCAGGCCTGGCGGGGAATTCTCGCAGCGGGCGAGCGCTTGAACGCAGATCTCATCGTCATCGGCAGCCACGGCTACGGCGGGTGGGATCGCGTGCTTGGCACCACGGCCGCCAATGTGGTCAATCGCGCCGACCGGAGCGTTCGCGTCGTGCATGGGCGGCTGTCGGCCGCGAAGCAGTGAACCCGAGTTTGTGGTACCGCGGTGCCTTTTCGTTAGCGATAGGGGTCGGGATTATTTCCGTTGCGTACGGGAGGTCTTCCCGTTTCAGCTGTGTGTCCCTGTCTGCTGGCCGCGATCGTCTCGATGCGGACGGCGTAAGAAGCTGTTCACGCGATGGCGCAGGTTGACGATATCGAGCGGCTGCTCGAAGACGGCGACTGTTTCGAACGGCTCTGGTTTCGCGCGGACCGTCTTGCCTCCTAAGCTGCCGATGAAGATGAAGGGCGGAAGCTTCGTCCAGTCCGCGAGTTTATTGAACGACTGGAGCTCTGGCTCGTGTAGCAGGCTCGTCTCGGCTATCACCAACGCGAACGCGCCAGATCCAAACTCTGGGTGAAGCGAGACGGACACGGCGTCCACCAGGTCGACGCCAGTGGCCACCCCGACGACGTCGTAGCCTTCGGCCCTAAGGACCGATGACAGGAATCCGCGCAGGGTCGGGTTCTTCTGTCCAACCAACAGACGCTGCCTGCGGGGAGCATTGGTGTTCGAAGGTGACGTTTGCATGGCGCTGCTTACCTGCACGGAAGGTGCCATTCTTGGGATAACGTTCGATCAGACGGTGAGCATGCCCAGTCGGACGGTGAGGATGGCGCGCACCCGCCGCTCTTGCCGCGGTCAGGAAGGCTGCCGACTTGGCCGGTGTTCCCCTCATTTGGCGCGAGCCGGGCTCCGGCACACGAGCCGTGGTCGAGCGTGCGCTAGGCGGCCTTCGCCCGGCCTTGGTGCCGCGCCAGTCCGATTTGACGATTGGCGAGACAGAATCCATCAAGTCGTGCGTCCTGCCTGGAATGGGCATCGGCTTTCTCTCGCGCTGGAGCATTCAGCGCGAGATCGGCCATCGCCTACTGGAAGTCATTCGACTTCCCGATCTCACCGTTCCTCGGACGTTCAGTTGGGCGAGGCCAGGGGGTAGCCTTTCAGGGCAGGCGGCGCTTTTTCATCGCTACGCCGTGGCTCATCCTCCCGACTGTTGTACCTCGCAACCAATCAGTCCTGAACCGAGGCCGTGCCTCGCGCTGGCTTGTCATAGAACGGGCACGCCCCGCCGATGCCCTCGCGGTTCATGTCTGAAAACTCGCGCCGCACTCTGCTGGTGGGGAAGTCAATGCCGAGGTTTTTCTTGGCGAAGCGGGCGGCGGACAGAAGGTCGAGGAAGGTGTCGCGCTTGCCGCAGCGAGGAGCGTCGGTGTTGCCGATGACCTTCAGCGCTTCGGCGGTGGCCCTTGTGGACAGGCCGCGCTCGCGGCCTTTGAGAGGACTGCTGTCGCTGGCGATGCTCACGAAGATTCCGGCGCCCACACCGGCGCCGCAGGCGCCCTGGAAGCCGCAAAAACCGCCGAGCACCGGCTCGGATCGTCGGCGTGCTTCGGCCAGCAGAGAGGACTTGCGTTCGCTGTGACCGCCAAGGTTGCACCACGCTGTCAGCAATACGATCATCGGGGATCGAGCGCAGCCGGATCCTGGCAGTAAAACTGCTGCAATTGGGAATAGAGCTCTGGGTGCTTAGCGCGAAGTTGGCGCGGCTTCTCGAAGAACGTCTCGGTCGCGACGGCAAAGAACTCGGCCGGATTGGTCGCGCCATACTGATCGATCAGCGTACGGTGGTGATGCTCGGTGTCGCGTACGAGTTGATCGAAGTCGTGGCCCAGGACTCGTGCCCACGCGACGTACATCGAGCGGCGTGGAAGAATGGGAACTCCGTTTCCTGCGCCGTCCTCCTGATCCAACTGATGAGCGAACTCGTGCAGTACGACGTTGTGTCCGTCGTGAATGTCGGCGGCGCCCGCGAGAACGCTATCCCATGCCAGCACCACCACATCGCGTGCCCATGATTCGCCAAGCCTAGCTTGCGGACCCTCGGCAACCAGACCGTCCGCGGTGTGCCGACCGCCACGCACAAGATAGGTTGTTGGATACACCAGGATGGAGGCAAGGTTCGGGTAATAGTCCGCCTGGCGATGAAGAAGCAGAACGCATGCTTGCGTCGCGATGGTGACCCTCGCCTCATCGGTCATCTGCAAACCACCGCATCCTTCAAAATGCTTTTCCGCGAGGAACACTTGGATGTGTGCGACAAGCTCTCGCCGGTCCTCGGGGGACAAGCAGGCGACGTATGGAACATTCTTCTCGATAATCGCGAGCCACTCGGCTGGAAAGGGACGGCGGCGAATCGCTTCACGGCGACGGCCTTTCAACCAAGCGAACATGGCTCTCGCAGCGTAGACCATCAGTCAGTAAAACCGGTGGATATTGTGGAGACAGGTACGGCAGCGAGGTCTGGTCCGGGGGCACTTCGGTAGAATGCCTTGCCGCGCATTGATGACGCCGCGCTCCTTCAAAGTGAAGGTCGACCTGGGGAGCGTAGGCCGCGGCATCAGGTTGGGTGAGACGACGGGATTCGAGAGCATCACAGGCAAGGGCGTGCGCTGAAAGGTCGGCGGTCAGGCCGTGGCCCTCGGGAATCGTGCGCTCGTTACCCAGCTCGGTGTCGAGCTCGGTGCGCTCGCCGAGAAGGCCGAGGCGCTGCGGACCGAGGGTCAGACTGTCATGTTCGTGGTGTTTGACGGGAAACCAGCAGGCCTGGTCGGCGTCGCTGACCCGATCGAGGAAAGAGTCCAACAGTGAAAGAATAGCGAACTGCACTGGCCCCGAGCCGTGCGTCGTCGTCCGCGGGGGACGAGGGCGAAGCAGCGGTAGGGGTACATGGGCTGGCCATTGAGCCGCGAAATTCGGACCCCGCGGCGCAAGCTGCGGACACTCAATCGTCGTCACCTTCGGAAGGATCGCGGCGCGGATGACGACCTGGCGAAGGACAGGGGAACATGGCGCTAATGATGGCTTAGGCGACAGGCTGGGACAAGCTTTCTTGGCTTCCAGCGGGCCCTGCCATCGTCGAATCGGAGAAGGCAGGCTGTCCAGTGGCCTCAACAACTGCGGCCCAAAGATCGCCCTGAACATCCACTTGCTTGCGGAAGCGGGTCGCGAGCGGCATGGGCACGTGGACGAATCGACCATGCCAACGACCGATGATCATGTCGGTGTTGCCAGCCATGCCCGCGTGAACTGCGTTGCGCGCCAGGTTCCAGCAGTAAACGCTGTCGGCAGGGGCAGCGGGAACGCTGCGAATGTAGTAGCTGGGGTCGATATACTTTACGGTCACGTCGACACGCTTGCGTTTGAATCGTTCGATGATCTTGTCACGCAGGACGATCCCAATATCGCTCAGTTTTATATTGCCGCTGGCATCGGTGGGTACCATTGCGCCCTCGCCGGTCGGCCGACAGTGCTCTTGGCCTGCTCCCTCGGCCACGACGATAAGCGCATGGGACTCGGCTTCGAGTCGCCGTTCAAGAAACTCGAACAGTCCACCTCGCCCTTCGAATGGGACCGGCACTTCTGGAATCAGCACGACGTCCACATCGGTCGAGGCCAGCGCCGCGTGGCAGGCGATGAATCCCGAGTGACGCCCCATCAGCTTGACGATGCTGATGCAGTCATGAGTACCCAGCGCCTCAACGTGGGCGCTGCGAATGACGTCGACGGCGACTGAAAAGGCCGTTTCGAAGCCGAAGCTGCGGTCAATGAAGTGGATATCGTTGTCGATGGTCTTGGGAACGCCGATGATGCCAATGGGAAGCTTCCGCTTTCGGATTTCCTCAACCACGGTCATGGCGCCTCGAAACGTGCCGTCGCCGCCGATGACGAAGAGGATGCCGATGCCCATCTGATGAAGGCGGTCGACGATCTCCGTCGGATCCTGATTGCCACGCGAGGTGCCGAGCATGGTTCCACCTTCGTGATGGATGCCGGAAACCACGGCCGGGCTGAGGCGAACCGGACCATGCCCGTGGCGCTGGACCAGGCCCGCATAGCCGTATCTGAAGCCGAAGATTTCCTGAACGCCGTAGCTGTGCCAAAGCCCCAGCACCAAACCGCGCACGACATTGTTGAGTCCGGGACAAAGGCCGCCACAGGTAACGATGCCACAGCGCAACTGCGCGGCGCCGAAAAACACCTTGTGGCGCGGCCCCGCCAGCTCGAAGGCAGGGGCTTTCGCGGGATCGCCGGTGTGCTGCAGAACTGTTGAAATCCGATCTTCGAGCAGCACGCGATCGGCTTGGCCGACGTAATGGATGGCACTCTCAGCCAGGCGCCCAGCCAGGGGTGATGGATAGTTGCACTCGCCGATGATGCTGATTTCGAGATCGGAAGCGATCACGCGTCGGGTGCGTTCTGAAACAGTAAGAGAGAGAGCCATGCCTCCTTTTCCCAGGCCGACCGCTGGGTTTTGAGCCAGTCGTAGGCCAGCGTCGGCCTGCAGTTATTCCCCGTGTACTCAGTCACCAATGGCGACGTTGGGTTCAACCTCCCTTCCTAGACAGACTGGATCATCACCCGAGTGCGGTTTCGGTGCAGGATCAAGATTGTAAATTTGCGAAGACGTTGCACGATTGCTGCATCAATGTCATGTCTTGTGCGCGACGGCTTTGAAGAAGGTGTAGCAAAAGGTGCCGTCGTCAGTGGCGCTGCGCTTGAGGTCGGCGATGCCTTCGTCCCAGGCGGCCTGGTCGATGAGCCCGAGACGCAGGGCCGACGTGGCCGCGCCTTCGACCATGGCGATGAAGGTCTTGCGCGTGAACCCGTCGACCCAGCGCGGGCGGCTGCTGTCGGCGTACACGAAGCGTGGTGAGACTTGTACGTCGGCGAGCCCGGCCGCGCGCAGGAGCGGATAGAGCCGGCGTCCGATGAGCGCGTCCCCGCCCGCCGCTGCCTGGGCCTGATTCAGGCATTCGATCGTGCGCTGCGCACGGGCGCTCTTCGGGTGAAAGAAGGCCGAGCCGTGATCGCCCTCGATGACGGTCAGCGAGCCGCCGGGCCGCAACACACGCAGGAGGGCAGGCAGGGCCGCCTCGGGCTGGCGGAGGTGCTCCAGCACGAAGCACACAAACACGTGATCGAAGCTCCCGTCCGCGAAGGGCAGCGCGAAAAGATCCGCCTGCTGGAATTCCACATTCGTCAGGCCGGCACGGCTGATCGCCGCGCGCGCCAGGGCCAGCGATTCGGCCGACACATCCACGCTGGCGAAGTGGGCCGTCGGACTTCGGCGCGCGAGAATTCGTGTTTGCGCGCCCACCCCGCATCCGGCTTCCAGCACGCGGGCGCCGGCCGGGTACGCCGTATCTTGGTGAAGCAAATCCGCCAACGTACCTGCCTGATCAGCCAGACGCGTGGCCTCCACAACGACAACCTTTTCGCGGCTTTGCCCAGCAATTGGCGCCCACCCCTATTGGGTCTTCGTGACGTTTGCTATTGGGAAATCAACGCTTCCACTGCCACCGCCTGTTTCCACTAGAATCTTGGCCTCTAGCAGGTTCCCCAGTTTCATGCCTGCGGCGTCCCACGCCTTGAAGTGGTCGGAAATGGTTATTGTTCCGCACTGGCGCGCCTTCTGCCGAATACTCCAAAACTGCAACCAACTCGAGGCGTTGCATCTTGAGCCACCGGTTCCATTCGTGTTGTTCGAGAATAGCTTGTAGCTCTCGCCATCAATAGTGACAGTACCCTTGAGGGTCGAGTTGTAAGCGTTGAACGGCATCGTGCCGAACGAGTCATCGACGATGTAGTACTCAACGCATGGGTTCGTCGACCAACCGTAAATGCCTATATAGGAGTAGCCGCCTGCGCTTCCCGTTTTCTTAAAGGCGACTTGTGCGGCAATCGTTCCGTACTGGTCGTAGGTCTTGCCGCTGTTCCCCCATTCAAAACCGAGACGGCCCAGGTAGTCGCCAGAATTGTTCCAACCGGCACTAAATGCAGGAGTACTAAAGGTGGTCAAGGTCCCCGAGCCTGCATTCGACCAGATTTGCCAGGCGAGATTGCCCGTCCCGCCCTGACTATTCCCCGAGTGCGACTGGCCACCGCTCGGCATTGCGGGGATAGATGTGCAATCCGTCGTTGTCGTGCTTGTGCCGCCGCTCGTGCCGCCACTTCCGGGACCACCATCCCGGCCGGGAATGCCACCCGAGCTGGTGACTCCGCCGGAACTAGTTCCTCCACCTGTTCCTAGGGCGCCGCCGCTGCCGGGGCCAGCATCTTTCCCGGTGGCACCGCCAGAACTGGTGGCGCCGGCGCTACCGAGGTTCCCGCCCGTGGTGGTCGTACCACCGGCGGTACTCGTGCCGCCGGCGCTAGTGATCCCGCCCTGGGCGGTGGAGCCGCCGTTGCCGATGGCTCCGCCCGAGGTGGCGTTTCCGCCGTTACCGGTGGTCCCGCCGGAATCGCTGCCACCAGTGCCCTGAGTACCTCCTCCATTGGAAGAGCAGCCGGCCGCGAGCAGAAGCGCGAGCGCTGGCGTAAGAACACAAGTCAACGACGATACTCTGCGGACAACATGCAACGACGTCATGGGTACTCCTTTGAACAACTGAACTTCAGGCGCGAAACTCTACTGGTCCATACTCTTCTGCGTTGGCCGTTCCCCGGCTGCTCGCTAAGGCCATGCATAGAACAGTTGCCGCAAGCGCTAGAAGTGGTCCAAGTGGTTTCTCGCCGGCGCTGGCTCCCATTCATCTCCTGTGCTTCGCCAGAGAGTCATCCGAGGTGGGGGGGAGGCGATCGCGACGTGGAACGGGATGTTGGGCGGCACGATCTCCGATGTCAGAGGTGCCTGTGCGGACTGGGATCAGCGTCGGATCGGCGACGATGGCGAGTTTCGGACGGAGGTTCCCCCTCAGCACGGGACGCTGGTTTTGCCGGGAACGCCTTCTTTAAGCGGCTAGTCATTCGTAGCGATGGTGGAGACCGCCGACCTCAGGCAGCTCTACGACCTTGCCTAGGGTGGGCAGCTGCACGGGGCGCGGCTAAGGATGCGTTCGTGATCGGTGAAACGCTCAGGAAAGACCTAGGCAATGGGAAATGAATCACGTTCATATTGCTGGCAGGAACGCGGGCGGGGCGAGGGCGTACAAGTTCGTCAAACACTATTCCGTCCTGTGCAGACTAGATGAAGTGGCTGGCTCGATTCACTTGGTGCTGACGATGCCGTTGGCCGATCCAAACGCGGGAACCGCGTGTGCAGGTGGTCAGCCATGAACCATGTTGCAATCGATCGAGAAGCGCGAATTATGCCGAGCTCGGCATAAGGGGCGCTTTCTCGAGCTTGTTTCCAACAAGACGACTGCCGAGCGGTCGAGGCGCCGCAACTGTGACAAGCTCGTCATGGTTGGTGGTGTCCCGTCGCTTCGGCCACGACTTTGCCGTGCAGTTTGGGGGATTGGTGAACGGCACGTGTTCTGCACCGTACGGATCCCATGCAATCAAACCAGATTATTCCTGCAGTACTTCTGGCGCTGGCGGCAGCCGGGTGCGCCGCGGGCAGCGAATCGTCGGGGGCCGCGGCCAGTGCGAGCAGTCCGACCGGTACGACTACCGCTGCCGCCTCCACCGATCCGGATCCGGAGCGCGCGATCGCCGAAGCTGACATCATTCAACTCGATGGCGGCCTCCTCTACGCAATGTCGAAGTCGGGTACTATCAGCGTCGTGGACGTCTCGGCTCCGGAGCGTCTGGTATTGTTGGGACAGAGCCGTCTTCCAGGACAGCCGTTCGAGATGTACCTGCGGAGCGGCTTCCTGGTGGCTATGTCCAATGGCGCAGTAGACCCCAACGGGGCGGTAGTGACCATCCAGATGGCGAATGGTGGGTTCGGTTCGGGAGGAAGCACCGGTACGACCGCAGATGGCACTGGGGCGGCGGTTATCGTCCTCGACGTGCAGGACCCGAAGAGGTTGAACACGCTGGCCACCTTCTCGGTACCGGGTGATATCGCCGACTCGCGCGTGGTAGGCAACGTGCTGTACCTGGCAACCTACGAGAACGCGGCTTGCTACGGTTGCGGACCCGCGCCGCGCACCATGGTAACCAGTTTCGACATCACCAACCCGACAACGATGAGGCAGGTGGCGCAGGTGTCGTTCCAGAGCAACGCACCCGACGGCTACAACCTTCCTTGGGGAGCGAACTGGAAACGCAGCATCTTCGTCACCGACCAGCGATTCTACATCGGCGGCCACGCAGACATCGATCCGGATACCTTCGGTACCTCGACCACCAAGGAAGGAATCATCGACGTCCTGGATGTGACCGATCCAGCGGGGCGCCTGGGTGCCGGCGCGCGCCTCGTAGTGGCGGGTGCAATCCTCAGCCGATGGCAGATGGATGAGCGGGCAGGCGTTCTGCGGGTGGTCAGCCAGCGTGGTGCCGGGCGCACCGGCAACGGTCTCGGCGCGCCGGAGGTCGACACCTTCAGCGTCGCGAGCGCAACGTCGTTTACGCCGCTCGGTCACATGACTATGGCGCTACCACGCCAGGAGGGCCTGCGTACCGTGCGCTTCGACGAACAGCGGGCCTACGCTATCACCTACAACCAAACGGACCCTCTGTTTGTGATTGACCTCGCCGATCCTAGCCAGCCCACGCAACGGGGTGAGCTGTTCATGCCCGGCTTCATGTACTACCTCGAACCGCACGGAGACCGGCTGATCGGCCTCGGGATCGACCGCACCGATCTGGTGGGAAGCCTCAACGTCTCGCTGTTCGACGTCAGCGATCCGAACCAGCCGCGCATGCTCAGCCGGGTTTCGTTCGGCACTCCGGGCATCACCGAGGACTACGAGATCCTGAACAGCGAGGTCTCCGAGGATCAAGACAGGATCCAGAAGGCCTTTCGTGTGTTCGACGACGGCTTGGTGGTGGTGCCATTTGCGGCGTTGCGACCCTACGGCGCGACCGGCTCAGGGTGCGACAACGACGGCGGCGGCGTCCAGACCGTGGAATGGGCAAACGATACTCTTCGCAAGCATGCTCTGCTGCCGCTTCCCGGTAACCCGCGACGTGCGTTCGAGCTCGGCGCAGAGATGATCACCGTCTCCGATTCGAACGTGCGGTCGTTCTCGCTTGCCAGCCTCGATACGGCCCAACAGAGTGCCGACCTGGTCATCGGCACGTGCACGACCACCAGCACGACCCCAACCTACTACGGCGACGGCAACCAGCAGGGCGCCGCCGAGGGCGGCCAATACCCGATGGCCTGCTCCACGGGACCCAGCCGCTCCGGCAGCGATCGTTGGCCGGTGCTCATCTCGATGGCGGCGCTGGCGGTCAATCGCTACCGCCGCCGCCGCCGTTCGCCTTCTCAAGCCGTGCCGTCGTAGTTCACAACGGGGGCTTCCCTGCGGCATAGACCTCATGCCAATCAGTCGATCCTAGACCGGGACCGGCCCGAACTTCCCCGACTCTACATCAATGATCGCCTGCCGGATCTCGTCGGCACTGTTCATCACGAAGGGACCGTACTGCACCACCGGTTCGGGGATTGGCTCTCCGGCAAGCACGATGACGTGGCTTTCTTCCTCAGCCAACAACTCAAGCCTGTCGCCGTCGTTCGCAAAGAGGATCAGCTCGCCGGCGCGCGCAGAAATCTCCCCCGCCCGTACCCGGCCTTTCGCCACCACCGCAAGGGCGTTGTACGTCGCGGGGATGATAACTGGGAGTTGTCCGCCTAGGTCGAGGTGCGCGTCCAGCATCGTGATAGGGGTGAAGGTGTGGGCAGGTCCGCGCGTGCCACCGTGCACGCCAGCGATCACACGAACCTCACCTCGGTCCAGGGCGACCCTGGGGATTGCGGCCGAGGTAATTGGCTGGTAGGCGGGCGCCGCGACCTTGTCCTTGCGAGGCAGATTGACCCACAGTTGCATCATGTGCATGGGGCCACCGCGCCGGCTGAACCCTTCTTCGTGGTACTCCTCGTGGAAGATGCCGCGTCCAGCGGTCATCCACTGGACATCGCCAGGGCCAATGACCCCGGCATGCCCGGCATTGTCGCGATGGGCGACCGAGCCTGCCCACGCAAGTGTAACCGTTTCGAAGCCGCGATGGGGATGCCAGCCAACGCCGCGCTTACCCTCCTCCAAGGGCGCAAATTCCTTGGGCGGGCCGTAGTCCATCAACACGAATGGACTCACCCGTTCGGCGTTTAGCCCTGACCTGGGGAAATAGGTCGAGACATAGAATCCGTCTCCAACCCAGTGAAACGTCGTGCTGCGGTGGACACCTTCCACACTGCGAACCCGTTGGGCGTGGTCGCGGACAATGGCTTGATTGGACATGTGTCTAAGTCTAATCACCGGAGGCGGTCAGACTACCCTGACTGCGCCAGTCGCGGCGCTGGCGCCAGATTCGGTGGCGACAGAAGCCCTGACCACGGACCTGCCCTTCACGCTTCAACGCTCCAACCAGGGAATGTCCGTGGGGTCTTTGCCCGCGAATTGACATTTGACGCGACGATTGGAGCGGCCGATGGGCGAATTCTCGCGCGAATTGTTGGGTGGGCGCCAATTGTTAGGCAAGGCGCACAGGCGGTTCCGCCTTGTCGACTGCCTCGATTTGGCACCCCATCCCGCCATTCTGATGGAGTCGTCGGATTCGTCGCCGCGTTCCTTGGACAGCATGAACAGCTGGGTTCTGTCCACGATGGTTGCATGCCGTTTGGACATCTCGCTCTCGTCGAGAAGTGCAAGTGCCCGAGTGACGTCGCCTCGCGCGAAGATCCAAGCCACGTCGACGATAGCCGCGCGTTCGATAGACTGACGCCGTTCACAAGAACGATCTTGCGCTCAATGGTGAGAAAGCCGAAACGTTAGAAAAGGGGCTGCACCGTCCGACCCACATCGGAGAAAGAACGCGTGAGCTTCAATTCCCTTGCAGGAAACATAGAAGTGGTCGATGTAGCCGATCACCTGTAGGTCGGCGGATCCGACGATTCGACGATTCGACCATCTACCTCCCGTCTCTCCATGTCCGGACGCTCTCATGTGCCCAGGCATCAAGCTGAGCCGCCGTATAATCGCTTACGGCAAGCGCGTCGACAGCGGAGCAGAAGACAGCTTGCAGCGCTGGCTCATCTCCCTACCGGCAGCACTTTCGGCTCGGGTGACCGCGGCACGCCTGGCTCGCCGGACCTGGCTTGTCCAGAGTAGCCGAGTCAGAAGCACGGCCGTGCATGAGGCAGACTGCCGCGCCTATTGCGGCGAACGATCGCAGCTCAGCAGCACTTCGGACGCATGCTGATGTTCGAGTCAAAGAAAGGAAGGCGACCGACGTGCCGTGTACGGCACGTTTGCTGAGGCCAGGGTCAGCCACTTCTCAGACGCCGCGCCTTCGGATCCCTCGCTGTGCATCGTGCGCGTAATGAACCTCGCCGTTGTGGCCTTGATCTAGGCTGGCGCCAACGATTACCTAGCAAAGCGGGTGTCTGTCCGAGAGCTTCTCGCCGCCGCGTTCGGCAAGTGCGTTGGCGAGACAAAGGGCAAGAGCTTGGTCATCGCCGCACGCGCCCGCCGGGTGCGGCGCCTGCCCGCACATGCTGTGGGTAGTCCGCCACAGGCACTAGCGCTGTACTGATTGGAAAGGCGTGGTCTGGCACGAGGTATGCTCTGCCCAGACGTATGCACTTGAGCCTGACTGCAGAAGGGACCCAAAGCATTCTTAATTATAGGTATGTGCAACAACTGGTAACAATCGGTGTTCTACCGATGGAAGGCTGATCATGATGACAATCGCGATTTGGGCCGTTGTGGTACTGACGTCAGTAGCCAATCCGACGGCTGTGTACAAGGGGACGACCATCGCTAGCTCAAAGGCGGGCCAAAGCACCAAGGTCGCATACAATTGCCACGAGTTACGCGCGCTGACGCTGGACGGGGTCAGCCAGGCACTACGTTGCGAGCCGGAGCACGGCGTGGCCGAGGACGTCCCTGCCGCTACATCCCATCGTTGCCACGAGATACGCGCGCTAACGCTGAACGGCGTCAGTCAAGTGGTGCGTTGCGAGCCGGAACACGGCGTGGCCGATAGCGACCATGCCGCTATATCTCGTCGCTTTAGCGATGTCGGAAAGTGAGAGTCCGATCGGTTCTGTCCGAGCACCTCGGAATAGCGGGCGGACGGAACCGAGCTGTGTGCGCAGACCTTCCGTAGAAAAGCGCACCAGTAGCGGTGCTGAAATCATGGAGGAATCTGCGATGCGGGAGAGCTGGTTGACTGACCGTTACACTGTTCGCAGGTCATAACCCGGTTCGCTGCGAGGCGCTCCGCCCGCGTCTTGCTCCGGGCCGCGGCCAGTTGCGCCGGCAGGTCGACCCCAAGCGCACCTAGCGCGAGCGTCAGTCGCCGCGCATGCGGAGCCAGGAGCTTCGGGGTCGAGGATTCCATTAAGCATCGATCTAAATAGCGCGGGAAGTTACCGCTGGCCGGGCAAATGAGTGGCGTCGGTGCCATGCTTCCATGATGAAGCAACGCAAGCTTCTGCCCGTGGGCGCGCCGTCCATGTCGATCCGCCTTGCGCGGTTCGAGGACATCTCTGGGATTCTTCGGCTGATCGAGCGCGCTCTCGAGCACGGTTGCCGCGACGTCTACGATGAGCGCCAGCGGCGAACGGTCTACCTGGCCTATGCGTCGTCGCTATTCATCGAAACGCTGGCGCCATTCGAAACCCTGGTGGCGGAAATCGGCGGACGCCCGGTCGGTGCGGCGCAACTCGATCCAAGGAAGGGCTTGTTGCGCGCGCTTTTCGCGGACGCCGGGTTTCAGGGGCAAGGCGTGGGGCGTGCACTACTCGGTGCCATCGAATCACGTGCCCTTGCCGCCCGCTGCGAGCGTCTCTGCGGTGCGATGTCCTTGAACGCGGTCGAGTTCTACCGACGGGCCGGCTTCCGCGCACGAGGCCGCCCGGACGGCCTCCCTGGCGTCCCGACCTGGGTACCGGTACAGTGGATGGACAAAACTCTCGGTGCTGGTCGTTGAGTGTGTAGACGATCATGCAAAAGAGCGGAGAAACAATCGTCAGACTGCGATCGATGTTCTCGACATCAGACGGGAAATTCAGGCAGTTGAGACCTGTGGCCGCCGCATTTCACTCGATCGTCTTGGCGCCGTTCATGACTATCATCTCCAATCAGGGACTCGACAACGAGCTGATTGTGTCGGCGGCGAACGGCGTTGGAAAGGTCCGTCGTCGGGAACGACTCGGCGGTCTTCTCAGGTTCTACTACCGCGTGGCTGCGTGAAGTGGGCTCGGATTAGCATCGAGGGGCGCGATCGAGCTTCGGCACAAGACGGGGTGGTAGTCGTCGTCCCGGCTCAGTTTCCAAGATCGGCCATGAACGCCCGCACATCACCCTTGGGCTCGCCGACCGCGACTCGCTCGATCACGGCTCGGACCAACCGTCCGCGGTTTTCGGAGCTACTCCGCGAAGGCGCGCCTCGAGTCGCCCGAGCTGGTCGCCAACCTCCTGCAACTTCGTGTCGAGCAACCGCTGGCCGGCACCGCTGACGGCGCTGACCGATTCGACCAGGCGTTTGCCCTCGCTGGCTTGCAGCACTCGCCAGCCCCCGTTGTAGCCGCCCCAGCCGCGACTCCGCTAACGCGCCCCTCGCGATGAAACCGGCCCCGCGAAAATAAATGTCCGCCGGCCGTCAGGTCGAACGTTTACGGGGTGGAGGCAGCGCAGACAACAACCAAGCCGCTCCTCCAAGGAGGTTGAATCATGGACATCATCATTGGCATCGAAATCGAAAGTACGGCACAGAAACTGTTCGACGCGCTCACGACGGACCAGGGAATCGCGGGCTGGTGGACGAAGGCCAAGACGCAGGGGGCTGTCGGGGGCATCAATGAATTTGCCTTCGGTCAGGGGACGGTGACGTTCCAGGTGGAGAAGCTGGAGCGTAGCCGAGCAGTCGGCTGGTCGGCGCAGAATGTGCCGCCGGACTGGAAGGGGACGCGGGTGCTCTTCGAGCTGAGCGACGGGGCCAAGGCGGGGTCGGTTACGCTGCGATTCAGTCACACGGGCTTCAAAGCGGAGACGCCCGTGGTTGCGTTCACGAGCTACGCTTGGGCGCAGTTTCTGCGCAGCCTCAAGCTCTATCTCGAGATCGGCAAGGGCGAACCGTTCGGCTCGCCAGCGTCCATTGCGGCGGGCACCACGCCTCGTCAGTAGTGATTGCGGAATCTACAACGACTAACGGGAATCAAAGAGGGACATCATGCAGAAGAACAAACAGGAAACTCAGCAAAAGCCGGTGACGGCGACGGTTCGCGCGGCGGATACGGCTCGCGCTATTTGCGACGGCGAAATCGTGCTGGCGACGATCGACGTGCCGGCGACGCCCGAGCGGGTTGTGCGCGCGCTGATGACGGCGGAATGTGAGCGCTGGTGGGGGGCGCCGGGCGTGTACACGATCGAATCGTGGCAGGCGAGCCTGCGCCCGGGCGGCGCCTGGAGCCTGGTCATACGACTGCCGGACGGGACGGCTCTGCCATCGAGCGGCGAGTTCCTCGAGGTCACGCCGCAGAAGATCGTGCAGACGCGACGCTACGACTTCGACCATCCAACCCTCGGCCGGCGTGTGACAAAGGTCGTGACGCTCTTGTCGCCGACAGAACACGGGACGCACATCACCGTTCGTCACGATGGGTTCGGTTCGAACGAGGCAGCCATCGAGCATGCGGGCGGATGGGAGCGGATGCTCGACTGGCTCGGCGGCTACTTGCGCGCGGAGGCGCCCAAGACCACGGCCACGGCCACGGCAATTTTTGGCAACCATCTGTCGGTCATTGTTCCGCGCCAGGATCGGGACGAGCTGCAACGGTTCTACTGCGAGGTGCTGGGCGGCACGATCACGAAGTCTCAGGACGACAGAGACTTCATTCGACTTGGGGACGACTTCTACGTCGTGCTTTACGGGGACGTTCCGGACGCCAGTGAGTTTTTGCGAAGCGCAAGGGCGGTCTGGCTGGAGATCAAGTCCGACGACGTCGACGGGCTGGCGCGCAAGATCCTCGACTTCGGCGCGCGCAAGCTCGAGGTGCCCGATCCGCACCTCTACTTCCAGGCGCCCGGCGGGCAATGCTTGCGGCTGGTTGGCATCGATGAAGATCTCTCGTTTTACGAGGGGGCGGCCGAAGGTCCGGACGTCAAGGCCCATCTCAAGGCGCGCGGAGCGGAATCATGAGCGAGTTTGTCTTTCTTTACCGCCGCCTGGCCAAGGAGCGGACTGTGCAGCAGATGCAGGAGTCGATGCTGAAGTGGCAGGCGTGGTTCAAGAAGATGGAACAGAGTGGTCACCTAGCCAACTACGGCCAGCCGCTCGACACCAAGGGCGGGCGCGTGGTGAAGGACAAGCAGGGCGGCTACACCGACGGGCCGTACGCGGAGACCAAGGACATCGTCGTGGGTTACTCGGTCGTCCGGGCGAAGGACTACGACGAGGCGGTGGCGCTAACCGACGGGCATCCCATCTTCGATCAAGACGGCATGATTGAGATCCGCCCCGTCTTCAAGATGGAGCCGTGAAGCTCGATAGCGGCTTCTTTCGGCAGGAGGCGGCACGCCTGCTGGCGACGCTGACGCGCGCGTTCGGCATGGCGAACCTGGCCCTCGCGGAGGATGTCGTTCAGGAGACGCTGGCCGATGCGTTCGAAGCGTGGTACCAAGGCCTGCCGCCTCACTACGCTGCGCTGCTGACCACGGCAGCGAAGAACCGCGCCATTGATGTCTTCCGCCGGCAGCGCACGGCCAGGAAGTTCGCGCCGGAGCTGCAGTGGCACATCGAGAGCCAGTGGGCGCTCGAGCCCGCGGTCGAGGCGATGTTCCTGCCCGAGGCGCTGAAGGACGACGAGCTGCGGATGATGTTCACGTGCTGTCATCCGCGGCTCGGCGAAGACGTGCAGGTCGCGCTGGTGCTTCACCTGCTCTGCGCGTTCGGCGTGGAGGAGATCGCCAGCGCCTTCCTTGTATCGCCCGCGGCCATGGAGAAGCGGATCTCGCGGGGCAAGAAGGTGCTGGCGGAGTCGGGGCAGCTCTTCGCGCTGACCCGCGCCGACTTCTTGCCGCGTCTGTCGGCTGTGCACCGAGCACTCTACTTACTTTTCAACGAGGGATACCACGGGGCGTCCGCGCTCGCGGTCGTGCGCGAGGATCTGTGTCGAGATGCCATGCGCCTGGTCTGGCTTTTGGTCGACCATGCGCCGTCGGCGACGCCGACGACGTTCGCGCTCGCCGCGCTCATGTGGCTGCTCGCCGCGCGCTTGCCGGCGCGTATCGATGAGGCGGGAAACCTCAAGGATCTCTTCGTGCAGGACAGATCCAAGTGGGACGAAGAGCTTCTCACGGAGGGGACGCGACTGTTTGAATCGAGCGCGTGCGGCGAGGTAGTCAGTGAGTACCATGTCGAGGCAGCGATCGCCGCTATGCACACCGCTGCGGGCGATGCTCGCGAGACGCCCTGGGCGGACATCGTCGGGCTCTACGACGCCTTGATGAAGATTCGTCCGTCCCCGGTGGTGGCATTGAACCGCGCCATGGCGATCGCGCAGGAGCAAGGTCCTGCGAAGGGTCTGGAGGCCGTGCGGGCCATCGGCGATGCCAAGCGCCTCGCGAGCTACCCGTTCTACTCGGCGGCGCTGGGCGAGCTGGAGCTCCGCTGCGGCCACGCGGAGATCGCCCGCCAGCACTTCCAGGACGCGCGCCGACTTGCGCGCAACGAGGCGGAAAGACGGTTCCTCGACCATCGCATCGAGGAATGTGCGCTAAGGACGCTTTCGTAAAGACGTCGGCCCCTCAGCCGCCTCACTGCGCTCTCCGACCTCTCCCCGCTGAGCGGTGCGAGGTGGGTTCCGAAATTCCACTCTTGAGCCTATCCCTGCGGCGCCTTCGAAGCGCTTCTTGTTGCTGGCCTTGAGCCAGGCGTCCTCGCCGCGGATGCGGCCTTCTTTGGCAAACGCGAAAAGGGCGTCGTCCAGCACAGACTCTGGCCGAACAGCCGCATCATCCTCACGTTCAAGACCCCCGACGGCCCGGGCTGATGTGCGGAGGCTCGGCCACCTTGCACTGACCATTGCGCTCGGTTGTGCGATCAATTCGGGATACGTTTCTACGTTGGCGGCATATCCTGGCCCGCGAAGGCCGGCGACGGAAGTGGCTCGCGTGCACGCTCCGGACATGGATATCGAGGAGGTCGACGGCTACCGAGGAGGGTGGGCGACCGATGGATTCGAGTCGTTCCAGGAACGCATGCGGTTGCCGTGCGACTCCTTGCTAGACGGGACCACCTACAGGTCGAATCCGTGACGGCGCTGCGGGTCTGTTTTGCCGCCGAAGCGGGGCACACCTACGCGGTCGAGCCCCGCATCATCCCAACTGTTAGAAAATGGCTCCCGCGTGTCGCGGACGAGACAGCGAATGCGTGGGTGCCATCGCAGCCGCTCGCAGCCGATGCGACCACTTGCACCTTGGAACCGGCAGCGCCGGTCTTCCGAATCGCCTGGCCTATTGGACAGGGAGGCCTTGTTGCCAAAGCGAAAGCGCAACGGCAGGCGTGCTTCCAGCAGGTCAAAGCGCGTGTCGAGGCGGCGTGGAATCCGATCGAGGAATACGGTCGACGAATACGGTCGACGAAATCCCGCCGCCCCGAATTTGGGCATGCGCAAATGGGCGACGGTTCTCCATGTCCGGCTGCGCGCTGACGGCTCGCTCGCGGACCTTCAGATCGTGGTGCCGTCCGGAGCACCCGTGCTGGACCAGATCGCCGTCTCGGCCCTTCAACAAGCGCAGCCTTTCCCGCCCCCGCCCGCCGACCTAGTCAAGGAAACCGGCGTGGTCACCGTCCCGTTGGCCTTCGAAATCGTGTTTGCGCCGCAGACCAAGTGAGATCAGCACGCCGGTTCGCGGTGCCCCATCTCACCACACCCAAGGTAGCAAGCGATAGCGCACGCGCTCGCGGTACGTGCGGTAGCCGGGCAATTCCCGCACGAGCGTGCGGTCTTCAAGATAGGTCCGCACGACCGTGAGTAGGGTCGTCACCGCCGCCACCGCGAGGCCCGGTCGCGAATCGAGCAGAATCGGCGTGGCCAGCGTGACCGCGATCGAGCCAGCATAGCCGGGATGGCGAACGAAAGCGTAGGGGCCGCGGTCGACGACCACGTGGTCGCGGTCGCCTTGAATGCGCACGTAGCTCGAAAAGAAACGATTCGTGCGCATAGCGAGGTACGCGAGCGCCGAGCCGGCAGCCCGTCGTCCGAGCCCGGCCAGCACTACCGTGACAAGTGGAAGCCCGGTGATCCAAGGGACGAGGGCGCGGTCCCATGGTTTGGCATTTTTGACGGCCGTGCGCCGCTCTCGCGCCAGCTCGGGCGACGCACGAAAAATGCCGAACGACACCGAGGCCACTGCGGCAGCAATCACGGCAACGAACAGCCAACCGTTCCGCCACGCGAACGTGCCCGCGGGCAAGGACTGGGGAGGCGGAGCGGCAACAAACGACGACAACAATCGAATCTGAAATTGCCGAGTCCCCGCAGCGGTAGGGACCACCGCGCCGAGGCTTCGAGGGCGGGCAGCCTACAACAAGCCTACAAGCTACCTCGCAGGAATCCACAAGACGCGTCGGCAACGACGACTGCGGAATTTCCGGGCGAGACCGTGTAGAAAGCGGCCTCTTCGTCGAGAGGACTTCTTGCCTTGAGCTATTCCGTTCAATCTGCGTCTGCCTCCAAGGCTGCGCTCAGCGCCATCGCCTCGTCCACCTTGTTTGCTTGCATGGCCATGGTCGCGCGCCTGATTTCCTCCACCATCCCCGGACACCAAATCGCCCTGGTCCGCTTCGCAACCGGCGTCGTGGTGGTTGCCATCGCTAGCGTTGTTTTTCGGCTCGACTTGCGCCCACGGCGGTGGGGTTGGCTAGTCTCGCGCGGCGTGTTCGGCGGCGCAGCGGTGCTGCTCTACTTTCAGTGCATCGAGAAGGTCGGCGTTGGCATCGCAACCTTGCTCAATTACACCGCGCCCGTGTGGTCGCTCACCTTCGCGTGGCTGTTCCTGCGCGAAAGACCGCGCCGCCACGCTGGCGTTGCCCTCGCGCTGACTCTGGTGGGCGTCGCGCTCGTCGCCAGTGGACGCACCGGAGCCTGGCGCCTCGGAGTCTGGGAGATGGTCGGCGTGTTTTCCGCCGTACTTTCCGGCATGGCCATTACCTCGATCCGCGCCACCCGCAGGCCGGATCCCGACGGCCGCCCCATCGAAAACAGTTGGACCGTATTCGCGTCCTTCACCATTTTGGGTGCGCTCACCACTTTGCCGACGGTAATTCCGCCCTTCGGCGCCTGGATCGCGCCTACGCCGCAGGAATGGATCCTGCTCACGGTGTGCAGCCTGCTAAGCGTGGCGGCCCAGCTGCTCATGACCTCCGCCCTCGGCTGCCTGACCGCCGTCGGACTCGGCATCATCAATCAGAACACGGTGGTGCTCACGTTGGCGGGCGGGTGGCTGTTCTTTGACGAAGCTATCTCAACACGTAGCGGAGTCGGCGGCCTTCTCACGATCGCCGGCGTTCTGTGGTCGGTGGTCGCCGAGCGCGTAAGCGTACCTCGTCCGTGACTGGCGACTCGGAATGCTTCCTGGAGTTCACAGCCTGGGGCTACTCCCATGGCCCGACAGTAGTCGCCTCCAGGATCGACGCAGTAGAACTCCACGAAAAGGAAGGTACGCCCTGGCAGAGCCGCGGAATCCCCTTCGATAGTTTAGCGTTCGCATAATGCGTCCGCGATGTATTGGTTCACAAGTCGACGGATCTCGGCAGTAAGTCGCCGCGCAGCTCCGGGATCCTCGCGGGGAAGCACGTGCTCCCCCTTGATGACGTAGAGGAGTACCGTGGCCCGGTCCTGTGCCCGTTCCTTGCTGAGCCCTGGGTTGGCTTTGCGTAGGATACTGGAGATCTGCCGGCACAACCCCGCACGGTATGCGCGGCGAAACTCGGGCCCGTCGCTGCGCCCTTCGAGCACCGCCAAGGCACCTGCGAGCCGATCGTCCGTCCTGATGTGGGCCGCGTGCGCGAAAAGCGCCTCCGCTAGCATCGCAGCGTCGAGCGCCTCGGCCCGGCCGGCAAGGGCATCGAACTCGGCCGCCGATCGCTCGGCAAAGTGTCGGAGCAGGGTTTCGCCGAGAGCCTCCTTCGTCGGGAAGAAGCGGTAGAGCGAACCGATAGCAGTCGAGGCACGTACGGCGATCTCGGTCATGGTGGCATGGTCGTAGCCCCGTTCGCCAAAAACGGCGCTTGCAGCATCGAGCAGCGCTTCTACGCGCGCACGACCCCGTGCACGTGTGGGCGGAACCGCCCTTGACTTTTGCGAGGCCATCCTCAACTATCTCTTTCTATGCGAGGACATCCTCGCATTTATCCATCATGCCACGGGGGCCGTTTCCACCCAACCATGGATCTGATTGCTAGATGCCATTTCTCCTGCTGACCACCGCCGTGCTTGTCACCTTGCTCCAGGTGACCGGCCTGCCTGGGGCGTTCCTTCTTGGCGCGATGGGCGCGGCCATGGTCCTCGTCGGCCGAGGTGCCACACTGCGCCTGCCCGGCTGGAGCTTCACCCTCGCGCAGTCGGTCGTCGGGTGCCTCATCGCGCGCAGTCTCACGCCGGCCTTGTTCCACACCATCGGCCAACGCTTCTTCCTTTTCGTCGGGGCGACGCTCTCTGTGCTCCTTGTCGCGACCACGCTCGGAATGGTGCTCACCCGCCTGCGCATCTTGCCCGGCAGCACGGCGCTATGGGGCTCCTTTCCCGGCGCAGCGACAGTGATGGTGCTGCTTTCCGACTCCTTCGGCGCCGACATGCGCCTGGTCGCGCTTATGCAGTACCTGCGCGTCGTGGTGGTCGCGGTGACAGCGTCGATCGTGGGGAGGATCTGGGGCGTGGCCGGCGCTACGGTGCCGACTCCGGCCTGGCTTGCCCCGGTGGTCTGGCCGTCGTTTGCAATCCTGCTCGCGCTCATCCTCCTCGGCGGCCTCGTCGTCCCACAGCTGCGCGTTCCTGCCGGCCCCTTGCTCGTACCTATGGTGCTCACGACCCTGCTGCAGGACCTGGGCTATCTACAGGTCCAGCTACCCCGGCCGCTCCTCGCCGCGAGCTATCTGGTTCTCGGTTGGGCGATTGGCTTGCGCTTCACCCGAGATGTCTTTCGCCAGGCGGCCCACGCCCTGCCGCGCATAATCATCTCGATCGCGACGTTGGTGGGAGCCTGCGCCGCCATCGGATGGACCCTCACGCACATCGCTCACCTCGACGCGCTCACCGCCTACCTCGCCACCAGCCCTGGTGGCGCGGATGCGGTCGCGATCATCGCGGCCGGCACGTCCGCAGACGTGTCCCTCGTGATGGCGATCCAGGTTGGCCGCTTCCTTGCCGTCTTGCTGCTCGGCCCAATGCTTGCCAAAGCCGCCGCACGGCTCACCGCCGCCTCAAAGCGTGCAGGAGAACAAGTATGAGCCATCTACCAATCATGTTTGCGGCATGAGTACATCGCTCAGTCATTGACACCTGTCGACCCTGCGGAAAATTGGGGTTCAGAAACGGAGACAAGAATGCGTTGGTATCACTACGTGGCGTACTTTTTTGGCGGAGCCTTCCTGGCAAACACGCTCCCGCATCTTGGGAATGGAGTCTCGGGACACCCGTTCCAGAGCCCATTTGCATCGCCGTCGGGGGAAGGGCTGTCATCGTCGACGGTCAATGTCCTGTGGGGACTGCTCAACCTGGCCATCGGCTACCTGCTCGTATGTCGCGTTGGAAAATTCGATCTGCGGAAAACGAAGCACGTGCTTGTCCTCGGTGCCGGCGTTGTAGCCATCTCCATCATGGCTGCCCGTGGCTTTGGTCGGTTCCACGGCGGTCTATGAGCTGACCTGAGGTTCCAGCATAAGGAGGCCGCAGCGGGCACGCGGCGCTGACGTCGCTCGGTCTTGCCCAACAATTCGTTCCTGAACCGTAATTGCGCCGACAAGCCTGCGAAAGTTCAATGCGTCATCGCGGCAATGTCGAATTATTGGGCAAAGCCGCAAAGCCCAGGCGACCAAAAAGTTGCGAGACCGACACGGGCAACACCAATCGGTTTGCGGTATTCGCATCGGCATCTACTCCAAAGGAGATGTTCGATGACCTACAAGAAGAACGCCTCGTTGTTTGCCTTGTCCATCTTGACCGCGTGCGGAACCAACCAGCCCGGTTCCACCGACAACGCCGCCCCCGTCTCGGCGGCTCTCGCCGCCCACGTCGACTATAGCCAGGGTGACCATGACCAGGGGAAGCGAGATATTGATCACGTCCTCCTCATCAGCGTCGATGGCATGCACCAGAGTGACCTTGACTGGTACGTCGCCAACCACCCACACTCGACGCTTGCCAAGTTGGTTCACTCCGGCACCGAGTACACCAACGCGGCGGCCTCCAACCCGTCGGACTCCGACCCGGGTGGCACCGCGCTGATGACCGGCGGTAACCCCAAATCGACCGGCGTCTTCTATGACGTCGAGTACAGCCACAAGGTCGACGAGGCGGGCGCTGCCTGCACCCCTGGCCAGCCGGCCACCGGCGGTGACGTCATCTATGATTCGCCGGACGACGCGCTTCCCGCCGTGCAGGACCTGCTGAATAACGGGAGCGGCAACACTTTCCCGGCGTTCGACGAGAACGGTTCTATCTTCGCCAACGGCGTTGACACCAACCCGGGCGCGATCATGGACCTGAAGTTCGACCCCGAGACGTCGCTCAACCCGGGCACGTTCCCGGTCGACCCGAAGACCTGCAAGCCGATCACCCCGTGGGACTACCTGCGCGTCAACACGATCTTCCAGATCATCCACGACGCCGGCCTGCGCACCGCCTGGTCTGACAAGCACGAGGTCTACGCATCGTTCAATGGTCCGGGCTCGAACGGCCGGAGCATCGACGACCTCTTCTCGCCGGAGATCGACTCGCAGGCTGTCATGCCGAACGGTGTTCCTTACCCGCAGGACGACGACTGGGCGCACATCAACGCCGCCACCAAGCAGTACGACGGCTACAAGGTCCAGGCCATCCTGAACGAGATCGACGGTCTCGACCACTCGGGCAAGACCCACGTCGGCACCCCCGCGATCTTCGGCATGAACTTCCAGACCGTCTCGGTCGCGGAGAAGATCCGCTCGACTCCGACGACGTTGATCGGTCCGGACGCCAGTGGGAATTACACCACCAGCGATCCGGAGGCCGGTGGTTACCAGTGGGTTGGCGGTCAGCTCGTTCCCGGCCCCGTCCTCTCGAGCGCGTTCGACTACGTCGACGCTCAACTGGGCCGCATGGTTTCCACGATCCACAAGGACGGCCTGGCGGGCTCGACGGCGATCATCGTCACGGCAAAGCACGGCCAGTCGCCGCAGGATCCGAACAAGCTCATCACCGTCAAGGACAGCCCGATCGTCAGCGCGATCAACGCAGCCTGGGCGCAGCTGCACCCGAGCAACACGAGCCTGATCGTTGCCGGAACCAACGACGACCTGTGGCAGTCGTACCTGTCGGACAACTCGCAGGCCGCTTGCGACTTCGTCAAGAGCTACCTGTGGAACCACACCGCTGATGGTTTCGACGTCAATAAGAACCCCGTCACCGTCCAGCACTCGGGCCTCGCCGAGATCTGGGCCGGCGCGGAAGCCGCCCACTTCTTCGGCGTCCCGGTCGACAACGGTCACTACCCGGACGTCTTCGGCAAAGTCCAGGTGGGCATCGTCTACGCGAAGCCGACCAAGCTGGCCGAGCACGGCGGTATGAACACCGGCGACCGACACGTCCTGATGGTTGTCAGCGGCCCGAGCATACCGGTTCAGGTCGAGTCCACCCCCGTCGAGACCACCCAGGTTGCACCGACGATCCTCGCTCTCCTGGGGCTCAACCCGCACGCGCTGACGGCCGTCCAGATCGAGGGCACGCGGGTCCTTCCGGGCCTTCGGTAGACCGGAGGCTGGCCGCTGACCGTACGTCGGATGCACGGCGGTTAACTGGCAGCGCTCAACAGGAGGCCCGGGCGAATTGCCCCGGCCTCCTCTGCTTTCGACGACTCCAAGAAATGCCGCTTACCGAGGTCGGGTTGGCACTGGGCCTCTGCAGGAGGCCTCGATCGCTGACCACCTTCATGTTGAAGCGACCGAATAGCCGGCGAAGGAGGTCCATGCGCTGATATCGGCCGTGGAGATGTTGTCCATGGCGAGGGCGACGGCGCTATCGAAAGTGTCGCGGGTCAAAGTTGGAAGACGTCGACGGATGTTCTTGAGCTTGGTCCAAGCCTTCTCGATCGGGTTGAGGTCTGGCGAGTACGGCCGCAGGAAGAGGACCGCCGCCGCCAGCTGCACGAATCGCAGAGATGACGTCGGGGTGGAGACAATCTTCATTCTTCACCGCTCGCCGTAGGCTCTTGCCAAGTTTGGGGTTCGGCGGGAACGGCCGGTTCATTGGGCTCCCGTTGCCTTGGGTCTGTTCATCCACGCCGGCGCGTTTCACAAGCAGACAACAGCAGCAACAAACGGCGTCGGTTGCATCTTCATGCGGAACCGACCGCTCGCTCGACCGGATAAGGAGACGTGAGCCCAACCGGAAAATACGCGAGAACGAAGCAAGGTACAGCAACGGCACTCTGTTCCAAACGCCCTGAGCCCCCGTCACTGGCGTGCCGGCACCCCAACGAAAGCCGTTGGTGCATGAACATATGACCCTCGGGGCGGGATGCCCCGAAAGTCTAGTGGCTTCAACGGCGGCAAAGCCGCTCGCTGGGGCGAAACGTGAATCCCTGGCGGCGAGTACGAAGGCCCAGCCTCTCCAGATCCTCGTGGATCTTCTTCAGCATGTGGTTCGCGCTGCGGTTGTTTCCCAAACCGGGATGGCACGATCAAATCGTCCGCACGGGGTTCGCGACCCATCAGCTGCGACCACCCGCTTTGCCGCGAGGTCGCCAAGCTGCAGATCAGCCTGCCAAAACGTGAGCAAATCGCGATCGCTAAGTCCGCGAATTCACTGGATCAGGAAGGCTCCCAAGCTACATATCTCGCTGCAAAAACTCAAAACCCGTCGCAAGTTCCTGACTTTTCTCAGGATTTTGCGACGGGTTTCTTGCGGGGTGGACGGGACTTGAAGAGGAAGACCACCAAAATCGAAACCTGAGCAGAGACGCGGACTTGGCTCGTATCTGCTGAAGATGGTTAGGTTTTCCTCTTCTTTCCCTTCCCCTGCGTTCCCCTGGAGTTCCCGACGTTGCCCCGAATTTGGGGCAACCTGGGGGCAACGGAAACCTGGGCGACACAGCTGCCAATTTGATCGTCTGCCCAGAATGACTCGGGACGAAGGTAGAGTGGTCCGAGGGCTGGGCGATGACCAGTCGATTGGCCAACTCAAGATCCTGGGCGAGGAACCGCAGGTTCTATGGGCGAATGGCGATGGACCTGCGCGAGACTCAGCGAGTGAGCGGGCCGTAGCCCGCAGAGAGGCTGGCGCGATCGTCGTCCGCATCGCGAGATTCGGACAGAGGATAGGTCCAGCTGCGCAGAGTCGCCGGGGCAGCGAGTTCGGCAATCAGACGGAATCTTAGCAATTGCGAACCATCCGCTGACTCCACGTCGAAGCGCTGGATGGGACCAAACACCTCGGCCAACTGGGCCGGTTGGCAGGTGGGCAAGAATGGCCGCAGCACGCGCGGGTCGTAGTAGCGGAAGAAGAGTCGCTTGTGATTCTCGGTGCGGACCTGCAGGAGCCTGCGCAGGTGGCGCCGGACCTCCACAAGCCCAGCGGTTGCCGCCAGGTAGAGTCCCCAGGAGTGTCCCCACCCTTGCTCGATCAATTGCGGCAACGTCACTGAGCCAGGCACGATGCGAAGCAGGTACGGAGAAGCTGCCAGGAGATCCTCGGACAGGTGCCCCGTAAACAAGCAGCTGTATTCGAAGCCCGAGGACTTGATCCAATGGTGGATGCCATGTTCCCTGGCTGCATCGATTAAGGCGTAGAGCGATGTGCCGTTTCTCTCGAAGCGATAGAATAGAAGGTCGAGCAGACGTTGTGTCTGTCTGTCGTCCACGACGTGCTCCTTCAGGGCTTGATCAATATACGCGGTGAGTCGACGCGTCCCCGGATTCGGTACACGCCGTTCACGAGCGGATCACCCGCGTAGCTCGCCCATCTGAACTGCGCTAAGTACTGCTTCCCGGGCGTCCGCTTCCAGACCACGCTCTTTGCCTGCCAGGTTGCACCCGGCGCAAGGGTGACCAGCATTTCTTGGGCCGGGCGAGACGCAAGCGGTTCCAGTGGATGGTGTTTCCAGTCGAGTCTCGGCGGTTCGCCGGGCTTTTCCCCGGCATATTCCGTAACCATCACGACCGAGCGGTCGTGCGTTGCTGTAGCAGGAATCCAGCGCGGGTCGGTGAAGCAGATGGTATCGACACCGACATTCTTCATCGAGACCACGAACACGTCGCCGTCCGGGAGCTGGGCGCGCTCTAGACCCAAGATAGCCGCTCGCTCGGGATGGGCGAAGCTCTGCGAGAACATGGCCTGCGTCTTGTCCAGGACCGGCGCAACAACAACACGGTTCAGGTCGTCGCTATCGTTGATGGATTGGTGTGACTCCTTGGCTGGCTCAATCAGGGTGTACTCCGATTGGGTGAGCCCTGGGTGGCGCGCCATCGAGGCGAGTGTCCCGAACAGCTTCGACGTCGTGACAACGGCGTAGAAATCCTGTAGAGCCTGGTCATCAATGTGGGTGCGGAAGATCCCGATGGGGGTGCCAGGAACGTCGAAGTCCGCCCCGAAATACTCGAGGGACACGAGCGCGTTTCTCGACTCGACCTGTAAGGTCGAATCGTCATAGCCCACTCCTCCTCCGATCTCTGGACCACGGCTGCGAACGACGAACGCGTAGTCAGGCACGCCTGGGCGCGGCCAGGATGGGGTGGAAATCTTGGGAGAAACGGGAATGGCAATCATGGCTCGTACTCCAGCATTGGGATAAGGAGGGACGGAATCGGGGTGCTTGACCTTGGCTGATGATGGACGCTCCGTCGAAGAATCTCGGGCAACCGCCGGGGCCGTGCCGATAAGGCTTAGTGCTACGAAGAGACGATAGCATCGGGCTAAGCCTACGCTTCGCGAGGTCATGGGCTCTAGGCGCTCCCATCGTCTTGCGCGGGTGGGGAGGTCGGGCGAAATGATGAGAATACGGCGTCGAACAGTGCCTCGGTTTCGGCAAACGTCTCTACGAGGCTCGTCGCCGTCAGCGTGACTACCCGATCTGGCGCGGCCAAACGGAGATAGCGCTGCTTTTGTCGCAGGCGTCGCCGGGGCTCGCCCCACTCGTAGACGCTGGTCCGGGCCGGCAGCTCGCTCTGCGCGTCGGGCGTGTTGCTCACAATCGTCACCGCGGGCAAGAGTTGCTGGATTTTGGCGAGCTGTTCGTCCACATAGGCAGAAAGCTCGACCGGTCGAACGAGTCGCTCGGTCTTGACTACCACGGACGGTGAGAAATCCGAGCGAGCCCTGAAGGCAAACGCATAGGTCGATTCGTCGCGAAAGTCTGCGGGCAACTCGATGGCGAAGTCCGTACCGTGGAAGGTTGGCATGTTCCTGGTTGAGTCCTTTCCGCCTAGAAGAGAGAGCCAATCCCGGCCCCGGCGAGAGCCCCGAGCGCAGCCCCGGCTGCGGCTCCCGCCACCGCGCCGAGGGGATTGCCGCCGCTTGCGATGAAACCAATAATGGCGCCCGCCACGGCGCCCACGATTCCGCCGATGATGGCGCCAATAAATGCCCCCGACCCGGAGCTGGACGATTGGGACATCGAGGTGCCTGAAGGCGAAGCGAGGTTCGCGCCCTTCGCGACCGCTTCGTAGGTGTACGCCTTGCCAAACTGGTCCTGCACGAAGAGCGCCAGCATCTCGCAGATCCCTTTGTAGTGTCGGCGCTTGACGTCCTTCAGGTTCTTCCCCATCAGACAGTCGTCGTCGATGCCGTTGTTCAGTCCATCGCCGTCGCTGACCCCGTATTGGGTGGTTCCGACCAACGAGTATTCGTCGGGGGCACCTAGCAGGTGCCCAAACTCGTGTGGGGCCAGGCCGTCACGATCATCGCCCATCGCCCACATGCCCGAGTCGGAGCGAACGTTCTCGCGAACGATGATGATGGCGTCGGCACCATAGGAGGCGGCCGGCTCGAACGTCGACACGCACCGGGTCTTGTAACGACAGCATTCGGATTTTGTCGACTTGCATTCCTTGCGCTTGAGATCGAACTTGTCGGTCCATCGCTCGTCGATCTTGCTCTTCCACTTGGTCAGCGTGGTGTCAGTCGTATTACCGGGTCCCGCGTAATCGCTCGTCGGCCAATCCGTGAGGGGCTGGGGCCAGGACTGCGAAGGCGCGTCTCGGGAGACCCAGGCGCCGCCCGACTGGTAAAGGGGCGTTCCGAAGTGGTTGCCGTTGTTTTGTCTCCATCCCGGGGGCGTGTCCTGCCAACCGGTGCCGTCCCAGTATTTGAAGCTTCCCGTTCCCGTTTGGTAGCCCCAGTGGTTCATCTCGCCGAAAACCATGAAGCCGCCGCCGAGCGATGGGTCGTTCAGAAGCAGGCGCTCCCTGCCAATGCCTCGCACGTACTTGAGGACGCCGTAGATGGTGAGCAAATAGTTCGCGACCTCGAGCTCGAACCTGCACTCGACGCCGATCTTGTGCGAGGTCGTCGCGCCAGGGTCGGTACGATCGTACTCGGTGGTATGTGTCTTGGTGTCGCGCTTGACGTTGGGAATCATGTGGACGACGAGCGGCTTCTCGGTCTTCTTGTCCGCCACCTTACCGTCGAGCTCACGAATATCCTTCCAGGAAGGTCCCCCGATGGGCAGCACGTCTTTGATTTCCCAGGGGCTGCTGAACGCGTCTCCCGAGACCTTCCCGTTCAGATTGGTGATTGCGGAGGCATCGACGCGGCCCTCGATGGCAATAGGCAGTGTCTCGCCATCGGAATAATTGGCTGTCTTGCCCGAGAGGCCCACGGTCTCCGAGCACCAAGCATCTGCTTGGTCCCAGCTGACCTCGATCACCTTCTTGAGGGGGCAGGGCTTGGTCGTGTCGCCGGGCGCGGCCGAGTCGCTACACGTCCTCTTGGCATCCGCGTCTGCCGCAGGAGCATCACCGGCCACGGGCGATCCTCCCGGCTTCGAGTTGGTATTCAGTCGCGTCGCGCAGACGATCCATCTTTCGGCCTGGCGGTAGCGCGCCGCTTAAGAGCGCAGTCGCCCAAGGGTGCTCGGGCGATTGGTCGAAGTTCTCTCCGAGATAGCGCATGATGTGCAGGTAGCGCGTGACGTCCAGCTCGACCTCAAAGCCGTAGCGACGGGCACTCGCCATTCCCTGCTGCACGAAGGCGTGCAACGTCTCGAAGGTATGGCGCTCGGCCCATTCAGGGAAGACACGTCGAAGGTGCTCGACCATTCGGGCCGCGAAGGCCTCGCACCGTGCCTCCGACAACGTCCGGAGCTGGGCCTCGCGAATCACCAACATAATGTTTTCCCGCTAAAACGTATCATCGAGCGGTGTTTTGGACGAGACGTCAATTCGGAAGTCATCGGGAAGCTGGTCTAGGCCGCGGCCGCGGGTGCCGGTCCACAGTCGGCGCAGAAGGGCGAGCCGTCCTGAGAAGCCTGCCTCAGAGCTTCCGCCTGCTTTTCCTCGCGCAAGGCAGCGCACGGTCGGCAGGTTTCGTCTTCGACGGACGGGGCTGCTGGAGCGTTGCTCGATCTCCCCTTCGTCTGGGATGGTGTGACGGCCGGTTCGTCATCCTTGGAAGCGGGGGCCCGGGCTTGGACCAACCGCACCAACACCAACCTCTCGGGGTTCGATGGGTGCCAGTCCTTGCCGATCTTCTCGGCGGCCTGGCCCAGAACATCCGCGGAAGCGGGGGATTCCTTCGCTAGGCCCCCCAATACGGCTCGGGCCTCAGATGGTGATACCACCGCGAATGTGTCGCGTATCTGAAGAGGAAGGTCGTCGGCCACCACCAGCTTGTACTGGCGGCCTTGGAATGCGAGCCTGCCCATTCTCTCGACCTGCTCAACCAGGCCGCGCAGTTCGACCGAAGGGCCCTTACCCCGCGTACGGCGGGTTGGTCCCACGCCCTTTCGAATGGCGATGATCCGATGGTCCTGGATGGCTCGGATGATGGTGGTCCGCACCTCGTGGTCGCTCATTTGCGGCAAAGCGTACATCCGGTCAGGGCATCGAAGCTCGGCTTCTGCCACGAAACCGCGCGCCTTCATGAGGTCGAAGTCGGCCAGTCTATTCATGGCCCAGAGCGCCTGCCATCGATCCACCTCCTGGTATCCCCCCTCTCGGTGCAGATCATGCCATCGCCAAGACGGGATGAGGACGATCTCTCCGTCGGGCGCGTCGTATAGCCTGAGAGTTCCGCGAATAGGGAGCATGGGGAATAGGGCGTCTCGGTAAGATGGTAGGCGCAAGCGGCGCAGGGAGCAAGGATGATTGACGCGAAGATACCTCAGCACCAGGCGGCGCCGACGATAATCCGCGACATGCGCGCTCTTCGTTTGGACCGGCTGAGCGCGAGGGTTACCGCGGGACCATTGCTGGTGCCTTCTGGCTGCCGCCGGACCGACGCTCTTTGTCCTGTAGAAAGTGATCGAGCCACCCGGCAGCATACGCGGCACCCCGCGGCAACGCGTTGTGATCGATCGAGTTGAGGCACTGTCGAGCCTCGTCCTCTTTTCCCAGCAAACCCAACGCAAGTGTTCTCAGAAAACGAGCCTGCAGGCCTCGCGGTGTATCCATGAGGAAGGCCAGGTGCTCAGCCGCGCTCTGGTAGTCACGCTCGGACATGGCCCACGCGGCAACCTCGAATTCTAGGTCGGGATCCCGCGCACTTGCGTCATACATGGGCACGGCGATGCGCTGAACCGCCGGCTCAGTACCCATCAAAATAAGCGGAAGAGTGCGCAGCGATGAAAGTGTCAGAACACCGTGTAGAGCCTCGATCGGACTGAGGCGGCCCCAGACGCACGCGTCGTCGAGAATAGCCTGTGGCGCGAATGCCTCCGCGGTCCGCAACCGCAGTGCCGCCGGCCAAAGGTCGCGGATGAACGTGCTGGACTCGAAGCGCTGGCGTACGAGCCGCGGCTCCATCCATGACCGGTAGATCGGATCTCCATTTTCCTCGGGCGGGTAGCGTACGAGTATGCGGCCTGGATGATCGTCGTCGAGCGGGGGTGCACCCCGTGTCCACTCGCCGAGCGTCTCGGCGTCTGCCAGGAACGTGGTGCCGAGGGATTCCGGCCCTTCAAAGCCCAACGAGGCCAGCTCGGGAGCAACGACGGGATCGCGCCACTGTGCGGTGAACTGTTCTTCGGGCAAGGGACCGTGGGCACCCCGGGTGCCGGCAAGCATCCATTGCAACCCGGCGCCGTTCCACAGGCTGCAATCCGGAAACGCATCGCAAAATCCACGCATGATGGCTTTCGTCTCCGAGAGCCACAGCTGATTCACTGGTAGCCAGTAGGTCGCGACGCCGCCCTCCCGCAGGCGATCACGGACAAGCTGGAAGTACTCGCGCGAGTACAGGCTGGTGATTCCAGCGCCGCGCAAAGGAGGCGGTTCAGCAGTGATGAGATCAAATCTCTCGTCGGTCGTCTGCAGAAAAAAACGCCCGTCTTCGACGTGCACACGCACGCGCGGATCGTCGAGCGGCGGACGTGCCCCTGGAAAGGCAATCGGGCCAGATTCAAGGATGTCACGCGAAATATCGACCACGTCAATCGACTCAAGCTGCCGCGAGTCGGTCAAGGCCTTGGCCGTCGTACCGATACCGTAGCTGACCAGCAACGCCTTACGCGCGCTCGGATTGACTGCCAGCGCCCAATACACATACAGCTTCATGTAGCGTCGGCCTCTAAAGGTAGTAGCGGACATCGAGTGTCCGTTGGTCATCAGTCGGTGATAGAGCGGTTGGTCGTGAAACGAGGTGCGCAAGTACATGACCGTCTCCGTCAGTCCCTCTCGCACCGACACGAGCTTGGGATCCCCGGACTTATAGCGTTCAGTCACCAGCGGTATGAAACGCCGCTTCAGGAGGCCGAATGGGAAGAGCACGCCGCTGAGCGCGAAGAGTGCCAGTCCCGCGACCAATATCTTGCGGCTACGCCGATTCGGCCGCTCGGGCGAGGGAACAACCATGGCCAAGCAGGCAATCAGCCCATAGCACAGCATCAACGCGAACAGCGTCTTCTCCATGCCTAGGTGAGGAAGCAAAATGAAACCCGTCAACAGCGCACCTACCATCGCGCCCAACGTGTTGGCGAGGGTAACCTTACCAGCCGCTTCGGCCGCTTCGATGCACTCCTGGCGCTGCGCGGCCCCGAGCAGAGTGAAAAGCACTCCGGACAGAATGGACGTAGGCAGCATCAGTCGAAGGAACAACGAGAACGCCGCCGTGGTGTTGCCGATGATATACGCCGCACCCGCAACGCGCGGCTCGAACACCGCGTATGACAGCTCCACCGTAACCCCAGCCGCCAGCGCGACCAAGGGGGCGAAGCGCTGCGCTCGTGAATCGCGCCCCAACCAGAGCGCGGCGATCACACCGCCCGCACCAATGCCGAGTAGAATAACGGCCAACATCGCGGCAAAAATGAAGTTGGTCCCGTAGACGAACAACTGCAGAAAGCGAAACCAGACTGCCTCCAGCGCCAAGAGCGTGGCGCCCGCCAGAAAAGCGGACGCAAGCAGGCGCCAGGATCGTACGCTCATCGTTCGCGTGCCAGCTGGTCGTGTACTCGCCAGCTCGGGCGCCTCCATCACACTTCCGCCCGCGCGCCTCGCAAGGAGCAGCGCCACTCCCGAGGCTGCCAGATTGAGAGCGCCGGCGGCTAGCGCCGTGCCACGCTGGCCCAGCCACCCGATCAGCCACAGCTCGCCGCATAGTGCGCCGGCCATGCCGCCGAGCGTGTTCCAACCGTAGAGCCGCCCCAATACGCGTCCGAAGTTGACGTCACAAAGTGCGGTGGCTTTGGCGAGCAGCGGTAGCGTAAGGCCCATCGCGGTCGCGGGCACAAACATCAGGGAAAAAGCCACCACCAAGCGCAAAAGGTTCACGAGCCATGCCTGCGCGAGCAGGTGCGTGAAGATCCCTCCGAGCACTGGGCTCAAGGACGGCAACAGAAGGACGATCGCGACGCCAGCGAGGCCGACGATGCCCTCGATAACGGCGTAAAGGTACAATGGCCGCCGTAGGCGCTTTCCGTAGCGCGCCGCGATCGCATTGCCCGCGGCGAGCCCCGCCATGAAGCTTCCCAATACAATGTTGGACGCCCATACGCTGTTGCCAAGCGTGAGACCCGCGACGCGGAACCACAGCGTCTCGAACAAGACGCCAGCCGCGCCGGAGAAGAAAAAGATCACGCAGAGTAGCAGCGCCATAGGGAACCTCTCGTAGAGATGGAGCTTAGAAAGCCAGTACCTGGCCGCTACTGGAACGCTACGTTGTCGATATACATCAGGCCGGACCAACCCGTGGTCTTGGGTAAGAATTGAAACACCACATAGTTCGCCGCAACGGCGCTGTCGAGGCTACCAGTGAACGCGATCCAGTTGCCGCTCGATAGGGCGACAGGATATAGACCGTAGCCGTCTAGTCGGTTGCCGCTTGCGTCAAAGAAGATCATCTGGCCGGCTTGGGAGACCGCGCTAAGGTCCGGCCCATCGAAAAACACCTCCATGGAGAACGTGCGCACCCCAGCCGTGGTGCTCGACGCGCACAGATTGACTCTAATTGCGGCCACCGCGAAAGTCGTCTCGTCGGTGCTGACGTGGGCCGCGAAAGAGCAGCCGCTGCCACCGTAGGTCTTGGCTGAAGTCACTGTGGCTAAGCTAGCTGCGTTGTTGGAGGTGTCGGGGTCGAGTTCCCAGTTGGGGTCTGATAGGCAGGAATCGAAAGTCCAACCCAGGCAATGACCACACGCCGCGGTCCCGAGTCGACAAGCGCAGGACCCTGAACTACAGGTCTGATCGGAAGAGCACTGAGCGGAATTACAGCAGGTGTTAGAGACACAGTAGCCGGTTGTACATTGTGTGGCGGCTTGACATGTGTTGCCAGGCGGACCTTTCGGGATACAAGTCCCATTGCTGCAGTAGTTAGCACTTGTATCGCAACAGCTGCTGCCACAACCGGTCTGTCCAGCCCCACAGCAAGTGCTGTTGGAACAGTTTCCGTTTGCGCATTGCACGTTGCTGGTGCAACTACCGCTGGACAGTTTGCCGGTGCAGCTGGCGTTACTGCAATAGCTGCTAGAGCCGCAGCCTTGCGTCGCCGGCACGCAGTCGCCCTTCGCGTCGCAGGCCGAGAAGCTAACGGTGGTCAAGTCGGTCGAACAGGTGGCAGCGGCGCCGCATTTCTGTGAGGTCGAAGGATAGACACACGAATCGGAGGTGGAATTGCAACTGCCGGCACACTTGTCCGAACCTGCGCACGCCGCGTGTCCAGAGGCAGGTGCTCCGGTAGTTAGTCGCGTGCAAGTGCCGCTGCTGCCCGAAAGATTGCACGCCTTGCACTGCTCGGTGCAGGGTGTGTTGCAGCAGACACCATCGGCACAGAAGCCCGTGGAGCACTCTCCAGCGCTCGAACAGGGGCCGCTGGTCTTCTTCGGCACGCAGGTGATGCCGTCGCAATACGAGCCGGCACCACAGGCGACGCCAGCGCAGCTCGAAGCACAGGTCTTGTTATCGGCGGTACACACGTTGCTCGCACACGCCGCCGCTTTCACTGCCGGGCAGTTCCCAGAGCTATCGCAGTACGATGCTGGTGTCAGGATGCCGCTCGCGCAGCTTGCCTGCGAACAGGTGGTGGAGCTACCGGGGTAGGTACAGGCAGCCGCATTGATTCCGTCACACTGTCCCTTGCATGGAGCGGTGCCCGTGCAAGCTGTGCGCTGGCCGCGTGGATCTCCTTTGACCGTCAGGCATTGACCGACGCTGCCACTTTCGGCGCATGACTGACACTGTCCATCGCACTTGCCATCACAACAAACGCCGTCGGCACAGTGGCCATTGGTACATTGGGCGTCGGCCGTGCAGCGCGAACCGTTTGAGAGAGTCGTCGTCGCGTCGGATCCGTCGCTTGCGAGGGGCACATCCGGTGTGGAAGCATCAACGACGGCACCGCCGCTTCCAGAGTTGCCCCCGGTGGAAAGGGTACCGCCGCTTCCAGAGTTTCCCCCGGTGGAGAAGCTGCCGCCGCCGCCTAGGACACCGCCCGCACCAACGCCGCCGCTGCTAGGGACGCCACCGCCACCGCTGGCGTCGATGACGACGGTTCCGCCGCTTCCATTGAAGGTATCCATGCCGCCTTGGCTGGTGTCGAGCGCGGATGTATCAACCTTAGGGGCACCCGCGTCCTTGTTCTTCTGCTTGACCGCGGAGAAGCATCCCGCCGAGCTCAAGAGAACCAGCAGGAGAATGCCCCGGTAAGCAAGAAAGCGGTCTAGGTTGGTTTGCATTGTTCAGAAATCTCCTCTGATAACGAGGGCCGCTCCATCGGGAGTCCACACGGGCAAGAGCGCCATACCCGTCGACGGTGCAGCATCCGCCTTGTGACCCAACAAATACATGACAAGACCAGCAGCCACCGCTGCACCACCCACCCCATAGCAGGTCAAGGCCCCGTTCCTATAGGATTTCTGCCCCGACCCATCACCGGAATCTGCGAGCTGATTGGCCTTGAGGTTCAGAATGACCGCCGTGGCGACGGTTGCTACCCCTATACTTCCGACGACGATACCCGTTGTCCTCAGAGTCGACCCGGACTCGACCGCTGCCGGAGAAGTCGTGCTGGTCGACGGGGGCTCTTGGATGGGCTGCGTGAACGCTTGTGGCTGTGAGCCAGCCGAGGGTGCAGGCTGAGGTGTCACGGGCATCATGGGTTGCGCGACCACCGGCGAGGGGGGCGGAATCGCCAGGCTCTCCTGGCAGTCGGCTATGTGTCTTTGGACGTCGGCTCTCTCTTCGTCGGTGAGGTGTTTGCCCACGCGTAGGTATTCCTTGAAGCGAGAGATGGCCTCTTGGTACCGTGAGTTCTGCTCAAAGCATCTCCCGGAATTGAAAATCCAATTGGCGTTCTTGGTGGCGACGAACAGCTCCGAGAGAAGCGTGACGCCTTTCGCATAGTCACCCGCCAAGCATGCTGTTCGAGCCTCGCGCTCCTTGGCGCCATTGCTTTCCGCCTGGCCGTCTCGGGAGACGGTCAAAGCCGAAGCGAAGATTACCGCGTATGTCAGCAAAAATGTCCCACGTGCCATCGTCTGTGTCCTGTCGCGGTGGCATCCTGCTACCTGACCGCTGCGATGGCAAGGCCGCGCTCGTCAGAAGCGCAACTCAGCTTTGCCGGGTATCGATGCCAAGGGCCTCCAGGCTGGCCACATCGCCAGCATGCACTTCGCTCATGTGGGCTGGCCGCCGCTCTTTCTAAGGACCGAAACGAGCTGCGCGGCGGGACGAGCTGACGAATACGCAGTTGAGAAGACGATGTCGGTCAGCATCCTTTTGGCGAAGGTAGTTTCGACTTCGTGGCCGGCCGTCCTACCTTCATAGCCAGTGCACCCAGGACCGCCGCCGCCAGAAGGAGTGCGGCCCTAAGCGCTTCGCGTACGGCCTATGCTACGGCGTCTTTGGCAGCCTTGACCGGGCGGCCCTTGACGAGCTTGCGAGTCGGCTTGGCCTTGAAAACCGTCGGCTCCTTCGTGAAAGGATTGATGCCTTTGCGCTCTTTTGTGGCCGGCTTCTTGACGAGTACCATGCGGATGAGGCCTGGAACGACGAAAACGCCGTTCTTCTTTAGCTCGCCGTGGCCGATCGTGGCTACGGACTCGATGATTCCCTTCACGTCCTGGCGGGTGAGCTTGTCATCAAACTGGTCGGCAATCTTCTGGATCAAATCGGACTTGGACAGGGGGCCTTTGGGCATTTAGATTCCTTTCGTTGGTGCTTCTGAGGGTGCGTGACAAAAGCGTGGCTACATCGGCAAGCCACTACGAATGACGCGACGCAGGCCTTCTATCGGTAATCTCGGAGCGCGCTTCTCTTCCTCGAAGATGATCTGGGCCATGGTGTTGGCGGTGATGTCTTTGCCGGCGTCGTTCTCGACGACCTTTAGATCTTCGCCCGCTCGAATCAGCTCGGCCACCCTTTCCAAGGTGGCGTAGTGCGAGTCGTGCGTGTCGTAGAGCTTCCTGTTCGCGTAGCGTTTGATCATTCGGGCCATGGTGCCGACATCATGGCGCACAACAGCGCTGGGTCAAAGAGGCTTTCGTGACGACGTGCAAGCGGTCGCTGGGGATGGCAAGGCCCAGGCTGTCCCTGACCGCGCGGCTCTTCTCTGCGGAACCACACCCCATCGCGAACCGACAAAGCAGGGAGTCCCTGTTGCGAAAGGAGTTTGCGATGTCGAATCCGCGCGTCAGTTTCCTTCAACGATACGGCCTACCTTTGGGAGTCATGGTCTGCTTCGGCTTCTGGATGCTCGTCTCCGGTACGGCCATCGGGCAAGACTTGAGCGACGGCGTCAGCTCGGCGACGAGTAGCTTCAAGTCCATCATCAAGACGGTCTTCTCGATTGCAGCGATCGTCATTGTGGTGGGTGGGCTGGTGCTGTCGGCGTTCAAGTTCACGCAGCGAGATCCACACGCTCTGCACTATCTCGTCGGCACGATCGCGGCCGGGGCGATCTGCGGCATCGTCTCCGGGATCTTGTGAGGTGGTGGCGTGGGGCACGTGCGCCGAAATTCGATCTATCGGCTCCTCCATGGAGCACCGATGTTGGGCGGGATTCCTGCGCATCACGTGCTTATCCTGCTCGGAACCGCGACGATCTTCGGCCTTGGCTCGATGTCGATCAGCAAAATGGTCGGGCTTGCAGTGCTTGGGCTCGTGGGAATCATGTGGATGGGGCTTGCCTTCGTGTACGGCCAAGACCGAACGCGGATGTCGGTAATGTTACTGAGGTTTCGATATCGGTTTCCGCGTCGGATTGAAGGCTATAGCCCCGGTCCGACCAATGTTCGCTTCGAGAAGGAGTAGGGGATGTCACTACCGAAGTCCGTAGAAGCCCTCGATGCGGCGTGGAATGGCCAAAGTTCGAGTCTCGAATCCGAGCTGTTGCTTTACGACTTCTTTCGCCACGAAGACGAATACTCGGCCGAACGGCCGCTGATCTTGTGCCGAGATGGCGGCTTGATGTGCATGTACACCATGGACGGGTTGGATCCGGAAACCATGGGTGAAGATGGGCTTGAGTTGGCCAGCACCGCCATCCGTCGGGCGATGAATGTGCTCAATCCTGCGAACCACGAGGGAGACTGGCGACAGGGCGTCTGGGAGGTGCAAAACATCTGGACTCGCTCGTTGGGAGAGGCGCCTCTTCTGGCGCAGCCCACACGAGATTCGAAATCTTTGCGCTATCTCGTGGATGCATCCAACTCGTACTGGCAGGAGCGGACAGTGTTCGAGGATTCTATCGTTTGGGTGTTCAAGTATCTGCCGAGGTTTCGCGAAAGACATCTGTTGACCTGGAAAGTATGGCGGCTGCGAGACAGTACAGCCGAGGCGGTCCTGAGCCTCAAGGCTCTGCGAGAACAAGCGCGCATGTTCCGCAGGACGATGCGGGTAGTGGAGGAAAACTTGCTGGCGTTCGCCGTTCGGCGCCCGCGGATGGGCTTTGGCCTTCGGCCACTATCCGAGACGGGATGCTACGAAGCTTTGTGGCGAATCGTGAACCGTCGGTGGGGCACACCGACGACATTGCGGGCTGAGCTTCCGCTCGTGACCCAGGTTGCTCTTTCTGAACGCAAAGATGGCCCCGATTGCTACGTCATCAATGGTCGCCCCGCGAAGGTCCTAACCTGGAAGATTCCGCCAGCGACGTCTGTCGCCTATGTCTTCGCGCGGCTGCAAAACCAGATTCGCTTTCCACTGACGGTCACGCAGACGTTCCGCAGTCTCGACTTTTCTTCGCTGAGCGGTCGCGTTGCTCGGCTCTCGAACTTTGCAGCGGCGCTTGCCAAGCGACACAGGGAGAGCGCCCAGTACTGCGCTGAAGCGCAAGACTTCCTTGGAACCGTGAGAGCCGAAGGCGCGTGTCCCTTCAATTGGTATTTCATGGTGCTGGTACAGGGCGCGACGCTCGCCGAGGTCGAAGATCGGGCCACCAAGGTGGCAACGCAGCTCAAGATGCTCGATGGCGGCGAGATCCTCGAAGAGCGCGATAATCGGGTTCTTGCCGAGCTGGCGAGTCTGCCTGGGAACGGACAGCTCGGCTTGCGGGCCAACCTCATCACGAGCAAGAACATCGGCGATCTGGCGATGGTCTTTCGCTTGTCCCCGGGGGATAAGACGCCGTTCCTGCTCTTCGGCGATCGCAAGGGCGGCGTCTTCGCGTACTCGCTCTTCACTCGCCGGGAGCCGTCGTGGAACAAGGCGGTGTTGGGGCTTCCTGGCTCTGGGAAGTCGATGCTGATGAATGCGTTTCTGCTCGGCAACGCGAATTTCGACTCTCAAGGGTTCGTGCTGGACAAGGGCAACAGCTTCGGCCCTGTGTTCGAGCTGCTTGCCGCCGAGATGCCGGCCGACGTGGCTGTCATGCGCCTCAAGGGCGGGGACTTCCGCTTCAATCCTTTCCCGTTGGTGTGGGCGATCGAAGAACGCGAACGTCAGCGCTCCTCCGGTACCTATCGGATGACACTCGAAGGCGGCGACACTCTGGCCTGCCCGGTCGAGGAGGCGAAAAGTTTCTTCGAGTCGTGGTTGGATGGGTTGGTGGGGCAGGGGATCGTGGTCTCGCCGACCCAGAAGAACCGTCTCGATCGTGCGCTCAAGGGCGCAAACGGCGAGGGTGGATTCTTTCGTGACTACGAAAACCAATGCCGGTCGTTCATCGCTGCGGGCTCAAGAGGTCTTCGCATGGAGCCGCCCCGTCCGCTATCGTGCTTGCTTACGCATCTGCGCAACGAGGCGCCTGAGCTTGTTCCGGCGGTGGAGCTTTGGACGCGGGCGCCACGCGATCGCTTTTTCGATTCGGGAACCGATTCGGTCGCGGCCGCGAAGTATATCTATTTCGAGCTTTCGGGGCTGGAAGACGATCCGTTGCTGGCCGTTCCGTTCGTGTCTGCCTTGATGGGGAGCGTCTGGAAGCGCATCCAAAATCCGCGGACAATCCGCGAAAAGAAGATCGTAATCGTCGATGAGGCGTGGTCCTTCCTTGCCCATCCGGCCTTCTTTCGCGTCGTCGAGGAAATGTTCAGGACGATTCGCAAGTTCAATGGATTCATCGTGCTCAGCACGCAGACGCCGAAGGATCTGAAGGATGGTCAGGCGCGCAAGCTGCTCCAAAGCATGGCGGAAGTATTTCTCTACCGCGGCTTCTCCGAGCCGACGTTCATGGAGCAAGACTTGCGACTCACGCAGGACCACTTGCGCCTGCACGAGAACTTGCAAGAAGACGACAAACGGCGCGAGGTGTTCTACGTCTCTGGCAGTGGCCTCAATCGCGTCCTCTCGGTGGAAATCCCGCCGGCGCTCTACTGGTTCGCGACGACCGACGGTGACGACAAATATTGGCGAGGGCAGTTCTGCAAGCGCTTTGGCCTGGTGGGCGGCATTGAGCACCTGGTGAAGGCCTGCGAAGGCCGGACTATCGGTGGTGGCGAGCTGCGGATACAGAAGGTGCGAGCCTACGCGGCGAGCATCGGCCTGAGTTGAAAGTGTTGAAAGGAGAACGTCATGCGAAGATTGGGGATCGTCCTTGCGGTGGCCGGAGTGTGTCTGGCCTTACCACGGCCTGCGCAGGCCCAGTTTGCGGTCATCGACGGCGCGGCACTAGCGCAAGATGTCGAGGAGTTCTTGCAGATCATCACGCAATGGAACGAGGTCATCAACACTGCCCACGTTTCGCTGCAAGCCTTCAAGGACGCATATGCCGGGCTCAAAGACTGGAAGCATCTCGGGTGGGTGGATACGCTTCAGATTCTTCAGCTGCCTTGGCTTGATAACGTGGACGGCATTGACGAGATTCGCAACGTAGCGACCCTGAGCGTGATGGGGGCAGGGCAGATTGATCAGTTGTGGCAGAACTTGAATCCCGACAGTTGGCAGTCGAATCCGCGCTATCGCAACGACCCTTGGTATCGCAACAAAGTGAATTCGCTCCTCCGGCAATCGAAACGGGCGCGAGCAACGAGGGCCGCCCTCATGCGACAGATGCAGAGCCAAAACGCTGCCCTGACTACCGACATCGCGAAAATCAAGAGCCTACGGGACCAAATTCAGGCGGAGAACGAAAAACCTACTGGCAGCAACGGTGCCGTCAACTCGGCGAAGATTGCGAGCTTGCAGGCAGAGATTCAGGCACTTGAGGCGAAGCACCAAGGAGAAGGGTTACAGATGGCCAACCAACGCGCGATTATGTTCATGGTCGGGCAAGACGATGCTCAGCGGGTCTA
>Ga0265339_10000188_pt1 | contig 52215 bp, 41 predicted proteins | sample 4CB219metaG_FD_202085 | JGI IMG/M metagenome (GOLD analysis project Ga0265339, IMG submission 202085) | Rhizosphere microbial communities from Carex aquatilis grown in University of Washington, Seatle, WA, United States - 4-CB2-19 metaG | ecosystem: Host-associated > Plants > Roots >... | reverse complement strand
TACCGCCCACCGGGTCCCACAGGGCCGTCTGCATCGCTGTCGACGACGATCCCTGCCAGACGTCGGCTTCGCCGAAGCCGTCGACGACCTGATAGGTCTTTCCCGGATCGACGGTGATGTCGCCCGTTTGGGCGGTCCCCGGCGTCTTCGTTCCAGCGTACGTTCCGGTGCTTCCGCCCGATGCTCCGCCAGCTGCCCCGCCATCAATAGGAGACGGCGCCCCGCCGCTCCCACTGCCGCCCGAACTGCTGCTCCCGCCACTCGCGCTGCTCCCACCGGCGGCCGTCGTCCCGCCGGAGCCCATGCGTCCGCCGTCGGCGATTACGCCACCCGTTCCCTGACCGCCCGAAGACGTCCGGCCTCCGCTATCGTTGTTGCCACCGGTTGCCGATCCGCCTGATGCGGTCGTCCCGCCCGTCCCGGGGCCTCCTCCGGTTGGTCGCCCCTCTCCTGATGAGCCCGACGACGAGCAGGCGGCGCCCGCAATCGCGAATGCGAGAACCGGTGTGCGCAGGAGACGTGCCGATGTCATACCATCCTCCAAATGTGAGAGTGAAACTCCATGCTATAGTGACCTGCGCACAGATCGCAGCGCCCGATACACGAGGACGTGACCAGTGAACCAAGCCTCATGCGGCAGATCATGAAGATCTCCTCAATTTGAGTGCCCTGCGGCTCACCGGCCAAGAATGATGATTCCGCAACGATAAGAAACGATAAGAAACGACAAGAGAAGAGCTTGAGCGACCGCCTAATACTCCGCACCGTCTAGGCTGGGGTACGAGCTCATGGACGCCAGCGTGTTCAAGGGTATGTAACCGCAACCCTAGCGGTATGTCTTGCCTCGAGGCGCTGCCGCGCAAAGTTTTCGCAAGAAACGCGAACTAGTTAGCGGTTCGCCCTAGAACGAACGCGGTGGGTAATACGACTGCCAAGGCCGGCCTATTGCCACAGCTCGCCCTACCCCGTGATGTCCAAGGCCACGTGGTTGCATCCGCGGCAAGGCTTTCGAGAGCAGCGCTCGAATACGTCGCCAACGTCGTGGTAACTGCGGTTTGCGGCTAGGCTGAATCTTTTGCGGCTCTGAGCGGTCCACATCGCCACGATCCTTACGCCGCAGTCAGCGCACTAGTTGTTCGGACTGCCACAGACAAGCCAGGTCAGGACGGTAACCCTTTCCGCCAGCGTGAGCTGCGCCGCTCCGGCAGGCGGCATGTTGCAGGCGTAAAGCTGATCTAGCACGGCACTCCGACTGGCGTAGATGAGATCGTAGGTCGCGAACGAGAGGCTACTCTGCGAGGCATCGGCGTCATGGCAACGCGTGCAATGGCTGGCGACGATGGGCGCGACCGTGGTTTGGAAGCTTGGAATATCCGCCGGGCAACTGGCGGGCAAATCCGCCGGGCAACTTGCCGCGGGCGTCGAGCACGCCGAAAGGGCTCCTGCCAGTAGAACCAGGCAACTTCGCAGTGAACAGTGGAATCCCCTACGGAACATCGACATAGAATGCCGCGTGTCCGTGGGGCGAGTCCGGGAGGGAGTCTTCACATGTCTCGTAGAAGTGGAAGCGCACGGTCCAACGCCCCGGCGCATCGAACTGCACCGGCGAGACGACGTAGGTTCCAGGGGGCTTCTCCGTCGTCGTTTGCTTGAGCGGCGGCGCGGGATGGACGACTGTCAGAAATGATTCGATGGACGTATTGGCGCCGGTTAGCGGTGCATCGTTCTCTGCCAATTTGGTGGCGGACACAGTGAACACAATAGGCGTGTTTTCGTGGATTGGAGTCGATGTCCAATGGACGTGGTACTTGCAGTCGTCGTCATCCCCGTCGTTACCGTACATTGTGTCGCCGTAAACCGCCGGCCCGGCGGGCTGGCCGGAAGAATTGCAGCTCGACATGTTAGTCGACTGGAGGGTCAAACCCGCCTCGCTCTTGCAATGCACGTCGGCCGCGCCTGCCACCATGCCTCCCCCGGCCCCAGAAGCAACGCTCGGGCTGGAACTTCCACAGCCAAAGGCAAGGACGGCCAGCACGGCTGGGACAGGCAACGCCGCCCCACGCATCTCAGTTTTCCGGGGCATTGCAAACGATCCACGCCAAGATGGCGTCCTGCTCGGCCGAGGTAAGAGGTGGCGCGCCCGCGGGCGGCATCGTGCAGTATTCGATGTCCGCGAGGACCGCGGATTGCCAATCCGAGATGTACTCATATTCGGTGAGCGGCCACGGGCCGCTGTCCACTTCCTCCGAATGGCATGTGGTGCACTTGGCGGCGAAGATGGGTGCGATGTCCCTGGCGTAACTTGGCTGTGGGGATGGACATGCGGCTGGGATCGCCGCGCAGGGCCGCGGATCCGGACCGGGCACGTCCGGGCCAGCAACGCTCAGACTGGGCGTTTCTCGACTGACGGAATCCACACCGGGTCCCATCGCCTCGGAAGCGCTGTCCGCATCCGCAGCGCTCTTGTTTCGTGCGGAGCAGCCAGAAGCGGCCCCGAGCACTAGGCAGCAAAGCGCAACTCTTGTCGTCCCTGTCAGTGTGGCTGTTCGCATCGAGGTGGTCTCTTCCCGATTGGATGCCTGACGAACCTCGATCGATTTGCGCGGCACAGCGGGGACATGCTCTCATGGCAGACACCGCGTCTTTGCGCGGCGCAGATCCGGGCCGGCCGAAAGCGGCGCGTCTTGTCACTCTGTCATCGCGACCTGTTGTTCAATGGGCGCAACCTGGCCACCAGCACGAAACTGTGCGACTCCAATCGGCCACGGCCCGCCAGCGCGGTGTATCGTCTTCGACCGTTTCCAAGAGGCCGTACACGCTTCCATCCCCGCCGCGTAGCGATTGAGTGTCTCTGGGCAGCGCGCGTGAAATGCGCAATTTTGGCATTCAATTACTTGTTTGTTGGAATTCCCGTAACGAAACCGTCGCTGAGAGTTGACCATCCGCCCGCGAGAACTTCCGTATGGTCACGGCCGACCAGTAAGGAGGCCACCATGTTTCTTGATCGTCCCAAATTCTCTTTATCGAAATTGCTCCCGCTCGGAGCCTTCGCAACCCTTGCCGTCTTCGGCGGCTGTAGCCCGCAGGAGGCCCCGGCACTGGCGACCTCTGGCGGCGCGAACTTGACCGTCAAGACGCTGCTCAGCGCCGCAAACGTCACCGGCGTAACCGCCACGATTTCCGGACCCGCGCTCCCCGCGCCCCGTTCCGTCGCGCTCGCTTCGAGCACCCCTGGGACCTGGGGCGCGCTCGTCGGCGCACTCCCAGTCGGCACCGGCTACATCTTCAACGTCAGCGCCACCGACACAAACAGCGTCGTGCAGTACACCGGCGTCGCCTCTGGTGTCTCCATCGTCCAGAACGTGGTGACCTCCGTTGTCATCACGGCCCAGCAGGCCACGGCACCGACGCCTTTCCAGAACTCGCTCCCCCTGATCGACTCGTTCGTCCTCTCGTCGAGCAACGTCGTTCCGGGCGCCACCATCACCGCCAAGGTCACGGCCCACGATCCGGACGCTGGCGACACCCTCAGCTACGCCTGGACGGTCAGTCCCAAGGGTAGCGTGTTCTCGGCCCCAACCGCCGCGACCACCAACTGGACCGCACCCACCGCGGCGGGTGCGTACACCCTCACCATCGCCGTCACCGATACCCACGGCGGGACCGCCTCGGCCTCGGTCGCGGTGAACGTCTCGACCAGCAACGGTTCGGGTCCGGCCTCGCTCACCGTCAACCTCAACACCTGGCCGGTGGTGACCAACATGGTCGCGGCCCCGAGCTACCTCGCCCTTGGCCAGCCGACCAAGCTGACCGCGGTTGCCACCGATGCGGACGGCGACCCGCTGACCTACGCGTGGACCAGCACCTGCGCCGCCGGCACGTTCAGCGCCGCCACGGCCCAAGCCACCACCTTCACCTTGCCCGCTGGCGATACCGACACCAGTTGCTCGATCGGCGTCGCCGTCAACGACGGCCGCGGTGGCTCGACCAGCGGTCAGGTCACACTGCCCGTTGGCGCTCCTGTCGCGGTCAGCTCTCCGGTCTTCACGTCCAACTCGCAGTCGCCCAACGTCGTGACCCCTGGCATGAGCGTGACCTTCCAGGTCACCGCCTCGGATCCGCAATCGAGCGCTCTCACCTTCACCTGGATTGCTCTCTCTGGCACCGTCTCGGGCCAGACCAACACCGCCAACTCGTCGCAGATCACATGGACCGCCCCCGCCGGGGCCTCGTCGAGCTCCACGGTCTCCGCCGTGGCAAAGGACGCGCTCGGCATGAGCGTCCAGCTCGACTTCGCGGTCACGGCTTGCGCGTCCGCATTGAAGTGGCCCTACCTCATCTATCCCGGCCAAAACTCGACGATGGAAGTGCTCTGGCAGGACAACAACGCTGGCGAGTCGAATAGCGTTCGCTGGGGCACCGACACGAGCTACAGCCTCGGAAGCGCGGTCGCACCCGAGTTCGGCGACAAGCAGCACGCGTACACGATCACGGGCCTTCAGCCGGACACGAAATACTACTACCAAGTGACCGACACGACTGTCCCGGCCTGCGTCTACGGCCAGGGCTCGTTCATCACCGCGCCCGCGGACACCGCGACCTCCATCCGCTTCATCGGCCAGGGCGACTCCCGCAGCCAGCCCTTCGCGCTCGACAACCTGATGCAGGCGCTCACCACGTTCTACTCCCAGCCCGGGAACGCGGACTACCAGCGCTTCGCCATCCACAACGGCGACTGGGTGAGCACCGACGGCGAGAGCTACTGGACGAGCCAGTGGTTCGATCCCACCAAGAAGGACATCGTCGCGTACACGGCCAATACACCCATCGACGGCGTCAAGGGCAACCACGACAACGCCTCGGGCTACAGCACCACCTTTCCGAAGTACTTTCCCTTCCCGTACCCGGCTGCGACGCTCAAAGCCGGGACCGGGACCGGGACCAGCACTCCGGCGGCGTACAACAACCTCTACTGGTCCATGGACTACGGTCCGGTCCACCTCACCTTCGTCGACGAGTACTCGAGCTTTGCGCCTGGTTCGCAGCAGTACACCTGGCTCACGAACGACCTCGCCACCACCACCAAAGCTTGGAAGTTCCTCGTCTATCACGAGCCGGCGTACTCCGCGGGCTCGGACGGCGACAACACCTCCGCCCAAACCTACCTCGAGCCTCTCATCACCCAGTACAACGTGGACCTCGTCTTCGCTGGTCACAGCCACAACTACGCTCGCACGGGTGCCTACAACCTCACCCAGGCCCAGGGCGACAAGATTGCGCTCAACGTTCCGCACATCACCAGCGGCGGCGGCGGCGCGCCAGTCTATCAGCCCGACATGACCAACACCCACAGCAAGTACCCGCACGTCATCACGGCCTGGCCTGCCTTCGAGTTCGTGACCTTCGACGTAAAGCCGACCACGCTCACCATGACCGCCTACCAGGTCAACAACGTGAGTACGACGGCCATCATGACGCCGGCCGCGCTGACTCTCTCGAAGATCGAGACCATCGTGCTCAATCACTTCAGCAACGTCACGCCGCAGTTCACCGCAACGACGAGCGCGTTCGTGCAGGATGCAACGACCGGCCACTACATGGGCAAACTGATCCTCACCAACACGGGTGCGGATGTTGCCGGAACCGTCGACGTCGTGATGGACGGCATCCTGAACCTCGCCGGGCTCGGCACCCCGGACAACGAGTACAGCACCGTGAGCCCGCCGCTCGCCTCGATGATCGCCCAGAACACCGGATTGGCGACGACCGTCACGGTGGTCGGAGCGACCGGCTCTAACAACGGCGAGCCGATGATCCGTGCCACCAGCAGCGGCGTTTTGGCTGGCGGCCAGCTCGTCGTTCCGCTGGAGCTCGACATGGGCACCGGAGGCATCAATCCGAACACCACCAGCTTCTTCACCCCAGTGATCCTGAAGGAGTAGGTCCGCTATCGGGACGATGGGGGCCTTCGGGCCCCCGTTTCCCATTCTTTGTGAATGGATATGCGCAAACTCTTCACCATTGCAATAACCGCAATAACCCTCGGCGTGCTGTCGTCGGCGCCTAGCGCCGCGCGTGCTGAGTCAGACGACCCGGCCACAAGCGCCCTGAAGCAGACGGCGCAGCAGGCCTATCTCGAAAAACGCTTTGACCAGGCGATCGCCCTCGACCTCGAGATCGCGCAACACCCCGAGAGCCAAGCGCGCCGCTACGCCGTGCAGATGTTGGGGACGCTGTACGAAGACAACGTCGTCGATGTCGCCGCTGCTATTCGCTGGGATCGGGAATTCCTGGAGAAGTACGCCGACGTGCGCCAGGTAGCCTTCTACCGGCAGAAGCTCGCCACGCTCGAGCAGGTGCTTCCGCAGAAGGACGCCTTCGCAACCTACCAGAAGATTCGCTTCGCCAACCAGGGCGACGAGGTGCTGGTGAAGCAGTTCGAGGCCCTGCTGAAGGAACATCCCGACTTTTTCCTCAAGGACAAGATCCAGGCGGAGCTGGGCTATGCCTACGCCCGCATGGACAAGCACAAGCAGAGTTATCTCGCGTTCCAGGCGCTGTCACAGAACGGAAAGCCAATGTCGGCCGAGCACATGAAGGCCTACCAGGCGGCCGCCCTGCATTTCAACGAGACCTCGCGCTGGGGCTTTGTTGCGTGGGGCGTGGTGCTGGGGCTGTGGGGCGCGGTGCTCCTCGGCAAGCCGTGGAGGCGGATCACCCGACGCGCGCTCTGGAAGCTTCTCGCCATTGCTCTGGCCTGGGTGGCGCTGAACGTGGCCCGCATGCCAGGCTTCTACACCATCGAGACAACGGGCTATCCGGTCGTCATTCCCGACACAGTCGTCTACACGGGCATCGCGCTCAACCTGACCGTGATCGTGTGGCTCTTCCTATTGAGACGTGGATCGTTCTGGGAGCGCTGGCCGAAGATCGTGCGCCTCGTCGCCAGCCCAATTCTCGTGGTCGTGATGACCACGTCCGTCCTCTATCTGCTCGTGATCCGGCAGCCCAACGGGCCGGAGATGATCGACGTGTTCGGTGTGGTGTACCACCGCTGGGGCGAGGATATGAGACGCCCCAAAGGTCCGGTCGCGCCCAGCGCCGAAGCGCACGAAAAGAGCGCCGCGGGCGGACCAGCGACGGCTCCAGCCATTGCACATGAGAGGGAACCATGAGGGGAAAAATCCTGAAGGTGAAGACCGGCTACAACCCAAACTCGAGCAGCATTGGGGTCGACATGGTCGCCTTCTTCACCATTGGCGCCGGGATGACGGTGCTCTTCAACGTCATTGCGACCTTCATCGATGGCATTCAAGTCAAGCAGCGTGCGCGACCGGGCGAGGCGACGCAAAGGACGCCGGAGGGCGAGACGGTATGAGCGCGCTCCGACATCGCTTCGAGTCCTTCGGCGGGATCCTGGCCCTGGAAGATCCGCCGATGCTCGTGCACGTGGACCGCGACTTCATGCGAAGCCTGGGCCATCAATCCTGCGCGGCTTGGCAAGAATCGGAAGAGTCGGAGCCGCAGCTCCTCAGTGCGCCGCTCGAAGTCCACCTCTCGGTCACCAATGCCTGCTCGCAAGGCTGCGGCCACTGCTACATGGACTCGGGGAAGAACGACGCCGGCGAGCTGTCATCGGTGGATCTCCGGCGAGCCATCGACCTGCTCGCCGAGATGGGAGTCTTCCACATCGCGCTCGGCGGCGGAGAGGCGCTGGAGCGGCCCGACTTCTTCGAGCTTGCCGCGCATGCGCGCGCACGCGGCATGGTCCCCAACTTGACCACCAACGGATCTCTTCTGACCCGGGAGACCGCCGAGCGATGCCGCATCTTCGGTCAGGTCAACGTCAGCATCGACTCCCTCGATGCGGGCGCGCAGGCCGGCACTAACGCGCGGCTGGCCGCGGTGGATCTCTTGCGGGAAGCCGGGATCCGCGTCGGGATCAACTGCGTCGTCACGCGAGAGGGAGTCGACGGACTGGCGAACCTCATTGCGTTCGCCAAGGAGCGAGGGCTCGTCGATGTGGAGCTTCTCCGGCTCAAGCCCTCAGGGCGTGGAAAGACGGACTATTTCGAGCGGCGACTGACACGGGCTCAGAACGAGAATTTCTTTCCGTTCATTCGGAACCTGTCCTTGTTCCACGGCGGCTTCCCGGTGAAGATCGACTGCTCGTTCGTTCCGATGTTCTGCTGGCACCGACCGGACAAGAGCCTCATGGAGCAATTTTCGGTCTACGGGTGTGAGGCCGGTAATGTCCTCGTCGGGGTGCGCTCCGACGGCAGGTTTGCCGGATGCTCCTTTCTATCGAGCGATGAATCCATCTTCGAATTGCCGGAGCTTTGGCGGACCTCGGAGCACCTGACTCGTCTGCGCGGCTGGATCGATCGGGCTGCCGAGCCGTGCCGCTCCTGCGACTATCGGGATATTTGCAAGGGGGGCTGCCGCGCGGTGGCCGCATTCGTCGCCGGCGATGCCTTCGCTCCCGATCCCGAGTGTCCGTTCGCTGTGGCGATGAGCGAACGCGCGGCGGCCAGCGAGCGCGGTGTGGGAGCCTGAGCATGCGCAGGCGACTGGCGGCGACCTTCCTGGCAATCATGGTGCTTCTAGCGGGAGTCGCGCCAGCATTCGCGCACGATCTGCCCATGGGAGGATCGCGTTGGTGCTTCGGTCGGAACCGGATCGTCGCCAACATCGACCTCGGCACCGCGCTTCTGCAGGCCATCCAGGGCATGAAAGAGTGGCGCGCTCCCGTCGACGGCCTACCAGACGAGCAGATGCACCAGGTCGTGACCGAGATCCTCCAACCCTATCTCGATGAGAAACTGTCGGTCACGGAGGACGGCAAGACATACCCGGTGAAGATCGATCGGTTGGTGAGAAACGGAGACATCTACACAATCTGGATCTCGGTCGAGCATATCCCGCTCGCCCCGGAACGACCCGTCACCATCGATTACAAGCTGCTCTTCGACGAGACCCAGAACGCGCACGTGAACCTCGCCTACGGATACTTGTCCGAAGCGACCGGAGACGCACTGAAGTCGGTGTTCGACTTCTCACCGCCCGCGATGCAATACACGTTCGAGTCATCGGCGCACACCTGGACGGTTGCGCCAGACACCGCCAAGACCCGGCCGATGGTTGCTCCAGTCGCGAGCCGTTTATCCCAGCCTGCCGCGGGCGCCCAGCCTGCCGCAGGCGCCCGAGTGCAATCGCCGGGGGCGCCAACGCCTGCGGCGCCTCGTTCGAGTTGGAGGGAGTTCTTGGCCAATGCCGGCCGATTCGTGCTGCTCGGCATCGAGCACATCCTCTCCGGATACGACCACATCGCGTTCCTCATCGCGCTCGTGGTCGTGGCACCATCGCTCAGAGCCGTCCTGCCCATCATCACCGCCTTCACCGCAGCCCACAGCATGACGCTGCTCCTGGCGGCGCTCCGCCTGGTCAGTCTGGACGCCCGGCTGGTCGAGTCGTCTATCGCTCTGTCGATCTGCTACGTCGCCGCCGAGAATCTGTTTCGGAAGAAGGCCACGCATCGTTGGCTTGTGACGTTCTGCTTTGGGCTGGTCCACGGCTTCGGATTCGCGAGCGTCCTGCAGAACCTGATCGTGGGAAAGGCGAACCTCGTCAGCTCGGTGGTCTCGTTCAACATCGGCGTGGAGCTCGGGCAGCTCATGATCTTCGCAGCGCTGCTCCCGCTTTTACGCCTCCTCGGTGCGCTCATCGAGCCCCGGAGGACGACCATTGCGGCCTCGGCCGCCATCGGCCTGCTGGGCTTCATCTGGGTCCTCGAGCGAAGCTTCGACTTGAGGCTTCTGCGCCTCTGAAGAGCCGGCCTCACAGCTCAAAGAAGACACGAACAGATCCCGTTTCAGAACCGTCGCTAATTAGTAGCAAATCAGAACTGCAAAGAATGATTACTGTGCGCGCGCGATGCAAACTCTCGCCGTCCAACGATCCAGGAAGCTGGCAGTTTTGTTGTTCGTGCTTGTCTCGATCGGCTGGGGCATGGGCTGCGGCCTGGGCACCTATGATGACCTGGGCCAGCCCGTCCCGGGCGAGCGGTGGCCGTGGGTGTGTCCCGAAAGCGGCGAGCCGATCTTGGACGGCGGCTGCCCACGTGCGGCGAGCACCGATGCGGCAATTGAAGACAACGCTCCAGACACGGCGATCGCAGGGGCGTCATGAGACATTACGGAGTGACCGTGGGACTGTGGTTGGCCGCCTGCTGGCCCCGCCCAGCCGCAGCCCAAGAACCGCAAGAACCAATCGACGGAGGGCAAGAAATTACGCTTCAACCGTTGGCGGGAAGTCAGGACGGCGGCCCGTCCAATTCATCGCCAGTCCCAGTTGTTGCGCAAGAACCGGAAAGCTCCGCGGCCGCGACGAAAGCCGGAACGCCGGAAACGTCGACGACTGTTTCGGCGGAGCCGGGCCAGGACGTCATGGTGCTTGGCCGCAGGGAAAGGACAACCGGAACGAGTGAATCCGTCCTATCGCGACAGACGATTGCGTCCCTGCCCGGGGGTGACACGCAACCGCTTGCCTACGTGTTGGCGACTCAGCCCGGGTTCGTCGCTGACACGTTCGGTTTCGGGCTCCATGTGCGTGGCGCTGATGGCGGCTTGCTCTACGTTATCGACGGCGTTCCTCTTTTGGCCGCTCCGCTTGGGCAATGGGGCGCCACGATGGGCTTTATCCCGACGAAGTTGGTGGAGAAGGTTCGTGTCCTTACCGGCGGCTTCCCGGCAGAATTCGGTTCGGGTCTCGGTGCCGTAATCGACATAACCACACGCCACGCTTTGGGGGGGCCATCCGCGGAAGCGCAAGTCACGTACGGATCCTATGGCACGACCGATTACGCCCTCAACTACGCCCAGGAGATCGGAAAGCTCAGCCTGTTCGCGGCCGGGAATTTCCAGAACACCAAGCGCGGATTCGACCCGCCGTCGGTGACGCCCATCCTTCATGATGACATGACGTCGGGCAACGCCTTCGTGCGCCTGGATTACCGTCTTCGCGATACCGACCACATCGAATTCATCACGAGCTTCAATCAGAGTCGGTTTCAGATCCCAATCGACCCGGCCTTGCGGCCTCTTTCCGACGCGCCCCAAGGAGCCGTTCGTGGCGCCGATGCCTATGGCAACGATCCTCCGCCCTTCGTGCCCTACGATGCCAACCCCATCGAAGACGAACGCAATGTGTTCGCAGCGGTTTCTTACAGGCATGTCGGGGCCGGGAGCACCTTGCAGATGGCACCCTTTTTCCGCGAAGCTTACGGAAGTCTCACCTGCGATCCCGTCCGATCGCTCGGCAAGGCCGCGGACCCTGGCTCGGCGTGCAGCGATGTCCGCAGGGACGTTCTTCACGCAGGTGGCGTGGCCGATTTCACGTGGGGGCAAGGCCAGCGGCACATCTGGAAGACCGGTCTGCTTCTCGATGCGGCCCGCAGCAACGTGAACTACACCGCCTACTTCCGCGACGATGCCGTTCCCGTAGGCGGCGCAGATCCGGCGCAGACACTGACGGGCAGTGATAGTACCAACGTGCTCATCGCGGGGGCCTTCCTACAGGACCAAATCCTGCTCGGAAAGCTCAAGATCCTTGCCGGCGCCAGGCTCGATATCGAGAGCGCATCGTTCCTTCACAGCGATGAGCCGTCGCTGTTTCTCCTCGGGCCAAGCATCCGGCTGGGGCTGAGCTACGCTGTCACGACGAACCTCACGCTGCACGGATTTGCCGGATACTTGTGGCAGCCGCCGAGCACAGTCGACGCGCCGGTCGCAGGTCGCATCCTCATTCCTTCCCTGGCCGGGCAGAAGCTTCCAGTCGACATCAAGGCAGAAAAGGATTGGTCTGCAGAGCTGGGCCTCACCGACCGTCTGCTGCACGGTTTAACTTTGGACCTCACCGCCTGGGGCCGCATCGCCAGCGATCAACTCGACCGCGTGAATGTGGGCACCACGAACCTCGTCGCCAGCTACAATTTCGCGCGTGGGCGGGCTGCCGGAGCCGAAGCTTCGTGCAAGCTGAGCGGCGGGGACAACGTCGACGGGTTCGCGAATTTGGGATGGCAACTCGCGCAAGGGTCGGGCATCAGCTCCGAACGATTCTTGTTTTCTCCGGAAGAGGTCGCTGACAAGAGCTGGGTGATGCTAGATCACGTGCAAACGTGGACAGCAAACTTTGGAATCGATCTTCACGACGCGCTCGCGAACACGCATGTGTCCGCCCTGCTGAACTACGGCAGCGGAATGCGTACCGGCGCCGACAGCGACAAGACGGTGCCGTCGCACGTGATTGTCGACCTCACGATTCGCCACCGATTCGACATCTTCTCCGGCATCTTCTCGCATCTGCATCCCGAGATAGCCGTCGACGTCCTGAATTTGTTCAACCAAGTGTACGCCTATCGCATCGGTACCGGTTACGTCGGCAGCGCTTACGGCCCGCTACGGCGAGTCTTCGTGCGACTTTCCGTTCCGTTTTCTTGAGCGGTCTTCCCGGATGATACGCTTCCGGCTGCCACGAGCACGCTGCGCAGTACTCGCCGCGGGCATCACCTTGACCGCCGGACTCTCCGTGCGTGCCGAAGTTCCGCAAGGCATCGATGGGGGAAGCGTTCTCGGTGAAGACGCGGGCGTCGCGGACCACGTCCCGGCACCTGCGCTCGTGACGACGCCCCCGCCCACCGAGCTAAGCCCACTCGCAGCCCCGGCCGGCCTCACGGAGATGCCCGAGGTAGTGGTCCGCGGGCGCGCAGAGGACATCCTTGGCGTGGCAGTCAGCGCTTCGGAGGGCGCCGTCGGCGTCGAGGATCTGAGAGATCTTCCCCTGCTCCGCCGCGGCGAGATCATGGAGACGGTTCCCGGCCTCGTGGTCACTCAGCACTCCGGCGATGGCAAAGCGAACCAGTACTTCTTGCGCGGGTTCAATCTGGACCATGGCACCGACTTCGCCTTCTCCGTGGACGGCGTGCCCGTCAACCTGCCTTCGCACGCCCATGGACAGGGCTACTCCGACCTGAACTTCATGATCCCCGAGCTGATCGACTTCATCGACTACAAGAAGGGTCCGTTCTACGCAGAGGTGGGGGATTTCTCGGGCGCGGGGGCGGCGGATGTCCACCTGGTCAATAGGCTGCCGCAGGGGACGCTCAACCTGCAGAGCGGCGAATACGGGTTTGTGCGCGGACTGGTCGCGGCGTCGCCGAAGCTGGGCCCGGGAACGCTGATTTACGCCGTCGAGTACAATCACTACGACGGGCCGTGGGTGGTGCCCGAGCATTCCAACCGCTACAACGGACTCGTGCGATACTACTGGACCCAAGCGAAGGACGAGCTCAGTCTTACCGCCAACTTCTATGCGGCCCCGAACTGGCATTCCACCGATCATATCGCGCAGCGGGCGGTGGACCAGGGACTCATCACCCGTTTCGGAACCCTCGACGCTTCGGACGGCGGCGACACGGCGCGAGGCGCTCTGTCGTTCCATTGGCTGCACACCCACGACAATGGCACGACGTCGCTGACTCTGTACGGGTTCTACTATCGGTTCGATCTCTTTTCGAACTTCACGTACTTCCTCGACGATCCTACCAATGGGGATCAATTCGAACAGATCGATCGGCGCTACGTCGGCGGCGCAGATCTCAAACGGATCTGGAATCAGATCTGGTTCGGCAAGGACGTTCAGAACACGCTCGGCTTACAGATTCGCAACGATTACCTGCCGTGGTCGGGTCTCGACCATACCCGAGCGCGACAGGTGATAGGCGTTTCAATCGACGACCGAATCGAAGAGTTCACGACCGGTCTGTACGCACACAATCAGATACAGTGGACTAGCAAATTGAGAACCCATGTGGGGATCCGCGCGGATGTCTTCGCGGTGGACGTACACAGTAGCGCCCCTCTGAATTCTGGCAGCGCGACCTCCGGGATTGTCAGCCCCAAGGCGAGCATCATCGCTGGCCCGTGGAAAAAGACCGAGCTGTATCTGAGTGTCGGCACAGGGTTTCACAGCAATGATGCCCGCGGAGTGACCGCCACCGAGAGCGCCGCGGCCCTGGTGCCGCAGTCCAAGGTACCCTTGCTCGAGCGGACCGAGGGTGTCGAAATAGGAACCCGTACCTCCATCTTGCCTGGGCTGGTCAGCACGCTCGCGCTCTGGTACCTGAAGTCCGACTCGGAGCTGACTTTCGCGGGAGACCGTGGCGATACGGAAGCTACGGCCGCAAGCCGTAGATATGGCGTGGAATGGGCCAATTCTTACAAGCCGCTGCCGTGGCTGACCCTTGCCGCCGATGTGGCGCTGACCCACGCGCGCTATGTCGAGGGTCAATCCGGGCTCTACATTCCGAACTCCATTCCCATGGTCGTGTCGGGCGTCGCGACCGTGGAGTTACCCATGGGCCTCTTCGCCAGCGCGCGCGTCCGCTCGCTCAGCTCGCAGCCCCTTATCGAAGACAATAGCGTACGCCAGCCAGCGTTGACCCTCGTGGACGCAAGGGTCGGCTACCGCTACCGCAGATACGAGTTGGCCATCGACGGGCTCAATCTCCTCGATACGAAAGGCGACGACATCGCGTACTACTACCAGTCGCGCCTTCCCGGCGAGCCCAAAGACGGAGTGAGCGACGTGCACTTTCATCCTACCGAACCCTTCGAAATTCGTGGCGGCGTCACAGTACACTACTAGGGCAAATGGCGTCGCACCCTTCAACCGCAAGCACTGCCTCGGGGCGCGCCTCGCTCGCGGTCAGCGTCTCGCTCGGCGCTCACATTCTTCTGGCCGGGCTGGGGACGCTGGTACTGGCGGGCCCGATCGAAAGGCATGCCAAGGTCAATGCCGTCGAAGTGCAGCTCGTCGAGCAGAGCAAAGAACGCCCGCCCGCGGACCAGCCGGCTCGAGTGCCGGAACCAGCTCCTTTACCGGCCTCGCTCGCGAAGCATCACGCGAGCCCCTCGCAGGTGCACCCGAGCGCGGCGCCTCCACGCCCAATCCAAACCGCCACCCTGGCCCCTGAAAGTCCGACGAACGCAGGTGAGGTAGCAGTGCCCAGCACCGTGGCCCCGCTCGCCCGCGAAGAAGTCCGCGAGCCATCTCCTACCGCGACGCCAGGCCCGGCCGTGGCTTCGGCGCCCAAGCCAATCAAGATCGTGGCAGTCCCGCGCTACCGCAACAATCCTGCGCCCGAGTATCCCGCCGCCGCCAAGCTTCGACGCGAAGAAGGCGAGGTGCGGCTGAGTGTCACGGTCAGCCCGGACGGCCGGCCGCTATGGGTTTCACTCTTGCGAAGCAGCGGACATGCGCTGCTCGATCAGGCTGCCATCGATGCAGTCGAGCGATGGACCTTCGAACCCGCACGGGCCGCCGGGGAGCCCGTCGAAGATCGCGTGATTGTCCCCGTTCGATTCTCGCTGTCGCGGCAGTAGCGCGCGTTCATGCCACCGCTGTCTAACCGCGGATCAATGATTCCTCCGCCAGTGCTTGCAGTCGGCCTTCGAGAAAGCGTCGCTCGATCCCGTTCTGCTTGAGACGAAGCGCGTGGCGGTAGCTCTCTGCCGCTTCGGCGTTTCGCCCCAGCCGGCGAAGGAGATCGGCGCGCGTCGCGTGCCAGGGCTGGTAGTCGGCGAGGTCGGCAGCTGCCTCCTCGACGAGGACCAAGCCGGCCTCCGGTCCCGCCGCCATGGCCACGGCCACCGCACGGTTGATCGCCACGACCGGCGACGGGTGCAGGGCGAGAAGACGATCGTAGAGCCCGACGATTTGCAGCCAGTCGGTTTGCTCGGCCGACGTCGCCTCGGCGTGCACCGCCGCAATCGACGCCTCGATGGCGAAGGATCCGGCTGCGCCTCGCCGCAGGGCGCGCCCGAGCAGGGAAAGGCCCTCGCGAATCCGTTCGCCATCCCAGCGGCTGCGATCCTGGTCGGGCAGCAACACGATGTTGCCATCCCGGTCGACCCGCGCTTCCCGGCGGGCATCGACGAGCAGCATGAGGGCCAGCAGCGCTTCCAGGTCGGCGCTGGGCTCGGTGAAGAGCGGCAGCAGGACCCGGGCCAAGCGGATCGCTTCGTCGCACAAGCCCTGGCGCAACAGACTCTCGCCCGCGCTCGCAACATAGCCTTCGTTGAAGACTAGGTAGAGGACGGAGAGCACGCCATGCAGGCGGTCGGGCAAGTCCGCCGCGGTCGGCACGGCGTAGGGAACGGCCGCCTCGCGAATCTTGGCCTTGGCACGCACCAACCGCTGGGCCATGGTCGTCGTCGGGAGCAGGAAGGCACGGGCAATCTCCTCGGTCGTGAGGCCGCCCAGCGTGCGCAGGGTGAGTGCGACCTGCGCCTCCAGCCCGAGCGCCGGGTGGCAGCAGGTGAAGATCAGACGCAGGCGCTCTTCGGGAACCACGGCATTTTCCTCCGCGTCGTCCACAACCCCGAGCGCCGAGCCGGACGCGCTCGTCTCGACGGCGTACTCAGCCATTTTCTGGGCGTGCAAGGAACGCTGCCGAAGCTTGTCCAGCGCCTTGTGCCTTGCGGTGGCGTAGAGCCACCCCTGCCCGTTGTCGGGCGGATCGGTCTTCCACGACTCGACCGCAGCGGCGAAGGCCTCTTGCAAGGCCTCCTCCGCCACGTCGAAGTCGCCCAGCGCGCGGATGAGCGCCGCCAACAGACGGCCCCAGTCCGCGCGGTATATCTGGGCCAGGTGGATCACGAAAAAGTCATGATCGGGCGCACCTCGATACTGCCGAAGCGCGCGGCCGGGATCTTGCCGGCCATGGTGATGGCCTCGTCGAGATCGGCGGCGTCGATCAGATAGAAGCCACCGAGCTGCTCTTTCGTTTCGCCGAAGGGACCATCGGTGGTCAAGCGCTTGCCATCGCGAACGCGCACCGTGGTCGCCGTCTTGGTCGGCTTGAGGGCGTGTCCGCCTAGGATCTTCGACGCAAAGTCCTTGCCGAGCTGCTGGTACTCGGCCATTTCCATCGGGTCGTAGCCCTTCTCGTAGCGCTTTTCGTTTTCGTAGATGAGGAGGAGGTACTTCATGGTCAACCTTTCCAGTGCTCTTGCGGCACTATGTTTCGATTCACCAAGAAGTCGATCGGAGCGTGGTCAGATCGACAGCCGACAAGAAAATTCTTCACTTCGGGTCCACGTCGGCCCATTCAACACGCGAAAGTCGTGGACGACGGTTGGTGGAGGGCGAGCCCTAGATTGAGAACAACGGCCATTCGTCTTTGGCGCTAAGCGCTCTACACGACCGCAAACTGGGACCTGTTTTGTCCTTAAATATGCTTGCGCTGTGCCACCACCGGCAGCACTTCTTCCGCGCGCGCCTGCAGGGACACCACGCCCGGGATTCTCGCAACCGCGGGATCGATGGACAGCACCGGCACACCCCGACCGAGCGCCGCGCGCAGGATCAGATCGGTCACTCCGACGGAGAAGGACGTTCCCACGAACAGCACAGCGTCGCAATCCGCGGAGGCCTCGAGCACGCGCGACCACTGGTAGTCCTGGTGGCTGTCGTAGTACTCGTCGAACCACAGCACGTGCTGTCGCAGGATGGTCTGGCAATGAGGGCAACGAGGAAGAGTCGCATCGCACGGATCTTCCGCGAACCTCGCCAGATCGAACTCGGCGCGCGGTAGCGATCCCGCAGGCGCGCCATTCGGACAACCCCGCCTGGGACAGCGAACGCGATCTGCCCGGCCGTGCACCTCGATCAGATTTTGCGACCCCGCCTCGCGATGAAGGCCATCGATGTTCTGGGTGACGAGGAGCAACTCGCCGCCTGCTCGACGGATACGTTCTTCGAGAGCAACAAGCGCGGTGTGCGCGGGGTTGGGACGCGCGCCCAGGGTCTTTTCGAAACGAGACAAATACCACCGCCACGAGCCGACTGGATCCTCGCAGAAGTAGTGAAAGGTGCCGAGCTCGGTCACGTCGCGCTTCCAGATGGCGTCCGGATCCGTTCCACGGAACGTCGGAATACCGCTGGCGAGGCTGATGCCCGCGCCTGTGACGACCAGGATGCAGCCACGCGCGTGGGTGCGAAACAGCTCGGCTGTGCATTCGATGGCGTCCATCGCGAAAGAGTAGCGCGTGAGAGTCAGTCTATCGCTCTAGGTTACCGGAAAGAGTTGTCGCCAAGTTCCTGTCGCGACGGCCCACCAAGCGCCCTTTTGCCTACTCGGAGCCCGATCGATGGGATTCAACTTATAGGGCCGTTTCTCCGATGCTGATAGAGGTCCTATGATCTCTGCACCGTCGCCCACCCCGCCGTCGAAGGCACAACCGTCCCGTCTACTGGGGCGCTACGTCATTTACGACGAGATCGCATCCGGCGGCATGGCGAGCGTCCATTTCGGGCGGATGCGCGGTGCGGTTGGCTTCTCTCGCACCGTCGCCATTAAGTCACTTCATCCGCACTTCGCACGCGATGCCGAGTTCATCTCGATGTTTCTCGATGAGGTCCGACTGGTGTCGCGGATCAAGCACCCCAACGTCGCGGCGCCGCTGGATGTGGTTTTGATCGAGCAAAGCGCAGAGCTTTTCCTAATCATGGAATACATTCACGGGGAAACCCTTGCGTGTCTGCTCCAAGGCGCGATCTTGGCCAACGTCACGGTGCCGCCAGCCGTCAGCGCGAGCATCATGAGTGGAGTCCTTCGTGGACTCCACTCCGCGCACGAAGCGACGGACGAGCTCGGCGCTCCACTTAACGTCGTCCATCGCGATGTTTCGCCACACAACATCATGGTCGGCGTAGACGGCGTGCCGCGCGTGCTGGACTTCGGTGTCGCGAAGGCGGTCTCGCGAAGCCAGTCGACCAGCCAAGGACAACTCAAGGGCAAGATCGCCTACATGGCACCCGAGCAGCTGGGTGCGAGTCCGATCGATCGCCGCGCGGATATCTTCGCAGCCGGAATTGTCTTTTGGGAGGCGCTGACGCTGCGGCGGCTCTTCGTGGCGGATGATGCAGCCGGCATCATGGGCAGGGTGCAGATGGCTCCGATCGATCGCCCCAGCGCCAGCAACCCCGGGGTGTCACCGGCCCTAGACCGAGTTGTCTTGAAAGCCCTCGATCGCGACGTCAACCTCCGATTTCAGACGGCCCAAGATTTCGCCGACGCTATCGAGGAGGCCATCGCCCTTCCCTCGACACGCAAGATGAGCGAATGGGTTGCGTACTTGGGTGGCCAACACTTGGCGGATGCCTCCGCGAGGTTGTCCGCGATTGAGAGCTCCTCGTTCGAGCAGGATCCGCTTGGCCCTTCTGTCGAAAGACAGCGACCTCAGAGCGCGGACATGCCGGTGCGCCACGTTCTCAGACGACCAGGGACCTACAGCGAGGTCACCGCCGTGGCCGAAGAGGTTCACGAAGGGGTGATGCGCACTTCAACTTCCGTTCTCTTGGCCAGAGGGCTGTTCTGGGGGCGAAGGCACTGGCCTGTGCTCGCCGGCGCGGCCATCCTCACGTTGATCACGGTGGTGGGCGCGGTTGGTATCGTTCGCGCGTCTCACCTTGCCGAAGTGAAGACTACGGTCGACTCCAGGCAGACAGCCAAACCGGCGCTCACGGCACGCGCCCTCCCTGCACCGAAAGACCTCGGCCAGCCCGGCCTAGGCACCACGGCCGTGTTGGTTGAATCGCCCCCCCACCCGTCCACGATCCCTCGCCCGGCGTACCCCCAAACGACCGCCCAAACGCCCGCGACTCATCGGAAGATCAAGAAGGACTGCAATCCACCTTTTTTTTTCGACGGGAAGGGCATTCGGCGGGTGAAACCTCAATGCTTGTGAGATCCGCGATAAGAATGGCGTCTTAAGATGAGAGTCTCCTCGATTCTGATTGCGACTTTGATGTGCATCTCCTGGCAGGGGAAGGCCACGGCGGCGGCGAACCCTCTGACCTGCGCCCAAGCGTATGAGAAGGCGCAGGAGGAAAAGACGGACGGCCGACTCAGCGCCGCGATCGAACACCTCAAGATTTGCATCGATTCGACCTGCCCCAAGTTCATCCACGAGGATTGCCTACGGTGGATGGATCAGACGGAGGTCGCTCTTCCCACGGTCGTCTTCTCGGTTCGCAAGGATGGGAAAGACCTGACGAACGTCGAGATTCTATGCGACGACAACCTGCTGATCGGAACGCTCGACGGTAAGGCGCTGCCGGTCGATCCGGGCCTTCACAACTTCACCTTCAACGTCCCGGGCCTTGCGCCCGAGGAGCGACAGCTGCTCATTCGGGAAGGCGAGCGCAATCGAATCATCAACGTTGATTTCGGTACATCCGGCGAGAGGGGCGCTCCGCCTCCCGCGCCGTCGCCCTCGTCGAGTGTCAAGACCGAGCCACCGGCCCCTCCAGCGCAGACAGGCGCCTTGGCTTACGGCCTCGCGAGCGTCGGCGCTTTGGGCGTTGCGGGCTTTACCGTGTTCGGGCTGATCGGGAACAGCCACCAGGGAGAGCTTGAACGTACCTGCGCACCCAATTGTCAGTCGGGTCAGATTGACGCTGTAAGAACCCAGTACCTTCTCGCGGATACGTGCCTAGGCGTAGGTCTGGTTTCCCTGGGTTTCGCAACCTACCTGTTCGTGAAGGGCCATGGCCAAAGCTCCCCTGATCGGAATGGGACAACCTCGGTCAGCTTCATTCCCAGGTCCACCGGTGCAGGAGGTGTCCTCCAGCTCTCTGCTCGGTACTGACCAATGCGAAGAAGACGACACATGATCTCCGCAGCAGGGTCTTCTCGAACCCTCTTGACCATCCTTGCCATCGTGGCGGGCGTAGCCTGCGTCGAGGGGGCTTGTAGCCTGCGGTCTCTCGACTACTTGGGAAACGGCCACGGGCAAGGTGGCGCCACGGCGGACAGCGCAAAGAGCGACGACTCCGCTCCCGTCACACCAAGCCCCGACACCCCAATCGTCGAGGATACTCTGACGGAAAACGGCGTCGGGGACGGATTGGCAGCGGAAGTCCCCGGTGAAAGGGTGCCAGACTCGGGTTCGGTCGTCGGCGCGGGCGATGGGAACGATGACGTATCTGTCAGCGGAGCCGGGGGCGCGGGTGGTGGGGGAGAGGTGGGATTGGCAACTGGCGGCTCAGGCGCGGGCGGCACCGGGAAAGAGATCGGCAGCGGCGGTGGCGCGGGTGGCACCGACGCCGGAACGGATGATGTTCCCGCTAGCAGCGACGGCGCAGGTAGTGGCGGAGCTCCAGCCAGCGGTGGTAGCGGAAGCGGCGGCTCCGCGGCAAGCGGCGGCACAGTAGCATCCGGCGGCAGCGGGGCTGGCGGATCGACGGAATTGGGCGGATCGACAGGACTAGGCGGATCGACGGTGTCGTCGAGTCCCGTAACCACCACCTGCCCGGGTGCCGTCCCCAGTGGTATCACCGCCGACTGGTGCTCGTGTGCTCAGTGGGGCGCCCTCAACAAGGGCGCCGCGGCCTACTACAACGACATCTGGGGATCCGGCCCAGGCCCTCAGTGCATCTGGGTCGCTGGCGGCAAATGGGGCGCGACCGCGAACCATCCCAGCGGTGGTGGCGCCAAGTCGTACCCACACATCGCGTACGTGCCAGGCACAGTGATAAGCGCCATCAAGACCTATTCGAGCAGTTTCGATGTGACTGTTCCCACCAGCGGTGCATGGGAAGCGGAATACGACATCTTGGTAAAGAACAGCAGCGGGAAGCAAACGGAGATCATGCTGTGGATGAACTTCACGCGCGGCACGGTCTCTCCGGCGTCGGATGCGGGTAGCGTGTCGAATGTGTCAGTCGGTGGGCACGCCTGGGATGTTTCCTACAGTTCCGTCGGAGAGAACAACGTGGTGTCGCTACTTCGCACGTCCAACACCAATTCCGGCACGGTCGACATCAAGGCGATCCTCGACTGGATCATAGCGAACAAGAACTTCTTCGACAGCAGTTACACACTGGATCAAGTGCAGTTCGGATTCCAGATCGTGACCGACGGGGCTCCACAGAGCTTCGTCGTCAACGGCTTCTCCATCTCGTCCAGTTAGCCGGGAGACAATACGGCAGAAGCGAACCTGCAGATCGGTGATTGTCGCTTGGGTGGCCGCGGACCGGCTACTGGTCCATGTTCTTGCGCTGTACCTTCAGCTGCGTGTTCTGGCAAAGCTGGCAGTTCGTACCGTAGAACATATTCCGAATTGCGGTGTCACCCATCAAGTGAACGCGCATCCACGCGGTGACAGCCACCTGGTAGGGATCCTTGATCGAACCGATCCAGCTGCCGTGACTGGCGGTAGGATTCTCCTCCATCATGATGGGCGTGGCGGTGATGGCGTCGAACGCTTTCTGGATGTTGCTGCAGGGAACGGTCGTGTCCGCTCCGCCGCACAGATAGAGCGCCGGGCCATTCAACTTCGACTCCACCGTCGTACCCGCCATCGTTGCGATCGCGAGGACGTGAGGGTCGGTACCGACCACGCTCGTCGCGATCCCACCAAAGGAATGCCCCGTCGCGCCGATGTGGGACGGATCGAGATGCTGATAATAGGGGCTCGTCGGATCGTCGTTTTGCTGGACGATCCAGTTCATGCCGACTATTTGCGGCAGCTGGTTCGTCGTCGGGTCGACGGTGCCGGTAATCGTGCTGAGCGATGCGATGACCACGAACCCGTGCGAGGCCAGTTGATTCAGAATCGTGAGGTAGTCACCGCAGTAGTTTGAAGCCAAGCACAGCGGAGGGTTCGGTTCGGGATTGTCTCCGTGACCATTTCCCCAAAGGATGATGGGGTGGCACGTTCCCAGAGTCGTGGGCCGGTAGACGTTGAAGCGCTGTTGCGTGTTCTGGTACACGGGATCCGGGATAGCGCCAGCCAGCGGGCCGACGTTCTTGTCGGCCGTAACCTTGTACGGTCCCGGGGCTGTTGGATCTCCTGTGGGCCACGTCGTGCCTGTACAATTGCTCGCGAAGAATCCACCGTCGGACTGGCCTCCGCCGTCGACGCCGCCGCCCTGGCCGCCTGCGCCCGTCGACGGCTTGGTCTGACCGCCAACACCACCTTGGCCGACCGCGGACGAGCCGCCCGACGTGCTGCTACCGCCAGTGCCGAGCGCACCACCTGCGCCAGTCGTTGCTCCTCCGAGTCCAGCACCGCCCGAACCCGACTGTCCCGCCGCTCCCGCACCGCCGCTCCCGGCGCCGGTGCGCCCGCCAGTGCTACTCGAGCCGCCCGATCCCGTTTGCGTGGCGCCACCGCTACCGATTGTTCCCCCCTGGCTTGTCCCACCCCCAGTTCCATGATTGCCGCCGCTGCCTGGGGAAGACGAGTTACTCGACGAACAAGCGCCTCCCATCATTGCGAGCATGGCCACCGTCGAACGGAAGGAACGACTGAGTCTCATGGAAAACCTCCGCTTGCGAAAGGTTGAGGTTGCCTGATGCGAACGACAAGTCAAGCCGGTTCAGCCGCCGCGTCTCTACGCCGTAGGGCGCGGCGAGGCTCGCGTCAGCGCGGCGACGGTGAGGCTTGGTGCGTGCGATCGATACGCTTTCGTCCTAGCGGAAGAATGCGACCATGACGTTGTCGATGTCCGGATCCGTGCTCGCGTCTTGCGACTGGTAAATGAAGGCGGCGGCGCCGAAGCCCGAGTCGGCCACGGCAACACTCAGCCCGGTGATATCGAGGCCGGCCTTTTGGCCGAGCTTGGCCTGGGGCAACCAGCTTCCGCCCGCGTAGCGCGTTCCGTAGGCCCCAAAAGTCGTAGTGCTCGACGTGCTCAAATCCTTGCGCCATACCGCCAGAACGTTGCCGTTCCCATCGATGGCCAGACTCGGATACCCGTACTCGGTGATCAGGTCCAACCTACCGGCGACGTTGTCCGTCTCGATCGGCGTGATGTCGCCCCATGCTCCCGTGGGGCTGCCGTGCATGCCCACAAGGTTGTCGCCGGCCTGCAGGTGCTGCTGCCAGACCAGCGTGGCGTCGCCCTGCTCGTCGAGCGCAATACCGGTCGACGCCACGGTCGGCGAGGAGGTGATGGGCGGCAAGACGTTGCTCCAGCCCGTGCCGGCGCTGTAGGTACGGCCGAGCAACGTCGTGTTCGCACCGCTCGCCCACTGGCCCCACACCACCATTCCCTGTCCCTTGCGATTGAAGGCAATCGAGGGGTCGATCAGGCTCACCGTATCGTAGTCTGGGTCCATGACGGTCAGCGCGCCGACGGTTTGACCGGTCAGCGAGACGCCCATCAGCGCCCAGCCCTGGAAGAAGATCAGCAATCCGTCGCCGGTGCCGCTTACCGCCAGTTGTGCTAACGAGTCGTCCGAGTTGGGATTCGCGTCGAGCGTCTTGGCGAGCTCGGTCCAACCGGTCCCGTCGTAGTAGGCGGTGTAGAGGGGCCAGCCGTTGATGTACTTGTTGTACACGGCGCGCGCGGTACCGTTGCGCGCGACCGCAAGGTGCACGTCGAAGGAGCGATCGGCAGTGATGCGAGTGGCTGCGCTCCACGTGACGCCGTCGCTGGAGTGCGAGGTCCACAGGCCGTCGACACTGGCCGTTCCCGTGTTCTGGCCCCAGATTAGGATCACGTTGCCCTTGGCATCGACGCCGATGCCGGGGGGGCTGTCGGGAGCGCCGCGGTTTTCGACGATGACGGTCTTCTCCCAGGTGGCGGTGGTGCGATTCCAGCGCTTGACCTTGACCGTAGCTGGCTCGTCCCACGCGACGTAGACGTGCTCATTCACTGGGTCGACGGCAACCACCGGCGTGTACGAGGGGTTGAGCGGATCGTTTTCGATGTTCTGGGCGGGCTCCCAGGCAAAGGTGTGGCCGGCGTCGCCGCTGGTGACGGCATCCGCTGGTACGTTGCTGGCGTCCGCCGAAATCACGACCGCATCGGACGACGAGGGAGCGTCCGGGGCGTCGACCGACACCGCGACATCGCCTCCGTCATCACCGCGGACCTCGATCGAGCCGAGACCGGCGTCGCTCGCGTCTGCGCCCACCAGATCCGGCGGAACGGGGTCGGAAGCGCCGTCGCGACCAAGCGCCTCCACACTAGCGTCGTTCGCGATGGTGCCCAAGTCCGCGCCACCGTCGGGAACGGGCGGCGTGACGGATGCGAGGCTCAGGGTCAACGTGGACGAGACCGACCCGCCCACCGTAAGCGAGATCGGTTTGGAGGTTCCGGAAATCGCGCCCGCGTTGGCGGTGGCGGTGATGGTCACCGTGCCGCTGACCCCGGCCGGGATGTAGAGCCCGACCTGCATACTGATCTTACCGACCTTCCAGTCCACGTCGGCGCTCTTGACCTCGGTGTCGCCCCCGGTCTTGGCCTGCGTCGCGCGCAAGTGGACGGTCGTCGGGGCAGAGACGTTGGTATCGAGCTGGATGTCGAGCACGACCAGCGAGCGGTCGTCCTTCGACGAGCACGCCAAAGGCGCAAGGGCCGCGACGACAAGAAGAATTCTAGCGAAACCGAAGTGAAGCTTGGCCATGGTCATGTCTCCCGTCTAGTGGCAGCCGTCCACAGCCGTGCAGGGAACGGACGATTTGGAGAAAGCCCCACCCGCGTAGAGGCCGCCCACCACGCCACCCACCACCGCGACACCCACCACGCTCCAGAACCAGGCCTTCTTGTACAGCGGCGTGGGAGTCTCGGGCGGCGGCGGCGCCGATGGCTCGGAGAGTTGCAACCCGGCGCCGGGCCCTTTCTCGGGCGGAACGGACGTGGCCAGCGGCAAGCTGGGCGGCGGCGCGGCAGTCGTACTCGCCGCGGCAGCCTGGGCTTCCTGCTGCTTCTGCAGCGCCTCCATCTCGGCGATGTAACCTTCGACCTCGCTCCGCTCGGCCGTGTCCAGTCCCTTGGCCTGGCGAAGGTAATCGCGGAAGGCATTGATGGCCTTCTCGGGCTGGCGCAGGTTCTGGTAGCAGCGCCCGATGTTGCGCAGGTAGGTCGGATGCACCTTGTCCGCGTACAGCTCGGCGTAGAGGTCGAGCGCCTGCTGGTACTGCCCCGACGCGAACGCCTGGCGCGCCTCGATCTCGCGCTTGTCCGCGTGTTTCGTCGCCGCCCGGGCCGAGTCGGCCGGCAGGACGGTGGCGCCGAAGACGGCGACCGTCAACACGACATGCAGGAAGACCACGGGAAACAAGCGACGACGATGAAAGCGATAGCCTAGGTCGATGTCCATTTCACGATTCCCCTCTCACGAGGGGCTGACTATCGCACGATCCGACGGGTCGGTGCCACTCGGCCGCGACCAGCAGGTTTACCGCGACGAGTGGGCGCGGCCAAGCTGCGGCGGCCGGCCCACGCCCACCTGCGCGAGGCGCTCGCGGTACACCTGAAGGCGCTCGACGTATTCCCGGGTGCTCTTGGGCATGGGTACCCGTGCGCGGGTCATGTGAAAGATCAGATCTTTGCCGAGCGCGATCAATTGGCTGCCCTGGCGGACCCTAACCTGATCGTCCAGCGACGACGTCTCGGACAGGCGAGGCTCGAAGGCGCACAGCTTCTCCGCGGCCACCACCAGCGACGCCCACACCTCGAAGATCTCGGGGTCGGTGTGGAGAGTCTCGCAGCGAATCTTGGCCGCGGCCACGCATTCGCGGATGAGGGGCTCGATGCCCGAGAATGCGTTGGTATTGCCGAAGGTGGCAATCAACGCGTCTTGAATGGCGTCGAGAGTGCGCATGGTCTGCGCGATCTTCATGTAACGGCTCTTGTAGAATTCCTCGATGGGGAACGCGAAAGCCTTGAACGGCTCGCCCCACAGCTCGTCGATACCTTCTTCGCCACTGCGATGCAGAACCATCCGGCCGAGCTCCAGAGCCTCTTGCAGGTGCTCGCCACACTCGCGCATGAGGGCGTTATCGGGAAGGATCTCGATGCCGAGCGACTGGATCTCGACCACCTTGGTGAACACGTCGGCGGCGCGATTAAACAGAGCGCCAGCCAGCATCGCGCCCTTGACGCGTTTTCGCCGTGGCTCATTCTCGGCGTCGAAGGCGCGGCGGGCCTCTTCGAGCCGGGAGCCCGGAATGTTCACCCCGTGCTCGACATGGTTGAACAGCCTCCGGGTGAGCGCCTCAATGAGTCGCTTCTTGGCCATGAGTGTGTCGGCGGGAACGTCGTAGGCCTTGACCCAATAGCCGTCACAATACACCCGTCGCTGGCCGTCGATCATGCGCTCGCTGCCGACAGGAATGCGCAAGTCGATATGCGTGATTGCGGAAGCCATTGGGCTCAATGTAGCGCCGATGACGGTAGGTGCAGCCGGGGAAAGGGCCTGCTCGAAAATGTTTACGTGGATGAAATACAGCGGAAGCAAGCCACACATCGGCCACACCCACTCATAAATTTACCCTAGCGAAAAGCCAACGAAACCCTATTCGGACCAGGCTAGTCCGCATTGCAAGGGAGCAGCAACCATGTCCACCACCGTCGTTAGCGCCGAACCTGAAGCCGTCCCCATCGACGTCGATCGCACCGCGGTCCTCATGATCGATATGCAGCGCGATTTTCTGGAACCGGGCGGTTTCGGCGAATCGCTGGGCAACAAAGTTTCTCTCTTGATGGCGGCCATCGAGCCTTGCAAGGCACTGCTGGCGAGTGCGCGCAAGCGGGGGATGTTGATCGTCCATACCCGGGAAGGGCATCGCCCCGACCTCTCCGATGCCCCCAAGGCCAAGGTGGAGCGCGGCGCTCCCAGCATACGGATCGGGGCGCTCGGGCCTATGGGGCGGATTCTGGTCCGCGGCGAGCCTGGCCACGACATCGTCCCGGAGCTGTACCCGAAACCAGGCGAGCCGGTGGTCGACAAACCGGGCAAAGGCGCTTTCTATGCGACCGATCTGCATTCGATCCTGCAAAACCGCAATATCGAGAATCTGATCGTGTGTGGCGTGACTACCGAGGTCTGCGTCCATACGACGGTGCGAGAAGCCAACGATCGCGGCTACCGCTGTCTCGTGCCGAGCGATTGTTGCGGATCTTACTTTCCCGAGTTTCACGAAGTCGGACTGCGAATGATCAAGGCTCAAGGAGGAATCTTCGGCTGGGTAACCGACTCGGCCCGGGTCTTGACCGCGATTGCCTAGAGGCGTAACGGCCGCGAAGGCCGTGAAGACGACAACGAAAGGTCACATCACGTCGACAAGGGAGAGATCATGCACACAACCGTAAGCCCTGCGAAACCCAGAATCTGGACCCCCGGAGACTGGAATGCCTTCTTTGGATTTGGAACGAATATTCTCGTCAACCTGCTGGTTCTGACTGGACTGTTGCGTTTTGTCCTGAAGATGCCCGACCATCTGGTGTTCGGGCGCATCCTGCCCGCGACCGGCCTCATGCTCTGCCTGAGCACGCTCTACTACGCGCGCTTGGCCTACCAGCTGGCAGCCCGCACCGGACGCAAAGACGTGTGCGCCCTGCCCTCGGGAATCAGTGTACCTCACATGTTCGTGGTGACCTTCGTCATCATGCTGCCCATTGCCAGCAAGACGGGCGATCCGGTCAAGGGGTGGGAAGCGGGACTGACGTGGGTCTTTATTCAAAGCTTCGTCTTGATGGCCGGCGGCTTCGTGGCACCCGTCATCCGCAAAATCACGCCACGTGCAGCCCTGCTGGGCACGCTAGCCGGTGTCTCGATTGCCTTCATCTCCATGCGGCCCGCGCTGGAAATGTTCATGACCCCGGTCATCGGCATTGTGTGCTTCGCGGTCATCCTGGTCAGTTGGTTCGGGGGTGTGCGCTACTTCCGCGGCATACCCGCCGGCCTGGTCGCCATCGCCGTGGGAACACTCATTGCCTGGGGATCGAGCGCCCTCGGGTTCGACTACGGCGGAATGAGCCTGGCCAAGCTCAAGGATTCGTTCCAGAACTTTGGCTTCGCGGTGCCCATGCCGGCCGTCGGTCATGTCTTCTCGGGATTTCAATTTCTCGGCGTCATTCTGGTTACCGCGATTCCGTTCGGGATCTACGATCTCGTCGAAGCCATCGACAATGTGGAGAGCGCCGCCGTGGCGGGTGACAGTTTCCCGACCACGCGCGTCCTGACCGCAGACGGCGTTGTAAGTCTGATTGGCTGCTTGATGGGCAATCCGTTCATCAATGCCGTCTACATTGGCCATCCGGGATGGAAGGCCATGGGCGGGCGGATTGGCTACTCGGCCGCGACTGGAATTGCCGTTATTGTACTGTCGTGGTTTGGCATCATCTCTCTCATGGTGTCAGTGATCCCGGTCGTGGCCATCTCGCCCATTCTCCTCTACATTGGCATGCTCATCGGTTCGCAGGCCTTCCAGGAGACGCCCAAGAGCCACGCGCCCGCCATCATCCTCGCCCTCACGCCGCACGTGGCGGCCTGGGGCAAGCTGCAAATCGACAATTCCCTCACGGCAGCGGGAACTAGCGCTGCCGCCGTTGGCATGGACAAGCTTGGACAGGTGGGCGTCCTCTACCACGGCTTGGCCGTGCTAGGCGGTGGTTCCATTCTTGCGGGATTGATCCTGGGCGCCATCGGCGTATTCATCATCGACCGGAATTTCAAAAAGGCGGCGGCATTCTCCTTCGCGGGAGCCACCTTGACTTTCTTCGGCTTCATGCACGGAGAGGCCATCGGGATAGGCGAGACGCCGGTCGTGGCCGTTAGCTACCTTGCCGTGGGCGCTATTCTGCTTGCATGCGCCAAGTTTGCCGTGGCGGCGCCCCAGCAGGTTCTTCATCTCGAGGAATCGGGGGCCGCGAACATCGCGCACAAAGTACTGGTGCCCGCGGAAGCGTCCCTACAGCAAGAAACAGTGGGCTAGATACAAGGTGGCCAACACATACTGCCGAGACTGTCTTTGATCGGACAAGACAATCACGAATTGTCTTCGTAAATTCACAATCACGATCCTACAAGGAGACCCCTTCTGGGGAATGCTCGAATCTGTCTAGGAAAGGTAGTGACTGAAGGCCGGCGCTGGACTAAGACTAGCTTAACGAACCAGCGTCCGGCCTTGGGGAAAGAGGACCCTCGCGAAGGGTGCGTAGCTCAAAAATCGATTGCTCATCGACCGAACATTGAGTGTCCGGACGTCCGCCGGACGTCCGGCTCCGGACACCCCACCGCGGCGTCGCCCCTGCAAGCGGTGACGATCTTCGTTGCAAGAACTGCGTTGCAATGGCAGTTTCCTGCTCGGGTCGATGGTACGCCGGTTGCTGAAGCGCAAGCCTAGGCCAACGTGGAATCACGAATCCTCCGGGCATCGAGGTAGGGTACCAGAGCTTGGGGAGCTTCACGCACGCTTAGAAAGGATCGGAGAATGGATTTGACTACAGGTTTGAGGGCGCGCTCCAAAATGCCGCGCGTCCTCCATGCGAGCTTCTTTCTGCTCGGCCTCGGTGCCTGCGGCAGTAGTTCGGGAGATGCCACCAACGTAGACGCGGCCCTTCCACCCGTATGGCCGGCCGAAGTGACGGTGAATAGCTGCGAAGACTTCGCGACCGCTGCCGTGGGATCCTACGTGATCTCGTCGAACTACTGGAACAAGGATACCTGCCCCGGAACCCAGTGCATCGAAATGAACAGCGCCAGTGGCGCGTTCTCTATAACCAGCGGGCCCGCGGCCTGTGGAAACAACGTGGCCTCCTTCCCGAACGTGCTCTACGGCTGCTCGTACGGGAACTGCAGCCCCGCAACTATTTTGCCCAAGCAGGTCTCGGAGATTACCTCGCTGACCAGCAGTTGGGACTTTACCGCGGGCGGAGTCAGTTCGAAGGACGCCTGGAATGTGGCCTACGACATCTGGTTTTGTCCCGACAACAATTGCGGCGCCAGCGGCTTCCCCAAGGGACTCGAGCTGATGATTTGGCTGGACTACAAGAACGCCAACGGATGGAAGGACCACCTTGGCACCGCGAGCCTGGCGGGCCACACCTGGGACGTCTGGAAAGCTGACATGCTCGTCGGCGGGGCAACCGACAGTTGGGGCTATATGGACTACATGATCCAATCCCCGATGGTCACCAAGGTAACGGACCTGGACCTGAATGCCTTCATTCAAGATGCCGTGAAGAGGGGCCTCGTCAAGAGCTCCTGGTATCTCTACGCCATCCAGGCCGGTATGGAGGTGCGCTCGGGAGGGATGCCCTTCAGCAGCAACAGCTTCTCGATCACCATCAATGGCCAGACTCCGCCGACGACGCCACAAACGACATCAGGTCCGAGTTGCGACGGGGGAACGCTAACGGCGGAAGGCCAGCTTGTTGTCGATGGCACCTACGTCACGGCGGGCCCGCTGCACGGATTCGGCGGCGCATGGACCGCACTGGTCGATACCAAGGCCACCATCTGTGCCTCACCCGTCTGCACGGCACAGCAGACCGGGATGGCGGGAACTTGCTCGCCGGCGCTGGGGTCGTCGGCTCTGTGCACGACTGGCGTGGTCTCGGCGGATCCGACGTATCACGCGACGGTCGGCGTCGGCTTCGAGCTCAACCAAGATCAGGTTGCCGGTGGTGACGGCAGCGACCTCGATGGCGGTCTGAGCGGCCTGGATGCCGCTCTCGACGAGATCGATGGCGGCCCGAGCAGCGTCGACGGGGGCGCTGTCTCAACCATCCACGCGATCACGATCCCCACCAGCGTCTCGGTGTCTGTCACGCGATCAGACAGTTTGGGAGGCAACGCCTCTCTGCGCGCGCAGATGACCGATGTGGACGGCAACATCTTCTGTTACGGTGGCCCCCTCAACGAGCCCATCCCCGTCGGCAAGTTCAACACCCAGTGCTGGAATAACAAGGGCACCTTCGCCACCCCCAGCACGCTCTTTACCCGCCTCGACATCATCGTGCCAAGCAGCGCGACCACGGATCTACCGTTCTCCTACTGCCTCGGCAACGTCGTCATCCAGTAGCCGAGCCGTGCGCGCGGGCCAGCCGGATTCGAATCTGGCTGGCCATCCCGTGGAGTCAACGCCGACGGCGGAGCAGCACGAAGGCGATCAGAATCGGCAACCAGGCGGGCCGGCTGGGCTGTGCGAAGTCGGAGGACAAGCGGCACGCGCATCCGAGTGGTGCGAACGTGGGCATCGGCGCGCGGTAAGGACTCGCGGCGATGGGAGCCTCGACCTTCGGAGTCAGGAATCCGGCAAGAGCGTAGATCAGCGCCGCATTCCAGTTGATCGCGACTTCATTGACTCTGTAATCGTCTTGCACGTCGACCCAGTCGGTGGCCTTGTCGCCGCCACCCACCAGTAGACCGGGCCATGGTGGGGCAATGCCGTCCGCGCCAGACGGCCGGTGGTGCGGGTGCAGCGGCGGATCGATGCCCAATCCCGTGACCTGGGAGCGATTGTACTGATTGCGCCCGAACAACCAGCCCAACTGATCCGCGCAAGTGTCCAAGTACGCCGGATCCGGTGCCACGCGGTTCGCCGTCTGCAGGACCATGCAGGTCCGTGCCACCGAGCCGTTCGAGCCCCAGTAGTACCTCGTCAGGGCGCGCCCGTACCCACTGCTGTTGCGCGCGCTGACCAACGTGGCGGCCGCCTCGAGCAGGCTGGCTCTGATGGCATTTACCAGGGTGGAATTGCGGCCGTCGCGGCGCGACTGCAGATAGAGCAGCATGCCCAGGTTCTTCACGTTGCTCCAGTCGAAGTCGCTGTCGACCTGCGGGTTCTGTCCCTCGGCGCGGGCCTCGAAGTCGGCGAGCGCAGCGGGATCGCCGGTGGTCTCCCACATTTCCGCCGCGGCCCACAGACGGTCGTCGCCATCGCCGGTCGTGTAGCCGCCGGTCGAGAAACCGCTTTGATTCGCGGCCTGGTTGGCAGGATTGGCTGTGAGGAATGCATAGGACACCCGGGCGGCGGCGAGACAGTGGTCGGCAAAGGCAGCGTCGTAGGGTCGGTAGATGCGTGCCGCCTTGGCCATCATGGCGACGAAGTCGGCGGTTGCCGCCGAGCCCCACGGCACGAAGTAGCGCGGCAGGTGATCCGCCTCGGGCATCTCGAACCCGTCGAAGGCGAGCGAGGTCAGCTTGTGCGACACGCGACCGTCGCCGACCGAGTACTGCATGGTCAGCAGCCATTCCAACTCCCAGCGGATCTCGTCCAAGTAGTCGGGGACGGCGTCGCCCCCCTCGGGGATGGGCAGAGCCAGCCCAGACAGGGCGTCGCCGTACTCTTCCCACGCCGCTAGCATGGAGCCCACCGTGATGCCCGCGTTGACGGTGTATTTGCCGTAATCGCCCGCGTCGTGCCAGCCCTTGCGTCCGTCGCGTTGGTCGCGTTGCGCTCCGCCGATGTAGTCGGCCAGGCCGTCGTTCATGTGGCAGGCTCTGTGTTCCCACGTCTGACCGCCGTACTCGATCGACACCGGCGTGTTGCAACGCTGGCCGTACATTCCGATCATCGCCAAGCGCAGCGGCTCGCGGTACACCTCGTCGTCGATCGGGAAGCTCGTGGACTTTCCTACGCCATCCACTTGCAAATGAAATCGTCCGCTCTCCAGAAGTGCGCTGAAGTCTGCCAGCCACACGGTGGCGCCAGTGTCCGGAGTGATGCTGGGGCCCGCGACCGTCCCCTCGAAAGCCACCGAGCCATCGGCATCGCGGAGAACGTGGAACGTCGTCGCCGCCACGGTGACGGTCGCCAGTTTCGATCGCCCCGGCAGGTAGCCGACCGATGAGACGCGAACGTCGGCATCGGCGGCCGCCGTTGGTGCAGGCAAAGCGATGGCCGTGAGGCCGAGCGCGAGCAGAAAGCACATCGGCGGCCCGGAAAATGGATTCAATTCATCGGCCATGGGACCGCAGCCGAAATACGCCAATCTCACCCAGGCTGAGACGCCACGGTCGCGGTAACCACCGGTGCAAGCTCTCGAAGAGGGCGCGATCGTTCAGCTCCACGACCCGTCCGGGATAGTCGAAGGCATAGTCGACGCCATTTGCCATCATGAAAGCCACGTAGTTTGGATAGATCCGAGGATGCGTGGTGGTGAGTCCGACGGCATCGACCAAATAGAAGTCCGTGAAGACACGAATCGCGCCCGCAGGCTCCATGATCACACGCGACTTCGGCGGGAGATTGGCGCGCATCCAGCGCGCGGGCTCCACGACGACTTGGTTCATTTCGTCGACATCCGACGCGTGAATCGCCAGGAACGCTGGCACTCGGAAAGCAAACGCGAGCGCGAGAAACACCACGCTGGCAAGCGCTTGTCGGCCATTGCTCTTCAAAAGACCAGTGCCATCGAGCGCGTACGCCAGCAACCCGCGCACTTCGGTCATGATCGCCAGCGCGTAGAGCGGCCAAAGATACGAGATATATCGATCGTTGTTGCCAAACCACTTGAGGCCAAAAACCGCGCGAACGAAGAGGAACATCGTCATGAACAAGCTGATCCACAGTGCGGTGCTTGCTCCGCGCATGGGCAGGCACACGAGACAGAAGACGATGGCGTAGTTCCAAAGAGCCCAATCCGACTTCCATATCTCGTTCACCTTGAACACGTCGGAGATCCCTTGGATGAGAAGCTGGGGATCGCCAAGCGCCGCGATGGTCAAGCGACTGCCGAGCGCGCTGGGAAAGATCTGGCGCGTGGTCAGGTAGCAGGGCAACACCAGGGCGCCGAGCGTGAGGGCAAACGTGGCATGCCCGACCAGCAGTCTCCGGGCAAGAGAACGGACCCCCGTCCGACCTTGGGCGCGAACCGCGATCCTCACCGCAACGAAGGTTGGGATCGTCCAGAGCACGGCCGCCAGCTCGGGACGGCTGGCACACAACAGGGCGGCAACCATCGAAGGCCGCCACGTTGGCGCATCGACCAAAATCTGATGAACGAGGAGTACGGCCAAGAGAGCGCACAGTGGGTTCTCGAGACCTCCGAAAACCCCAGACAGGAACAATGGGTGGGACAGCAAAACCGCGTTGGCGAGGATCAACATCGGTCCGACCTGTGCGTCGGTCGGTGCGCTGATTCGCTTCCAGACCGCGGCAAAGCATCCAGCGAGCGCAAAGAAGAGGCCGACGTTGAGCACGTAGAGGCCCAGGCGCAACGAGACGTCCAAGGGGAGCGTCCAGGTCAGCAGCCTGACGAGGAAACAGACGACGATGAGACAGTAGTAGTAGAGGATCCCGGTCGTTCCTGCGGAGTGCTCACCAATGTTGTAGGAGAACAGCTCGTGCGGCGTCGTGAGCACACGTTTGACGTAGCCGAGATAGATGTACGAGTCGTCGGAGGCGGCATAGAGCCCGCCGCAGCGATGAAGCTCCTGTCGCAGGAGCACCAAGACGAGCAGCAGCGCCGGTCCGAAGGTGTAGAGCAGCCATCGCAAGCGTCCGCCGACGACGCTTAGCAAGTGCCTTTCCACAAGAGCGAGCACGCCGCCGGTGGCCTTGGCCCGCAGGGCCGCAAGATCGAATTTCATCCGTCGAGGCATTGGCTAAAAGGCCGCTCAGCGGCAGCGATGGGCCTTCAGTAGACTTCCACTTCGGCCAAGTGAAAGAAATTGGGCGGCGTGTTCTTGAGGCGCAAATAGCGTCCTTCGGCGTGAAGGTTCTTGGCCGACCATTTGTCGAACACTTCGGTGCGCTCTGCGATCTGTCGGAAGTTCTGGTTGTCGTTGCTCACTTCCACTTTGAGCGGCACGGCTCGTTCGGCGCAGCAACCGGGACGGTTGTAGACCACGATCGTGTCGAATTTCTTGATCTCGCCGAGGTCGATGACGACCCACTGCTGATCTCCGCCATTGGTATGGAACGCGATCTCGTCGGTGATCCCGTCTACGAGTCGGCTTGGCTCCGGGCCATAGCCGTTGAGGCTGCTGGCCGTCACCGAGCAGTGGAGAGCAAGGTTGGGACGCTTCCAGGCGCCCACCCAGCCGCCCGCGAACCCGACGAGAAGCAGAACAATCAAGCCTCCGATCGTGATGCGCGTCCAGCGCGCGAAAAGAGCCCAGCCGAGGCGATTGGCCTCCCGTTCGAGCGGCGCGATGAGAGCGCTCACCAGGTCGTGCAGCCTGCTTGTGACCGAAGCTCGGTCGTCGTCCGACAACTCGGTCAGCGCAAAGGCACCGGCACCCCCCATCAGGGCCATCAACGTCGGCGTATGCCTCGACGGAAAGCTTTCCCAAGCCGCTTGCACGCTCGGGAGCTGCCGGACCGTGGCCCACTCGGCCTCGCCGAGCGGCCCGCGCGCGGCCGTCGTTCCTGCCCGCGCCAGGTGCGCGCGTACGAGTAGCTCGACCGCCATGCCGTCGAGCATGGGCACGACCCATGTCCCGCGGCCAGCGCGCGTGATTCTTGCAGCTTCGTCGCGGATTTCGCGAGCGACATTGTAGAGGGCGAAGCCCGGCTGCCCCGCGGCAAAGGCAGAAGCCCGAGCTTCGGCAACGCGCGAACCGAGCCACACCGCCGCGTCGAACCAGCTCGCCACTCGCGAGGCGAACGTCGGGGCTTTCTGCTCGATGGCTGTGTCGCTGGTCGACATGGCAGCAGATTATCAGAAATCCCGCAGCTGGGCCGGGGCCCCCGCCGCACATGACCACACATGGGCAGCGCGGTGACCGAGGACAACAACAGAAATCCCGCAACCCGCCGATAGGAACGAGATCTTCATGCGGCCCGAACCTTCCACCCATGGATGCGGGGACATACCGAACGAAGGCGCTTCCCTGCCGCTCTATCGTGAGATCATCGAGAAGGCGGGCGTCGGGCTTGCCGTGATGGACCTGGACGGCAACCTTCGTGAGGTCAATCCAGTCTTCTGCGAGACCACTGGGCGTTCGCGTGACGAGCTCCTCACGCCCGGATTCCATTTGCGCATGCTCTTGCCGCCCGAAGAGTTGCCTAGCCACGACGAGGCGATGCGCGCGCTTCGTCGCGGGGACGAGCAGAGCTACCGCAAGACCGTGCAACTGGTGCGCAGCGATGGCGGCCTGGTGTGGGTCGACTGGGTGGTCGCCGTGCTGCAGTCCGGGCCGGACGTGCCTTTGGTCCTGGTCACCGCCATCGATGTCACCGAGCAGAAGCGAGTCCAGGACGCTTTTCGCGATATGTCTTTCCGCGATCCTTTGACCAAACTTGCGAATCGCCGCTTGCTACTCGATCGACTGAGGACGGCGCTCTCGCGCGCTCGGCGCGAGCCGTGCGGCGTTGCTTTGCTGTTCATCGATGTCGACAACTTCAAGCCGGTCAACGACACCTTCGGACACGACGTGGGCGATTGGCTGCTCAAGGAGACTGCCCGACGACTGCTGGATTGTCTGCGCGGTTACGACACGGCGGCGCGCCTTGGCGGCGACGAGTTCGTAGTGCTCATTCCCGATGTCGCGCAACAGGCAAGCGCCATGCGCGTGGCAGAACGGATCCTCGGGTCGCTGGCCCAGCCCTTCATCACCGATGACGGCAAGCAAATCCAGGTTTCTGCCAGCATCGGTATGGCCACGTACCCAGACAATGCACAAAGCGAACGCGAGCTTCTCCACGCCGGCGACGAAGCGATGTATTTGGCGAAGAAGTCGGGCCGTAATCGCATCGTCCAGTCAAGACGACGTCTCGACGGAGGCGTGGTTCATCCGGTCGACGACGATCCGGTCTCGGGTCTCGTCCAGGTGCGCTGGGACGCCGCTTATGCCTCGGGCAACGTGTTCATCGACGCCGAACATTGCGAGCTCTTCCGACAATCGAATCAGTTGCTCGACCTGGCCACGCGCCGCGATGCTGAGCCAGCAGCCGTGCTGGCCAATCTGCAGCGGGTCTTGCGAAACGTCAGCGCTCACTTCGAGCACGAAGAGCGTCTGCTGTCGGAGTGGCAGTTCCCGGACATCGAGAATCACGCGGCCAAACATCGCAGCCTGCTCAAGCATGCAGAACAACTCCTCGATCTGCTCACCGAGAACTCGATTCCCGTCGGCGATCTTCTGGAGTTTCTCGTCGCCAAGGTAATCCACGGTCACATGCTCACCGAAGACACCAAGTACTTCGGGCTGCTCAAGACGATCCTGCGTGAAGCGCAAGTACATCAACCGCAGCTGGGAGGCTGACGCTTCACCCCTCGAGGTACGTGATGCCGTTGTGGCCCGCGACCAAGATCAGGTCTCGCTTCTTGCCGGCAAGGTAATCGTGCTCGGATCCGGTTTCACTGCACACCGTCTGGCCGGGTCCGTACGAGATGCCGTTGTCGATGAGCGCGCCTTCTAGGACGACGTTGATTTCTTGCCCCAAGTGCCGGTGCCGCGGGAAGCGGGCGCCTTTGCTCAGCTTCACGATGCCGGCCTCGGCAAAGGCGCAGCCCTCGCCGGGCGTAAAATGAAAGAACTGCACGCCCGGTAGGGGCGCCACCTGATAGCTCGACGGATCGTCGATCTTGCGCAGGAGCGCGACGACGGCGTCGATGGTCATCGCGAACGAGCGCGACAGCTCGGCAAAGAAGGGCCGGAAGCGCTCGGCCGACGCGAGCGTGTCAAGCAAGCGCGCGCGGACGCGGTCGCGGGTAGGAGAATCATTTTCATCGCCAAGCACGCTGCCGCTCCAGCGCGCCAGGGCTTCCTGGGTCGCGCGCTCGTGACGGGCAAAGGCAACCGATTCTGGGGCCGAATCACCCGTGCGGGTGTCCTCCGCCGCATCGTCGATGCCAAGGATGTACGCATCCCAATCGCCAAACGCTCGATCGGTCATGACTGCTCACCACCTTCCACAAAACCCACGGCTTGCCGCAACTGCGAAAGCGCCCGAGCCAGCCGCGACTTGACCGTCCCGATGGGCAGGTCCAGCCTGGCAGCGATTTCGGAGCAACTAAGTCCTTCAAAGTACGCCAGCTCCAGCACCGAGAGGAGCTCGGGCGCGAGCTTTAGGGCCAAGTGACCCACTCGCCGCGCGTCCACCTCGCGCTCGTCGGCCCACGCGAACGGTTCGGTCGTGCGCGAGGAGGTCTCGACCGAAACCTCCTCGACCACGCGTGCGTGACGATTGCGCCGGCCCAAGCGATCCAGCGCGCGAGAGCGGGCCCGCACCATCAGCCAGGCGCGTACACTGCCGCGGGCCGGTGAGTATTCGGCGGCGTGGTGCCACACCTCCAAGAACACATCGTGCAACAAATCCTCGGCAGCGCCGGGCCCTAGCATGCGCTTGGCCAGGCCGAGGATCGAAGGGCTATGCTGGTCGTAGAGCGCCGCCAGTGCGTCGCGATCGCCCATGGCGATCCCCTCGACCAAGGCCACGTCCGGGTCGCTCGCGGCCGGCTCCGAATCCGCTAGCCGTGATTCTCCCTCCCCCTGCATGCTGGAAGCGTAGCAAGCGGCGGCACATGAGCAACCCAACTGCGATCCGATCTCCCTTCCCGTGCGTAGGAGTTGTGCACCCGAACAAGGAGAACTACCATGGCCCACGGAAAAAAGACTGAGCTCGTCCTAAAACTCTATACCGCCTTCCAGAAAGGCGATTTGCCCACGCTGCTCGAGCACATGACCGACACCATCGACTGGGGCATCGATACCCAGACGCCCTCGCCGATTCCGTGGCACGGCGTGGGAGTCGGCAAAGACTACGCGGCCAGCTTCTTCAAGGCGCTGGCCAAGGAATGCGACTTCACCGTCTTCGAGCCGAGTAACTTCATGGAGTCGGAAGACAGCGTGGCCTGCCTGGTCCGCTTCGAGTCCACCTTGAAGAAGAACGGTCGCAAAGTCGCCCAGACCGGCATCCATTGCTTCACCTTCAAAGACGACCGCCACGTGTCACGCTGGCGCGGCTGGGAGGACACGGCTCGCACGCTGGCCGCGTGGAACGCCTAACCGCATGGCTCGCACGCTCCGCCGCGTGGTCTTGCTCGGGCTCGTCGTCGGCCTCTGCGGAACGCTCGCCTACGTGGCGTGGCCACGAAGGGCAAGCCTGCGTCGGTTTTCGCCGACGGCCATCGCACACCTGGAGACTGCCATGTGGCGGAGCTACTACGATCACCGATACGTCGCGCTCTTCCAACAGCTCTATCGAATGAATCGCGAACAGTACGGCTTTTCACCCTGGAATAGCTTTCGCATTGCCTACTCGGCCGCCAAGGCAGCCCATGTCTTTCAACCGAGCACGAGCCGGGCCCAAGCCCGCGCGGCCATTCCCTGGCTCGTGCGCTACTACAGCATCATCAAAGTGGACACCCATGAGTCATTCGACGTCGAGCGCGCCGCCGGGCTCGAGCTGGATTGGTGGCAACTGCGGCGGGAAAACGCCACGCCCGCCGAATACGGCAAGGTCATCGCGAAGGTGGCTGCCGAGGTCTATCGGACAGACAATGACGACATTCAGCAAGCCGGCGCGCTGCGGGCTGCGATGATGCAATTCCGCGATGAGCGCAGCGACGGCCGCATGCGTGAGCAGGACTGGCAAACCATCGAGAACGGCCTCGATCGAGCGTTCGCTCTGCTCAAGCATGCAGTCATATCACCGACCGACGGATAGCAACTACCGGCTGACCAGCCACTGCTGGTGCGTATCGACGACGTGGCGGAATCCGGCAGCCTTTCCGTCGGCGCCGAAGCGCCACAGGTGCAGCTCGAAGGCATCTTCCAGACGCTTGCCGGTGGAACGAATGGTGGCGCGCATGTGGCATCGGACGATGACGGTGTTGCCGGCCTCGAAGAATTGCGTTGCTTCGAACGACGAAATATCGAACTCACGGCCAACCACCGTAAAGAATTCACCGACGTGTCCTTTGCCGCGCCCGGGGCGCAGCCAGGGAATTCCGTAGTCGGTAGCACCCTCTTCCCACACGACGTCGTCAGCGAGCACGGCGAGAATGCCGGGAATGTTGCCTTTTCCGAAATCGGCATAGATCTGACGTGCAGTCTCGAGTTGTTTGGACATGACGAAGAACCTCCAAAACTAGTACGAGCCAGCCCGGCTCTCGGATCGACAGGCTTGGCAAGTCGACCAGGCGGGAGGACAATGGGGCGGGCCGTTCGTGTCGGGAGAACCTTCATGCAAAGGATAGGACTGGTCGCGATCATCACCTGCGCCGCACTTGGGGGATGCGGCAAGGCTGGAGGTGGCGGTGCAAACGGCGGTGTCCCGTCGGTGGGAGGCACCGCCACAAACGGGGCAACGTCGTCCGGCGGGTCTGGAGGGAGCTTCGCGTCTGGCGGAATGAGCACCGCTACCGGCACCGGAGGGCGAACGACCACCGGTGGCGTAACGGGAGGCGGCGGTCTCAATGCCGGAACGGGCGGCACATCGACGTCGAGCGCCTCGACATCGAGCGCAGGAACTGGCGCATCGGGCACCGGCTCCAGCGGCAGCATCGACGGCGGCAGCATCGACGGCGGTGGCGGCTCGGGCCTTTGGTCGATGGGCTACTACGCAAGCTGGGCGCCCAACCAGTATCCCATCGCCGAGATCGAGTGGTCGGGGCTGACTCACATCGCGATGGCCTTTTACCTGCCGCAGTCGAACGGTTCGCTCAATCTATCCGGCGGCGACGATACCCTAGCGACCAAGCTAATCGCTGCGGCCCACGCAAGCGGCGTCAAGGCAATGGCCTCCATCGGTGGCTCCGATTCGCAAACCGGCTTCCAGCAAGCCACCGCGAGCGCGATGGTCGCGACGTTCGCGAGCAATCTGGCCAAGCTCATCGACCTCGGCTACGACGGCATCGACATCGACTGGGAGCCGATGGCCAAGTCCGACGAGCCGGCGGTCATCGATATCGCCAACCGCATTCGCAAAGCCAAGCCGGCGGCGCTGCTCACCATTCCCATCGGCGAGATCAACGTCAACATGCCGCCCGATCTCTCGGGCTTTGCCACCATCGCCGCTGCGTACGACCAGCTCAATATCATGTCGTATGGGCAGGCCGGCGCGTGGCAAGGCTGGAAGAGCTGCCATTCGAGCGCGCTCTACCACACGGACTCTGCCACACCGACGTCCATCGACTCGACGGTCAAGCTCTACCTCGCCGCCAACGTGCCGGCGAGAAAGCTCGGCATCGGCGTCGGTTTCTATGGCCTCTGCTACACGTCGCCGGTGACCGCTCCCGATCAGGCGCTCGGCGGATCGACCATCGTCGCCAACGACGGCACCATGTCCTACGCCAACATCCTGGCGAACTACTACAGCGCGAGCGCGCGCAAGTGGGATGACTTGGCCAAGGTCCCCTACCTCACGTTTTCGTCGCCGCACGCGCCCGACAACTGCACGTACATTTCTTACGACGACGAACAATCCATCGCCGAGAAAGGCGCCTACGCGAAAGCCAAAGGCCTGGGAGGTGTCATTCAATGGGAGCTCAACGAAGCCTACGTGTCGACGGCGCCGGCGGGACAGCGCAATCCCTTACTGAAGGCCATCGCCGCCAGCGTCTTGCACTGACCATCGCCGTCCTGTTCGCCGGTGCGTGCTCTTCGTCGACAGGTGGTGGGAGTGGTGGCGCCAGCACAGGCGGCGCCGATACAGGCGGCAGCGGCACAGGCGGCCTTGCCTCGACTGGAGGCCTGACATCGAGTGGCGGCGCCGGCCTTGGCGGTGCCTCCGGCGCGGGCGGGACGACCGTCGCCACGACCGCGGCTGGTCTGCTGAATCCGGAGTACACGACGACCTGGAACCCGGGCATTCTCGCCGACGGGCAACTCAACCAGGCGCTCGGCAGCGATGGGCTGCCGGTCCGCTCCACCGTGTGCGCCAGCCCCAAGCCGGGCGACGATCTCAACGCCGCCATCAAGGCCTGCCCCGAGGGACAGGTGGTGCAGCTCGCCGCCGGAACCTACACCGTCAAAGAGACGGTCGTTCTCGACAAGGGCGTCGTCCTACGCGGCGCCGGCTCGCAAGGCGCGGCCAAGGGTGGCACCACCATCGTCAAGAGCGGCGGCAACACGGCTTTGGCCATCGGCTCGACCTACGATACCGCCTGCTATGGCAGGGCTTTCGGCACCGCCTATGCACTGAGCGCGAATGCGGTGAAAGAAACAACGGCCGTGCCCATGGGCGGCAACGCGTCCAAGTTCGCGGCGGGCGACCTCGTGCTCATCGATCAGGTCGACGATGCCAGCGTGCAAGAGGGCGACTGCACCTTTTTCAAGCGCGTGGACAAGCGCTCGACCAGCGAGCGTGCCGAGGTCGCCAGCGTCGACGCAGCCGCCGGCACCGTGACGCTCACCTCGCCGCTTCATTTCACCTTCAAGTCGGCCTCGCCGTATCTCGCGCAGATGGCGAAGACCAGCGTCGCCGTCGTCCGCTGGGCCGGTATCGAAAGCCTGGCGATTCAAGGCGGCACCAACCCCGGCTACGACGGACAGATGGCGGGCGGCATCGACGTCTCGAACGCCGCCTACTGTTGGATCAAAGACGTGCAAACCGACGCCACCGTCGGAGGCATGCACGTCTCGTTGACCAGCACCTTTCGCACCGTGGTGCGCGACTCGTACTTCCATCACTCGGCCGACTACGGCTTCGGGCACGACTGCTACGGCATCGTCCTGCGCTGTGGAGCCGCCGACACGCTGGTCGAGAACAACATCGTCCGCTACATGAACAAGCCAATCCTCTTCAACGTCTCGGGCGGTGGCAACGTCATCGCCTACAACTATGCTGACAATTCGTGGGCCGATCCGCCCGCGTGGCAAGAGGTCAATATCGATACCCACTGCGCGTTTCCCCACATGGAATTGATGGAGGGAAACTATGCGCCGCACATGGGGGCGACCATCACGCACGGCAACGCCGGCTACTTGACGTTCTTCCGCAACTATTCGTCGAGCCAGTTCGCGGCGCCGCCGGTAGCCGGCTCGACGGCGAAGCAGACCGGTAATATCACCGCCATCCAATTCGACACCGGCGACCTCGACATGACCGTGCTCGGCAACGTGCTCGGCAGCACGGCCGCGACCGACCTCGGCACGGCGCCGCTCTCCAAGAACTATGTCGCCGACGGCTCGGAGTCGGGCGCCATCTTCGACTTCGGCAGTGGCGGCAAATCGGACGTTTCGTACAAGAGCCTGTGGGCGACCGACAATTACGACACCGTCAACAAATCCGTACAGTCGAATGCCTCGATTCCGGCGCAAACCCTACCGGCATCGCTCTATCGGGGAGCGCGGCCCGCCTGGTGGCCCGCCGCCACGCCGTGGCCCTGGGTCGGTCCCGACCTTACGCCCATGGTCGGCACGCTGCCGGCGAAGGCGCGATCGGATCAGATGTAAGGCGCGGGTAGTTTAGTGGCCACCGGGCTTGCTGTGGCGACTAAAGAACTCCCAGACTTGGTCGGCAAAGTCGATGTCCTGATTCGTCTTGCCGAACCTCTGCCAACGGTCGCTTGATAGCTGTTCCGGATTAGGCCACCAGTGTCCCATTCCGTGGGCTTTGTAGTACCAGAGCTCTTGCCCATCAGGACCCAAGGGATAGCGCTCTCGTTCGATGGTGCTGCTCTTCATGTGCGTCTGCGGCTCGTAAGAGTCGCCTTGCACGAGGTCCGGAAATTTGTCGATGGTGGGCGCCCCGCGGATCTTCATCGCCGCAAGCCAGGCGTCGCGGGTCTCTTCCATGCCGGGATAGTGAGCGTTTGGGTACTGAGCGGAGCTGCCGGGAGCGTACGAAACAAATGGATCGCGCGTGGCCGCGAGCATGGCAATGGAGACGCGCTCATGGCCCGGCTTCGGGTGGCAATGGAAGCGCCACACGCCGCTCGGTTGAAAAGGAAGCCCCGCCACCGGAGCGATGGCAGCCACCAAATCGGGCGCCTCCAGCGCCAGTTGAAACGACATTCCGCCTCCGGCGGAGAGCCCGGTCGCAAAGACGCGCGAGCGATCGATCTTTAGCTCAGTCTCGAGCTGATCGAGGATGCGACGAACATACGTGACGTCGACCCCTTCCCCCGCGTGTTCCGCGAAACAACCTTGAAGAAAACCACCGTGGGGTACCGTCGGCTTCTCCTCAGCGCTCGGAGCGAGTGGCAGCCCGTTCCCGTACACCACAATGAATCCATCTCGATCGGCGAGGCTCTCGAAGCGCGTGTGGGTCGTGTAAAGTGCGACGGATTCGGCGCTCGCCGTGTAGCCCGGAAATACGAACACCACGGGCGCCGGGCTCGGCCCCAAATGGTCGGGTGCATAGACGAGGTATCGGCGCACGACGCGATCGGCGCCGACCCGACGAATCGTGGCCGAATCCGACAATTGCTGCGTAAAGGTCGCCACGCATCCCCGAGACTGCTGCGCCCCCGGCGTGGCCGGCAACTGCACAGGAGATTCCGTACAGAGTTTCAGTCGAAAGGAACCTTGCGCCGGGGCCACGACCGGTGGTGCCGCGGCTACGCGACCGCCGCAGGTGCCCACGAGCAGTGCGAGGAAACCCGCACGTATCACGCGAACCAGAGCCGGAGAGAGAAAGGTCGTCATCGAGATCTCGATGCTAGCAGGGAAAGGTGGCCACGTTTGCGCCCGTGTGCAGACGCGCCAATCCTGCTCGCTGATTTTCCGCAGGCCAGCTTCAGGTCTTTGCGGCTTCGGCGGAAATGCCCGCAATATTCGTGGCAATTGCCGACGCGGACGCATACGCACTTCTTGGCCAAACACGGCGAGAGAATGCGAAATTTGTGACAGTCGTACTGCGGATAGTATTCCCAAAGTGGGCTATCGTGAGCCGTGAGGCAAGCCTTCACCATGAAATCTGAATCTACCGACGACGGCATGGCCACTTTGGAGCCGCACGCTCTCGTTTCGGAGCCGGCACCCTTCGTGCGCTCGCCGTCGGATCTGCGGCGGATGTTCTTCATCATCTCGGCGGGTCTGTTCCTCACGACTCTGGGCCAGCCGGTTGCGATTGGGCAACTCCCGTTCCGCTTCCTGCTCAAGAATCAGTTTCATCTCAACGCCGCCGAGCAGGCCAACTTCTTCGCCATCGCGACCTTTGCCTGGTACCTCAAACCCCTTGCAGGCCTGCTCTGCGACAGTTTTCCGATCTTGGGTACGCGCCGACGCGGCTACCTCATCCTGGCAAGCCTGGTGGCCGGTTTGACCTGGTCGCTCTTCGCCGTGGCACCACGATCGTACGCGGCCTTCTTCTGGCTGATGGTGATCCTGAATGCCTCCATGGTCGTCGCCACCACCAGCCTTGGCGGTATTCTGGTCGAGGCGGGGCAAGAGGGCGGCGCCACAGGCCGACTGGCTTCCATCCGCTATGCCATTGACGGTGTCATCAACGTCATCACCGGGCCGCTCGGTGGCTGGCTCGCAGCACGTGCCTTTGGCTGGACCGCGGGACTTGGGGCCATGCTGCTATTCCTGCTCGTGCCAGTCACCATGGTCCTGGTGAAAGAACCGCGCGTGGCCCGGCCCAACCTAGAGGTCTGGTCGGCAACAGCGGTGCAATTGCGGCTCATCGTGCGCTCCAAGTCCATGTGGGCAGCGTCGGCCTTGCTTCTCTTTGTCTTCATGGCGCCCGGCTTCGGGATTGCCATGAACTACTACCAACAGGACGTTCTGCAATTCAGCACCGAGCTCATCGGTCGACTGCAAGCGCTGGCCGGAATTGGCGGCATCGTGGCCACGGCCGTCTACGCCTATCTTTGCCGCAAGCTTTCGCTGAGGCCGTTGCTCCTCGGCGGCGTTCTTCTCAACGCCGTCAGCAGTCTATTGTACCTGTGGTACCGGTCTCCCCAAAGCGCTGTCATCATCGACTCGGCCAATGGCTTCCTGGCCATTCTTGGCATCTTGCCGCTCTTCGATCTCGCGGCCCGCGCAACCCCCAAAGGCAGCGAGAGCTTCGGTTACGCACTCCTGATGAGCATCTACAACATCGCGGTGTTCGCCATCTCCTATCCACTCGGTTCTTGGCTGTACGAGCTGCCCGGTGCGGGATGGCACCATAATTTGAGCCGGCTCATCTGGCTGAACACGGGGACGTCGTTGGTTGCGCTGGTTCTGGTTCCGTTCTTGCCGCGCATTCTGATTTCCAAGCGCGAGGGCGAAGACGCGCGGTGACGAATACCGCCGCCTCAGCCGCACCGCGACTTCGCGTTCTATGAGGAAAATGCTCGCGCGGCATTCGGTAGCGTGCTCGCTATCCAAACTCGTTTGTCGTTCACGTAGCATATGCCCGTGACACGCGTGCACTACCAGCCGTTCCTTTCTGCAACGGCAAAGGGCGCCCAGATTTGGCGATACATACCGGAATGCGGTGAAGAACAGCGACTGCCCAGGCATGCTGGACATGACCTCCGACGGAACTTTTGCCGGCCTCAAAGACTGGGGCCTGGTCGTGGCCACCACGGACACCAACAGCATCAAGAATACCTCGATCTTGGATCCGTACATCGTAAGCGGCAGCTGCAACTAGGCAAGGCCCCCTCGCTATCCTTTGTGCGAAAAGCGACGCCAGAGCAGCGCGAATAGAATGACCTGTGCCAAGAGTGGCACGCCACAAACGAGAAAAAGGTAGCGAGCCTTGCGCGCGAACTTGCGCCAGGAGGTGGGCGGCTGCAGGTGCTGGGCAAGCCCGGTCACCACCACCGACCGCGGATCGTCCAGATCCGCCTTCAGGGCCTCGGCGCTGGGATAGCGGTCCTGGGGATTGCGACGAAGCGCGCGAAGCACGATCTCCTCCGTCTGAGGCGACAGTTGCGGACGCAGGGCACGCAGCGACACAGGATCACCCACCAGCCGCGCGCTGCCCACGGTAAAAGGATCGTCATCGGGAAAGGGGATTTTCCCGGTCAGCATTTCGTAGAGAATAGCGCCGACGCCGTAGATATCCACGCTCTTGCGGCCGCGCTTGCGACGGAGCTGCTCGGGCGCAAGGTAGCCCGCCGATGCAATAGCCGGCGCCGACCCAGAAAGGGCAAAACGGCTGGAAACGGCCGCGTGAGCAAGACCGAAATCGATGAGGCGAAGGGTACCGTCAGCACGAAGAATGACGTTCGCTGGCTTGAGATCGTAGTGAACGAAACCGCGCGCATGAATGTGAGCCAGAGCCGAGCAGATCTGACTTGCGATGGCCAAAGCGCGTGCCTCTGGCAGCGGCCCCTCAGCGGCCAGAGTCTCGGCCAGTGTCTTGCCAGCCACATACTCCGTCACGATGTACGATCGACGCTTGTGAATCGGCAAGGCCAAGAAGCGCAAAACCGAGGGATGATCGAGCTGCCGCCCTATTTCCTCCTCGCGCTGAAACAACGACCAGCTCCCAATACCGCTCGAGAAGATGGGCAGCGGGACCTTGACGACGACCTGCTGGCGCGTGTCCAAATCGTCGGCGAGATAGAGGACGGACATGCCGCCACGCCCAAGCTCGCGGTCGATGCGAAAGCGCTCGTCGAGGACCTCCCCGGGTTGGACCTTTAGGACCTGCACGGGAACCTTAACGCTGTTCTAGTGACGCTTGCCATGGCTGGTGGCCTAGGCATGCTGCGTGCCACCTCACGCCTCGAAGCAAGCCGTGGAATACCCGCGGTCGAGTGCTTCAACGTGCAAGCTGGTGTGGCGGAGCACGTTGCATCCTGCACGAAACAACCGACGGGGCCTTCGCTTCGCCGTCATCCATCCTGTCCGTCCGCGTTAGCCATTCCTCACGGGGCGAGAATGCGCCAATTTCCGTAACAGAACCGAGGTTGAAAGGTCAATAAGGTAGAGGGCACCGGACAGAACGATGCGATCGGATCCACCTCCGGGAATACCCTGGCCAAAGAAAAGGACGGTAGAACATGTATCGGAAGACTACACGCCTATTGTCAGTTGCATCGATTGCTTTCGCCGCAATGCCAATCCTTGTCGGAAGTCGAGCGGCGAATGCCACCGACGTTACCGTAGACTTGACGGCCACAAAACAGATGATTCGAGGTTTTGGCGCGTCCAGCGCATGGTGTGGAACGGTCAGCACCTCTGTCATGGATTCTCTCTACAAGGATCTGGGCTACTCGATTCTGAGAGTGCGAATCGAAGAAGGCATCGGCGACAGTTGGTCGAGCGGTAACTTCAGCGCTTGGGCACCGGAGCTAGCGAATGCCAAGAACGCGGTTGCGAGGGGCGCTATCGTCTTTGCATCTCCTTGGAACCCGCCCGCTTCCATGAAGAGCGGTGGCAAGCTGATGACCTCGAAATATGCCGACTATGCAAGCTACCTCAAGGCCTATGCGAAATACTTCTCGGATAACGGAGCGCCCCTGTTCGCAGTTTCTATTCAAAACGAGCCGGACTATGCCGCGACCTGGACGGCTTGGACCGCCACTGATTTACTCACCTTCCTTACCGGCCAAGGAGCCACGCTATCGAGCGCTATCAAAGTCATCATGCCGGAGTCGTTTCAATTCATTCACGCCATGTCCGATCCGTCGCTGAACGACGCAACCGCTGCTTCGTATATCTCCATCATCGGTGGGCATCTCTACGGCGGCAAGATCCAGGACTACCCTTTGGCGCGCAATCAAGGAAAAGAACTGTGGGAGACGGAGCACTACTTTGACGATGACACCATCGCGAACATCATGAAGATGGCCACGGAAATCCATGATTGCATGGTAACCGGGTACATGAACGCCTACGTTTATTGGTGGATCACCTATGGCAATGGTTTGGCCACTTCGAGTGGAACCATCTTCAAGCGCGCCTATGTGCTGGGCCAGTTCGCAAAATACATCCGTCCCGGATATTACCGCGTCGATGCCACCGCCAATCCGGCAACCAACGTAAGCGTGAGCGCCTACAGAGGCGAGGATAAGGTCGTGGTTGTCGCCGTCAATAGCGGGACCGCCTCTGTGAACCAGAACTTCGTCCTTGGCAGTGGAACTGGAGCCCAAATATCGTCCTGGCAAACCACCGCGGACAGTAATATGACAGCCGGCCAGACCTACCAAGTATCGGGCGGAGCCTTCACCGCCGCCTTGCCCGCTCAAAGTATCACCACCTTTGTCGGCACCTCTAACACGCCCTTCGGCGGCCTCGACGGCGGGGCCGGCGGAGTCGTCGGCGACGCGGGCACACGGGCCAGCGGAGGTAGTTCTGGCTCGGGCGGCCTCAGTGGGGCTGGCGGCATTTCTGGCGCGGGTGGAACCACGGTCAGCGAAGCGGGCGGCAGCCTCGGCTCAGGAGGCCGCGCGGGCACAGGTGGTTCGAGCAGTTCGAGCAATGGCTCGGGAGGAGCTAGCACCACCACGACTAGCAACACGGCTGCCGGAGGCAGCGGCGGCAGCAGCAGCGGCGGCACCGCGACGACTGGAACCAGCTCGAGCGGCTGCAGTTGCGCCCTCGCCGGCCGAAGGAGGGGCGCAGACGCGCAAAGCCTCGCATACTTCCTTGTGCTCTGTGGGCTAGTCCTCGCACGAAGACGGACAAGCGCACGTTAAGGCGAAGACGCACTTCCATCGCTGAAAGCAGCTGCCCGCTGTAACACGCGAGTGTTCACGGGCATCAGAGGCTGTGTGCGCTAGGCATTGGGCGGAGCACGGCGCTCCGCCAGCTGCCTCGGGCAGGGAGAAGTCTGGCATGGTTCATCGAGGTGGACGTATCGTGGTCGTGACGGCGGGGTTGGCTTTGGTCGTAACGTTTGCTCCGAGAGGATTCCCCGTCGCACAAGCCACGGGCCTGGTCTTGATAGCCGCGGACTTGGGCGGTCGGATGGTCTACGGCCCCAATTATCTGCCGTTCTAGATTCCGTCTATTGAAGCGCGAAACCTTCTCGCGCTGGTCGCACTCTAACACCCAAGAGAGTGCAACAGTTGTGTGTTTGGAGGTTGTCATGGCAAGGAAGCGCTTCGTGGTGATGGGGCGGGGGGTCGCGTGTGCCGTTATCGGTGTTTGGCTGCCGATGACCGGAGAGATTCTTATCGTCAATTGAGTCAGCGTGGGTGCTAGCAGGGTCACCAATCAGCCCTTGAAGTAGTCGTAGGTGCTGGCCCGGGGGGCAACGCGCTCTTCCAGGCCGCGTTGCTCGGCGTCGGTCATGGGAAGGAAGGCGTCCGTGACGGCTAAATTGGCGCGAACCTCGTCCACCGTCGAGCAGCCGACCACCACGGTGTCAGCGTGAGTTGCGGCATAGCGGAGAAGCTCGCCGGAGGGCGCCGCTTCGACCATTCGTCCGGCGGCAAGAGCCTTCATGCCAATCACACCCATCTTCCTCGTTCGCGCTTCCGCAACCACCGTCGGAATGAAGGGACGATAGCGGCGGTCGGCGGGATTGATTGCCACCAGGATCGTATCGAAGGGGAAACGCCGCATGGCTTCGATCAAGACGTCGGGATCGTGATGTCCGGTGACTCCGATGAAGCGAATGCGACCGTCCGCTTTGGCTTCCAGCGCGGCCTCCAGCGCGCCCCCTTTGCTGCAGAGCACGTCGAGCTCGTCCATTTCCCGCAAGTCGTGCATCTGCCACGTGTCCAGGTGGTCAGTACCCAAACGGCGAAGCGAATCGTCGAGCAGCCGGAGCGCACGATCCCGCGTACGCTCGTGGCACTTCGAAGCCAGCAGAACGCGCTCGCGGCTGCCTTTGCCCGCAGCGCGAAAGGCCTCGCCGTAATAGTCCTGGCTTTGCTGGTAGGCGGGAGCGGTGTCGCAGTAGCGCACGCCAAGCCGAAGCGCTTCCAGAATGACGGGTACGGCCTGACCAGACCGTCCCGTCGTGCGCAGAATTCCCTCTCCTCCCAGGGAAACGGGCAGCACTTGTGCGCCTGTGCCACCGAGGGTTCTTGTCACGGTCGTCGCGGAGGTCATGAGCGCAAGGCTAGCAGGTAGTAGCCCGATCGACTCGACCTCGGCGAGCGCGCTGGAATGCACTGCATGGGGATCGCCATCGCGCTAGCGGGACGGCTGCAGATTGTCGAGTGGACGTGTCTACCTGCGCGCCGCTATAGAGTCGTCCCGAAGAACTCGCTGCACGGCATGCGCCAACTCTTCCATATTGTAGGGTTTCGCAAGCCAAGTGAGGCCCTTCTTGACCGCCAATTCGGCTCGTTCAGTCGGCGCGTGACCGCTGACCACGATGGCTTTCTGGGCAGGGAACAGTCGCTGGATTTGCTCGAAGACCTCCAAGCCGTCCAGCTCTTCGTTGAGAAGCATGTCGATGATGACCAAGTCAAAGGGACTCTTGCCCGACAGGGCGGCACGAACAAAGAGCTCACGGGCGAGACAACCGCTGTTCAGGGTTTCGACTTGGTTGGGGTTGACCCGGTTTGGTGGACACCCGCCCTCAGACGAAAGGGCGTAGAAAGGGTGCCACATGTCCAAGGAAGCGAAGAAGCGAGCTCGGCGCATGCACCCGCGTGAGTTCAAGGCCGAGACGG
>Ga0265339_10000187_pt1 | contig 52396 bp, 56 predicted proteins | sample 4CB219metaG_FD_202085 | JGI IMG/M metagenome (GOLD analysis project Ga0265339, IMG submission 202085) | Rhizosphere microbial communities from Carex aquatilis grown in University of Washington, Seatle, WA, United States - 4-CB2-19 metaG | ecosystem: Host-associated > Plants > Roots >... | reverse complement strand
GATCGATTGGCCGGTGGGGTTGAGCACGTTGTTGCCGACCGCCACGAGATCCGCAAAGCCCACCGCAAGTGCCAGCGAGGTGTTCTTGGTGATATTGAGATATTCGCTGGTGAGCGGCGGGATGATGACGCGCAACGCCTGCGGCAGCACCACGAGGCGCAGCACCTGTCCGCCCTGCAGGCCCAGCGCCCGCGCCGCCTCGGTCTGTCCGCGGTTCACCGCCATGACGCCCGACCGCACGATCTCGGCGATGAACGAGGCGGTGTAGATGCCAAGCGCCAGGAACAGCGAGGCGAATTCGGGCGCGATGGTCCAGCCGCCGTTGATGTTGAAGCGCGTCTTGACGGGGATATCGAAACTCAGCGGCGCGCCGGCGGCGACGAAGGCGGCGGCCGTCAGCACGACGACGATGGCGAGGCCGACCCAGCCCGACGGAAATCCCTGGCCGGTCCTCATGCGCCGCGCAAACGCCCAGGTCCTGACGCCCCAGGCGATCGCGAGCGACACCAGGAAGGCGATGAGGACGATATCGAAGTTCGCTCCGAACACCGGGGCCGGCATGAAGAAGCCGCGGTTGGAAAGCGTGAAGTCTCCGACCTGCATGGCGTCGCGGATCGCCGGCAGCGAGGCGATCACCGCCAGATAGAAGAACAGGATCACCAGCAGCGGCGGAATGTTGCGCAGCACCTCGATATAGACCGTCGCAATAGTGCGGATCAGCCAGTTACTCGACAGCCGCGCGATGCCGACGATGAGCCCCATGACGGTGGCGATGGCGATCGAAAGCAGCGACACGACAACGGTGTCGAGCAGGCCCGCCAGCAGCATGTAGCCGTAGGTGGATGACGAGTTCGTCGGCAGGAAGGTGACGATATCGAAGCCGGCGCGCTGGCCCAGGAAGCCGAAACCGGAGGCAATGCCGCGTTCGTGCAGATTGGTGACGGTGTTGTTGGCGAACCAGGAGACCGAACCGAGGACCGCCGCGACCAGTATGATCTGGACCGCTATGCTTCGAACCAGCGGATTGTTGTACCAGCGGTCCCGGGAAGCGCTCAGCCTTCCCGCGTCGGCAACTGCCATTCATCCGTCCCCGACTGTGACGCCTACGGCGCCGGAAGATGACAGGCCGGGCGTGAGCCCGGCCTGCCTGGTGTCAGCCGATCATTCGATCGGAATGCCGTACTGGAGGCCACCGTCGCTCCACTGGGCGTTGAGACCGCGCGCCAGCTGCATCGGAGTCTTGAGGCCGAGATTTTTCTCGTAGATATCGCCGTAGTTTCCCACGTCCTTGACGATGTTGTAGGCCCACGCCTTGTCGAGGCCGATCGACTTGCCGAAGTCGTTATCGCCCACGCCGAGCAGGCGCTGCACGGCCGAGTCCTGCGAGTTCTTCATGTCGTCGACATTGGCTTGGGTGACGCCGAGATACTCGGCATCGAGCAGGGCGTTGCTGACCCATTTGACGATCTGGAACCACTGGACGTCGTTGTTGCGCACCACCGGGCCAAGCGGCTCCTGCGAGATGATCTCGGGCAGGATGATGTGGTCATCCGGCTTGCTCATCTGCAGGCGGTTGGCCGCGAGGCCGGACCGGTCGGTGGTGAGCGCGTCGCAGCGGCCGGCGTCATAGGCGGCGTTGACGTCGGTCAGCTTATCGATGACGAGCGGGGTGTATTTGAGGTTGTTCTTCTTGAAGTAGTCGGCAAGGCCGGTGACCGTGTCGGTGCCGCCCTGGACGCAGATGGTTGCGCCATCCAGATCCTTCACGTGGGCGATGTTGGCGCTCTTGCGCACCATGAACCCTTCGCCGTCATAATAATTCACGCCCGCGAAGGTGAAGCCCAGCGTCGTGTCGCGGGACATCGTCCAGGTGGTGTTGCGGACGAGCAGATCGACTTCGCCCGATTGCAGCGCCGGGAAGCGCTCGGTGCCGTCGAGCGGGGTGTACTTCACCTTGTCGGGATCGCCGAAGATCGCAGCCGACACAGCGCGGCAGTAGTCGACGTCGAAGCCAGTGTATTTGCCGCTGGAGTCGGGGTTACCGAAGCCCGGCAGGCCGGTGTTGACGCCGCACTGCACGAAGCCTTTTGCCTTCACGTCATCAAGCGTTCCGGCTTGCACGGCGGTCGCGGCGGCCAGGCCGACGCCCGCGGCAAGCGCGATAGTCACGAGCAATTTCTGCATGAAATGTCCCCTGTCTTACTGAGCCTTGTCCCGGCTGGGAGTTGATCTCCCGTCCGACGGCACTGGCCGGCCGATTGGCGGCAAGGCGCTGAGCAGATGGAAGCGACAAGTGACGCGCCCGTCAAGCACATGGTCTGGAAATAGGCGTCGAGGCTTGGGCAGGAGCCGCGTTTGGCGCAAGTTTAGGCAGCGCGCCCACGCCATTCGCCATATCTGTGGGCAGTATGGGTCGCCAGCGAAAGGCGCCGCAGGCATCGGAGAGAAGCTGGCTGGGGAACCTGGAAACGAGCGGTTGAAAGCATCGTATAGCAATAACAATGACTTAGGTCAATGTTTCTAGGCCAATCTAGGACAGCTCTCTAATTCACATCCAGAGCCGCTTTGGTCGTTCGTTTGCGGCCAGGCCAAGCCGAAGGCGTCCAGCGCGGTTTTGCCGTGAATGCGATAGACTGGGGCGATTAAGGATCACTGCGCTGGGGCACGGAATTTGACGCGTCTCTCATTTTTCAAAGCGTTTCAGGATGCGCTGAAGGTTCACGCACCGGCAATTGCTGCCAAGAAGGCGCAACGCAACCAGTCACCGCTGAGCGAGTGGAAACCTGCCGATATCGCCGATCACCTGAGTGCGGCGGACTGGCAGTCGCACAACGCCGAGGTCACCAAATACATCGAGCAGCACAACGACCGGGGCGTGGCCATCACCAGCATGTCTATGGTCGAAGATCGCTTGAAGTGGATGATCGAGCGAAGCTTCATCGCCAACCTCAGTGACAAGAGACGCAAGTGGATTTTCGGTGAAAAAGGGCCGCTCGGTTCATTCGAAAGCCGTGTCCAACTCGCCTACGCGATAGGCCTGATAGGTGACGGTGTTAGAGGCAATGTATGCCGGCCCGGGGCGCAGAACCGGAAGGGTGTGACGGGATGTAAACAAAGATGGCCAAATCAAAGCCACGCCAAGTGGGATAGCGAAGAACAAGAATAGGCCCATGGGTATCCCTGCCTGAGGCGGGTTCTTCTTCTCCAAATATGACCTATGCTGACCGTCGGCACCCAACCTCTCGAAGTGGTTCATTTCCGGCCCGAAACTCGGGTCTATGCCGGGATTGTTTTCCGACCACCTTTTCCCTCTCCAAGAATCCAAATTCGGATCGCCCATCCGCCCATGCCCCCCGGTCCCTTGGCCGTAGAGTAGTAGATTTCACATAGGCAGTCAGTAGACCCCAACCGGCCTCTTGAACGGTCGAACCGGGGCTTCCTGCCAGTCCGGCTTGAGCCAGGGGTAGTCCGTCGACTGCACCAGCTTGGGATGCTTCCGCTTGGCGCTGCGCTCGGCCTCACGCTGGACGCGTGACGCTGCGTCCTCAGCACGCTTCCGTGCCACCTCTGGCCGCGCCTCATACTCGGCACGTCGCGTTACCTCGCGTCGGGTGTGTTCCTCGACGGAGACATAGCCGGGCTCGCCTGGTCCCGGCGAGATGTGGATGTTCCAGTCGTTGCCCATGCCCAAACATCGGCGAGTCGGCGCGACCGGAGCCAGCCGCTACCCCTTGCGGAAAAAGGCGTACACCGACACAAGGCGCGTATGGAGCCAAACAAGACTGCCATCGAGCGCGCCTTCGAGCTGGCAAGATCCGGCACGGTGTCGAACGTCAGTCAGTTGAAGGACAAGGTGCGCGCGGAAGGGTATGACCCGGACCAGCTAAGTGGGTCGGAGCTGCACCGCCAGTTTCGCGGGATTATTGCGCAAGCCCTCAAGAAATAGCGCCCGTTGACCCGAAACGAAAAACCGCTCTGCGGCGCGGGTTGAGGGCGGGTGTCGCAGGAGGGGTCTAACACTGATTTTTCAGTAGGGAAGCAACGCGCCGATCGGTGTTGCGGTTCCAGCGAAAGCGCTCAGTCGCTATTGCCGCCATCGCCGCGGATGTAGCTCGCGTCGCGCGCTTTCTGCGCGACAAGGTCCGTGATCGTCACAACGCGATTTCGGGCGTCGCGGACCACGATCCGGTCCGCGTGGGCCACCAGCAGCGTCGCATGGTCGTGCAGGGCCGCGGCGGCCGTCGCGGAACTCTGGCGGCCGCGCCAAGTCTGCATCTTGTAGGTGAGGGAATAGGCCATGGTGTCCTCGGAGTGATCCTTAAGCTCATTCGCGAGCATAAGGTTCCGTTGGTGAGCGCCCGAACCCCAGACGAAACCTGTTTCGCGCTCTAGAGTTTGATCTCCCGCCAGCCCCAAACGACCAGGACCGCTCCGATCAGCGCGCCGATCAGGAGCAGGATCGTCCCCAGTTCGAAAAGCGCGGCGATGTGGAAGCCGATGAAGGCCCCGGCCACACCGACCAGCGCGCTGGTCAATTCCGCGCGGCGGCCGCGGGCAATGGTTTGGGTCAGCCAAGACGGACGGTTCAGCCTGAGGGCGCCCAGGCCCACCGCGATGCCAAGCACGAGAACGACTAGGACGGTCAACGTCGGATTCATGAAGCGCTCTCCTTGGGGGCGATCCTAGTGTGTAACCGGCGGCGCAGCGCCCGATCGCGGCTATTGAAAGACAGTTCCGTCGGGAGCTGTTGAGACGAGGTGCCCCTGGGCATCGTCGATCTCGATCCAGCGCTCGCCGTCAGGTTCATCTCGATCCGGCCGGAGTAGCAGCCTGGCATCGGCAAGCGCGTGATCCCATGCCGTCCTCAGGTCGGGGAGGTCAGCGCCTTCATGGTCCAGGTAAATCACGTCGCCCCGTCGGACGTGGAAGAAATAGACCGACATATCTTTTGACATATCCCAATTGGCCGCGGGCGTCGTCAGCTTTCGGACTTAGCGGAATGAGCTATCACCGCTAAGGACTGCACGAAACGAAAAACCCCCCGGGGAGGCAAAGGGGGCGTTGCCATTGGGAGGGGTTTGACGCTGGTATTCCAGCACTGAACTAACTCGCGCCGATCCGTTACGTTCCGAGCCGCCGCTGGGGATTGCGGAAACAGCCGTGTAACGGTGCTAGATCAGTGGGCGACCGATTGGGCGAGCTGGTATTCCTGCCACAAGTATAGGGCGATATAGCCCACAAACAGCGCAAGCGCGAACCATCCAACCCACTTAAGCATCAGGACTTGGCTGGCTTGCGAGCGTCTGCTGCCGGAACCCCCGCCACCTTCTTCAGCACCCGGTCAATGATGGCCTCGATGTTCTGATCGGACAGCCGTGCCCTTTTCAGCGTCTGTCGCAAAGCTCCGGCGTCGCCGCTAGCTTCGGCGGCCTCAAAGGCGTGCATCAGACCGAGATGGACGAGACGCTCGTTGACCGTCATCCCGTCAATGTTTGCAGTGGCCTGCGGTGGGTTGCCGTTGGCTCCATCGCGGTCGCTGTGCTCAGGCGTCATCATCAAGATAGCTCGCGTCCACAGTGACCGGGATCGGCACGCCGGCCGCTCGGAAGGTCACCTTGCCCTGATGGCCGCCTTCGGGATCGGTGACGCGAGTGACGGTCGCGCGGATAAGGATCTCGTCGCCGACCTTGGGCAGCCGGCGGATTTTGATGGTCTCTTTCGGGGACTTGGGCATGGCCCAATGTAAGCCGCCGCAGCGCGGATGTTGAGTCTCACCGTGGGTCCGAGCTAGGGTGCCTAGGCCGCTCGCCCCATTGAGCCCCCAAGTCTCCGTCCCGGCGGGTGGCCCCTCATGGGAGAGGGCAGTCGCACTGCGAGGCTGCCCTCGACCACGCTAGAGTGAGACGGGGAAGGCCCGGCCGTGTGCGTTAACAGGGCCTTCCCGCTTTTCAGCGTCACACCGAAACAGGCCCCACATATCGCACACGCCCGTGATCAAGCCGCTAACGAGAACCATCGGACTTTCGCCTGGCCCAGGGCCGACGTGCACCGCCCTGTCACATTCTAGCTCCCCAGCGCCTTGCGAAGCCGGCGCCGCCGAGGTGGTGGTGGGGGACGCTTCTCCGAAGCTATGATGATTTCTTGCTGACGGGCCAACCCTGACTCGACGGCGCGCTTCGCCGAGACGGCCGTCTCGGCATCGACCTGATAGAGGACGACACGGTCCGCCCAGCCGGCGACCTCTCTGGCAAACAGCCGTGCACGATGCAGGGTATCGAAGAGCTTCAGCCTGTTCCGCTGTCCGCCGACGACGAAAGCGGCGTATCTCACGGTCGGACCTACGATAAACGCTTCACCGCGACGATAGCCGCGGCAACGATCTGCCGGATGATCTCGGGGCGGGACGGCGCGGGCGATACTCCCATGACTAACTAGTTCGCGCCCGCCATGATCTGAGCGCGGGTTTGCAGCGACAAATTCCCTGAGTTCCATGTGCCATTCTTGTGCCGTGGGCTTGCCGGGGGCAATTCGTAACGCCCGGAAATCCGCGAGATTCGATGGCACACGGATGGCACATGAACCGCCGGCATGCGGGCCAGTCCATCATCAGTAAGATACTGAATTATATTAAGAAAAGGCTTGGCTGGGGAACCTGGATTCGAACCAAGATTGACGGAGTCAGAGTCCGCTGTTCTACCGTTGAACTATTCCCCAAGCAGCGGGCGGCGAGGCGCCCGGCAGCCAGTGCCGGCGCTTCTAGCGACAATCGCAGGGGCGATCAACACCCGACGACGGCCTGCGCCGCCGAGTTGGAGCCGGGGCTCGACCTTCACTTTGACACGTCCGCGGCCTTTGCCGTAGGGTTCGCTCGACTTCGAAACAGTGCTGCGCCGGAGCGCCGCCGGAGAGACCCGGAAGGCGACCGCGCAGGGGGAATCTGGCGAGTGGCCGACAGAGATCGGTCCGTCGCCGCCGCGGCGCCGCAAGGCGCCGAGCCGATCGCGCAGCCTGACGCGCGAGCACCGGCACCGGAGGGGCATGTTGCCCGCCGGAACGAGGCGGATCGGCGGACGCAACATGACCAGCCGCATGCGCGCCGTCCGCGTGGGCCCGTCTATGCGGCGCTAGACCTCGGCACCAACAATTGCCGCCTGCTGATCGCGCGCCCGCATGAGCGCAGCTTCCGTGTGCTCGACGGGTTCACGCGCATCGTCCGGCTGGGGGAGGGGCTCTCCGTCACCGGCCGGTTGAGCGATGCCGCCATGGATCGCACCATCGAGGCGCTGAAGCAGTGCCGCAACAAGCTCCGCGAGCATGAGCCGACCCGCGCGCGGCTCGTCGCGACCGAAGCCTGCCGCGCCGCCAGCAATGGCGCGGCCTTCATCGCGCGGATCAAGGAGGAGGTGGGGCTCGAACTCGAGATCGTCGATCGCCGCACCGAGGCCGAGCTGGCGGTCACCGGCTGTGCCGACCTGATAGAGGCCGAAAGCGATGGCGCCCTGATGTTCGACATCGGCGGTGGTTCGTCCGAGCTGGCCTGGCTCGATTTCCGCGGCGGGCGCCCCCGCCGTCAGGGCCGCATGTCGGCCTCGATCCGCTCCTGGCAGTCGCTGCCGGTGGGCGTGGTCTCGATCGCCGAGCGTTTCGGCGGGGTCGACGTCACGCATGAGACGTTCGAGGCAATGGTCGGGTTTGTCGCCGAGCAGCTGCGCGACTTCAAGGGGCGCGGCAAGCTCAAGCAGATGATCGCCGAGCACCCGGTGCACCTCATCGGCACATCCGGCACGGTGACGACGCTGGCGGGGCTCCATCTCGGGCTGGAGCGCTACGAGCGGCAGAAGGTCGACGGGCTGTGGATGACCAAGGTCGAGGTCGATGCGACGATGACCGCGCTGCTCAACATGCCGTTCGACCGGCGCGTCGCCCATCCCTGCATCGGGCGCGATCGCGCCGACCTCGTGCTCCCCGGCTGCGCCATCTTCGAGGCCATCCGCCGGGAGTGGCCGACCGAGCGCGTGCGCGTCGCCGACCGCGGCCTGCGCGAGGGCATCCTGATCTCCCTGATCGACGAGGATCGCATCAGCCGCCCCTCGCCCTGGGGCCACCGCTGATGGTCAAGACCACCAATATGGGCGGCGGCACTGGCCGCAAGTCCGACCGCGACCTCAAGGTTCGGGTGAAGACGAGCAAGGGCCGCAAGATCGGCTCGACGCTGTGGTTGCAGCGCCAGCTCAACGATCCTTACGTCGCGCGCGCCAAGGCCGAGGGCTACCGCTCGCGCGCGGCCTACAAGCTCATCGAGCTCAACGAGCGGCACAAGCTGCTGCACAAGGGCCAGCGCATCGTCGATCTTGGCGCGGCGCCCGGCGGCTGGAGCCAGGTCGCGGCGCCCATAGTCGGCACTACCGAGGAGCATCCCCTCATCGTCGGCATCGACTATCTCGACATGGACCCGATCGCCGGCGTGGTGCTGCTGAAGAAGGACTTCAACGACGATGACGCGCCCGAGCAGCTGATCGCGGCGCTCGGCGGCCACAAGGCCGACCTTGTGCTCTCCGACATGGCGGCGCCGACGACGGGCCACCGCGCCACCGATCACATCCGCATCATGGCGCTGGTCGAGCTCGCGGCCGATTTCGCGATCAAGGTGCTGGCGCCGGGCGGCGCGTTCGTCACCAAGGTGTTCCAGGGCGGCACCGAGCATGAATTGCTGGCGCTGCTGAAACAGCATTTTACCACCACGACGCACGCCAAGCCGCCGGCGAGCCGTTCGGGAAGTGCCGAGACCTATCTGGTGGCAAAGGGCTTCAGGGGCTAGCCGGCTGCCGAACGCAACAGGCCTTCGGTTCGCCGCTACTCCGCCGCCGCTGCTGCGGCGCGGTGCCCGGTAAGGTGCGCTCCTGCGCGCGCCGGCAGGAAATAGAACATTCCGGTCGCCACCAGACCGACCGCGGCGATGATGTAGAACGATATGTGGAAATCGCTCAGCGTCGGGTTGCCGCCATGGGTGCGGCGGAGCAGCTCGAGCGCGCCGCCGCCCAGCGCAACCCCGAACGCGAGCGACAGCTGGATGATCACCTGGCTGATGGCGGTCGCCTGGCCGGCGTCCTTGTCGTCGATGTCGGCGAAGGTGAAAGCGTTGGTCGCGGTCCAGAACACCGACTGGAAGAAGCCGGTGATGATAAGGAACCCGAGCATGACCGGCAGCGGCGTGGTCGGCGAATAGAGGCCCATGCCGACGACGCCGCAGATCGTCAGGAGCGTCGAGATCACCAGCGACAGCCGGAAGCCCAGCCGATGGAGGATCGTCTCGGACACGAACTTCGCCGAGAATGAGCCGACGGCCGTGGCGAAGGTGATGCTGCCGCTCTGGAACGGGTTCAGCCCGAACGCGAGCTGCAGCATCAGCGGGAACAGGAACGGCATCGCGCCGGTGCCGAGGCGGAAGAACGTGCCGGCGATGACGGTGGTGCGAAACAGCGGGAAGCGGAAGAGCCTCAGGTCGAGGATCGGAAACTCGGTACGCGGCCAGTGCCAGAGATAGACCGCGAACAATATCGTGCCGGCGATGAGCGCCGCGATGCCGTAGCTGATCGGCAGCGCCGGCAGCGTCACCACCGAAATGCCGAACGTCCAGCCGGCGAACGCCGCACCGGTCAGGAAGAAGCCGGCAAAGTCCATGCGCCGGGGGGCGTTGCGGTGCCAGTCGGGCAGCAGCCAGGTCACCAGCGCGATGCCGATGATGCCGATCGGCACGTTGATGAGGAAGATCCAGTGCCAGCTGAGGTAGGTGGTGATGAAGCCACCGATCGGCGGTCCGACAATCGGACCGATGAGGCCGGGAATGCTGAGCCATGCCATCGCATCGACCAGCTGGTTGCGCGGCGTCACACGCACCAGCACCAGCCGCGCGACCGGCGTCATCAGTGCCCCGCCGAAGCCTTGCAACAATCGCGACAGCACGAAGGTCAGCAGCGAATCCGACGCGGCGCAGGCGACCGAGCCGGCGATGAAGATCACGATCGCGACGCGGAAGACGTTGCGGGCGCCCCACCGGTCGGCCATCCAGGCAGAGATCGGGATGAAGATCGCGAGCGCGACGAGATAGGCGGTGAGCGCCAGCTTCAGCGCGATCGGTTCGGAGCCGATGTCGTGGGCGATCGCGGCGAGCGACGTCGCAATCACTGTCGAGTCCATGTTCTCCATGAACAGGGCGACCGCGAGGACCAGCGGGACGAGGCGGCTGTTCATTGCGTCAGGCGACAGCCTCGGCCTTGGGCAGCCCCTGCGCGCGATGTCCGGAGACATTGGCGCCCGCGTCGGGCGGCAGCCGGAAGAAGCTGATGGCGCTGAACGCGGCGATGGCCGCGACGATGAACCAGGCGATGTGGAAGTCGCTGAGATCGAGCGGCGCGCCCTTGATCTGCACGGTCGCCTCGAGGATGCCGCCGGCGACGGCGACTCCGAGCGCCACCGAAATCTGCTGCACGACGGCCGCGATCGATGTTGCCTGGCTCGCCTCCGTCTCGCTGATCTCGGAATAGCCGAAGACGTTGACGCCGGTGAAGAAGAACGAGCGCGTCAGTCCGCCCACGAACAGCAGCGCCATGAGCAGGTAATGGTTGGTCTGCGGCGTGAAGAAGCCGTTGATGGCGAGGAAAACGCAGCCGATCAGCGAGGTGACGGCGAGGACGCGCGGGAAGCCGAAGCGCGCGTAGAGGCGCGTAGCGCCGAACTTGCTGATGATTGCCCCGAATGCGGCAACGAAGGTGGTGAGACCCGATTCGAACGGCGTCAGCCCGAAGGTCAGCTGCAGCATCAGCGGCATCAGGAACGGAAATGCGCCGATGCCGATCCGGAAGAACGTGCCGCCGACCACTGCCGTGCGGAAGAAGCGGTTCTTGAGCAGCTTGGGGTCGAGCAGCGGATGTTCGGTGCGCTTGGCGTGCCGCAGATAGAGCGCGCCGGTCACGAGTCCGATCGCCACGGCGCCATAGCCGAGCCACACGGGGATCGCCGGCAGGCTGATCACCGAGAGGCCGAAGATGAAGCCCGAGAAGGCGATCGAGGTGAGAACGAACCCGATGAGATCGATGGGCCGCGGCGTTCGCGGTTCCGCCTTGGGCAGGAAGCGGGTCGCCAGCGCCACGCCGAGGATGCCGATCGGTATGTTGATCCAGAAGATCCAGTGCCAGCTGAGATAGGTGGTGAGAAAGCCACCGACCGGCGGCCCCGTCAGCGGTCCGATCAGCGCCGGCACCGTCAGCCACGCCATGGCGTTGACCAGCTCGTTGCGCGGCGTAGCACGCAGCAGCACGAGACGCGCGACGGGCGTCATCATCGAGCCGCCGATCCCCTGCAGGAACCGCGACAGCACGAATGTCGGCAGCGAATTGGAGAAAGCGCAGGCGATCGAGCCGATCATGAACACGACGATCGCGATGCGGAAGATGTTGGTCGCGCCCCAGCGGTCGGCCATCCAGCCCGAAATCGGGATGAAGATGGCGAGCGAGACGAAGTAGGCCGTGAGCGCCAGCTTGAGGGCGATCGGGCTTGTGCCGATATCGGTCGCGATGGCGGGCAGGGATGTCGCGATGACCGTCGAATCCATGTTCTCCATGAACAGGGCGACGGCGAGAATGAGCGGAGTGATGCGGATCAATTGTGGGAACTCGACGCGGGGAGTGCGTCGTTGCGGTTTGCTATGATCCTAGCGATCAGCGCGGGCAAGGGAAAATGTCGCACTCTCGGTTTCGTGACATAAGTGCCATGCGATTGACCCGATCCGACGGGTTTGTGAAACTTATCCGCAACGCAGACTGTTGAGCTGGTTATGAAAAGCTTCTCCTCGTCGAGTTTTGCATCCGACCACGCCATCGCCCTCGATCTGGCGGCCGCGGCGGTCAAGGATGATCCGCACGCCCTGTTCACCAACTTCCAGTGGTTCCTGCTGGCGGGCCGCGACACGGTGTTTTTCACCGCGTTTTCGCGCTCGCGCTTCACCAAGGACCAGCTCGAGAGCTTCGTGGCCCAGATGGTGGCCCTGGCGCCGCAGCTGACCCACGGATTTGAGGGGGCCAAGCCGGGCTATCCGTTTCCGCACCACCTGCTCGATGCGATCACCTCGATCGAGGAAGTCGACAGCCTCGAGGGCTATCCCGACAAATGGCTGTCGAGCAGCCAGGATTTGTTCAAGCGGCCGGACCTGCCGCTGTTTCGCGTTATTGCCGCCAATCTGAAGGATGGCCCGGATGCCGAAGGCCGGATGTCGATCATCCAGGTCCGGTCGGCCCATGCGCTGATGGAGGGCTCGGACGCGGCGCTGCTGACGCGGTCGCAGACCGCCAATCACGGCATCCAGTCGAACAAGGAGGGCCGGCTTGCCTGGCTCAAGCGCCTGCGGGGCGCGGTCAGCGGCTATGCGATGGCGACCATGCTCGCTACCGCCGGCAACCTGATGAATCCGCCGGAGCGGCCGTTGTTCTTCCGGACGCTGGCTTTGCCGCGCCAGCGCGTCCGCAAGCTCGCCGCCGGCATCGGCATCAACCAGCGGGCGCTGTATTTTGCGCTGATCACCTATGCGCTGCTCTCGGAGAAGGACCGGCGGATGAAGGAGCGGGTGGTGACCGCCGCCTACACCATGCTCGACACCAAGCGGACGGCGTCGGACGACGACTTCTTCCGCGTCCGCGCGCTGACCGCAGGCTTCCCGTTCAGCACCGACTTCGTCACCTACGCCAGGGGTGTCGAGGCGGCGATGGTCGAGAATGAGCGCAAGGACATCACGAAATTCCAGCTCACGATCCTGGCGATGATGGCGGCGCTGCGCCGGCTCGGGAGGATTTTCCCCTGGATGGTCAACGACAAGGTCTGGCGCTTCCAGGGCACGCAGGGCGACCTGGTGCTCACGCTGGTGCCGCCGCACCGCACAATGGGCCCGCTCACTGAGTGGATGGTCGAGCCGATCTATTGCGGCGCTTTCCATCAGTCGACCAACATCGTGACGCTCTGCCCGGGCCGCGACTACATGACCCTCAATTTCGTCGTCGAAGAGCGGCATTTGGCCAGCATTTCGCGGATCGAGGAGCTGCTCGCCTCGCTCGAAACCGCCTGACGCTTTGCAAATCCCGGGGGCAGATGCTATCTGCCCTCGCCAACCCGCAGCAGGGGACCGAGTCGTTCCGCTGCGGGCTTCCTGTTTTCCGCGACGGAAGGGCATGGCCTTGGCGAAGATCGTTACCTCCATCACCGGCGACGCCGCACTGACGTTCGACGACGTGCTGCTGCAGCCGGCGCGATCGGACGTGCTGCCGACCGACGTCGACATCCGCAGCCGCGTGACCAAGGACATCGCGCTCAACCTGCCGATCCTCAGCGCGGCGATGGATACCGTCACCGAAAGCAATATGGCCATCGCCATGGCGCAGGCGGGCGGCATGGGCGTCATCCACCGCAACCTCGAGCCGGCCGAACAGGCCGAGCAGGTGCGGCAGGTCAAGAGCTTCGAGAGCGGCATGGTGGTCAACCCCATCACCATCGGCCCGGAGGCCACGCTCGCCGATGCGCTCGCGCTGATGCGCGCCAATCGCATCTCCGGTATTCCGGTGGTGGCGAGCGCCGGCAAAGGCGGCCGTGTCACCGGCAAGCTGGTCGGCATCCTCACCAACCGCGATGTGCGCTTTGCGACCAACGACCGGCAGAAGATTTCGGAGCTGATGACGCACGAGAACCTCGTGACGGTGCGCGGCGGGGTCGGCAAGGACGAAGCCAAGCACCTGCTGCACGCCAACCGCATCGAAAAGCTGCTGGTGGTCGACGATGCCGGCAACCTCATCGGCCTCGTCACCGTCAAGGATATCGAGAAGGCCCAGCTCAACCCGATGGCGATCAAGGACGCGCAGGGGCGCTTGCGCGTCGCGGCGGCCTCGACCGTCGGCGACAAGGGCTATGAGCGCTCGATGGCGCTGATCGAGGCGGGCGTCGACCTGCTGGTGATCGACACGGCGCATGGCCACTCGGTGCGCGTCGCCGAGGCGGTCGAGCGGGTGAAACGAGAGAGCAATTCGACCCGCATCGTCGCCGGCAATGTCGCGACTGCCGAGGCAACACGGGCGCTCATCGATGCCGGCGCGGATTCGATCAAGATCGGCATCGGCCCGGGCTCGATCTGCACCACACGGATCGTTGCGGGCGTCGGCGTGCCGCAACTCGCCGCCGTCATGGCCTGCGCCGAGGAAGCCGACAAGAACAACGTTCCGGTGATCGCCGACGGCGGCATCAAGTTCTCGGGCGATCTGGCCAAGGCTTTGGCCGGCGGCGCGAGCTGCGCCATGGTCGGCTCGCTGCTCGCCGGCACCGACGAGAGCCCCGGCGAGGTCTATCTCTATCAGGGCCGCTCGTACAAGGCCTATCGCGGCATGGGCTCGGTGGGCGCGATGGCGCGCGGTTCGGCGGATCGCTACTTCCAGCAGGAGGTGCGCGACCAGCTCAAGCTCGTGCCCGAGGGCATCGAGGGGCAGGTGCCCTACAAGGGCCCCGCCGGCAATGTGTTGCACCAGCTCGCGGGCGGCTTGCGCGCGGCGATGGGCTATACCGGCGCCCACGACCTGCAGGACTTCCGCGATAATGCGACGTTCGTGAAGATCTCGGGCGCCGCGCTCTCCGAGAGCCACGTCCACGATGTCACCATCACCCGCGAGCCGCCGAACTACCGCGGCGGCATCTGATGAGTTCCGTCGCCGCGCTGCTGGTCGCGGCCATGCTCGCGCAGGGGCTGATCGCGCTGGTGCTGCTCTGGGTGCTCGGAGCGATCCGCGTGCCGATGGTGACGAGCGGCAAGATGCAGGTCACGAAGATTGCGCTGTCCCGCGAGCCGTGGCCCGAGCATGAAAAGAAGATCGCCAACGCCTTCGACAACCAGTTCCAGCTGCCGCTGCTGTTCTACGTCGCCTGTGGACTCGCGCTCTATTTCGGCGCCGGCTGGATCGAAGTCGTGCTCGCCTGGCTGTTCGTCCTCAGCCGCATTGTCCATGCGGTGATCTTTGCAACGCACAACCGGGTCTATCGGCGGTTCTTCGCCTACACCTTCGGCTATGGCGTGCTCTGCCTGTTCTGGCTCGACCTGATCGTGCGCCTCGTGCTGATCGCGACCGGGAGCCGCTGATGCGCCTACCGGGGCGGCTTGCCGCGGCGATCGACGTGCTGGCCGATATCGAGCGGCGGCACCGGCCGGTCGCCGATGCGCTGAAGGCGTGGGGGCTCGACAACCGCTTCGCCGGATCGGGCGATCGCGCCGCCATCGGCAACCTCGTCTATGACGCGCTGCGCAAGCGTGCGAGCCACGCCTGGGCGATGCAGGCGGAGACGCCACGCGCGCTGGTCCTCAGCGTCGCGGTCCGCGACTGGGGCGAGGCGCCCGATGAACTCAGCGACCTGTTTGCGCAGGATTCTCACGCCCCGGAGACGCTGAGCGCCGACGAGGTGCACCGGCTGAGCCTGCCTGATCCGTGGGAGGGCGCACCGGACCATGCGCGCGCCGACCTGCCTGAATGGACGTTGCCGCATCTGCCGTTCGGGGGCGATCTCGTGGCCGAAGGACAAGCGATGGCGCAGCGACCGCCGCTCGATTTGAGGGCCAATACGCTGCGATCGTCGCGCGACAAGGTGCTGAGATCGCTCGAGCGGTTCGGCGCGACGCCGACCGCGATATCGCCGCTCGGGGTGCGGATCGCGGCGGGCCACGCTGACAGCCGCACGCCGAACGTGCAGGTCGAGGAGGGCTACCTCAAGGGCGCGTTCGAGGTGCAGGACGAGGGGAGCCAGATCGTCGCGGCGCTGGCCGGAGCCATGCCCGGCGAACAGGTACTCGACCTTTGCGCCGGCGCTGGCGGCAAGACACTCGCGATGGCCGCGGCGATGAGCAACAAGGGCCAGATCTTCGCCCATGACAGTGACCGGCACCGTCTGGCGCCGATCTACGACCGGCTGAAGCGTGCGGGCGCCCGCAACGTGCAGGTCCGGCCACCCGGAGAAGGGCTCGACGATCTCGTCGGCAAGCTCGATCGGGTGCTGATCGATGCGCCGTGCACCGGATCGGGGACATGGCGGCGGCGGCCTGACGCCAAATGGAAGCTGACCCCCGAGCAACTCGCGGCGCGCGTCGACGAGCAAAAGGCAATCCTCGACGAAGGGGCGCGCTATGTGCGTCCGGGCGGGGTGCTTACCTACATTACCTGCTCGATCCTGAGCGAGGAGAACGAGCGACAGGCCGCGGATTTCCTTGCGGGTCATGGCGATTTCGAGTCGGTAACGCTGACGCGCGAACTCGACTCGCTGAGCGAGGGTGCGAGCGGCAAGGCCCGTCTGCTCGCGCTGGGGGCGCTGCTGACGCCGGCGCGGACGGGTACCGACGGGTTCTATGTTTTCCTGATGCGGCGCCGCTGAGGGCGCGGCACGAGTGAACCGGACACCGTTGCGCTTCGTTCAATCGGCATGGACACTGTCATCATCAATTATCGCACGCCCCGCGCCCTGCTGGTGACCGCCGCGTTCATCGTGGTGGTGATCGTCGTGGGCGCCATCGTGGGGATCAGCTCGGCGCCGGACGCCTGGTACGAGGGCCTCCGCAAGGCGCCGTGGAACCCGCCCAACTGGGTCTTCGCGCCGGTCTGGTTCACCCTTTACGTGTTGATCGGCATTGCCGGCAGCCGGGCGTTCCTGCGCAATCCGGCCGGGGGGACCACGATTCTCTGGCTGCTGCAGATGGTGCTCAACTGGGCGTGGTCGCCGACTTGGTTCCGGCTGCATCTCGCCTGGGCGGCGCTCGCCGTTATCGTCGTCATCCTGGCGCTGATCGTCGCCTTCATCGCCGCGAACTGGCGGACTGACCGCGTCTCGGCGTGGCTGTTCGTGCCCTACGCGCTGTGGGTTGCGTTCGCGACGTCCCTCAATCTGGCCATTGCGGTTCTCAACTGACGCGGGCGGCCAGCCGTCACGCGACCGTCACATGACGCGGTGTAGGAGGGCCCGTCGCGGCGCGCGAACGCTGGCAATCTTCGGGGCGCCTGATTAGGCTCGCGCCATCCGCTGCGACGCAATTTCGGCCGGCTCCGACCCGGCGGCGAGGGGGACAGGATGAGCAGGCCATTTGTCGATTTCACGCTGCTGGCACGGGCGACAGAGGAGACTCGCAGCTTCAAGGCTGGCGATGTGATCTTCAAGGCGGGCGACAAGGGCACCGAGTTCTTCGTCATCCGCACCGGCAAGGTCCGCGTGCAGCTCGGCAATCGGACGCTGCAGACGCTGGGCGAAGGCGAAATCTTCGGCGAGATGGCGCTGATCGACGCCGAACCGCGCAGCGCGACCCTCATCGCCGAGACCGACTGTGTTCTGGTGCCTGTCGGCGAAAAGCAGTTCCTGTTCATGACGAGCGAAGCGCCGTATTTCGCGCTCAGCCTCATGCGCGTGCTGGTGCAGCGGCTGCGCGCGGCCAACCAGTCATTGCCATGAACGGCGTGACGGGCGGCTCGATGGAGTTTCGAGCGTGGCCAGCTTCATCGACGAAATCGCCCGCAGCCTGACGAGCCCGGCGGCGCTGTCAGCCCTGAGCCGGCGACAGCGCCGGCGTGACCGGAGAGCGCCGCTGCTCGAGACCGCGGGCCCAGTCGATGATTGGCCGCTCGAAGAACCGGTACGACAGATCCGCGACGACAAAGCTCAAGGCGAGGATCAGGCCGCTGACCCAGGCCATGCGCAGCGGGTCTGTCATGAGCCCCCCATTTAGGTCGGGGGCGATCGTCAGGCGGACCAGTTCCAGCACGACGTAATGCCAGACATAGAGGCCGAAGGAGATGCGCGCGATATAGCGCACGACCGGGTTGTCCAGCACACGACCAACGAGGATCGTCGAGGGGAGCAGCACAAGCGCGGCGCCGACCGCAAGGTGGAACCATGGGTAGTCATACGGCACATTGAGGAAGCCATAGCTCTCCGTGCCGTCGGCGAAAGTCTGCAGGCGGAGCAGCCCGAACATGACCAAAAGGGCGACCAGCGCAAGAACGTCGAACACGGGCCCGCGAAGGGCGGCGAGCTTGAGACGGATGCCCGCGGCGAGGCCGCCCAGCGAGAACATCGCGAAGAAGCCGAATGGGTTGAACATCGGCATCCAGATCTTGGCGCCGCCGATAAACCCGTAGTCCCAACCGCGTCGAACGGAGTCGGGCTGCACCCAGATCGTGAACAGCCAGTGCGCCGCAAGCGCGACGCCGACGACTGCGAGCCAGGCGATTCGGGTCCGCCAGCCGCGGCCAAGCCGGGATGCCAGGGCGAACAGCGTGACAAAACCCAACGGCAGCAGCACGTAGGACGTCACTTCGAAGCCGATCGACCAGAGCGGGCCATCGATTTCGACGGGGAAGAAGGTCACCCAATGCCAGTCCGCGATAAGCAGGGCTCCCGCAAGATAGCGCACAAGCAACTGTCCGGTCGGCGGATAGTGAAAGACGGTGATGGTGAGGATGAAAGTGACCGTCAGCGCCAACCAGAATCCGGGCAGGATGCGCGCGGCGCGGCGCAGCGCATAGGTCCGGAGCGATGGCAGCGGCGCTCCGGCATCGAGCGCAGCCCAGAACGGCTGCGCCAGCAGATAGCCCGATAGCATAAAAAACATGGCGACGCCGAAGCCACCGAGCTCGACGAAGGCGCGCATCCATTCCATCCAGCCGAGATGGGCGTTTTCGGGCATGTGCTGGGAGAGATGATGCCCGATGACGATCAGGCAGGCGGAAGCCCGGATGAAATCGGCGCCGGCGAGGCGGGTATCGGCCATGGTTGCTCCCGAACGGACGGTCAACGTCTCTGCCGAGCTTACGAGAATTGCAACCGCTGGGCGACCTGGCCCAGGCGCTTGCGGAATCCGAGGGCTTTCTCTATTTCCCGCCAATGAACGACATGACCGCGCCAACCCCGCACGTCGATTCGATCCTGATCGTCGATTTCGGCTCGCAGGTGACCCAGCTCATCGCCCGGCGCCTGCGTGAAACTGGCGTCTATTGTGAAATCCATCCGTTCAACCGCGCGGCCGAAGCCTTCGCCGCGATGCGGCCCAGGGGCGTGATCTTTTCGGGTGGGCCCGCCTCGGTGATCGACGAGGGCAGCCCGCGCGCGCCGCAGACAGTGCTCGAAGCGGGCGTGCCGATCCTCGCCATCTGCTACGGCCAGCAGACGCTGGCGCTGCAGCTGGGCGGCAAGGTCGAGGGCGGCCACGCCCGCGAGTTCGGCCGCGCCGACGTCGAGATCAAGGAGCCGAGCGCGCTCTACGAGGGCGTCTGGGAAATCGGGGAGCGCTATCCGGTCTGGATGAGCCATGGCGACCGCGTGACCGAGCTGCCGGAGGGCTTCAAGGTCGTCGGCACCTCGCCCAACGCGCCGTTCGCCATCGCCGTGAACGAGGCGGCGAAGCGCTATACAACGATGTTCCACCCGGAGGTGGTGCACACCCCGGATGGCGGCAAGCTGCTCGCCAATTTCGTCCACAATATCGTCGGGCTGAAATCGGACTGGACGATGTCGGCCTATCGCCAGCGCATGATCGACAAGATCCGCGCGCAGGTCGGCAAGGGCAGGGTGATCTGCGGGCTGTCGGGCGGCGTCGATTCCTCGGTGGCGGCGGTGCTGATCCACGAAGCGATCGGCGACCAGCTCACCTGCATTTTCGTCGACCACGGGTTGATGCGGCTCAACGAAGCCGAAGAAGTCGTCGGCATGTTCCGCGACCACTACAACATTCCACTCGTGCACGTGGACGCGAGCGAGGCCTTCATCGGCGCACTCGAGGGCGAAGCAGACCCAGAGACCAAGCGCAAGACCATCGGCCGGCTGTTCATCGAAACCTTCGAGGCCGAGGCCAAGAAGATCGGCGGCGCGCAGTTCCTCGCGCAGGGCACGCTCTATCCCGACGTGATCGAGTCCGTGAGCTTTTCAGGCGGGCCGTCGGTCGTCATCAAGTCGCACCACAATGTCGGCGGACTGCCGGCGCGGATGAACATGCAGCTGGTCGAGCCGCTGCGCGAACTGTTCAAGGACGAGGTGCGCGCGCTTGGCCGCGAACTGGGGCTCCCCGATAAGTTTGTCGGCCGCCATCCGTTCCCCGGGCCGGGTCTCGCCATCCGCCTGCCGGGCGGCGTGACGCGCGACAAGCTCGACATCCTGCGGCGAGCCGATGCCGTCTATCTCGACGAGATCCGGAAGGCCGGGCTCTATGACAAGATCTGGCAGGCCTTCGCGGTGCTGCTGCCGGTGCAGACGGTGGGCGTAATGGGCGACGGGCGCACCTACGAATTCGTCTGCGCGCTGCGCGCAGTGACCTCCGTCGACGGCATGACCGCCGACTTCTATCCGTTCGAGATGGAGTTCATCGGCCGCGTCGCGACCCGCATCATCAACGAAGTGCGCGGCATCAACCGCGTCGTCTATGACGTGACCAGCAAGCCGCCGGGGACCATCGAGTGGGAGTAGCGGTCCAGGAGGAAGTCGAGGCGGCTGACAAGCCGGCGCTCTACCGCGAGATCATCTTGCGGCTCGAAGGGCTGTTCGCCGGCGAGCGCAACGGCATCGCCAATGCGGCCAACATGTCGGCGCTGCTCGGCGAGATGCTTCCCGACCTCAACTGGGTCGGTTTCTATTTCCTCGATCCGGTCAGCAGCGGTCTCGTCGTCGGTCCGTTCCAGGGCAGGCCCGCCTGCGTCCGCATCGCCATCGGCAAAGGCGTCTGCGGGACCTCGGTCGCCGAACGCCGGCCGATCATCGTTCCCGACGTCGATGCGTTTCCGGGACACATCGCCTGTGACGCCGCATCGCGCTCGGAGCTGGTGGTGCCGCTCCTGCGCGGCGCCGAAATCCTCGGCGTGCTCGATCTCGACAGCCCCATCCTCGCGCGCTTCGACGAGGCGGATCGCGACGGGCTCGTGACCGCTGCGCAGCTGTTCGTGTCGGCGTCGGACCTCTAGACGAGGGCGGCCGCAGGATCTTGCTGCGTCTTGCCAGACGAACGCGCCTGTGCCCAAGTTTCTATCGTGCCGTTGAGGGCACGTTACTTGGGGAAGTGCATCATGAAACTGGTCATTCTAGCCGCCGCGTTCGCCTTAATTGCCGGCGGCGCACAGGCAGCAAGCTGTAACGTACTGCAAGCGCAGGCCAATCAGGCCATCGCCGACGCCAACAATGCCGACGGAATCTGCAATCAGGCGCGGGGGCTCGCCTACGCGCTTCGCCTTGCGGCCCAATACAACAAGTATTGCGTCAATGGCGGCGGAGCGCAGGCGCAGGAAGACTACGCCGCCGCCCAACAGGCCGACCAGACCGCCGCAGCAAGCTGCAGCTGAGCGCCGGTTCGATAAAGGAAAATAAGATGAGGGGCGGAACCATGAGCCGCCTCTCATAGCCTCGGCCGTCCCGTCTGCCGCGTGCGGTAGAAGGCTCAGGCCTCGCTCTTGGCGTATGGGTTCTTGCCGCCGCGCAGCCACAGCCGGATCGGCGTTCCATCCATGCCAAAAGTCTCGCGCAGTCCGTTGCTGAGGTAGCGCTGGTATGATGCCGGCACCGCCTCCGCGCGGGAGGCGAAGATGATGAAGCTCGGGGGGCGCATCTTGGCCTGCGTCATGTAGCGCAGCTTGATGCGGCGCCCGGACGCGGCCGGCGGCGGATGCTTTTCGATCGTCGCGCCGAGCCAGCGATTGAGCTTGGCGGTGGAGATGTGGGTGTTCCACGCCCGCTCGATAGTGAAGATCGCGTCCATCAGACGATCGATGTTCCGGCCGGTGAGGCCGGAAATCGTCACCAGCGGCACGCCGCGAACCTGCGGCAGCAGCTCATCGCATTGCTGCCGGAGCTTGGCCAGAGCGGCGTTCTTGTCCTCGATCAGGTCCCATTTGTTGACGGCGATGACCATCGCGCGGCCCTCGCGCTCGACCAGGTCGGCGAGCGCCAGGTCCTGCTTTTCAAACGGGATCGTCGCGTCGAGCAGCAGCACGACCACTTCGGCGTACTGGATCGAGCGCAGCGCATCGCCGACCGCGAGCTTTTCGAGCTTGCCCTCGACCCGCGCCTTGCGCCGGATGCCGGCGGTATCGACGAGGTTGATGGTGCGGCCCTTCCACTCCCACGGTACCATGATCGAATCGCGCGTGATGCCGGCCTCGGGGCCGGTGAGCAACCGGTCTTCGCCGACCAGCGTATTGACCAGCGTCGACTTGCCGGCATTGGGGCGGCCCACAATCGCGACATTGAGGTAGCGATGCGGATTCCAGCGCAGGGCCGGGCCGTCTTCGGTCGAGCCGTCGTCCTCGGGCAGGTCGATATCGGCTTCGGGCGGCGCGTCGACGTCCGGCTCAACCGGCGTCTCCTCCTCCACAGCCTCGGAGATGATGGCATAGAGGTCCGCAAGGCCGGTGCCGTGCTCGGCGCTGAGCGCGACGGCTTCGCCGAACCCCAGCGAATAGGCCTCCATCAGCCCCGGCTCGGCGGCGCGGCCCTCCGCCTTGTTGGCGATCAGGTGCACCGGCTTGCCGGCCTTGCGCAGCACCTGTGCGAACCGCTCATCGAGCGGCGTCACCCCGGCGCGGGCATCGATCATGAACAGGATGACGTCGGCGTCCCGGATGGCGATTTCGGTCTGCTGCCGCATCCGCGCCTCGAGCGAGTCGTCGACGCGATCCTCGTAACCGGCGGTATCGAGGATGCGGAACCGCAGATCGCCGATCCGTCCTTCGGCCTCGCGGCGGTCGCGCGTCACGCCGGGCGTATCGTCGACGAGCGCGATCTTGCGCCCGACGAGACGATTGAACAGCGTCGATTTGCCGACGTTCGGCCGGCCGACGATCGCAACGAGGGCGCTCATGGATGCGCCCTAGGGGGTGCTGGACGCGGCGGGGGCCATTGATGTCGACGGTGCCGAGGCGACATCCGACGCCGCCGCGCTCGCGGCCGAAGCGGACGCATCCATTATGGCCTGCACGGCGCTCGTCATCATCGCCGCGGCCTCACTCGGCTTGGCGGCTGACGCATCGGTTGTTACAGCGGGCGGTGCGGCAGAGGCTGCGGCGGGGGCCTTCGCGCCGGCGGCGAGCAGCTGGCGGGTATAGATCTGGATGCGCTGCTGCTCGTCCTGCGGCAGCGGGCCGTCGCTGAGGATCGCCTGGAACGTCGCCATCGCGTCGTCGAGCTTACCGGCCTTGTATTGGGCGAGCCCCAGGGCTTCGCGGGCGGCGTTGCGGAGCGGGTCGGTCGGCGTGATCAGCCCGCCGACGCGTTGCTGGACCGCGGCGACATCGCCCTTGTCGACCAGAATATTGGCAGCGAGGACCAGCGCCAGCTCGCGCAGATGCACATCGTCGAGGCTCGTGGAGAGGGCGTCATAGGCCGCCACCGCCTGGTCGGGCTGGCCCTGCTGGGCGAGCAGCGCGGCCTCGCGGAATTTTGCCAGCATCGGATAGCCGCTCCAGCCGCTGGCGATAACGCCATCGAGTGCGGTCTTGGCGGCGGTGAGATCCTTGCCGTTGGTCGCATCGATCGCCGCATAGAACTGATCGGACGATTTGTCGGACTGCGATTTTTCCCAGCCGGTCCAGGCGTAATAGGCCGCAAAGCCCACGACGACGGCCACCGCCGCGCCGATCACCCACGGGCCGCCCTGGCGCCAGGCCTTGCGCAGCCGGTCGCGCCGGAGTTCCTCGTCGACCTCGCGGATCAGTGTATCGCTGGACATTCAGTGCTTTCAGGGCCGTAAAATCGCGGCGAACATAAAGATGCGCCTCCGCGATTGCAAATGCCCCGAAGGTCCGGCGAAACCGCGGCGGCGCGGCATTAACCGCAAGGTAAAGCCGGCGGGTGAAGAATTGGCGCTTTAGGAGCACGCGCCCATGCTCAAGCCACTTGTTTTGTCCCTGCTGCTGGCGGGCTTTTCACAGCCTGCGCTGGCCGAAACCTCGCTGTTCGGCGATCTTTTTGGCGGCTCTCACTTCGGGGCCGACCCCTCCGAGGTCCGGGGTAGCCACCTCAGCATCAGTATCGATATTTCGGAACAGCAGATGACGGTCTCCGACGAGTCCGGCGTCGTCTACACCTGGGATGTCTCGACCGGACGCCGCGGCCACGCGACCCCGACCGGCAATTTCCGGCCGGTGCGGATGGAGCAGATCTGGTACTCGTCGAAATACGAGAACGCGCCGATGCCGTGGTCGATCTTCTTTTATGGCGGTTACGCCATCCACGGCACCGAGGACGTGGCCGAACTGGGTCACATGGCCTCGCATGGCTGCGTGCGGCTCGACCCCAAGAACGCCAAGCTGCTTTACGATCTTGTGAACGAAGTCGGCATGCAAAACGTCCGGATCAGCCTCGTCGGCTGACCCGCCACATGGCGGATCGGCCGGGAAGGGCGTATCAGTCCCGCCCATGCAACGGCGTGATTTCCTCATCGGCTGCGCGTGTGCGCTCTGCGCCTCCGGTGCTGCACGGCGCGACGGCCTGATCGAGCCGCACATGCATTTCGCGCCGGCCGGCGGCGCGCTGCAATGCGCCGTGACGCTCGACGCCTGCATGGGCGAAACCGACATGCGGATCCTCGGGCCGCTCATCGACAACCGGATCGCCGTCACCATCTTTGCGACCGAGCGCTGGATCAACAACAACGCCGCCGCCGTGGCACTGCTGCTGCAGCACCCCGATCTGTTCGTGATCGAAAATCACGGCGCCCGCCACGTGCCGGCCGTGATCGGCACCGAGAAGGTCTACGGCCTGACCCCGGCCGGCACCGCCGACGGCGTCTTTGCCGAGGTCAATGGCGGCCAGCAGGCGGTGAGCGCCGCCTTCTCGCGCCCCCCGAAATGGTATCGCGATGCGACCGCGCTCTACTCGACCGACGCCATGGGCCTGATCGATGCCATGCAGCTGAGGATCGCCGGCTTCTCGCTGAACGGCGATCTCGGCGCCAGCGTGCCGGCCGACGAGGCCAGGGCACGCATCGCCGCGGCGAAGAGCGGTGACGTCATCATCTCGCATATCAACCAGCCGAAGCGGCCATCGGGGGCCGGCGTGATCGACGGCATCCTCGCGCTCAAGGCTGCCGGGTTCGGCTTCGTCCATCTCGACGATGCCCCGATGATCGCCCTGGCCTAGGACTCGAGAGTCTCGAGCCAGGCTTCGATTTCTTCGAGCGTAGCCGAGAACTCGTAGGGCGTCTGGCCGAAGACGATCTCGCCGCTGGCGGCGTCGCGCACCTTGTAGCCGCCGTGCTCCCGGATCTTGGCGGTCAGCCGCTCCGGCTTCAGCAGGTCGTAATTGTGCCGCCCCAGCAGGCGCTTGGTCTGTCGTTCAATGGCGGCGGGGGTGTCGCGGCGTGAGCTCATGGGATGCGCTTAGCAAGCCGGCCGCGGGCGGCGCAAGTTTGGCAAACGCGCCGGCCTTGCTATAAGGCCGTTTTTGAACCGCACCGGCGCCCGTGCTCTTCGCTATCGTCATCATCGCCGTCCTGGTCTTCTGCAACGGCCTTCTGTCCATGTCGGAGCTTGCCGTGGTGTCGTCGCGGCCGGCCCGGCTCAAGGTCATGGCAGCCGAGGGCAACAGGGGCGCCGCGACCGCCCTCCGGCTGGCCGAGGACCCGGGCAAGTTCCTCAGTTCCGCCCAGGTCGGCATCAGCCTGATCGGGGTGCTGTCGGGCGCCTTCTCCGGCGCGACGCTGGGCGATGAGTTCAGCGGCTGGCTCGCAGCGCAGGGGGTGGGCGACGGTGTGGCCTCGACGCTCGGCGTCGGGTCGGTCGTCGTGGTCATCACCTACATCTCGCTGATCATTGGCGAGCTCGTGCCCAAGCAGCTTGCCCTGCGCGATGCCGAACGCATCGCCGCGCGCGCCGCGCCGATCATGGCGCTGGTCGCAACGATCGCCGCGCCACTGGTCTGGCTGCTGGATGTTTCGAGCCGGCTGGTGCTGACGATCATCCGTGCCGACGCCGCCACCGAGGATCGCGTCACCGACGAGGAGGTCAGGACGATCATCGCCGAGGCCGAGAGCCAGGGCGTGCTCGAGAGCGAAGAAAAGCAGATGATCTCGGGCGTCATGCGCTTCGCCGACCGCTCCGCGCGCGGTCTGATGACACCACGCCTCGAGGTCGAGGTGGTCGACCTGAGCGCCACGCCCGAAGAGGTCGTGACCCGGCTGCGCGCCTCGACGCATTCGATGCTGCCGGTGCATGAAGGCGAGCCCGACAAGATCATCGGCGTGCTGGTGCGCAAGGACCTGATCGACGTGTTCGCCGACGGCCGCGCGCTCGACGTGCGCGCCCTCGTCCAGCCCGCGCCGGTGGTCCTCGATCGGGCGGACGCCCTCAGCGTGCTCGGCGCGATCCGCTCGTCGCTGGTGCACATGGCGCTGGTGTTCGACGAGTACGGGCACTTCGAAGGCATCGTCACGCCCAGCGATATCCTGGCCGCCATCGCCGGCGGCTTCCGCGAGGAAGAGGGCGAGGACCCCGTTGTTCAGCGTGATGACGGCAGTTGGCTGATCCCCGGATCGATGCCCGTCGACGAATTCGCCGACCGGCTCGGCGTCGCGGTGCCCAAGGACCCCAAATACGAGACGGTCGCCGGATTTATTCTCGCCGAGCTGAACCATCTGCCGGCCACCGGCGAGAGCTTCGTGCGGGAGCCGTGGCGGTTCGAGGTGCTCGACCTCGACGGCCGCCGCATCGACAAGGTGCTGGTGTCGCGGATCGACGGCTAGAGCGGACGCGTTTCGCGCGTCGGAAAATCGAACAGAACCGCGTTCTGCGTGAATCCGGGCTCGATCATGTCGATGAGCGACGGGGCCGCAACAGCGGGCGGCTGAAAATCGTTGGGATCGACGCCGGGAAAGGCGGCGGCGTGCATCGCCGTGCGGAGCCGTCCCGGATTGAACATGTTGGCCCGCGCCGGACCCGAGGCAAGCTCGGCGGCGTAGCTGCGGACCAGCGTTTCGAGCGCCGCCTTGGTCGCGGCGTAGAGGCCCCAATAGGCGCGACCGCCTCGCGCGGCCCCTGAGGTCAGAAACACCGCGCGCCCAGCCTCGGACTGGCGCAGCAGCGGGTCGAGCGACCGGATGAGTCGGAAATTGGCCGTCACATTGATCGCGAAGGTGCGCTCGAACTCCTTGGGATCGATGTGCCCGAGCGGGCTCAGCGGCCCAAGCGCGCCGGCATTGCCGATGAGGCCGTCGAGCCGCGCCCACCGCTCGAAGATCGACGCGCCGAGCCGGTCGATCGCGTCGAAGTCGCGCAGGTCGAGCGGAACGAGCGTGGTCGAACCGCCGATCGCCTTGATGGCGTCGTCGAGCTCTTCGAGGCCACCGACCGTGCGGGCGACGGCGATGACGTGCGCGCCGCGGCGCGCGGCTTCGAGGGCGGCCTCATAGCCGATGCCACGGCTCGCCCCGGTGATGAGGACGGTCTTGCCGGCCAGGGAGGAACTCACGGACTAGCTCGCCTCGCGCATCAGGGAGGCGACCTTGGGGTCCGACTTGCCGCGGCCCATCAGGTCGGTGAGCGTCGTGGGGTAGTCGCCGGTGAAATAGTGGTCGGTGAACTGCGGCGCGGAGGCGTCGCGCTTAACGCCGCCCACCGCCTCGTAAAGCCCGTCGATCGACAGGAATGCGAGCGAGTCCGCGCCGATGAAGGCGCACATCTCGTCAAGGGTGCGGTAGCGATTGGCGAGCAGGCTGTCGTGGTCCGGCGTATCGATGCCGTAATAGTCGGGGTGAAAGATCATCGGCGAGGCGACGCGAATATGCACCTCGCGCGCCCCGGCCTCGCGCATCATCTGGACGATCTTGAGCGAGGTGGTGCCGCGCACGATCGAATCATCGATGAGCACGACGCGCTTGCCGTCGACCTCGGCCCGATTGGCCGAGTGCTTGAGCTTGACGCCGAAGGCGCGGATCGACTGCGTCGGCTCGATGAAGGTGCGCCCGACATAGTGGTTGCGAATGATGCCGAGTTCGAACGGAATTCCACTCGCCTGCGCGTAGCCGATCGCCGCCGGTGTGCCGCCATCCGGCACCGGCACGACGACGTCGGCCTCGACCGGCGCTTCCTGCGCGAGGTTGATCCCCATGCGCTTGCGCGCGGCATAGACGGGCCGCCCACCAACGACGGAGTCGGGACGGGCGAAATAGACGTATTCGAACAGACACAGTCGCTCGCGGCGGGGCGCGAACGGCTTGACGGATTCGATCGAGATGCTGCCATCCGCCTGCAGCTCGGCGATGACCACCTCGCCATTCTCGACGTCGCGGACGAACTTTGCGCCGATGATGTCGAGCGCGCAGGTCTCCGAGGCAAAGATCGGATGCCCGTCGAGGTCGCCCAGAACCAGCGGCCGGATGCCGTTGGGGTCGCGCGCGCCGATCAGCTTGGTGCGCGTCATGGCGACCATCGAATAGGCGCCCTCGAGATGGCTCAGCGCATCGACGAAGCGCTCGCCCGACCCCTTCTTTCGCGACCTCGCGATGAGGTGGAGCATCACCTCGGTGTCGGAGGTCGACTGGCAGATGGCGCCGCCTGCGATAAGTTCACGGCGCAGCGTCAGCCCATTGGTGAAATTGCCATTGTGCCCGATGGCGATGCCGCCCACGTCGAGCTCGGCAAACAGCGGTTGCACGTTGCGGAGGATGGTCTCGCCTGTGGTGGAATAGCGGACGTGCCCCATCGCCAGATTGCCAGGCAGCCGCTTCACCACCGCCGGATCGGTGAAATGGTCGCCGACCAGCCCGAGCTGGCGTTCCGAATGAAACTGCCGGCCGTCGAACGAGACGATTCCCGCCGCTTCCTGACCGCGATGCTGCAGCGCGTGGAGGCCGAGCGCGGTGAGCGTAGCGGCTTCGGGATGCCCGAGGATGCCGAACACACCGCACTCTTCATGCAGCGTGTCGCCCTCAAGATCGAGCGGGTCGATGTCGGTCATGATCACCTCGCGGTGCGGCCCCGGCTTAAGCGCCGACGTCGGAAGGGGGAGCGCTCGCGGCGTCGGGCGGTGCGCTCGAGCTGCCATCCGGCGCCTGGTCGTTCGGACTTGCGTCCGTCGGCGACGGCTTGTGGAGGAAGTCCTGGATCTGCGCCTCGATATTGGGCGGCAGCCGGTCGATGATCCAGTTGCCCGCGCTCAACAGCGGCGGAAAGCTCTTGGCGTTGGCGACCATGTCGGGAAGCTTCGGCGCGAGGAGGAAATTGGCGAACACCGCGGCGACCACGCAGATCAGTACGCCGCGGGCGGCGCCGAACAGGAACCCCAGGGTACGGTCGAGCGGACCGACGCGGCTGTCGACGACCATGTCGCCGATCCACATGGTGAGCAGGTGGAGAACGATCAGCGCCACGAGGAAGCTGCCCACCACCGTGACGGCGGTCGCGATCACCGTGTTGTCGATGTACTTTTCGGCCAGATCCTTGTGGTAGAAATACATGTAGGCCGCGATTGCCGCCGAGCCGGCCCATGTCGCCAGTGAGAGGATTTCGCGGGTGAAGCCACGGGCGGTTGCCAGAACGGCCGAGATGAGCACCAGGACGGCGACGCCGACGTCGACACCAGTGAAAACCATGCGTGATCCGATCCCTGAAGGCTTCCGGCTGTCGTTTAGCCGCTAATGCCTTGAGGGACAAGCCGCGCGGGCCGGCGACGGGCCGATGTGCACGGAAAGCATGGGCGCCGTTCAGTCTCCCTCAAGCCGGCGTCCATTGGCGGCGATGCGACCGATGAGCTCGGCCAGTTCGTTGAACTCGCCGACCGCAAGGCCCCTGACAGTGTCGCCGGCACCGAGCTTTCCAGTGGCTGCGGCCTTGAAGCCAAGCTTTTGCGCCTCACGCAGGCGCAGCGCCGCATGGACGACCGGCCGCACCCCGCCGGCGAGCGAAATCTCGCCGAAATAGACGGTTTCCGGCGGCAGCGGCGAATTGGTCAGCGAGGAGATGAGCGCGGCGGCCACCGCAAGATCGGCGGCCGGCTCGTTGACCTTCAGGCCGCCCGCGACGTTGAGATAGATGTCGTTGGCCCCGATCCGCACCCCGCAGCGCGTTTCGAGCACAGCGAGCACCATCGACAGACGCGAGGCGTCCCAGCCGACGACGGCGCGGCGCGGCGTGCCAAGCGGGGAGGGCGAGACCAGCGCCTGGATTTCGCAGAGCACCGGGCGCGTGCCCTCCATGCCGGCGAACACCGCCGAGCCGGCCGCGTCGCGGTCACGCTGGTCGAGGAACAACGCCGACGGATTGGCAACCTGCGACAGGCCCAGCGTCGTCATCTCGAACACACCGATTTCGTCGGTCGCGCCGTAGCGATTCTTGACGCCGCGCAGGATGCGGAAAGTGTGGCTCGCGTCGCCCTCGAAATAGAGCACCGCGTCGACCATGTGCTCGACGACGCGGGGGCCCGCGATCTGGCCGTCCTTGGTGACGTGGCCGACGAGGACGACGGCGGCACCGGACTTCTTGGCGAAGCGGGTCAGCGCCTGCGCCGAGGTGCGCACCTGCGTCACGGTGCCCGGCGCGGAATCGACGCGGTCGGTCCACAGCGTCTGGATGGAATCGATGATGACGAGCTGCGGCGCCTCGGCGGCCTGGAGCGTTGCGAGGATGGTCTCGACATTGGTTTCGGCGGCGAGCTGGACGCTGGCGCCACCGAGGCCGAGCCGCTGCGCACGGAGCCGGATCTGCGCCACCGCTTCTTCGCCCGAAACGTAGACGACGCGCTTGCCGGAATTGGCGAGCGCCGCCGCGGCCTGCAGCAACAGCGTCGATTTGCCGATCCCAGGATCGCCGCCGACGAGGACGGCCGAGCCCCTCACGAACCCGCCGCCGGTGACGCGGTCGAGCTCGCCGATGCCGGTGGTGACGCGGGCCGCGGACTCGGTCTCACCAGCGAGCGGGACGAGAGTGATCGGCCGGTTGCCGGCGGTCGCCATTTTCGGCCCCGCACCTATGCCGCCATCGACCGCTTCCTCGACGATCGAGTTCCACTCGCCGCAGCCCTCGCACCGGCCCTGCCAGCGCACATGCGTGGTGCCGCAGGACTGGCAGACATAGGCGGTCTTGAGCTTGGCCATCGGCTCCCCTGCGAATTCTTTAGCCGAGGCTAGCTCGAGAGGGAAGAACAAAATATGAACATGCCAAATTCCTCCGGTGGCCCGGATCGTACCGAAGAAGACGGGGCCCGCGAGGCGCGTGCGCCCCTTGGTATTTGTTATGAGGCGCATACGCCTCGCGGCCATTCGAGCGTAGCTCTCATGGCCTTCTCACCTAAAATCGATCCACTGGATCGATTTTGCCTGCGGCACGGCTCGAAGGGCAGGATTTCGGAGCGAGCTTGGGGCCTGGCACTGTTTCAGCCGGCGTTACACCCGAACCTCGTGGCGGCCAACGGAGCCCCACGCCTACCCGTCCCCACGCACCGTCCGTTTGACCGGTCCCGTCCAACGCGGGGGAGATGACGAGGTTATGCGGCCGCCGGAAGGTGGATGGATAAGTTCGCGATGGGGAGGTGGAGAGCATTGAGATTGCTGACGTCAGCGGCGAGCCCGGTCGCCGCAGTCCTCGCTGAGTCATTCCCACGAAAGCGGGAACCTCCGTTTGCTTGCCGGCATCGTCAAACTGAGATTCTCGCTTGCGCGGGAATGACCCTGTGGGTGAACAGCGTCGAGTTCTCCCCACACTCGGCGTCACCCCGCCGCAGGCCGGGGTCCATTACTCACAAGCGGGCGGTGGATACTGGATCCCGGCATGCGCCGGGATGACGGTCGAGAGATTGGGGTAGGTGACAATCCGGCTGGGTGGCCGGTCCGATCCCCGGATCAAGTCCGGGGGCGGCCATGACGACCGAGAGAATGGTTTGAAACCAGCGGAGGACACGCACTTCCCATCCACCGTCATGGCTGGGCTTGACCCGGGGGGGTAGTGATATCGCAACTTTGAACCAGTATCGCCCGAAATATACGCGGCCCGCCCCGACCGTGGCTTCGGAGACGATTCGCCTGACCTTGATGAAGCGCCACGGCTTGCCTCGATCGGTTCACTCAGCAAGCAGCGGTGCAAACAGGCTTCTTAGCTCGTCGTCACCAAAGGTATCCTTCTCTGGCGCCAGACGACCGGACGCACTTGGCGCTGGAGCCACGCTTGTTCGCTCGTTGATCTCAGAGATGCGCCTTGTCACCGTCACGAGGGCCCGCTGAAGTTTCTCCGGCGGGACCCGCGCTCTCGGGCTCAATTTCTGCAGCGTCTTTGCATAGTCCTCGAGTGTGGAATCGGAGTCCTCTTCAGCGACGTTTTGCTCGATGTCATTTATCTCGGCCAAGATCGCTCTGCTTGTTTCGCGTTTCAGCTTGTCGCTAAGGTTGTCGCCCCACTCTTCGACCGCGTCGGAAACTCGCTCTAGGTCGTCTGACGCCATTCGCCACTCAAGGATTGTGATTAGGTGGTCCTCGAGGAGATCAGCTAGCTCCTTCGCGTGAGGGAGCGGCTCATCGAAGCCGCGACCGTAGTAGTCCGCTTCCCGTAAGTGCGCGATCAGCTCGACGACTTCATCCGCGTCAAGCCATGAGTCCAGGCGACCACCCACGGGATGTTCGCCGAGCTGTAGAGCAATCTCCGCAAACTCCAACTGGGAGAGCGATCCGCTCGAGCAGCTGAAATTCGCGGCGGACCTGATTTCCAAAAAGCTGATGGCGAGCCGAAATACCCTTAATTCAAATTTCGGCAATTCCGCCGTGCGGGAAAACGCATTTGCAGAGATCGAAAATGGATTATCGGCGCTGCGAAATGTCACTTCAATTCGGGAAATCCTCGCGATCGAGGGATATGCCGCACGCACCTATTTCCAGGTGTGGCGTGGCCTCGAATTGCAGTGGAAGGGCGAGCGACAAAATCCCATGCCGCCGATGTGGCAGGTTTTCGATCAGCGGTCCTCACTACTGACCGGCAAAAATTCGGAGAACTGGAAAGCCTCGCACCCAATTAATGCAATGTTGAACTACGCTTATGCCGTGCTGGAGGCCGAGACGCGCATCCGCATCATTTCCGAGGGCTATGATCCGCGCATTGGAATTCTGCACATCGGACGCAAGCGCGAAAAGCAGGACTCCTTCGTTTTCGATTTGATGGAGCCGCTGCGGCCGGCGGTCGATGGTGCCATTTTGAGCTTTGTCCGCGGCCAGGCATTTTCGGCGAGGGATTTCGTATTGCGCGAGGACGGGGTGTGCCGGCTCAATCCGCAACTGGCGCGAGCGGTGGCGTCCGCGGTTGACCGCCGTCTGCGCGTGCAAGTTGGCCAACCAGTCGGTTCATAAGGTAGGCCACTGTCAGCCGACTAAGTCTCCGACTCAGACCGGTCGGGTAGCTGCTTCCTGCCTACCGGCAGTCGTACCGCTTCAATTCTCCGGTTGAATCTAGAACGGCGAGGTCGGCGCACGCGTGCTCAGGGCTGCGAAGGAACGCGACTGCGTTCATGTGTCCGCTCAGCGGCACGGGGAGACTCGTAAGCACGAACTTGCCCTGCCGATAGAGATACACCTGCAACGGCCCGCGATAGAGGCTCAGGTAGAGGTCCGGATTGCCGTCGCCGTCGATGTCCATGAAGCGTAGGCGCGCCTGGTTTGCTGTGTCTTGAGCAGGGAGTTCGCCGGACAGGAGGTTCTTGGTGACTTCGGTAAAGGCGCCGTTTGCATAGGCGAAAAGTTGCACCGCAACTCCGCGATAGGGCCCGTTCACGTTAGCTGATGAATCGAGAGCGACAAGCGGAACGCCATTGAGCCTGGTTGTCGCGAGGTAGAAGCCGGCCTGCTCGGCGCCGTAGGGTGGGTCTGGCAGCGGTACGGAGGGACCCGGGAACGACCCGTCCTTGTTGATCAGCATGTACGCATTGCGCGAAGCGGGCGGAGTTTTGTTCGAGTCCCACACCTCCGTGGCAGCGAGCAGGTCGCACCTGCCATCGCCATCGATGTCTGCGAGACGCACGTCATTTGCGGCTGCCAGGTCAACCATACCCGAAACGTTGTTTGCAGTAGCCTCGGTAAACTGACCGTTCGCCAGGGTGATGTACGCCGGCCAGTTGTGAGGGGGCGCATTGTCGCGGACGGTGCCATAGTTATTGAGGAAGAGAGCGGTTTGACCATCGCCGCGGAGATCGCACGCGGCGATGCTCGCTGTGGAGCGATGTTCCGATGCCAGAAAGGCGGTTGAAAGCGACCATCCACTCTTGGACGGCGTGATCGAGAAGATCGACGCCTTCTCGCCTGTGACCTCGTCGGGTCGCCCCAACTCGCCGTTCCGCCCCAGTGCAAAATAAGTCTGGCTAGCATCGCGGAAGAACATCCCAGCCCAGGTTCTCTGGGTCATTCCGTCCTGGCCGAGGTCGATCAGTTTGAACTTCTTATCCGTCGGCAGGTTCTGGACGAGGAACGAATGCACAAAGGGCATCTTCGAGAAGTCGCGCTTCGGGCGATTGGGGTCCCAGTTGTCGTTGGGGACGTGGATCATCGCCGAAAGCGCCAGGTCGTCAGCTCCATCGCCATCAACGTCGAAGCTGTCGACAATGTAGACTTCGTCGACCGGCGTGCCGAAGGGAACCGCCTGCTGGCTGACGAGGTAATACGCAGGACCTATTGCCTGAGCTGAGGAGCCGATTAAGACCAGCGCCAAACTCAATCCGACAGCGAACACCCCATGTGCTTGCACGTGATCCTCCTCAAGTCGCTTAGCATGAGCATTGTTGGGTGAAGTTTGCCTCGCGTTCGCCCGAAGGGCCTCCCTCATTTGGGGGACGACATCGTAATCGGCGCAAGGGGCCGCCGGTCACGAATTAAGTCGCCGGGTCCCTTCGCCGTAACCGCGACACTGCGGAGCTCATAAGTAACGCTGATTTCGTGAGGACCGTGATCCCTTACTCGGGCTAAGACTACACTTAGGTGAGGGCGCTAAACATGTCGCAGTCCGTCCTAATCGATCACATCTATGAAGCCGCAGTTCTTCCTGAGCTTTGGCCGAATGCCTTATCGATGATTTGCGATGAAGTGGGGGCCCACGGGGGAGCGATCGTTCTGGCGGGCGAAACGGGTAAAGTCGGGCACATCGCCACGCGCTCCTATGCCGACGCCTTCACCGCGTTCGATCGTTCGGGCCTTTCCTACGACAGTCCGCGGACCAGACGTCATCTGGCCAGGCGGCACGCCGGATTCTTGACTGACCTAGATAATTGCACACAGGCGGAACTCGACGCCGACCCCGTCTACAGCAGCGTTCTATATCCCCGAGATATCGGCTGGACTTCCGGAACGCTGATACCGGTTCCGACCGGGCAGTTGATCGTCATCGACCTCTGTTCCAGGCGGAGTGTCGGGCCTTTGGATCGGGCAATGCTGCCAGTCCTTGATGCTTTGCGGCCCCACCTTGCCCGAGCAGCATTGCTCACTAGCCTGGTCCGGGAGCAGTTCGCCACTGTGCGGGTTGAGAGTCTCCAGGCGATTGGCCTGCCGGCTGCGGTCATCGAGACGAATGGTAGGGTCTTGGCAGCCAATCAGCTATTTGAAGCCCTAACGCCTCGAGTAGGCATCGGCGCGCGTGACCGTCTGTCTTTAAAAGACCGCGCGGCCCACTCTCTGATGGCGTCGGCCCTGCTCGAGCACGCGTCCGTGCGCTCAATCCCTGTTCGGGCCGAAGAGGGTGCGCCTGCTTTGATCTTGCATCTGGTGCCAGTGAGGAACCAGGCGAGCGACAGCTTTTGGTCCGACTCCTCGATTGCCTACGTGACGGAAGTGAAGCGCCCTGCGGTGCCAATGATGGAGCTTCTGACTGGCCTTTTTGATCTGACTGCCGCAGAAGCGCGAATTGCGCGCGCTCTTTCTTCCGGACTTTCTGCTCCCGACGTCGCTGCGGATTTGGGCGTGGGAATAGAGACCGTTCGCACTCATCTAAGCGCCATTTTTCGGAAGACCGGCTCCGCCGGCCAGACCGACCTCGCCAGGCTGCTGTCGGGCATCCCGGATCAGTCTCCCCCAAGTGAGGGATGACTGCCGCCCCCAATGCGCTAACGATTGAGGTGATCAACTCGCCGGCTGACGCGGTGAGTGAGGCAATTGTGGGAGCGGGAACGCACCGTTTCGCTTGGGGGAAGACATGGGTTTTAGAATAGCATCGGCCATCTCGCTTGCGGTGATCTGCTACCGAGTGCCGCGCAGGCAGCGTGTGCCCACTCGGAAGCTGACGGCGACGGTTGGTACGTCGTGAACGGCTGTTCGAGAGATATCATCGCAGAGTTTCGCGGGGGCGACGGGTCAACTGGCGGGACGCCCCTCATTGGCCCCGGCGGCAGAGACGAAACCAGTATCTCTTCGAGCGAAAGTTTTGAGTTTAGCTACTGCTACGCTGACGATTGGAATTCGGGTCGTTGCGCTTTGCGTTACTACTAGCCACGTGGGCAGCGCATGCCTAGGGTAGGCTTAGTAGCCTTCCTGCATTCATCCATGTCGGGGAGTGGTTTTGCAGCAAGGGAGGCATTGGATGCGGGCGCTTAGTTTTCTTGCGCTACTTGTCGGCTTAGCCGGCAGCCTGACCTCAACAGGCGCCTTCGCCGGCTACCAAGGGGCACCTTCCGACGAGTGGGCGGCGTGCGACAACCAAAGCTTCCCCAAGCTAACGGGCCAAGATCGCATAGATGCCTGCAAGCAATTTCTGAGCTACGGGCGCAGTCGAATGGGCAATGATACGATTTATGTATTCACTTTCGCCAATATCTCTCTGGGCTATGCAGAATTAGGTGACTATGCTGACGCACTGTCATGGATAGAAACGGCAATATCCAAATTGTATGGTGTATCAAGTAATATAAAATCGAACTATGACTATATGTGGTGGAGTCGCGAAGCGATATACAATACTAAACTTGGAAATTATGACGCAAGCGATGCTGATATAACAATTGCAACTTCCACGGAGATGGGGAAATCGTTTATGATTCCGTGGGCGGAGCCTTGGCATTGGGATGAACTAAAAGGCGACAACGCGATGGGGAGAGGCGACTATACGGCCGCCGAGAGCCTCTACCGAAACTACGAACAGCATGTGAAGCCAGCTCGGCCTGGACTGGCTGAGAAGATTGCCGCTGCCCACGCGTCTGCTCACGGAGGACAAGCGGAGACGATAACCGTCGATAGCGCCTGCGCGATGTTTCCAGAGATGTGCTAGGGCGGAGCAATGCAAAGACGAAGCGTCCTCACCGCTGGAGCCGCGGCTTCGCTAAATGCTTTCGGCGGGCGTGTGTTGGCGGCTGGGAAAACTACTCTTGCCACACACACCAGCGGTTGCTGTCTCGCGGATCGCGATGCGCCCGGCGTTTTCGCGGCATCGAATGGGACGGCGGTCTACAATGGAAATGAAACACTGATGGCGTCCGGCAATCCCAACTTCGACAGGGCGCTCGTCGTCTATCTCGCGGACATCGCAAAAAGGCCCGACGTTCTCCCAGCTTTTGGATTTTACGACGACGCCACTGACGGAACAAATGCGTACGCGACGCCGCAAATCGAGGTAGCGGACCGAGCCGACGGTACGGTCTTCTTCGGCACCGCACTGATGAAGTTCCTGCTCGACAACGTGGAGGATCCAGAGGTCGTCTCGTCAGGCATCCGTGCGCACGAGTTTGGTCACGGTCATACAATTCAAGTATGGCTTGTTGGACAAAGTTAATGCCGGCCAGCCGACCATAAAGCGCTCGGAGCTCCAAGCGGACTACTTCGCGGGCTACTATGCAGGCCTGAAGAAACTCGACGATCCGAAATTTCCGGCAGCGCTGGTGGCGCTGATGCTGCATTCCTTCGGCGAAACGCTGACGACTTTTCAGCACCATGGCACGCCAGAAGAGCGAGGAGCCGCAGTGGCTACTGGCTTCAAGGCATCCTTCTACGGCGGCAAGAGTCTCTCAGACGCAATTTCCGAAAGCACTTCTTATGTCTTGGGCCTTTGAGCCCGCTGGTCCAAACTATCGATTTCACTATACCCCCTGGGCTTGACCCGGCCACCCAGCGAACCTCCCTATTCGCGGCAAGATCGCAGGCGTTCAGGATAGCCATGACGAACCCGATACGAGCCAAGGTCGGACCGGTTTTGATCGTATCGGAGGATCCGCCGGTGTTCTTGACCGGAATCCCCGACGACGAGAATCTCGGAATCGCGCCCTCGTTTGCCGAGCGCCATGGCGACGCGCCGGCGGGGTTCATTATCTATCCGACCTGGTCTCTTGAGCGCCCCGGCGTGCCCGAGGCGATCCGCGACGCTCATGCGGCACACGTGGCCCGATTTCCGCGCCATCGCTTCCATTTCATCTGCAATACGGTCCGTGAGGCGGAGTTGCTAAGCGAGCAGGGTCTGTCGGCGGAGTTCCTCAACAACAACTTCATCGTATCGGACAGGATCTTCAGGCCGCTGCCTGAGGTGGAACCCCGTTTCGATGCGATCTACAATGCACGATATGTACCAGAGAAGCGGCACGAACTCGCGGCGCTCGTACCCAGCCTCGCCTTTCTGACCTACGTCGAACTCGGGCCGCGCCGACTGGCCGATTTCGCCGCGGTTGATCGCGCCAATCGTCTCCGAAATCCGGCGCACGTACTGCTCAATCGAGTTGTCGGCGGCAGACCGGTGGCCAAGTCAAGAGCGGAGGTCAATGCATCTCTGGCAGAGGCGCGGGTCGGGCTCCTGCTGTCCGAAGTCGAGGGATCAAGCCTCGCCTCGCTAGAGTACCTGCTGGCTGGTTTGCCGGTGGTGAGCACCCCCTCACGTGGCGGGCGGGATGTGTTTTTCGAGCCCGAGACGTGCCTTGTCTGCGCGGCCGACCCAGAGGCCGTGCGCGACGCGGTGGCCCAGATGGTCGGGCGGCAGCTCCCGCGAGCGATCGTCCGCGAGCGAGCAATGGCTCTGATCGCGCCGCAGCGCGAGCGGTTTCTGCGGCTGGTCGACGAGATGGTGGCTGAACTCGGTGGCACGCGGCAGCTCGCCGGCGGCGAGTGGCCATTCGCCGCCCTTGCAGGCTTGAAGTGGAGTTCGTTCGTCACCCATCTCGACGGCATCGCGGGGCCGGCTCGCGCAAAGCTCGCGATCGAACTCGGACTCGATCCGGGGCTGCTGGAGGGCGTGCAACTTGAGGCGAAGGAGTCGCGGCCGATCGTCGAGGCGATCCGTGCGCGCCCTGGTTGCCGGCTGCTGGTCTTCGGCTGCGGAAACGATTCCACGTTCTGGGAAGCCGTCAATGCGGACGGTGAGACGGCGTTCATCGAGGACGATCCGAAATGGGCCGAGGCCACGGCGCCGCGGCTCGAACGCTCAACCATCCACGTCGTTGAGTATGGAACGAGACTAGAGCAGTGGCGCGGCTTGTTGGACACTCCGCGTGCATTGAAGCTCGATCTGCCCCTCGGGCTGACCATGCTGAAATGGGACGTGATCATCGTCGATGGGCCGGCGGGCTATCAGCCGTTCAGTCCCGGGCGCATGAAGTCGATCTATACGGCCTCCCAGCTCGTGGCGCAGGGTGGCGCGGTGTTCGTCCACGATTGCGAGCGTGAGGCAGAGGCGGCGTTCGCGGCGAGGTATCTCGGCGAGGAGCGGCTATCGGTTACGGTGCGCGGACGCGCGCTGCTCAAGGGCTATGCGTTTTGAGCCTTGAGCAGTTGCGTTCGCAAGTGATGCTGACGGTTCGTTAGCCACGCCCCCGGGCGTGGCCTTGGGATTGCTGCGAGCGGCGACCTATATTCGTGCATGGTCAGTGGCTGGCTTACGTCACCATTAGTGCTCCGCGCAGGGATCGCTGCTGGCGCAGCTCTTTTGGTGGGAGGGCTGGTCTCGATCGCAAGCTTCGTCGTGCAGACCGCGCCAGGGGCACCCGTCCCGGACGCGATACGAGATCTACCTCTCGCGTCACCCGTTCAACAGTTCGATCGTTGTCTACTTCTATCCGGAAGCGCCCGACAAAGCGGTAATCGATCTGCCGAGCCGCCTGGTCACCAAGCCGAAGGGTGCTCCCTTAGGCGTAGCTGAGATCGTGTTCGGCTGCTTCCTCGTGTTCCAGAGCTATTGGGAGCTCCGCAAGCGGGGCTACGCGTTCTGAGCCGGCTCCGCCGAGTTCACGTAGTTCCGTGAATAGCGGCCCTTGAGCGAGGTCAGGATCTCGTAGCCGAGGGTGCCGGCGGGATCGGCCTGGTCGTCGACCGAAATGTGGGGACCCAGCATCTCCACCATCTCGCCCGGAAGTGGAATATCGTTCTGGAGATCGGTGAGGTCGACGATGACCATGTCCATCGACACGCGGCCGACGATAGGCACGATCTGGCCGCGGACGTAGGCGCGGCCGCCGCTGTGCTGGTTGGTGCCGCTGAGCGAGCGGAGGAACCCATCGGCGTAGCCGATGCCGATGATGCCGAGCCGGCTGTCGCGGCTGAGCGTGTAGGTCGCGCCATAGCCGACGGATTCGCCGGTCTTGGCGTCGCGCACCTGCAGCAGCGGGGCTTCGAGCGTCACCGCTGGCAGCATCGGGTTGCGCCGGCCGGCGACGGCGCGGCCGCCGTAGAGCGCGATGCCCGGCCGGGTCATCTGGAAATGCATTTCGCGCGTGGTCATGGTCGCCGCGGAATTGGCGAGCGAGGCGGGAATGCCGGGGAACTGCGCGATCACCGAGGCAAACAGTGCCAGCTGTGTGCGGTTCTTTTCGTGCAGCGGCTGGTCGGCGCAGGCGAGGTGGCTCATCAGCATCTGCGGCGCGTAGCCGACTTCGTCGCACATGCGCCGGACGATCGACGTCTCGCCGAGCCGGAAGCCGAGCCGGTTCATGCCCGTGTCGAAATGCAGCGCCGCCGGCAATGCTTCGTTGCGGCCGAGGCAGGCGACCAGCCACTCTTCCAGCATTGGGAGAGAGTTGAGCACAGGCATCAGCCGCTCGCCGACATAGAGCGCCGCCGCTCCCGGAAAGAGGCCATCGAGCACGAAGATGTGGGCTTCGGGCAGGGCTGCGCGCACCGCCAGCGCTTCGTCGGGCGTCGCGACGAAGAAGAAGCGCGCACCGGCGGCAAAGAAGGCCTTGCTCGCCGCATTGATACCGGTGCCATAGGCGTCGGCCTTGACCACCGCCGCGGTCAGCGCGCCCGAAGAGACCTGTTCCAGCGCCTGGTAATTGCGCATCAGCGCGCCGAGGTCGACCGTCAGCCGACCGCCATATCCAGTCGCGACGGCGGGGGAGGCCATCATTGGTATCTTTCCGGCAGGTAGTCGTCGCGGGCGAGATTACCGAAGCGGGTGAACTGGGCCTCGAAACTGAGCTGCACGGTGCCGGTCGGGCCGTGGCGCTGCTTGCCGATGATCACCTCGGCGCGGCCATGGACCGTTTCCATTTCCTCCTGCCACTTGAGGTGCTCGGGCGTGCCTTCCTTCGGCTCCTTGTTCTTGAGGTAGTATTCCTCGCGGTAGATGAAGAGCACCACGTCGGCGTCCTGCTCGATCGAGCCCGATTCGCGCAGGTCGGCGAGCTGCGGGTGCTTGTCGTCGCGCTGCTCGACGGCGCGGCTCAACTGGCTGAGCGCGACGATTGGCACCTCGAGCTCCTTGGCCAGCGCCTTGAGCGTGGTGGTGATCTCCGTCAGCTCCTGCACGCGGTTCTCGCTCGCCTTGCGCGATGAGCCCGAGAGCAGCTGCACATAGTCGATGATGATGAGGTCGAGGCCCTTCTGCCGCTTGAGCCGGCGGGCGCGGGCGGCGAGCTGGCTGATCGAGAGGCCGCCGGTGTCGTCAATATAGAGCGGGATCGCCGACAGCATGCTCGACACATCGACGAGGCGCGTGAACTGGCTCTCGTGGATGTTGCCCCGGCGGATATCGGACGAGGGGATTTCGGACTGCTCGGCGAGGATACGCGTCGCCAGCTGCTCAGCGCTCATTTCGAGCGAGAACAGCGCGACTTGGCCGCCGTCGATGGTGCGGCGGTGGCCGTCGGGCGTCGTCTCGAAGCGATAATTGTTGGCGACGTGAAAGCCGATATTGGTCGCGAGGGCGCTCTTGCCCATCGCCGGACGCGCCGCGAGGATGATGAGGTCGGATTTCTGCAGCCCGCCCATCAGCCGGTCGAGATCTGTGAGCCCGGTGGCCTGGCCCGACAGCGTGCCGTCGCGCTGGTAGGCTTCGCCGGCCATCTTGATGGCCTCGGTGAGCGCATCGTTGAAGGCCTGGAAGCCCCCGGAATACTGGCCCTTTTCGGCGAGCTCGAAGAGCGACTTTTCCGCCTCCTCGATCTGCTTGCCGGCGGTCATCTCGACATCGGCGTCGTAGGCCGTCGAGGTCATCTCCTCGCCGATCTGGATGAGGTTGCGGCGGATCGCGAGGTCGTAGACCGCCTGTCCATAATCGGCCGCGTTGAGCACCGTCGTCGCCTCGGCCGCGAGCCGCGCGAGATATTGCGGCATACTCACATCGGCGACGAGCTGGTCGGGCAAATAGGTCTTGAGGGTGATCGGCGTCGCCGACTTGCCGGCGCGCACGATCTTGCCGGCGACCTCGTAGATCTCGCGATGCACCGGCTCGTAGAAGTGCTCGGGCAACAGGAAATCGGAGACGCGGTAGAACGCCTCGTTGTTCACAAGGATCGCGCCGAGCAGAGCCTGCTCGGCCTCGATGTTGTGCGGCGCGAGCCGGAAGCTCTTCTCGTCCGCCGGACGAATGCGCGCGACGTTAGTCTCGGCCATGATGGATCAGTGTGTGCCTCGCCCCTTAAGGGTTCATTAACTCAAACGCCGACCGCCGCAAGCGTCGCCGCGACTCTGCTGGGGAGGGCGTGTGCGCTCCCGATATTAGCGTGGAAAACGCCGCAACAGTGGCGATGACGCGCCCGCGCCACTTGCCGCCGGAGGCCAACGGAGTCCGAGTCGCGCGACGAGAAAGACTCAGCCGCGATCGGCTTCGAGCGTCTTGATCATCCGCTTCAGCATATCGACGAACACCGCCCGCTCGCTTGCCTTGAGCGCGCCCATCGCAAGGCCATTGGTCTCGGTCGCGGCCTTGAGCGCGGACCTGGCCTTGTCGAGGCCGAGCGGGGTGAGGCTGATCACCGCGCTGCGCTTGTCCTCAGGATCGGGCGTGCGCGCGATGAGACCGTCGCGCTCCATGCGGGCGAGCGTGTTCGCCATGGTTGGCTGCTCGACCGCCGCCCAGCGCGCGAGCTCGGCCTGCGACGCCGGCTTGCCGTCGATCAGCTCGAAGAACACCGGCATGTAGCCGGCATTGCCGCCATTCATCCGGCGCTCGAGCGAGCGGGTGAGCAGCCGCGCCGCCCAGTTGGTCAGGTAGCCCGCGGACGTCTCGCGACGGTAGTTTGCATCCATAGCTTGCTATTGAACTCCATAGTGTGCTATGCAATCACGCAACGACGGCTGACGCAAGGAGCTTTGCCATGCAGACCAAGAGCACTTCGACGCAGTATGGCCGGATGGCGGTGATCATCCACTGGTCGAGCGCGCTGGCGGTGATCCTCGCCTTTGCCGCGGGGTTCGTCGTCGCCAATCTCGCGCCGGCGGCGCAGCAGGGCCCGATCCTCATCGCCCACATCACGCTGGGGCTGATCGTCTTTGCACTGACGCTGCTGCGAATCGTCTGGTGGGTGGCCGCCGACAAACGGCCGAGGCCGGTGGACGGCCAGCCCCGCTGGCAGGAGCTGACCGCGAGCGCGGTGCATGGCCTGCTCTACGTGATCCTGATCCTGATGGCCTCGAGCGGCATCGTGACGATCATCCTTTCGAACGCGCTGCCGACGATTTTGAGCGGTGGGCCGGTGCCGGATATGTCGGCGCTGATCCCGCGCGTCGCGCACGGCATCATGAGCAAGATCCTGCTGGCGCTGTTCGTGCTCCACGTTGGAGCGGCGCTCTACCACCAGCTGATCCGCCGCGACCATCTACTGGCGCGGATGGGCGTGGGACGGGCGTAGGCAATCGAGACGGGGGTCGGCCGCAGAATGCAAACTCTGGATGCGATTGCCCTCTCCCCTTGAGGGAGAGGGTGCCCACCCTGGACGCGTAGCGCCCGAGTGCAGGCTCCGGGCGGGTGAGGGGTTGGCCCCACACCAGCGATGTACGAGAGAACCCCTCATCCGGCCGCTGCGCGGCCACCTTCTCCCTCAAGGGGAGAAGGAAGAGGAAAGACTTAATGGATCGCTAGTCGATCGCCTCGATGCCTTGCGCTCTTGCCCGGGCGACGCCGTCTTTCATGGCCTGGAGTTTGTCGGGCGGGTGGCCTTGCCAGGTGGAGACTTCGCCGAGGATGCGGAGGGGCAGGCGCGAGCGATAGGATTTGGTCGGGTTGCCGGGGAATTTCTTGTCGGTAAGGTTGGGGTCGTCGAAGACCGAGCCGGTGGGTTCGACGATGTAGATGCGCTCGCGACCCTCGCCCTGCGCCAACTCGGCGCCCCAGATCGCGGCGTCGAGAGTCGCCGCGAAATAGATCCAGACCGCCGGCTTCCCCCTGCCATAGTTCGAGACGTAGCCGGGCGCGAGCAGGTCGCCGATCCGGAGGTCGGCGCGGGTGCCGTGATAGAAGGTCTGGGTCAGGTCGATGGGGTCGGGCATGGGTGCTCCCTCGGATCGGATTGGGAGGGCGTGATACCGCGAGGCCGGGGGCTTGAAGCAAGCCCGTGGTAATCCCCAATTATAGGGCGCGGGCGACGACCAGTGCCGCGCAGACGTTGTCACCCATTTTGTCGAAGACTTCGAGAGAGAGAAGTCTTGGAATTTTCATAGGGATATTTCTTTTACTATCATGATGACTGATTTTACGATTCCGTCTGCCGATCCGATCTCCACTTCGTAGGACCGCGAGCTGAGCATCAAAGGATTAACCGCGACTGTTAAATAAAAGCCAGTATATAGAGTGGATCCAGTGCCATTTTGCGCGCTCATTATCGCCGTTTGGCACATCGTCGTAGTATGCAGACGGATCTTCCCTTGTCTGCCGAAATCCATCTGCCAGCAACATTCCTTCCGCGGTAGTAAGAGACGAGCCCCGAGGGATGTATGTCTCGGCAACTACCGAAGCGTTCAAGACAGGTCCGACGTTTTGATCGGCCTTCAGGTTTATTGCACCTAGGAAGCCTGCATGGGATTCGCAGCCGGCTAGACACAAAAGTCCAAGATAGACACAGACCCCCACCCACCACATGAGAGCGTGACGGACGTCTCTACTAGCTGATTGGGTGATCGTTGCCATTTCTGCGCGCTGATCGTCCGACGATGCATTCTGTGGAATCTAGTTGCACCGCGCAACAAAAAAGGCCGGGATCGCTCCCGGCCTTTTCGATTCCTGCGGTGTCGAGTGCTTACTCGATGCCGGCCGCGTCTGCTGCGGCGGAGCCGGCTTCGGCCTGGCCGGCGGCGAATTCGGCCGCGGCTTCGTCGTCAAAGGTCTGGACGGTGAGGTCTTCGCCCTTGGCCTGGCGCTCGGCTTCATCGTCCGAACGGGCGACGTTGACGGTGATCGACACGGCGACTTCGGCGTGGAGGTGCAGCGGCACCTCGTGGAGGCCGACATTCTTGATCGGGTTGGCGAGGTCGACCTGTGAGCGGGCGACGGTGAAGCCGTCGGAGCTGAGCGCATCGGCGACGTCGCGCGAGCTAACCGAGCCGTAAAGCTGGCCGGTCTCGCCGGCCTGGCGGATGATCACCACCACTTTGCCGTTGAGGCCCGAGGCGATGCCGGCGGCGGCTTCGCGACGCTCGGCGTTGCGCTTTTCGATCGAGACACGCTCGACCGCGAACTTCTTGCGGTTGGCTTCGGTGGCGCGCAGCGCCTTGTGCTCGGGGAGCAGGTAGTTGCGGGCGTAGCCGTCCTTGACGGTGACTTCGTCGCCGATATGGCCGGACTTGCCGACGCGCTCGAGCAGAATAACTTTCATGATGTGATCCTTTGCTGTCCCGGGGTTCGCCCGGTTAGGAGCGGCGGACCATCCGCCACCCCAGCGTTTGCCGACGGGTGCTTACTGCACCGCGTAGGGCATGAGCCCGATGAAGCGGGCGCGCTTGATCGCCTGCGCGAGGATGCGCTGCTTCTTGGCCGACACCGCGGTGATGCGGGACGGCACAATCTTGCCGCGCTCCGAAACGTAGCGCTGCAGCAGCCGCACGTCCTTATAGTCGATCTTGGGCGCGTTCGTGCCCGATAGCGGGTCGGTCTTGCGACGGCGCTGGAACGGGCGACGGGCCTGCGAAGTGGAGAGGTCCTTGATGGCCATTTGTCGTGATCTCCTGAATTAGAACCGGCGCGGACGGTCGCGGTCGAAGCCGCCACGGCCACGGTCGCCACCCGGACGATCCGAGCGATCGTCGTCGCGGTCACGCTTCTGCAGCATGGCCGAGGGGCCTTCCTCGAGTTCATCGACGCGCACCGTCATGAAGCGCAGGATGTCTTCATTGATGCGCATCTGGCGCTCCATCTCGGCGACGGCGGGAGCCGGGGCGTCGATATTGAGCAGGCTGTAATGTGCCTTGCGGTTCTTCTTGATGCGGTAGGAGAGGGACTTGAGGCCCCAGTACTCGTTCTTGGTGACCTTGCCGCCGCCGGCCTGCAGCACGGTGGTCATGTTGGTGGTCATTTCCTCGACCTGCTGGGGCGAAACGTCCTGGCGGGCGAGATAGATATGCTCGTAAAGGGGCATTGAGCGCCTTCCTTCTGTTACACTCGGCATCGTCGGCGCGGAGCCCCTTTGAAGCCCGGAAAGGCGCCAAAGCAGTCTTCTAAAGAGCGGGAACACGGGAGGCCGGGCGAACCCTACTGGCAATAGCCAGCCCTCCGTTCAGCCCCCGGCCGAACGAATGCGAGGCGGGCAATAGGGGAAAACAGCCGGAATGGCAAGCAAAAGCGGGTCTAGGGCTGTTTGCAGATGGGCTTCTCGAACTGGAGCGTGAAATCGTCCGAGCCGGGCGGCTCCTTGGACATGTCCGCCGGATACACCACGTCGACCCTCAGCGAGCAGGAATTGGTGAGGAAGACATAGCCGCCGTCGCCGGTGGATGTGATCGAAATGATGCTGACGCCACCGAGGATGTTGCCAAGCAGGTCGTCAGCGAGGATGGCGTTGATTTGGCGGATGCTTTCGTAGACTCCGGACAGTGCGGCCGACGCCGGGCTGACGCTGCCGAGTACCGCAAACGCCGGCAGGCAAACCAGCGCGGCACACATCAAGCCTCTAACCATCAACTCCCCCTTTAGATCGGCCCGCAATGACGCTAGCGCGTCCGATGGGGGATGCCGAGTCCCTCGGCAACGGCTTGCGCGCTTGACTTGCCGCCGCCCGTCCGCCACACGCGCCCCGCTTGAGCGGCGCGGGCCTTCCCCCTAGGCTGACTCAAAAGATCAAGAGGCGAGGGCATGGCCAAGCGCGCGTTCACTTTTCCCGGGCAGGGCAGCCAGGCGGTCGGGATGGGCAAGGACCTGGCCGACGCCTTCCCCGAGGCGCGCGCCGTTTTCGCCGAGGTCGACGACGCGCTCGGCCAGAAGCTCAGCGCGATCATGTTCGAGGGGCCGGCGGAAACGCTGACGCTCACCGAAAACGCGCAGCCGGCGCTGATGGCGGTGTCGATGGCGGTGGTCCGGGTGCTCGAAGCCAAGGGCGTGCGCGTGAAGGACGCAGCCGCCTACGTCGCGGGACATTCGCTGGGTGAATACTCGGCGCTCTGCGCGGCGGGCGTTTTCTCGTTGGCCGATACGGCGCGGCTGCTCAAGACGCGCGGGCAGGCGATGCAGCAGGCCGTGCCGGTCGGGCAGGGCGCCATGGCGGCGATCCTCGGGCTCGACCTCGAGACGGTGCTACGGGCGGTAAACGACGCCGAGGATGGCGAGGTGTGCGGCGTCGCCAATGACAATGCGCCGGGCCAGGTGGTGATCTCGGGCCATGCCGGCGCGGTGGCGCGGGCGATCGAGCTGCTGAAATCTGCCGGCGCCAAGCGGGCGCTGCCGCTGCCGGTGAGCGCCCCCTTCCACTGCGCACTGATGCGGCCCGCGGCTGATGCGATGGAATATGCGCTCGATCAGGTGAAGATGAGTGCGCCGGTGGTGCCGGTGGTCGCCAACGTGACCGCGCGGCCGACGAGCGATCCCGCTGCGATCAAGCGGCAGCTGGTCGAGCAGGTGACGGGCATGGTGCGCTGGACGGAGAGCGTCGGTTGGCTCACCGGCGAGGGCGGCGTGACGGACCTGTTCGAGTTGGGGACCGGCAAGGTGCTGACGGGGCTGGCCAAGCGGATCGCGCCGGGCGCAACGGCGACGGCAGTGAATGCGCCGGCGGATGTGGAGGCTCTGATTGAGGCGCTGAACGCATGAGCCGCCTTGACGTCTCACCCGCAGTGTCATTCCCGCGAAAGCGGGAACCCAACTCTCGTTTCGAGCGAACGCACCCATGGGTCCCCGCTTTCGCGGGGATGACACCCGGTGGGTTGAGTGTCGGCAAAGCTCTATCGATTCCTCTAGAGGGCTGTTCAAATGTTTGATCTCACCGGCAAGCGCGCGCTGGTCACTGGCGCCTCGGGCGGCATTGGGCGCGAGATTGCGAGGGCGCTCGCGGGAGCCGGGGCTCGGGTGGCGCTGAGCGGCACGCGCGTCGCGGCGCTCGAGGATACCGTCAAGGAGATGGGCGGCGCGGACCACGCGATCCTGCCGTGCAACCTCTCGGACCTCGCGGCGGTCGACAAGCTCGTGCCTGCGGCTGAAGCGGCGCTGGCCGGGCTCGATATCCTCGTCAACAATGCCGGTGTCACGCGCGACAATCTCTTCATGCGCATGAAGGACGAAGAGTGGGACGAGGTCATCGCGGTGAACCTCACGGCGCCGTTCCGCCTGATCCGTGCCGCGCTGCGCGGGATGATGAAGCAGCGCTCGGGCCGGATCATCAACATCTCGTCGCTGACCGGCGTCGCGGGCAATCCGGGGCAGGGCAATTACGCGGCGAGCAAGGCCGGGCTCATCGGCATGGGCAAGTCGCTGGCGCAGGAAGTGGCGTCGCGCGGCATCACCGTCAACGCCATTGCGCCCGGTTTCGTCACATCGGCAATGACCGATGAACTGACCGACAAACAGATGGAAGCGATCCTGCCGAAGATCCCGCTCGGGCGGCTCGGCACCGGTTCGGAGATTGCCGCCGCCGCAGTGTTTCTCGCCAGCACCGAGGCCGGCTACATCACCGGCCAGACGCTCAACGTCAACGGCGGCATGTTGATGATCTGACGCGCGAATCCGCCGCTGTGGGGCGAGCCGGCGGCAATATGGCCAAAGCCGGGCGGGTGTGTTACGTGCCGCGCCAGAATGGCTGCCCACAGGCTCCCTTGCGGCTCCTGTGAAGCTTGCCTAAAGTCCTTGCGGTCTCCAAGACAGTGCCGCGCGACAAGAAACGAACTGAAGACCTGTTGAAGAGGGAAGTCGAACTATGAGCGATATCGCCGACCGCGTCCGCAAGATCGTTGTGGAGCACCTCAATGTCGATCCCGAGAAGGTGACCGACAAGGCCAGCTTCATCGACGACCTCGGCGCCGATTCCCTCGACCAGGTCGAGTTGGTCATGGCGTTCGAGGAAGAGTTCTCGGTGGAGATCCCCGACGACGCCGCCGAATCCATCCAGACCTTCGGCGACGCGGTCAGCTACCTTACCAAGGCCGTCGGCTAGGCACGCCTCGCCCCGGGCTCCTCGAAGGGGCACCCCATGGACCTGCGCCGCGTCGTGATCACCGGAATGGGGACCGTCAGTCCCCTCGGCTGCGGCGTCGAGACAACCTGGGCCAACATCCTTGCGTCCAAAAGCGGCGGCAGGCGGATCGACGATTTCAGGGTCGACGATATCGCCTGCCAGATCGCGCACCGCATCCCGCTCGGACCGACAGCCGAGGGCAAGTTCTCGCCCGATGACTGGATGGACCCCAAGGAGCAGCGCAAGGTCGATCCGTTCATCGTCTTCGCGATGGCGGCGGCGAGCATGGCGCTGGCCGATTCCGGCGCCGAGCCCAAGACAGAGGCGGAGCAGGAGCGCACCGGCACGCTGATCGGCTCCGGCATCGGCGGCATCGGCGGCATCTACGAAACGTCGGTGACGCTGTTCGAGAAGGGACCGCGGCGGATCAGCCCGTTCTTCATTCCCGGACGGCTGATCAACCTCGCCTCGGGCTATGTGTCGATCCGCTTCGGGCTCAAGGGGCCGAACCACTCGGTGGTCACGGCCTGTTCGACCGGTGCGCACGCCATCGGCGATGCGGCGCGGCTCATCGCGCTCGGCGACGCCGACGTGATGGTCGCCGGCGGCGCGGAATCTCCCGTGAACCGCATCTCCGTCGCGGGCTTTTCGGCGATGCGGGCGCTGTCGACCGGCTTTAACGATCGGCCGACGGAAGCCTCGCGCCCCTACGACAAGGACCGCGACGGCTTCGTGATGGGCGAGGGCGCTGCCTGCGTCGTGCTGGAGGACTATGAGCGGGCCAAGGCGCGCGGCGCCAGGATCTATGGCGAGCTGATCGGCTACGGGCTCTCGGGCGACGCCTACCACATCACCGCGCCATCGCCGGGGGGCGACGGAGGCTATCGCTGCATGCAGATGGCGGTGAAGCGCGCGGGGATCGCGCCGGCCGACATCGACTACATCAACGCCCACGGCACCTCGACGCAGCTCGGCGACGAGATCGAGCTCGGCGCGGTGACTCGTCTGCTCGGCGACGCGGCTCCGAAAGCGGCGATGTCCTCGACCAAGTCCGCGATCGGCCACCTTCTCGGCGCTGCGGGCGCGATCGAGGCGATCTTCTCGCTGCTGGCCATCCGCGACGGAGTCGCGCCGCCCACGCTCAACCTCGACAATCCCTCGGTCGAAACGCCGATCAACCTCGTGCCGAAGGTGCCGCTCAAGAAGCCGATCGACGTGGCGCTGTCCAATTCGTTCGGCTTCGGCGGCACGAATGCGTCGCTGATTTTCAGGCGGGTGGCGTAGGGGCAAGATCCCGATGTCATCCCCGCGAAGGCGGGGATCCAGGGCGGCTACCCTCTACCGTGATTGATTGTGACCCCTGGATTCCCGCCTTCGCGGGAATGACCCGGGGATGATGCCGACCTCCCGTAAGTCACCGCAGATGCGTCCTTGTTTTGCCTGCTTGCTTGAGGCAAATGGCAGCGGCTGAAAACGGGGCGCTCGGGAGGGACCGCTTGGCTAAGGAGCAGAAACGCCGGCGCAGGCGCCGCAGCAGCGCAGCCGTGCTCCTGAGCGGATTTCTAACGCTCGTTGTCCTCGTCATCATCGCTGGCGGCGTCGCCCTCTATTGGGGGCTCGACCAGATCAACAAACCCGGGCCGAAGGACACCGACGCGGCGTTCATCGTCGCCAAGGGCAGCGGCATCGGCTCGCTCGGCGGACCGCTGGCGGACCAAGGCTTCATCACCGATCCGATCCTCTACAAGATCGCGACCATCGCGGTCGCCAAGGACGCTAAGGTGCTGCCGGGCCAGTATACGATCCCCGCGCATTCCTCGATCAACCAGATCGTGACGCTGGTGACGACGACCAAGCCGCAGACGTTCTTCATCAACGTCATCCCCGGCCACACCTCATGGGATGTCGCGCAGACTATCAACGATCCGGCGCAGTCGCTGACGGGTCCCGCGATCGCCGTTCCAATCGAGGGCACGCTGCTCGCGGTGCGCCACGATTATTTCCCCGGCGACACCCGGCAGTCGGTGGTCGACGCGATGGAAAAGGCGATGACCGACAAGGTCGACGAGATCTGGGCCGACCATGATCCCTCGATCAACGACGTGATCAAGAACGCGCACCAGCTGGTGACGATGGCCTCGCTGGTGGAGCGCGAGACCGGCGTCGCGAGCGAGCGCCCGATCGTCGCTTCGGTGTTCCTCAACCGGCTGCGCAAGCACATGCGGCTGCAGACCGACCCGTCGGTGATCTACGGCATCACGCTCGGGCAATCGTCGCTCGACCGCGACCTCACCACCAAGGACCTTGCTGCCAAGAACCCCTACAACACCTACCAGATCGACGGCTTGCCGCCGGGCCCGATCGCCAACCCGGGTGTCGACGCGCTGATGGCTGTGGCGCATCCGGCGGACACCAAATTCCTCTACTTCGTGGCCAAGGATGGCGACCCGGCCGACGGGCACGTCTTTTCCACCAACTACAAGGATCACAAGGCCAACGTCGCCAAGTACCGGCAGGCTGCGGCCGCGGGCGCCGCCGAGGACGCCAAGGACGCGCTCGAGGCACAGCAGGCGAGCCAGGCCGGAGACACGGGCCAGTAAACGGGGTAGGCCTTGGGCATGGCTGACGCCTTGCA
>Ga0265339_10000184_pt1 | contig 53061 bp, 42 predicted proteins | sample 4CB219metaG_FD_202085 | JGI IMG/M metagenome (GOLD analysis project Ga0265339, IMG submission 202085) | Rhizosphere microbial communities from Carex aquatilis grown in University of Washington, Seatle, WA, United States - 4-CB2-19 metaG | ecosystem: Host-associated > Plants > Roots >... | reverse complement strand
TCGTCCGCACCTGCAGCCAGCACAGCGTTCACCACATCGTAAGCAAACCCGCGTACATCTTTGAGGTAGAAATGCAGCCGTTCTGCCAGAAACGCGGCGACTTGCTGATCGTTCGCTTCGTCAGCTCCGCTCGCGGCCACAACGTCGCTCAGACTCAACGGCAAGCCCGACTCGGCCAGGATCTTCACGATGGCATTCGCGGCACGGCGCAGAGCAAACGGATCTTTCGATCCCGTGGGAGCAGAACCAATTCCAAACATCGCGGTGATCGTCTGAGTCCGATCGGCCAAGCCAAGAATCTGCCCTTCAATCGAAACTGGAATTGGATCGTCGCTTCCCGCAGGGGTGTACTGCTCATAAATCGCCAGCGCAACACGTTCGCCCAATCCCTGCGCCCGCGCGTATAAGCCGCCAATGATGCCCTGCAACTCGGTGAATTCCTTCACGAGTTCCGCAGTGAGGTCGGTCTTGGCCAACTCGACCGCTTTGATTAGCGCGGCGTCGTCGAATGCGACGTCTCCGGCTTTCACGGCCGCTGCCAGCTGTTTTGCGACTTCCAGATTTTGCTCCGTCTTCCAGTGGTAACTCCCCAGCTCCTTCTGAAATGTGACGCTCTTCAGGCTCTCCACTCGCGCCGTCAGCGGCGTCTTCTGGTCGAAGTCCCAGAAGAACTGCGCATCCTTGAATCGCGCCCGCAGCTCGCGCGCATTTCCATTGCGGATGATTGTCTGGCCGTCTTCATCCACTTCAGTGTTGAGCACCGCCAGAAAATGCGGAGCCAGCTTGCCGTTCGCGTCTTCCACCGCAAAATATTTCTGGTGATCGCGCATCACCGTCACCAGCACTTCTTCGGGCAGCGTCAAGTATTCCTGTTCGAAGTTGCCAAGAATCACCGAAGGCCACTCCGTGAGATGGGTCAGCGTCTCCACCAGCGGCTCATCTTCACGCCAGCGGGCGCCCGGCACGGTTCGCGTCACTTTATCCAGAGCCTTGCGAATAATCTGCCGCCGCTCGGCCACATCGACCACGACCTTCGCGCCGCGCATCGTCTCCGCGTACTCCTTCGGCGCTGCAATCACCACCGGTACCGCCCCGTGAAGAACCCGATGCCCACGGCTCGCGTTGCCCGCCGCGATACCCGCGATTTCCAGCGGAACAATCTTCGAATCCAGCAGCGCCACAACCCAGCGCACCGGCCGCACCGAGCGCTCCGGCTTGCCCGCCCGCCAATACATGTTCTTCGCCCAGTAGAGGCTCAGCGCTTCCTTGGGCAAATCGGCAACTAGCACCTGCTCCGCAGAAACGCCCACGCGCTTCACCGTAGCGCCCACATACTCGCCCTTGGCCGTCGTGACTTTTTCGAGCGCCGTAACAGCAACGCCCGCCTTCTTCGCGAAAGCCTCGGCAGCCGCTGTGGGAGCGCCGTCTTTGAACGCGACTTTCCACGAGGGACCGGTGAGCTTTTCTTCCGCATCGCCCTGCGCCGCCAGCACGCCCTCCACCAGCACAGCCAGTCGGCGCGGCGTCGAATATGTGGTCACCTTCGCAGCCGGCTCAAGCAGCCGTTCTCGCGTCAGCACTTCGTGCACACGGCGGCCCAGTTCAGCTTCAGCGCCGGCAATCATGCGGGCAGGAACTTCTTCGAGCCCGATTTCCAATAAAAAGTCAGCCATAACCTTCTTGCTTTCTCGTTTGCTTCAGTGCTTTGCAGTCTTACTTCGCGCCCGAAGAGTTGCTTACGCCGCCTGCTGCAGCGCGTACGCCTTGGCCACGCCCACCGCCAAATTGCGGATGCGCCCAATCACTCCGACGCGCTCCGTCACGCTGATCGCTCCGCGCGCGTCCAGCAGGTTGAAAAGGTTGGAGCACTTCAGCGCGAGCTCATACGTCGCCAGCAGCGGAAAGCGCCTCTTCTCCGCAACACTCGCCGTCTCGCTCGCCAGCAGTGCGTCCGCCTGCGCAAGCAGCGCCTTCGCTTCGGCCTCGTAGCTGTTGAAGTGCTCCCACAGCCTCGGCACGTCGGCATACTCAAAGTTGTACACACTGAACTGCAGCTCTTCTTCGAGCCGTACATCGCCGTAGGTGGTCTCGGCCCCCGTCTCCGGGTCGCGCGCCCACACAATGTCGTAGATGGAGCTCGCATCCTGCAGATACTTCGCGATGCGTTCCAGCCCATACGTCAGCTCGGCACAGATCGGATCGAGGTCCAGTCCACCACACTGCTGAAAGTAGGTGAACTGCGTAATTTCCAGCCCGTCCAGCATCACCTGCCAGCCCACGCCCCACGCACCACCCGCAGGCCACTCCCAGTTGTCCTCTTCAAACTTCAAATCGTGCTTCTTCAGGTCAATGCCCATGGCCTCGAGCGACTCAAGATAGAGCTCCTGCACGTTGACCGGCGGCGGTTTCAGGATGAGCTGAAACTGCGTGTGCTTGAAGAGCCGATTTGGATTCTCACCATAGCGGCCATCCGCGGGACGTCGCGAAGGCTGCGCATAACCCACGCGAAACGGCTTGGGACCCAGCACGCGCAAAAATGTTTCCGGCGCCATGGTGCCCGCGCCCACCTCGACGTCGTAAGGCTGTTGCAACACGCAGCCGCGCGCGGCCCAGAAGCTTTGCAGCCTGAAAAGCAGTTCCTGAAATGTAAGCGCGGTTGGTTTTTTCGTCGTTTCCGCAACGGTTGAAGGCACGGTTGACTCTCTCTCAATGAAACGGATGGGGGATTGATAAGAGCCGTCCCCGAGGGATAACTCCCTCGAAACGAACCAGCCCTTTTCGCAGCTACTCAGCCAATTTTAGCAGTGACGCCTGATGATCCTTCAGAAAGACGGACCAGGATTTCTGCCGTCTTCAATTTCTTTTCGACATGCCGTTCCAGGGCCTGCAAAGTGAACCGGCGCAGGTCGCGGGCCTGGCCATTCTTCCATGGCTCCGCCGCGAAGGCCGCCACCGGTGAACGTAACATCCGCAGCGCGAGTTGCCACGAGCCGGCGGAGAGATCGTACGCGTTGCCGTGCCGGTGCACTGCGCAAAAAAGTCCGTCGCCGTAAGGACTGAAACTGACTTCGCCGGCCTTGAGCGTTTCTCCGCAAGCTGTGCAGTGGACCATGTCCGGCAGCAGACCCATCAGCCGCGTCATCCAGAGCTGGAAATACGTCAGCGGCATCCACGGCTGTTCCACTGTGGTCTGCTCCAGCACCGATACCAGCAGCCGAAAAACGGCATCCTGGGGGTCATGTTCGGGCAGCATCTGATCGAGCAATTCCGCAAAAAAACTCAGCACCGCCATGCGTACATGGTCCACAGGCGCCGACAGCGGCGAGCGCACAATCTCAAGCTGATCGAGCCGAACCAGTTCCTGCCGCGGCCGCTCGGCAAACCAGGCGCGCGCCACTGTCATCGGCTCCAGCGCACCGCCAAACCGCTTGCGGCTCCTGAGGGCCGCCTTGGCCGTGCCCTTCAGCCGCCCGTAGTCGCGCGTAAAGAAGCTGACGATAAGGTCGGCCTCATGCACCGGCCAGGTGCGCAGAATCACGGCTTCTGAGGTCAGAACGGCCATCGAATCTAATCATCGCATCTGCGGCGACGGCCGATACGACACGACTCACATCTGCTTGATCAACACCAGGCTCCACGCGGCCAGCGAACGACGCAGAACCAGCGTGCCTGAGTCGTCCACCCGTACCACTTCTTTTTGCGTGGCCCACGCAGCCTCGCGCAGCAGCCGTGTCTGCTCGCGGGTGGGCGGCTCCGGCTTGCCCATTGCTTCCCACACAGGCACGGCATCGCCATGCTGCTGGTCCAGCGTTTCGATCAGGAACGCCGTGCCCGGCGGCAAGCCTCGCAGGCGCAAATCGAGATTGCGCGCGCTGCCGCTGGCGTCGAGCGCGTCCGCTTGTTCCAGCGTATCGGTCAGAGGAATCGCGATCTTCTCTTCCGGCGGATAGTTATAGGCCAGGGCCGCAATTTTTCCCGATACCTTTTCACGCGTCACAATCGCGCCGTCCGTACTCGCCACCTTTTCATCCCCAAGTTGATTCAGGAAGCGATACGCATGGAAGGCCGGCTTCACAATCTCCTGGTAGTTGATGAGCCCGAAGCAGCCGTGAAAAATGGAGTCGGTCTTGCGGTTTTCCTCAAACACGTCGGTAAAAACCCAATACGAGAGCGAATCAACCAGTCCAATCGAGTCAAGATTGGTCTTCACAATAAACGCACCCGCGGCCAGCGAGTCGTGCGTATGGTCCGTTGGCGAAGGGCTGGAACTCCATTCCGTGAGCTGAATCTCCGCGTGCGGATAGGGGCTGGCGTCGATGATCTGGCGCAGCATGCGCAAGTCATCGCGCGTAGAGTCGATGCTGCGGCGCAGATGGCCACCCTTGGGCAAGCGCGGATCGTCGATAGTAAAGTCCTGCGGATACGGGTGCGTGGAGACAAAGTCGACGGGCAGCTTATTGACCTTGCAGTACGCGAGAAAATCCTCAATCCAGATCGGCCGCCACGGAATCTGCAGCGGGTCGTAGCTCTTGCTGCCCTCTCTCGCTGCCTTCACCGCCTTCGCATCTAGATCAAAGTTGCTCGTGGTGGGGCCCCCGACGCGCAGTTCAGGGTCGACCGCCTTAATTGTGAGCGCAGTAACTTTATAGAGCTCGAAATACTGCGCCTGCGTCCCGTTCTTAAAGAAGCCATCGAGGTTGGGCTCGTTCCACACCTCGAAGTACCACTTGCGCACTTCTTCAATGCCGTAGCGCGACACACAGTGTTCGGTGAAAGCCTGCACCAGCGCCGCCCACTTCTTGTTGTCCTTCGGCGGACTGCCATTGGCCTGCCACCACATCGTTGTCCCGCGCACCGTCGCCAGTTCGCTTGGCGAAAAGCTGAGCTCGACAAAGGGCCGCACGCCCTCTTGCAGCATGCGATCGAAAAGATCGTCGATGTATTGGAAGTTGTAGATCGCGTGGCCCTGCTCGTCCTCGCGATAGACAAACATGTCGTCGTGGAAGAGCCCGTGAAAGCGCACGTACTGGAAGCCGTCGTACTTCGCCGCTGTCCTCAACTCCTCCTGCCAGCTGGAGCGCAACCCCTCATTCGCGCGGCCTGCGCCGACCACCTTGCTCCAAAAGTGGACCAGCGGTTCGCCCGGAGCATTGGCGTCAGTGGAAATTCGAATCGACGTGTCCGCCGGCTGCTGCGCCCGGGCCGCCGTGAAGACGAGAACGAATGCTGCAAGGGCCGCCGAAACGACACGGCAGAATTTGCGATTGGAATTCATGAACACCCTGTCGTGCACAGGCGAACGCGTGGCATTGGTGCATCGCGCGGACCCAGCTCGCCCCGAATTTGCGATTTTCCAGCGTCAGTTTTTGATTGCGGTGCCAATGTATTGGCAGGCGGCGGGGTTGTCAAACAGGGGGACCGTAGAAACACAAACGCCCGCCGCGGAAGACCACGGCGGGCGCGCTTGGTGCAATCCTGAGCTGATTAGCGGCCGAAGTGCGTGGCGTTCTTCTCAGTGAAGTGGGCCCACTTTTCCGGCAGGTCGTCGAGCGCAAAAATTGCCGAAACGGGGCAGGCAGGAACGCAGGCGCCGCAATCAATGCATTCAACCGGATCGATAAACAGCTGATCGGACTCGCCAAAGCCGGCTTCGTCCTTCTTGGGGTGGATGCAATCGACCGGACAGGCGTCTACGCAGGCGGTGTCCTTGGTGCCGATACAGGGTTCTGCGATTACATAAGCCATCTTCGAGGTTCTCCGGGAAGGTATCTTCTCGACGCTGATAGTAGCACAGGACCCCGGAGGCTGATCCAATGGGAAAATGCTCCGTTTTGCCATGCGGGAAATGGGATGGGAGTCCCGTACCAACGAAAACTTCGTCCAGACCGGAAAGGCTGGAAGCGAGTCTCAGGGCTTCGCCGCACGGGCGGCGCGCTCCGCGGCCCACTCGGCGGCCGTGGGAATTGGCGCAAGATCACGCCCCGCAAACATGTTGGCAAACAGGTCGACCATTTCCTGGTGAATCAGCCCATTCGTGGCGAGAATCTCCTGGCTGTCGATGCGGTATCTTTTCCCAGCGAAGTCGGTCACTCGCCCCCCCGCTTCTTCCACCAGCAGAATGCCCGCGGCCGTATCCCACGGGTTCAGATTGAACTCCCAGAAAGCCTCAGTACGCCCCGCGGCCACATAGGCCAGGTCGAGCGCGGCTGAGCCTGCGCGGCGCACGCCATGCGAGCGCAACGTGAATTCCTGATAGAAGTGAATATTCGGACTGGCGTGGCGTTTGCGGCTGGGAAAGCCGGTCGATACCAGCGACTCCGCCAGCTCCGGCACGCGCGAAGTGTGCATCGGCATGTCATTCAGCCACGCGCCACAGCCCCGCTCCGCCGCAAAGAGCTCGGCCCGCAGCGGATCGTAGATGACACCCGCGACCAGCGTGCCATCCTTATCGGCCGCAAGCCCCACTGGACGATGTTCCAATCCCAGAGACACGCAAAACTGCGGAAAGCCATGCGCGAAGTTGGTGGTGCCATCAAGCGGATCGACATACCAGCGGTACTCGCCTTCGAGCCGGTCGCGCGTACCCTCTTCCCCATAGATGCCATGTTCGGGAAATGCTTCGCCCAGGCGAGAGCGGATGAGTTTTTCCACCGTGCGGTCGGCGACGGTCACCAGATCGACGTCACCCTTGTACTCCGTTTCCACGCCTTGCTCAAAAAACTCGCGCAGATGCGTTCCCGCTTCACGGGCGATTTCGGCAGCTTTTGCGACCCACTTGAGCGAATGTGGCGCATGCGTCGGTTCGCTCACAAAGTAGCCTCGCTGGAGCCAGTGCGCGGGCTGCGGCGGCGGCTTGCTTCGGTGATCGTCTGGATCTGGTGCTTGTAGATAAAAAGATTCGGCTTCCCTTCGCGAGTCAGGCGCAGCATGCTGTCGTCGAAGTACTCGATCCAGCCGCGAACGATCTCGCCGTCCTGCAGTTTCACAACGACCGCAACCTGGCGTTCGCTGAGAGAGCGCAGATAGAGCGCTTCCTGACCGGTTTCGCCCGGCGGGGGTGTCTTGGAGCGACGGCGCGACGAAAGTGGCGAAGTCATGATGCCATTTTAGATGCCGCTTGCGGTGGGTCCGACTGTCTTCGGCAAAAAACTGCAGACAAAAATACGCATCTTCCAGTGTCGTCGGTTCCGAGGTCCGCGCACCCCGGAGACCTAATTGCGTTTCACCGGCGAGTCGGCATAGTACCCCGTTCTGTACCGGATGTTGAACGATTCGGACGCCGCGCGCGGCACCGTCACCCGCAGCCTGTGAAACTTCACGCCCGGCTCCTGGTTGTGGGGATAGTAGCCGATCAAATACTGCGTGCGCAGATCGTCGCTGACTTTGGCAAAGGCCTTGTCCAGTCCCCCCGCCTCTACATAAAAGCTCTTACCGCCGGTCTGCTCCGCGAGCGTGATCAACGCGTGCTCGCCGCCCAGATCGCGGCCCGCGCTCGCTTCAATCGGCACGTCAATAATGCTGTAAATCATGACTTCGTTGCGTAACGCCTGCTCCAGTGCGTCGGCGTACGTGGTGCTCTTCACCGTGTCGCCTCCATCGGAGACGAGAACCAGAACCTTGCGCCCCTGTTTCGCTCCCAGCCCCTGCGAGCCAAGATAAATGGCGTCGTAGAGCGCCGTGCCCCCTTCACCGCGCATCCGCGCCAACCCACGGTCGATCTGCGCCACATTGTTGGTGAAAGGCGTGAGCGGCGTAACAAACGTAGAAAACTCCAGCACACTCATCTGGTCCTGCCCGCGCATCAGTGCGTGGACAAAGCGCTTGGCAGCGTTTTGCTCGATCTCCCGGTCCTTGTAGGTGCTGGCGCTCGTGTCGATGGCCAGCGTGAGATTTAACGGCAACTCCGACTGTCGCTCGAAGACGGCGATGTCCTGGGCTCGGCCATCTTCCGCGAGCGCAAAATCATCCTTTGTCAGTCCACCCACAATGGAACCATTCGCATCGGTCACATTGACAAACACATTCACGAGCTTGACGTCGACACGCAAGGTCATACCGTCGTCCTGGGGCGATTGGCAGCGTGCGGCAGAAATGGCAACGTGGGGTGCAAACAGTAACGCGATCACCCATGCGGTGCGTCCCATCGCGCTACTGCGCATGAGAAGTCTCCACGCCGAGGCCTGCGGGAAACGGCTCGCCATCGGCCCAGACCGCGCCGTCGACAAACGTCTCCTTCTTCCAGATGGGAACTGTTTTCTTGAGCGTGTCGATCAGCCAGCGGCAGGCGTCGAAGGCCTGCCCGCGATGCGCAGACGCGACGATGATGAGCACGCTGGTCTCCCCGATCTGCAGGCGGCCAAGTCGATGAACGATGGTCACGTGGCGAACGCCGAACGTCGCGCGTGCCTGCTCGGCGAGTTCGGCCATCTGTCTCGCCGCCATCTCTTCGTACGCTTCGTAATCGAGAAAGCGCGTCTTCCGCCCGCGCGAGTTGTCGCGCACAATCCCGTCAAAGACTACAACCGCGCCATCTTCCCCTTGCTTGGCTACGGCGACAAGCCTGTCAGCGGAAATGGGCTCGCGTGTGAGTGAAATGGTCGGCTGCTTCGAATCAAGATTTAGTGAGTCGGCACCAGTGCCCCCGGAAACCGGCGGCAGCAGGCCAACTTCATCCCCATCCTGCAGCGGTCGCGATCCGGTCGCGTATTCGGCATTCACGCTAACCGCGATGCCCTGCAGCGAGGCAGCCGCAGGTCTCCGGGCAACCTCGGCCAACAGATCGGCCACCGTCGCGCCATCGGCCAGCTCAATGGGAATTCCCTCGGCGCCCAAGGCGTCCTTGAGCATGCCGAAGGCCAGCACACGAACCTGGATCATAAGTGAAAGCATAACGCCTGCACTGGTTAGACGCGACAGTCGGCAAACCGGGGCCCTGAATCCATGACCTCTAGTACCTACGACATCTTGTAAAGGAAGCCTGTCGGCGTTCCCCAAAGATTGCGCGCACGGTCTTCGTAGAAAATGCTGAACTCGATGCCCGAGAGGTCGAAGTCAAACAGAGGAACGCGGTCGAAAGTGATATCCCCGCGAATCGAATAGTCGTCGCCGCCGCAGTCGATCATCAGCGAGCCTTCCGTCGAGAGACGCTCCGGATGCGTGAGAAGCATCGAAGCAACCGCAAAGACCCCCAGCCCAAATTCATTCCCCGCCATCGAAATCCGGGCGCGCCGGGACGAACAGCCACGATGAAGTATCCCCGATTGGGCCGCGACGACAAGAAAATCCTGGCCCTGCTGCTGTTCTGCAAGAATCTTCTCGGCCAGGGTGGATCTGACCGTCTGGCGCAGGTAATTGGCCCCAAGGCGGCCAATGATTCGGTTTGAAAATTTGCGCCGCTTTCCGAGCGCTTCGAGCAACATCTCCACCGCTTCGTTGTAACTCGGCGCCAGTGACTGCCAGCGCGGAATCGCAAACCAACCCTCCGCGCCATCGAGAAACGGTTTGCGTCCGAGCTTCTCCATGCAACTGCCGAGCAACGGAAACAGCTTGCGTAGGTCGCTTACCTGCGCTTCGACAGGCCGAATCCTGTAGGTCGGTGGATAGCCGTGCGAGGAGGAAACCTGCTCGTCCATGTACTTGTCACTTACCGTGTGGCGCTTGATGATTTCGAGCAGCGAGCCGGTGATCTCAACCTGCAGCTTCTTGCTCATATCCAAAACCAGCTGGGCACTCTGCCGATCCAACTGATCGATCGCAACGCGACAAGCCTGCTGGGCCGCTTCTCCCAGCGACTGCTGCAATTGCGCATTCTGAGCGTCCGTTGTGTTTCCGGAAAGATGTAAAGGCACCACGCATTGCGTCGCCATATCAGCTGCACCCACTCGCCTTCGAAGGAGGATCTGCTCTGCTCATCGGCGGTGTCGCAAAATCCGCCAGTGGAATGCGGCGTAGCTCCATTTCCGAACGAGCGCTGTAAGGGAAGTACCCGGAATGGGCTCAATGGCTCGAAAAAACCTTCGAAGGCACTCAAGAAAAAAAGGCCGGCAGATTCGCCGGCCTCTCTGTTCAACCAACCCCGCCTATGCTGCCGCGGAAGTGCCCCGCTCCCCATCAATCGGCAGCGCCTCGGGACGCGCCTTGAGCAGCGGCAGAGCCACCGCGAGCACATCCTCGATGTGTTTCGCGTAATGGATGTCAACGCCTGCAGTCATCTCCGGCGTCAAATCTTCCTCGACGTCCTGGCGGTTCTCCGCCGGCAGGATGATGGTCTCAATACCAGCCCTGCGTGCCGCCAGAAACTTCTCCTTGATGCCTCCCACTGGCAGCACATTGCCGCTTAGCGTGATTTCTCCGGTCATGGCTGTCAGCGGCCGAACCGGCGTGTCGGTCAGGAGCGATGCCAGCACCGTGGTCATCGTCACGCCCGCCGAAGGACCGTCTTTTGGAATGGCGCCCGCCGGCACGTGGATGTGCAGGTCGAGGTCCTTGTTGAAGTCCTCGTCGAGCCCAAGTCGCGTGTAGTTTGAACGCACCCAGGTCAGCGCCGCCTGCATGGATTCCTGCATGACTTCGCCAATCTGTCCCGTCATCGTAAAGCCGCCCTTGCCCTTCATCTTGTTGGCTTCGATGAAGAGAATGTCGCCGCCGGCCGGCGTCCACGCCAGCCCAACCGCCACACCCGGACGCTTCACCCGCTCTGCCACCTCGGTATCCACGCGCACCTGGATACCGCCCAAAAATTCCTTCAGGATCTCGCGGTTGACCACCAGCTTTTCCGTCTTGCCTTCCACCACGCGGCGCGCCTGCTTGCGGCAAACGGTGCCGATCACCTGTTCGAGTTTGCGTACTCCCGCCTCGCGCGTGTAATGGCGCACGATGTGACGAATCGCGTCGACCGGGAATTCAATCTGATCGTCCGTAATGCCGTTGCCCTTGATCTGGCGCGGTACCAGGTAGCGCGTTGCAATGTGCACCTTCTCCTCTTCGCTGTAACCCTGCAGTGGAATGATCTCCATGCGGTCAATCAACGGCGGCGGCACCGTGTCCAGCATGTTTGCGGTGCAGATAAAAAGCACCTTCGACAAGTCGAAAGGCACGTCGAGGTAGTTGTCGCGGAACGTGTTGTTCTGCTCCGGGTCCAGCGTTTCCAGCAGCGCCGATGCTGGATCGCCACGGAAATCGCGCCCCAGCTTGTCAACCTCATCCAGCATGATCACCGGGTCGTTGGTTTCCGCTCGGCGAATACTCTGGATGATCTGTCCCGGCAGCGCGCCAATGTACGTCCGCCGATGCCCGCGAATCTCCGCCTCATCGTGCATGCCGCCTAGCGACACACGCTGGAACTTGCGGCCGAGTGCGCGCGCAATCGAACGGCCCAGGCTGGTTTTGCCCACACCCGGAGGCCCGACAAAGCAAAGAATCGGCCCCTTCATGTCCGGCTTTAGTTCCAGAACCGACAAATAATCGAGAATGCGGTCCTTCACCTTCTTCAGCTCGTAATGATCCTCGTCGAGGATCTCCTTGGCCTTGTTGATATCAATCTTTTCGCCCGAACTCTTCGCCCACGGCAGCAGCGCGAGCCACTCAATGTAGTTGCGCGTGAGCCCGTAGTCTGCGGCCATGGGCGACATGCGTCCGAGGCGCGCTAGTTCCTTCATCGCCTCTTTCTTCACGTCGTCCGGCATACCGGCGGCTTCAATTTTTTCGCGCAGGTCATCGACTTCGCGCTGGCCTTCGTCCTGTTCGCCCAGTTCTTTCTGGATGGCCTTCATCTGCTCCCGCAGATAGTAGTCGCGCTGCGACTGCTGCACCTGGTCCTGTACCTCGCTCTGGATCTTGGAGCGCAGCTGCTGCACTTCGATTTCCTTCGCGAGATGCTTGTTGAGTTGGTCCAGTCGAGCAAGAATACCGGGCGTCTCCAGCAGCTTCTGCTTGTCGTCGGTCGTCAGAAACGGCAGAGACGAAGCCACAAAATCGACCAGGCGGCCCGGGTCTTCAATGTTGGCCGCAATGGTCCGTAGTTCGTCTGAAAGTGTGGGCGACTCCGCGACGATCTGCTGGAATTGCCCAATCACGTTACGCACCAGCGCCTCAACGTTGGAGGTCGATTCGGGCTCCGCGTCTTCCAGTTCCTCAATCTCGGCGATCATGAACGGTTCGGTCTGGACGTAGCGCAACACCCGAACACGGCTCACGCCCTCAGTGAAGACAAAACGGCTCTGGTTGGGCATCCGAACAACCTTGTGGACAGTGGCCAGCGTGCCTACATCATGCATGTCCGCGGGCTTCGGACTGTCCAGCCGGGGATCCAGCTGCGCCGCCACCACGATGGACCGTTCTTCTCCTAAAGATTCGATCAGCTGGATCGAGCTTTCCCTGCCAACTGTAAGCGGCAGAACAGCATGGGGGAAGAGAACTGTATCGCGAACGGGCAGAACTGCGATCTTACGGGGGGCGGAGACAGGAATCGGGGGCAAAACGGTCGGCTGATTCGGCATTGAGTGTCCTCTTGTCAACTTATCTACATTAGACCACGCAGGACCGCAAAAGTTTCAGAAACTCCTGACCCCATCCATTTCGGGCCCCGGCTGTTTCCCTTTCCCGGTTTTACGTGCCGTTCCCCCGTCTGGTTCCCATCCGTCTCTCCAGGTCCTCGGGCGCAGCCGGTACACTCCCGATGGCGGACAACGGCGCGCACGCGGGCTCGCAGATTCTATCGGCATATCGACGAGGAAATATGAGGTCCGCGAGAATAAAACAGTGCCCTCATCCGGGCAGGATGACGGTCTGGCTGTTGCAGGACCGAGTCTCAATGCGGTGATGCCCCGCCTTCTTCCTGCTTGATAGCAAGTTCGATCCGTTCCCAGAGGTCTTCTTTCGGCTGCTCCTCGGCACGGAATAGTTGTTTCGCTGCATCTGCAATTGTCTGTAGATCGGCGAGAAGGGCGCGACAGTTAGCGCAGGTCTGCAGGTGGGGATGGCTGGACAAATCCTCCCCTGTACCAATCAGGTCTGCCATTTGGGTTTGGAACTCCTGGCAGCTCAGGTATTCGCGGTCCCCTGTCATTGTGCCTCCCCCTGAAGCGAAGTGCGCAGTGCGTCGCGCAGCTTCAATCGTGCCTTGTGCAACTGCGATTTGCTATTGCCCACGGAACAATCGAGCATTGCGGCAATCTCATTATGCTCGTAGCCTTCCACGTCATGAAGAATGAAGATAAGTCGGTAACCGGCGGGTAACTCCCCCACCGCGCGTTCCAGAGCAAGGCGGTCGATCGAGCCGGACAGCGACAAATCCGGGGCGCCAAAACTTCTCCCCGGCCCGTCATCGTGGGATGGCTCCATGGCTTCATCGAGAGATGTGAGCGCCAAGCCCTTTTTACGCAGTTGCATCAGTACTACGTTGACTGCCAGGCGATGAAGCCAGGTGGTGAAGGCTGAGTCGCCCCGAAATGTGGCGATCTTACGATGCAGCTGCAAAAAAGCCTCCTGGGTCAGATCCTCGGCCTCCGCTGGGTTTCCCACCATGCGAAGGCAAAGAGAATAGATGCGTCTCTTGTGCAGCGCGTAAAGGTTCGCGAACGCTTGATGGTCTCCGGCCTGCGCCCGAGACAACGTTTCTGCGTCCATTGCATTGGAGCTTGATGCGCGAAGACCGAACGGTCTTTCAGTCTGTGGAGTCTGAGTATTTGTAGGAACAAACGGCTCGTTCTTCGCAGAGTTTGGTCGGGGCATGCTTAACCTTTCAGGGGAGGTGCCCGCTTTTGTAAGCCGGGTCTTGCTGCACCGTGCGTCTTTCCTCGTTAGTATAGGTTGCAGCAACTGACTTGACTGAGCTTCGGCGCGTGATGGCCGGAGGATCAACCTACGGATTCTTGTTTGGATGCAATCATTTTGCGCTTCGCAGCCTCGAACCTTGTGCCTTTTGCAGGCGCCACACTAAAAGCCTTTTTTTCTTATATTTCGCCGAAGGTCACTGTTCTGCCCTTGGCGCTCACGCGGGCCTAGGTTCTGCGATTTCCAGATCGAGTGGTCTTGGAATCGATGAGGAGACACGATTTTGAGGGGATGGCCGGCAGGGCACCTTGGCAAGCAATGCGGGTTCGACCTGCGGCTGGTAGGAATTTTCGTCCTCCTTGTTGCCTTTCCGGGTACGGCTTCGGGCCAGTCTCCTTCACCGAACGATGGCACAGCCTCCCTTCCCGCCTCGCAAGCCGCAGCCACCCCTCCTCTCGCACGCTATCCGGAAATTGTCGGCAAAACCGTGGTGCGCATCGAGTTTGAGGGCGTAGACCCCGGACGGCTGACGCCGCTGCCGGACCCCCTCGCAAAAATCGTCGGTACCGCTCTGACCGAAGAGAGTGTCGCCACCAGCCTCCGCGTCGTCTATGCCACCGGGCTGTTTGAATCACTCGAAGTCGATGGACAGCGTGAGGGAGACGGCATCGTCCTCGTGTACAAAGGAGCCCCCCGAATGTTCGTGGGCCAGGTCGCTGTGGAAGGGGCCAAAGGCACTACGATCAATGCCCAACTCACGCGCGCCAGCCGTCTCTCCGCCGGAATCCGCTATACCCAGAACCTTCTCAACCAGGCAGTGGACTTGATGCGGCAGGTGCTCCTCGACAACGGTTTTCATGAGCCGGTCATCACGCCGACGGTTACTCCCCATCCAGATCAACAACTGGTGGACATTTCTTTCCACATCGCATCAGGCCCCCAGGCTCTCGTCGGAACAGTGCAGATGACAGGCGATCCCGGCATGAGCGCGGACATGTTTCGACACGAGGCGCACCTCCGCACGGGGGCACATGTCGATCGCGACACCGCCAACCGTGCGCTTACCGGGGTCCTGAAGCACTACCAGAAACAGAATCGTCTCGAAGCTGAGATTAAGCTCGAATCGCAGACCTACATCCCCGATACAAAAAAGATCGACTATATCTTTTCAGCTAATCGCGGGCCTGTGGTGAAACTGAGCCTCCAGGGCGCAAACCTGAGCGAAGACCGGCTGAAACGCGCCATACCCATCTACGAAGAGGGCACCGTTGATGAAGATCTTCTGAACGAGGGCGACCGCCGCCTGCGCGACTACTACCAGCGTCTCGGCTACTTTGACGTGAAGGTGGACCACCAGAGAGTGACGCCTCAATCGGACGTGGTCACGATTGCCTACACGGTGAATCTGGGCTCAAAGCGTCGTGTCGACAGCGTCACGGTTGCGGGCAATCACTACTTCGATTCCGCGACACTCAAGGATCTGCTCAGTGTGCATGCCGCCGATTCGCTTGACCGCCACGGCGCCTACAGCCAGGCTCTGCTTGCCTCGGATGTGAGCGCCTTGCAGGCGGTCTATCAGAACAACGGGTTTTCTGCGATCAAGATTGCGCCTGAGACCAATCTCGTTGTTCCTGCCGGCGCGGATGCCCAGACCGTCGCCGGTTCCTCGCGCAAAGCAGCGGGGCTGGCCGTGGTCTACCGAATCGACGAAGGACCGCAGCAGAGAGTCGGCGCGGTCACTCTGCAAGGCAACGACCATACCGACTCCGCGAAGTTGCTGCCGCTGATGAATACCGCATCGGGGCAATTGTTCTCGCCGCAGAACCTCGCCGGCGATCGCGATGCGCTGCTGACCGACTACCTGAGCCGCGGCTTCGATCAGGTGCAGGTCGATGTGGAACAGAAGGCGCAGCCCGACAACCCCAACCTGATGGACGTGACCTTCCACATTACCGAAGGGCAGCAGATGTTTGTGCGCAACGTGCTGATGACCGGTCTGCACTACACGCGTCCTGACACGGTGGCGCGCGCCATCACCCTGCACCCAGGCGATCCTCTTAGCCAGTCGGCCCTGTTGGAGACGCAGCGCAACCTGTATGACTTTGCCTTGTTCAACGAAGTCGACACCGCCATCCAGAATCCCCATGGCGATGAGTCTCATAAAACAGTGCTGGTCCAGATGGCTGAAGCCCGGCGATGGACTTTCACCTACGGCTTCGGCTTTGAGACGCAGACTGGAACGCCGCAAAACAACTGCGCTGGCTACAATGCGATTGGCACGCCCTGCAATCCCAACGGAAAAACCGGAATCAGCCCGCGCGTGCTCGGCGATTTAACCCGCAACAATCTGTTCGGGCGCGAACAGTCAGCGTCGGCCCAGGGCACTTACGGCTTGCTCGAACAAAAGGTGAACCTGATCTACCAGTATCCCCATTTTCTCGGAGACCCGAACTTTGGCCTCTCCTTCACGGGCGGGTATGCGAACAGCCAGGACGTCACCACCTATGTCGCTTCAAAGCTCGACGCCGGCTTGCGCATGACCCAGCACTTCGCCGCGGGCCGCGGGCTATTCTCCAGAGCCAACACCTTCGTCTATGAATTCGATTTCCGTCGCGTGAAAGTGGCGGCCAGCAGCCTGCAGGTCTACCCGTTGGAGATTCCCATCCTCGCAGCCGCCGTGCGCGTCGCCGGACCCGGCATCACCTGGCTGCGCGACACGCGCGATTCTGCTTTGGACGCACACCGCGGCACCTACACAAGCTTTCAAGAATTCCTGTCCGGCCACACGTTTGGATCTCAGGCCCAGTTCAATCGCCTCGACGTGTCGAACTCCAGCTTCTACGGCTTCAGCAAGAATCGCTTCGTGCTCGCGCGCAACACCCGCTATGCACAGGAGCGCGCCTTCGGCGAGTCAGCCGACGAGTTGATTCCGCTGCCAGAGAGGCTCTTCGCCGGCGGACCCAGTTCACTGCGAGGATTCTCAGTCAATGCAGCGGGGCCACGCGATCCGGAAACCGGCTTCCCCATTGGCGGCGCCGGTGCACTCGTCAACAGTACTGAATTGCGCCTGCCTCCGCCGACGCTGCCCTGGGTCGGCGATTCCGTCAGCTTCGTTCTGTTTGAGGACATGGGCAACATCTTTACCAACGCGGGCGATGCGTGGAAGAGCGCTCTGCGCATTCATCAGCCCGATCGCGACAGTTGCAAGATACTCACCCCTGGTGTGCCGAACCCGCAAACACCCAGCGATTACCCGCATCCCAGCGGCAACACGCTCGGGCCCAACACGTCGACCGGCCAGCAAGGCGTCTGCAGCTTCAACTACTTCTCTCACGCGCCGGGAATCGGGTTGCGTTACCATACGCCCGTCGGCCCCATTCGCCTCGACTTCAGCTATAACCTCAACCCGCCCATCTATCCGGTCAACGTCAACTACTCGCTGTCACACCCGGCCACCGATCAACATGTAGGCCAGGCCGGCCACTTCAACTTCGTCTTCAGCCTGGGGCAAACCTTCTGATGAATACATTGCGCCGTTTTCGATCAACGATCGCAGCCCACGTCGGTTGCGGGGCTCTGCTTCTGTCTCTCGCGGGAACAGTTCACGCCGTCGCGCAAACTTCGCCCCTGGTGCTCGATCGCGTGGTGGCCGTCGTCAATAACCAAGCCATCCTCGAAAGCGATTTATTGAAAGAGAAGCGCCTCTCCATTCTCGAGCCCAACGTTGCCGGCCAAACTGCAGAATCGCCACAACTGGCTTTGCAACGGTTGATCAGCCGCACTCTGATCCGGCAGCAGATCCGCGAAGAAGACGCACAGACGGCCGTGCCCACCGCGGACGAGGTGGCAGCGCGGCTCTCTGGTCTGCGCAAAGAACTGCCAGTCTGCGTTCGAGAGAACTGTGCCACCGATGCCGGATGGAACGCGTTTCTTCAGGTGCACGATCTGACCCAGCTTGAGGTAGAAGCCTATCTGCGCAGCCGCCTCGAGATTCTGCACTTCATCGAAATCCGTTTTCGTCAGGGCATCCGTATCGAGCAGCAGCAGATCGCAACCTACTACCACGACACTCTTCTACCGCAGTATCAGTCCGGCCAAACGGTTCCAACGTTGGAGCAGGTGGCCCCACGCATCGAGGAGATTCTGTTGCAGCAGCAGGTGAATACCCTGTTCAGCGGCTGGCTCGATAATCTGCGCAAACAAGGTGATGTTGAGGTGCTCGACTCCACTCTGGAAGCAGCAGCCAGCCCCAATCAGGGAGCAGGAGCGCAGTGAGCGAGCCCAAACAAGATCCGCCCACAACGCCCGAGCAGCGTAAGCCGCGCCGACGGCATCTCTTGCGGATCGGCGTTGGCACTGTCGCTTTCATTGCCGCGGCCGTGGCAGCGTTGTTGTTCTGGGCAAACTCCGCGGGCTTCGAGAATCTGGTGCGCGAGCGGCTCGTCGCGCGCATTGAAGCCGCGACCGGCGGGCGCGCGGAGATCGCCTGGTTCCATTGGCATCTCTTCGACCTCGACGCCGAAGTGGGCGGCCTCGTCATCCATGGGCGCGAAGCGTCCAGCGAAGCCCCCTACGCGAAGGTCGATCACCTGCACGTCCGCATCAGCGTTCTCGGCTTCCTGAGCCCGCGTATCCTGCTGCGCGATCTCGAAATCACCCGACCAGCTTTGCACTTGATCGTCTATCCCGACGGCACCACCAACCAGCCCCAACCACGCACCCCGCGCCAATCCGGCAAATCCGGACTCGACACATTCTTCGATCTGCAGGCGAGCCATGTCGCCGTCGAGCAGGGCACGCTGGACTACGATAACCGCGCCGCCGCTTTCGATTTTCAGAATCGCCGTGTGCCGCTGGATTGCGCCGCCAATGATGTGTCGACAGTTCTCACCTACATCCCGGCCAGCGGGAAAAATCCGGAAAGCTACCACATCGAGGCGGGCGCTCGCGACTTCCATCTCATGCGCGGCCCGGCAACTCACCCCGTGGCGCCTCTGACGGATGGCTACGTGCAGGCCAAACTCGACCTGGTGCGCAACGCGGCCTATCTACGCTCGTTGCGTATCACCGCTAGCGGCAAGGGAATACCCGAACGCACGCTGACGGTCACCGGGTCGTTGAAAGATTTTGCGCGGCCCCGCTGGCAGGCAACCGCGCAGGGCGAACTAGATATGCGCCTGCTCGAACCGGCCACCGGTTATCCCAATGCGCCCGAGGGCATCGCCCGTTTAGATCTGGCGGCCGAAGGCCACGATGGCCAGTTTCGCGTCGATGGACCAATCCACGTTGACGGCGGATCGTATGTCGCGCCCGGTGTGAATGCACGCGGCGTTGGGCTGGATGCCCGGGTTCACGCCGACCCGGAGCAATTGCTGATTACGTCCATCGTCGCTCGCCTCCACCAGGGCGGACAGCTCGAAGGAATGGTCGCGCTCGATCACTGGCTGGCGCCGATTCCCGGCGAACCCATGCTCGAACCCACAACCGCGAGCGCGCCCGCTAAACACTGGAGCTTCGCTCACAAGAAGCAGACCGCCCCAGTCGCACAAGTTCCGGCCCCGGTTCATCCCGGGCCGATTCCGGTTCCGATTAGCGGTACGGTCACCGCGCAGCTCAAAGGCGTTGCCCTCGACACAGTGATGGACATTGTCGCGCAGGGACCTTTTCAACGTTTGGGTGTCGACGCCCGCCTCAACGGCCCTGCCACCGCGACGTGGACCAACGGTGATACGCGAACCCTTACCGTCGGGGCAACTCTGAACCTGAACCCTCCGGCACACGCCGTCGCTGGGGAGGCTCCGGCTTCCGGCATCCTCGACGCCACCTACACACAGCGGGATGGCGCCGTCGATCTGCGCTCACTCGTGGTTGCGATGCCCGCGAGCCGCATCGATGCGCATGGACATCTCGGTGCCTATCCCACCAGCAGCCCTTCCGCTATCTCCGTCGATCTCCGTTCGCAAAACCTGGGTGAATTCGACGCACTGCTGCGCGACCTCGGTCTGCGGCGCGAAGGCAAGGAAGGAACAGCGGCACTCCCCGCTACCTTAGGCGGCCAGGTGGAGTTTCATGGCACCTGGGCCAACTCGCTCATTGACCCGCATTTGAGCGGAAGCCTCAAAGCCAGCAACGTCGCAATCGAATTGCCCGCCGGCGCGAAGGGCAGACCAGGCAATCCGCAGTACGTGCATCTCGACAGTATCGATGCGGCAGGCAGCTATTCCGCGGCGCGCATCTCCATCGATCGAGGACAGCTCATTCACGGCCAGGCCAACATCGCCGTTGAAGGTTCATTGACCGCCGCCGCTCCTCTAATGCGCGGAGTGGCGAAGCCCGCCTTCGACGACAATTCCCTTCTCCAAATTCACATCAATGCGAACAAGGTGAGCGCCGCGGAATTGCTGCCGATCTTGGGCCAGAACCTCCCCGTTACAGGCGATATCAGTGCGCAGTTCCAAACCGATGGACCGATTCGCGCATTGGACGGTTCCGGATGGATGGAGTTGGATCGCGGTGTCGTTTATGGAGAATCCATTTTCAAGGTCAAAGCTCTGGGCAAGATCTCCGGCAAGGTTGTGCAACTGGCCTCAGTAACTGTCAACGACCAGGCCGGCAAGTTGACGGCGTCCGGTAACTATGACATCCGAACGCGGACATTTCAAATCGACGCGCAGGGAGCGGGCATCGACGTGGGACAACTCCAGCGCATCAAGCAATGGGGTTCAGTCACAGGCTCCCTCGGGTTCTCAGTCAAAGGGTCAGGCACGATGGACGATCCGCGCCTTCAGGCACAAGGCACACTCACAGGACTGACTCTCAGCGGCGAGCCGGTGGGCAGCGTGCAGATCAATGCGCACACCGCCAACAGTGTTCTGATCTATGATCTTTCCACGCACTTCGAATCGGCATCTCTCACCGCACATGGGCAAACCGAGTTGGAGGGCGACTACGCAACGCAAGCCAAGCTCGACTTCGCGCAGTTCAATATCGCAGGGCCATTGCGTATGGCCCATATCCCCGGCCTCACCGGCGAGTCGCAACTGGCCGGCACCGTCACCGTCGAAGGGCCGCTGAAACACGTCGACCTTATGCATGGCGAAGCCCGACTGCAAGATCTCGCCGCAACCCTCGCCGGCGTCCATCTGCATAGCGAGGGCCCAGTGCACGCGTCGCTCGCTAACTCGCGCATTGCCCTCGACCCTCTGCATGTGGTCGGCGAGCAGACCGACCTTCGCGCCCAGGGCAGCCTCGACCTCAAGGGAAAACGGCAATTGGACCTCGCCGCCAACGGCTCCATCAACATGAAGCTCGCGGAAACGCTCGATTCCGATCTCACCGCCAGCGGAACCACAACCTTCCAGGTCGAGGCGCACGGTCCGCTGCACGATCCCGACCTCCGCGGCCGCATCGATTTCCAGAACGCTTCACTCGCCCTCGAAGACCTGCCCAACAGCCTCAGCCAACTCAATGGCACACTGGAGTTCAATCAGAATCGTCTCGAGGTCCGCTCCCTCACGGCAACGACAGGCGGCGGCCTGCTCAGCGTTTCCGGATACCTCGCCTATCAGCACGGCATTTTCGCCAACCTCTCCGTGACTGGCAAAAACGTGCGCATCCGCTATCCGCAGGGCGTCAGTTCGCTGGCCGATGCCAACCTGCAATTGCTGGGCTCGCAGAACAATCTTCTGCTCAGCGGTGGCATCATGATCACGCGCTTCACCGTGAGTCAGGACATGGACATCGCGGCTCTCACCACCAAGGCCAGCAAGGTCCAATCGGTTGCGCCGCCCGACGCTCCTTCAAATCACGTTCGCCTCGACGTGCGTATCCAATCTTCACCGCAGTTGAATTTCCAGAACGCCTACGCCAAGCTCGCCGGCGACGTGGATCTGCGCTTGCGCGGCACCCTGGCTACGCCTTCGCTGCTGGGCCGCGTCTCCATCACTGAGGGCAACGCCACCATTGCAGGCACCCGTTACGAGTTGCAACGCGGCGACATCAGCTTCACCAATCCTGTTCGTATTGAACCTTCGATCGATCTCAACGCCACCGCGCGCGTTGAAGACTACGACATCACCCTGAGCCTTCACGGTTCCCCAGAAAAGATGACCGTCTCCTACCGCAGCGATCCACCCTTGCCCGAAGCGGACGTAGTCGCATTATTGGCGCTGGGGCGCACCCAAAACGAACAGGGAATCTACGGCCAGCAACAACAGCAGGTAGCCGCCAACCCCACCACCGATGCATTGCTTGGCGGCGCACTCAACGCAACCGTTAGTAGCCGCGTGCAAAAGCTGTTCGGCGCAGGATCAGTGAAAGTTGACCCCACCTACCTCGGCGCACTCGGCAACTCCACTACACGCATCACGGTCGAAGAACAGCTCGGCAAGAACATTACGCTGACCTACGCCACTGACGTCAACACCACAGCGCAGCAGTTGCTGCAGGCCGAGATCGCCATCAATCGCCACGTCTCGCTGCTGGTGGCGCGCGACGAGTCCGGCGTGTTTTCCATGGTTCTTAAGGCAACTCGGCGCTATCGCTAACCTAAATTCGTGCTCTGGGCGCCCTGTAAGCATCATTGCCCTTTATTCGACCGTATCTCCTTTATTTCTTCACTCCACACAACCTAATTCCATGTTCCGGTGTCTATAGGAAACGTATGGCAGGTTCGCGCAAGCGGCCGCTGTAACAGCGTTGATCACAAGGAGGAGTCAGGCTATGACAAGAACAATGTCTGGCATCGCAAACCTTACCGGAAGCCCCAGGAACGCCATTCTCTTGGTTGCCCTGGCCGGAACCCTTTTGAACCTTCCCCAGATTTCCCGGGCCGCTACGCCCAGCCCAATTGCTGGAATTGGTGCTGCTGACTCGCAGGATGTTGCGGCAGCCGTTAAGTCAAAACTCAATAAATCTCAATTTAAGAATGTTCAGGTCGAAGTCGATCCCAACGGAATTGCATCGCTCACCGGCACCGTTGATGTCTACGAGTACAAGCTGGACGCCGATAAGCGTGTCCATGGCGTCAAGGGCGTAACTGCGGTTCGCAATCAGATCGAAGTGGCCGGCCCCAACGTCCCCGACGACCAACTCAAAGCGAAGCTCGGCGAGAAACTGGCCTATGACCGCGTGGGATATGGCAACACATTCAATGCCATCACTCTCGGCGTTCAAAACGGCGTAGTCACTCTGGGCGGTCATGCCCGCACCTATGTGGATCGGGATTCTGCCGTTTCGCTGGCGGCCACATTCCCCGGCGTGAAGGAATTGGTCAACGATATCGAAGTTGATCCTACTTCCATCATGGATGACCAGACCCGCATGCAGGTCGCTCGCGCCATCTACGGCTACCCATCACTCAATAAATACGCCATCGACCCTGAAAAGCCGATCCGCATCTCCGTACAAGGCGGCCATGTCGAACTGTACGGCACCGTAGACTCTGAAGCCGACAAGGACACCGCTAACATTCGCGCCAACGGCGTCCCCGGGGTCTTCAGCGTCAAGAACTATTTGCAGGTCGCCGGCCAGCCCACCGAGACTTCGAAGAAACAATAAGTCTTCGCTGTCAATTCAACTCCAAGTGCGCCAGGGAAAAGATCCCTGGCGCTTTTTTGCGTGCCCTCCCTGCTCCGGATTCACAAGATTTTAATGAAACGGCGCCTTGTTTTCCTTACACTTGAAACGTCTTTGCCCCCTGGAACAACTGAGAAACAAACTATGCTCATTGACGCCCCTCTGACGATCGGCCGGAAGGAAGGCAAGACGCCCGGCACCGTGATTTTTGCGCTGAACGGCCCCCTCCTGCTTCGCAGCATGTTTGACTTCCAGAGCATGCTGCGCGCCGCGCCGCCATCCAGCCTCACTGTCTTCGACCTCAGCGCCGTGCCCTACATGGATTCAGCCGGTATGGGCCTCATCATGAATCACTACGTCCACTGCCAGACTCGTGGCATGCGGCTCGTGGTCGCCGGCGCAAACAACCGCGTGATGGACCTCTTCAAGATCACCAGGGTCGACAAGGTACTGCCCCTCGTTGCCACCGTCGAAGAAGCCGACGCCTGAGCAGAATTCATCGACCCGCCCTCAAGTACACTGCTATCTGGAGTGAAGCGCAGTGGGCCTGCTGGCAAAGACACGCACAACTTTGGAAATGATCAAGTGGGAGCACTCCATATTCGCGCTCCCGTTCGCCCTCACTGCCACGCTGCTCGCCGCGCGCGGCATGCCCGCTGTGCGAACTCTTCTTTGGATACTCGTCGCCATGGTTACCGCGCGCTCCTGCGCAATGGCCTTTAATCGCTGGGCCGATGCTGATCTTGATGCCGCCAATCCCCGCACCAAAAGTCGCGCCATTCCCGCCGGCCTGCTCTCGCGGCAATTCGTGCTCGGCTTCACCATTCTCATGGCCGCAGTCTTTGTCCTCGCCGCAGCGGAGCTGAACCGCCTCACCCTCTTTCTCTCGCCCATCGTCCTGCTCGTGCTGCTCGGTTACAGCTATATGAAGCGGCTCACCCGCTGGTCGCACCTCGTTCTTGGCCTGGCTCTGGGGCTGGCTCCTTCGGCCGCGTGGATCGCTGTCCGCGGCAGCCTCGATCCGCGCATCCTCGTGCTCACCGCCGCCGTCACACTGTGGGTGGGCGGCTTTGACGTCCTCTATGCCTGCCAGGACTTCGAACACGATCGCGTCGCGGGCCTCTACAGCCTTCCCCAGTCCATCGGTATCCCCGCCGCTTTCTGGGCAGCCCGGCTCATGCACCTGGCCATGCTAGGACTGCTCGCCTGGTTCGCAGTCCTCTTCAACTTCGGCATCGCTGGCTGGCTCGGCATTGCCGCTGCCGGCCTTCTACTCGCCTACGAGCACTCCATCATTTCGCCGCGCGACCTGCGCCGCCTCAACGCTGCCTTCTTCACCATGAACGGCGTCATCGCCATGGTCTTCCTCGGCTTCGTCGCCACTGACCTCTGGTTGCGGAGGTAAGCGCCGAGTGTCCTCCGCGAAGGAGCAAAGTGAATCTCCCGACGACCTGTGGTATGGTGCCAGAAGGCTTTCGCGCTACGAATCATTTGTTACGCCTGCTTCAACAGAGTCCGCCGCAAGGCCTGCCATGGGAATGAAAGTCGCCATCCAGGGAGAACCCGGTTCCTTCAGCCACGAAGCGGCGAAAAAGTTTGACGCCGATGCCGTGATCGTTCCCGTCTCGCTATCTGCCGATGTTTTCGCCGCCCTCTCCAACGGCACCGTCGACGCCATCGTCATTCCCATTGAAAACAGCCTGGCCGGGTCGGTGCTGGAGCACTTCGACCTGCTCCTCTCCCACGACGTGCTGGTAGAACGGGAAACCCTCCTCCGCATCGAGCACAACCTCATTGCAATCTCCGGCACCACAATCGCCGATATCGATCGCGTCTTCTCGCACCCCGTCGCCCTGGCGCAATGCCGGCGCTTTCTCGCCGAACACCCCAAGATGGAGTCGTTCGCCTTCTACGACACCGCGGGTAGTGTGAAACAGCTTGTCGAATTGCGTGATCGCCACGCTGCCGCCATCGCTAGCCGCGCCGCGGCCGTCTACTACGGCGCAAGTATTCTCCAGGCCAATATTGAAGACAACCCGGAAAACTTCACGCGCTTCTTCCTCGTCCGCCGCACCTGCAACGCCATCGCCGATCCCGCCTCCAACAAAATCAGCATTGCCTTTTCCGTCGAAAATCGCCCCGGCTCGCTGGTGGCCGTGCTCCAGCAATTGGCCGCTGTCGGCACCAACCTCACCAAGATCGAATCTCGCCCCGTGCAGGGCAAACCATGGGAATACGTCTTCTATGTGGATTGCCAATTGCACTCCCCCGAAGAGGGGGCGCAGGCTCTAACCGCGCTGCAACAGCATTGCACCATGGTCAAGGAGTTGGGCCGCTACCGCGAAGCCTCACGCTGAGTCCGCACCAACCCCACCGCTAATTGATCGCAAAACAAAAAGGGATGAGCCAAAGCTCATCCCTTTCTTATTCCCTACTGCCTAATCCCTGCTTCTTAGAAGTGGTACGCCACGCCGACCGCCGGGTAATAGATGTTGTACCAGCGCTTAGTGTCGAGTTGGGTTACACCAAATGTCGGGACTTTCGTGACCACTCCGCGAAACTCGGCACGGATGTCAAAGCTGGGGCTGATCTCATAAGCGATGCCGCCGCCGTACAACCCACCGACGCCCGTCTGCTGTTTCACATCCAGGCTCCCCGTGGATTGATCGCGCACCGGCAAGAAAATCAGCACAGCCGGTCCCGCTTCAAGGAAAGGATTGAATTTGCGGTAGTTGAAGCTGCGCACATAGGCAAAGGAGATCTCCTGCGTGCGGTTGTTGATCGGAATGTTGAGCGTGTTGCTGTACAAGTAGTGCATCTTGTACTGGTAGGTCATTCCATAATTGGCTTCGAGCGCGCTGGAAGGCGTCAACATGAACCGATAGCTGACCATGGCGCCGAATCCGCGCTGCGCGCTCACCTGAACATCCGTGCTGGAAGCGATAAATGGGTGAATTATGCCTGTTCCGCTAAGGCTGATATCCTGCCTGCTTTCCTGGGCGCGGCCCGCTGCCACACACACAGCCAGCAGAAATGCAACAAAGGCGATCTTCTTCATTCCGAGTAGAACCTCACGACTGCCCACCGTACGGCCGGCAACCAACGTATTGATTCCGGTGCGCCGGTTCGTGCCGGGCCCCGCTCTCAGCATTGTAAATGGCCGGAACGGGTCGTGGCTGAATGGGTTGCCCCGGAAGTGCTTTATCGGCTTAGACGCAGCCAGATGCAAATGGGCGCGTCGCTGGCAGGGCCAAAATGTCGGACTCTTCGTCCGGCCATCCTCGCCCGCAAACGGACCCACACAATTTCATCCCGCCCTCTCCACATGGTAATAGAAGGGGGGTCCCTGCTCCTCTGCCAGGGTCCGCACCGTCTTCAGGAAAGCGCGCGCAGCGTAGCTCAGCGTGGCTTGGCGACGGTGTACCAGGCGCAGCACTCTCTTCATCTCCAACTCATCCACCGTCACCCGCACCAGGTCGCCCGTCTCCAGTTCCCGGGCCACCGTCAGATGCGGAACCAGCGCCACTCCACTGCCCATGGCGACGAATCGCTTGATAGCTTCAATCGTCGGCAATTCGATGCCCATATTCAGCGGCGTGCGATAGCGCTGGAACGCCTCGATTACCTTCTTGCGCAGCGGCGAAGCGACGTGATGCGCAATAAAATTCTCCTCGCCCAGGTCGTCAATCGAAACCCGTCCCGCCTTCGCCAGCGGATGATTGGGGCTCACCACAAACGCCAGGCTGTCCCCATAGACCGCTATGGTTCGAAACTGCGCCGGGTCCGGTCGAAACGAAACCACGCCGATCTCGAAAGTCCGCAGATTCAACTCCTCGGGAATCCGGCTCGCCAGCGCCCGATGCACCGTCACATTCACATGCGGAAACTCCCGCCGAAACGCCTCGATCGCCGGCAAGAGATAAAGGCAGGTGTACTCATTAGCGGCCAGCTGCAACTGCCCCCGCTCCAGGCTTTTCAACTCGCCCAGCGCGCTCGAGGCCTCGCGCCGCAGTGCCAGCAATCGGAGCGCATAATCACGCAGCAACGCTCCCGCCGCAGTCAGCGATCCGTCGCGAGCCGCCCGGTCAAAAAGCGTCTCGCCAATCGACTCCTCCAGTTTGCGAATCACCTGGCTGATGGCCGGCTGGGTGCGATGCATCCGCTGCGCCGCGCGCGAAAAACTCCGCTCCTCCGCCACCGCCAGAAATGTCTCCAATTGATTTAGTTCCATGCGCAACGTCCCCTATTCCCTACTCACTATTCCCTACTCCCTATTCCCTACTCCCTACTCCCTACTCCCTACTCCCTACTCCCTACTCCCTACTCCCTACTCCCTATGATCATAACTATTCTTAATGGCTTCCCCAAAAAGAATAACTTTGCCTTATACGTACCAGATGCGAGAAACTAAGAATGGCACTAAGGGCTTCCCTGCCAGGCGACCTATGACCTCAGACCATGTAGTCTTTTTTGACACCACACTGCGCGACGGCGAGCAGTCGCCCGGCTGCAGCATGACCACCCAGGAAAAGCTCACCATGGCCCACGCGCTTGAAGACCTGGGCGTGGACATCATCGAGGCCGGTTTCGCCATGGCCTCCGAGGGCGACTTCGCGGCCATCGCCACTATTACCCAGGCCGTCCGTAAGCCGCGCATCGCTTCCCTGGCCCGCGCCAAAGCCGAAGACATTGAGATGGCCGCCCGCTCCGTGCAGTTCGCCGACCGAGCCCGCATCCACGTATTTCTCGCCTCGAGCGACTTGCACCTCGAGTACAAATTGAAGCTCAGCCGGCAACAGGCGCTTGACCTCTGCGGCGAATCCGTCCGCCTCGCCCGCTCGCTCTGCGACGACATTGAGTTCTCACCAGAAGACGCCACCCGCTCCGACCGCGACTACCTTGTCGAAATGGTGCGCATTGCCGTCGAAGCCGGCGCCACCACCATCAACATGCCCGACACCGTCGGCTACATGACTCCCGAGGAATACGGCCAGATGTTCCGTGAAGTGCGCGAGCGCGTTCCGGCCATCGACGCCGAGGGCATCATCCTCTCCTCGCACTGCCACGACGATCTCGGCCTGGCAGTCGCAAATTCCCTCGCCGCCATCTCCGCCGGTGCGCGACAGGTCGAATGCACCATCAACGGCATCGGCGAACGCGCCGGCAACGCCGCTCTTGAAGAGATTGCCGCGGCCCTCTATGTCCGCGGCGACCAGTTTGGCGTGCCAACCAACATCAAGCTCGACAAGCTCTATGCCACCAGCGAAGTGCTGGGCCAGATCATCACCTTCAAGCCGTCGCCCAACAAGGCCATCGTTGGCGCCAACGCTTTCGCGCACGAGTCCGGCATTCACCAGCACGGCATGCTGGCCAACCCACTCTGCTACGAAATCATGACGCCGGCCCTGGTCGGTGTTTCGAAGACGCACCTCGTGCTCGGCAAGCACTCCGGCCGCGCCGCCCTGCGCCATCGCCTCGAACAACTCGGCTTCACCCTCACCCGCGAGGAGTTGCAGCAAACCTACTACCGCTTTGTCGCGCTCGCCGACCGCAAAAAGAACATTTACGACCAGGACCTCGTCGGTCTTCTACCCGATGCCATTCGCGAACGCCGCAGCGAGCCGGTCTCTGAACTGGACTAACACGCGGCGATATTGATTTGAAAGGGCATGACTGGTAGGTCAGGGCTTTAGCCCTGACATCAACGAATCGAAGAATGACCGGGGGCTTTAGCCCCCAAGGGAAAGAAATCCAAATGCATCTGAAGATTCTCGTAGTTGCCGGAGACGGCATCGGCCCCGAAGTCACCAACGAAGCAGTCGCCGTGCTGGAGCAGGTCGCGCAGGCAGGCGGCCACACCATCGCGCTCGATCACAAGCGCATCGGCGGCGTCGCCATCGTGCAGGACGGCACACCCCTTCCCGCCGACACGCTCGCCGCGGCCCTCGCATCCGACGCTGTCCTCCTCGGCGCCGTAGGTGGCAACGAATTCAATTCGCTGCCCCCGGACAAGCGCCCCGAAGCCGGTCTTCTGCAGATTCGCTCGGCCCTCGGCGGCTTCGCCAATCTGCGCCCCGCCTTCGCGTTCAAGGAACTCGCCGTCAACTCGCCGCTCCGTCCCGAAATCGTCGACGGCGCCGACATTCTCTTTGTCCGAGAACTGCTCGGCGGCCTCTACTTCGGCCAGCCCCGCGAGTGGAATAAGGCCAAGGGCGAAGCCTGGAACACCATGCGCTACACCCGGGACGAAGTCGCCCGCGTCGCCCGCATCGCCTTCCAACTCGCACAGAAGCGCCGCAAAAAACTCACCAGTGTCGACAAAGCCAACGTCCTTGAAGTTTCGCAACTGTGGCGCGCCACGGTGAATGAAGTTGCAGCCGAATTTCCCGACGTCGCGCTCGAACATCAATACGTCGACGCCATGTCGATGCACCTGATGAACCAGCCGCGCAGCTACGACGTGGTCCTTACCGAGAATCTTTTCGGCGACATCCTCTCCGATGAGTCCGCCGTCATTACCGGATCGCTCGGCATGCTACCCTCGGCCACCATCGGCGGCAAAGTCAATCTCTACGAACCGGTCCACGGCTCCGCGCCCGACATCGCGGGCAAAGGCCTCGCCAATCCGCTCGGCGCAATTCTCACCGGCGCATTGATCCTCCGCCACTCCGCGGGACTCGAAGCGGAAGCCGCGGCCATTGAATCCGGCGTGCGCAAGGTTCTCGAAGAAGGCTTCCGCACACCGGACCTCGCACGTTGCAATCCGCAGGGCTTTACCGTGCTCTCGACAAAAGAAATGGGAGCCAAGGTCCGCGAAACAGTAAAGAAGCAGCTCGTCAACGCTTGAGGAAAGGCTTTGACCGGCATGATTGGTAGGTCAGGGCTGTAGCCAGACCTCAGCTTTGAACGGGTACGGTAGGTCAGGGCATTAGCCCTGACATCAACGAATCAAACAATAGCTGGGGGCTTTAGCCCCCGAGCAAGTAGCTAGCAGCTTACACAGGAGTTTCATGAGTTCCGAACCAAAAACATTATTCGAGAAAGTCTGGCAGCAGCACGTAGTCGTCGAGCCCGCCGGCGAGCCGACTGTGCTCTACATCGACCTGCAACTGGTGCATGAAGTCACCTCGCCGCAGGCGTTTGAAGGCCTGCGCCTCGCCGGCCGCAAGGTGCGCTGTCCCGACCGCACCATCGCCACAGTCGACCACAACGTGCCCACCACGATCGAAGGCCGCCTGCACATCCTTGACCAGATCGCCGCCAAACAGATCTCGACTCTTCGCCAGAACTGCGCTGACTTCGGCGTCGAGCTCTACGACGTTGACTCGCGCGAACAGGGCATCGTTCACGTCATCGGTCCCGAGCTTGGCATCACCAAGCCAGGCATGACCATCGTCTGCGGCGACTCGCACACCAGCACCCACGGCGCCTTCGGAGCCTTGGCCTTCGGCATCGGCACCAGCGAAGTCGAGCACGTGCTCGCCACACAGACCCTTCCACAATCCAAGCCCAAGACATTCCGCATCTCCGTCGAAGGCAAGCTGCCCCAGGGCGTCACGGCCAAGGACATCATCCTCGCCATCATCGGCCAGATCGGCACCGACGGCGCTACCGGCTGCCTCGTCGAGTACGCCGGCTCCGCTATTCGCGCCCTCTCGATGGAAGGCCGCATGACCATCTGCAACATGAGCATCGAGGCAGGGGCGCGTGCCGGAATGATCGCTCCCGACGCAACCACCTTCGCTTATCTCGAAGGCCGCCGCTTCTCGCCGAAAGGCGAAGCCTGGAAAACCGCGGTCGCCGAGTGGAGCAAGCTGCCCACCGATCTGGGCGCAAAGTTCGATCGCGAACTTGTCATCGATGCCACCAAGCTCGTCCCCTACGTCAGTTGGGGCACCAGCCCCGGCATGGTCGCGCCGGTCACCGACTCCGTGCCCGATCCCGCCTCCGCGCCTAACGAACAGGAGCGCAAAGGCCTTGAGCGCGCCCTCGAATACATGGGACTCAAAGCCGGCACGCCGCTCAAGGAAGTCTCTGTGGACCGCGTCTTCATTGGCTCCTGCACGAACTCGCGCATCGAAGATCTGCGCGCCGCCGCAAAGATTGCCGCGGGCCACAAAGTCTCCGCACATGTCAGCGCCATGGTCGTTCCCGGATCGCAGGCCGTGAAAGCGCAGGCCGAAAAAGAAGGCTTGGACATCATTTTCAAGGATGCTGGATTCGATTGGCGCGAGCCGGGCTGCTCCATGTGCCTCGGCATGAACCCCGACATTCTTGCGCCGGGCGAACGCTGCGCCTCCACCAGCAACCGCAATTTCGAAGGCCGCCAGGGACGCGGCGGCCGCACTCATCTCGTCAGTCCCGAGATGGCCGCAGCCGCCGCCATCGCCGGCCATTTTGTAGACATTCGCACCTGGACCGTTCTCGATGAGGTGACCGCCTAATGGAACCATTCAAAACACTCACCGCGCTGGCCGCACCGCTCGATCGCGCCAACGTCGATACCGACCAGATCATTCCCAAGCAGTTTTTGAAACGCATCGAGCGCACGGGCTACGGCGAATTTCTTTTCTTCGACTGGCGCAAGACCGCGACGGGCGAGCAGGACCCAACCTTCGTCGTCAACGATCCGCGTTACGCAGGCGCAAAGATTCTCATCGCCGGCAAGAACTTTGGCTGCGGCTCAAGCCGCGAACACGCCGCGTGGGCGCTTAGCGATTTCGGTTTCCGCTGCGTCATCGCGCCGACCTTCGCCGACATCTTTTTCTCTAACGCCGGCAAAAACGGCATCGTCCTCGCGCGCCTCACAGAAGAAGAGGTCGCCGAACTCCTCACCAAGGCACAGACCATTCCCGGCTATCAGTTGACAATTTCTCTACAGGACCAAACCGTAACTGACTCAACCGGATTCAAAGCATCCTTTGAAATCGATCCCTTCCGCAAATTCTGCCTGGTCGAAGGGCTCGACGACATCGGCCTCACCCTGCGCCACGCCGCAGCATTGGACACATTCGAGGCCACACACAACAACGCAAGCTGGCTGAAAGCCAAGTAACGTGGGTGCCCAAGGACTCGCTTCTGAGACCTGGGATGCCAAAACAATCAATCTAACGAATCACTTCGCATACCGCGAACAAACTGACCACTGATCACTGACAACTGACCACTGGCGAACAAAGTGAGCAAATGACCATCGAAGGCAAGCGCCAAAGTATCCCATTGACTGAGGGCCCCAGCCGCGCCGCAGCGCGCTCCTATTTACGCGGGTCTGGATTTTCAAAAGACGATCTGCACAAGCCCATCATCGGCATCGCCAATACGTGGACCGAGATCGGCACCTGCAATGTGCACCTGCGCGAAATCGCCGAAGCCCTCAAGGAAGGCATTCGCGAAGCCGGCGGCACGCCGATGGAGTTCAACACCATCACCATCAGCGACGGCATCACCATGGGCACGCAGGGCATGAAGGCTTCGCTGGTTTCCCGCGAAGTTATCGCCGACTCCATCGAGCTCGTTGCCCGCGGCAATCTCTTCGACGGCCTCGTCGGCATCGGCGGCTGCGACAAAAATATGCCCGGCATCATCATGGCGCTCTGCCGCCTCGATATTCCCGGCATGATGCTCTACGGCGGATCGATCGCGCCCGGCAAGCTCAATGGCGTCGACATTACGATCCAGAATGTCTTCGAAGGCATCGGCTCCCACGCTGCCGGCAAAATCGACGACGCCGGCCTCGAGGCGCTCGAAGCCAACGCCTGTCCGGGTGCTGGCGCATGCGGCGGCCAGTTCACCGCCAACACCATGGCTATGAGCGGCGAAATTCTCGGCATCTCGCCTATCTCTCTGTCAGGCGTTCCCGCCACCAGCAAAGACAAGTACGCCGCCACCCGCGAGGCCGGCCGCATTCTTATGGACGCCGTTCGCGCCAATCGCCGCCCCTCGCAGATCATTACCCGCAAGGCGCTCGAAAATACAATCGCCAGCGTCGCCGCCAGCGGTGGGTCGACTAACGCGGTTCTCCATCTGCTCGCCATCGCGCATGAATTAAAACTCGATCTCTCCATCGATGACTTCGACGCCATCAGCAGACGCACGCCCTTCATCTGCGACCTCACGCCCGCAGGCAAATTCGTCGCGTCCGATTTTCAGGCCGCCGGTGGCTCGCGCCTTCTGGCCAAGCGCCTCATCGAAGCCGGCCACGCCGACGGCTCCACGCTCACCATCAGCGGCCGCACTCTGGCCGAGGAAGCCGCGCTCGCCGAGGAAACTCCCGGCCAGGTCGTTATTCACACCTTCGACAAGCCGATCAAGCCAACCGGCGGTCTTGTCATCCTCAAGGGCAACCTCGCACCCGAAGGTTGCGTCATGAAGATTGCTGCAGCCAACCGCTATGAACATTGCGGCCCCGCGCGCGTCTTCGATACCGAGGAAGCCTGCTTCGCCGCCGTGCAATCCGACCAGATCAAGCCCGGCGACGTCCTCGTGATTCGTTATGAAGGCCCCAAGGGCGGTCCCGGCATGCGCGAAATGCTGCAGGTCACCGCGGCTGTCAGCGGTCATCCGGAACTCAGCGCCACCGTCGCCTTGCTCACCGATGGTCGCTTCTCCGGCGCCACCCGCGGCTTCACCGCCGGCCACGTCGCTCCTGAAGCATTCGTCGGAGGCACCATCGCCGTCGTTCGCGAGGGCGACCTGATCCGATTTGACATTCCCAATCGCACCCTCACCCTCGAAGTCAGCGACGAAGAAATTGCCGAGCGCCTCAAGAGTTTCAAACCACCTGCCCTGCGCTGGCCTACAGGCGTGTTCCGCAAATATGTAGATCGCGTCACCTCCGCATCGATCGGCGCTACAACGTAGTGCCGGCTCTTCACTGATATCTGATCTCTGACAACTGATCTCTGCATAAGGAGTCAACCATGGGAAGCAACGCAAACAACCAGGCAGCCAACAGCCACCTCACCACGCCCACGCGTCTCACCGGCGCTGAAATTGTGTGGGCCACGCTGGTCGGCGAAGGCGTTACCGATGTCTTCGGCTATCCTGGCGGAGCCATCCTCCCTGTCTACGACGCGCTGCGCAAGTTTCCCATTCATCACGTGCTGGTCCGCCACGAGCAAGGCGCATCGCACATGGCCGACGGCTATGCGCGCGCTTCGGGCAAGGTTGGCGTGGCCATTGCGACCAGCGGGCCCGGCGCCACCAATCTCATCACTGGCATCGCCACGGCCATGCTCGACTCCATTCCCATCGTTTGCATCACCGGCAACGTGTCCAGCAAAGTTCTTGGCACCGACGCGTTTCAGGAAGTCGACATCACCGGCATCACCCTGCCCGTCACCAAGCACAACTTCCTCGTCAACAAAGCGGAAGGCATAGCGCCTGCCATTCGTCATGCCTTCCAGATTGCGCAGTCGGGGCGTCCCGGGCCCGTGCTCGTCGACATCACCAAGGACGCACAGCAGGCCACGGCGATCTTTGATTTTGCCGCAGCCAAGCCGCGCCCCTATCGCCCGCACCCCATGTTGCACGTCGATGACACCGGCCTGCTGCAGGCTGCCGAACTAATACGCAACGCCAAGCGCCCCATCATCCTCGCCGGTCACGGCGTATCCGAGTCCGGTGCAATGGAGCAGGTTCGCACCCTCGCCGAGCGCACCCAGATTCCCGTGGCCCTCACCCTCCTCGGCCTCGGCGCCTTCCCTGCCTCGCACCCGCTCAACCTCGGCATGATGGGCATGCATGGCGAAGCCTGGGTCAACGATGCCATTCAGGAATCAGACCTGCTGATCGCCTGCGGCATGCGCTTCGACGATCGCGTCACCGGCACGCTCGCCTCCTACGCCACCAAGGCAAAAAAGATTCACATCGAGATCGATCCCGCCGAGATCAACAAGAACGTCAAGGTCGACGTTGCCCTCATCGGCGATCTGCGTGCCGTGCTTGAAGAACTCTTGCCCCGCGTCGCAGGCCGCGACGGCAGTGCATGGCTCAAGACCATCGATGCCAGCAAAGGCGCTTCCGCTGTGCGCGACATCAAAAATCTGCCCGACTCCGGCCATCTCTACGCCGCCCATGTCATCCACGACATCTGGCGCATCACCGGCGGCAACGCCCTCGTCGTGACCGACGTGGGCCAGCATCAAATGTGGGAGGCACAGTATTTCCATCATGAGCATCCGCGCTCCCTCGTCACATCCGGCGGTTTGGGAACCATGGGCTTTGCTCTGCCCGCTGCCATAGGCGCCAAATTCGCTTGTCCTGAAAAAGAAGTTTGGGTCGTCGCGGGCGACGGCGGATTCCAGATGACCGCCGCCGAGCTCTCTACCATCGTGCAGGAGAAAATCAAGATCAACATCGCCATCATTAACAACGGCTACCTCGGCATGGTGCGCCAGTGGCAGGAGTTCTTCTATGAGAGCAACTATGAAGCCACACCGCTGGTCAGCCCCGACTTTGTGAAACTGGCAAACGCGCACGGCATCGCAGGCGCAGCCGTCCGCACACGAGCCGAACTTGCAGATGCGGTGCAGCAGGCGCGCACCGCACCCGGCACCTTCCTGCTCAACTTCCTGGTCGAAAAAGAAGACTCGGTCTATCCCATGATTCCCGCCGGCTCCGCGTTGCACGAAATGATCCGCCGCCCCGGCAAGAACCCGCTCATCGAATCGGCTGACGACGTTTAAGACAGCGCTCTGAACTCTGAAAGGCATTTATGTTGCACACATTCGTCGCATACGTTGAAGACCTGCCGGGCGTGCTCACGCGCGTGGCATCGCTGTTTCGCCGCCTCAACATCAATATCAATTCGCTCACCGTGGGTCGCAGCGAGCGCCCCGGACTCTCGCGCCTCACGCTGGCCTGCGAGGCCTCGGAAGACGCCGGCAACCGCATTCGCGCCAGCTTGTACAAACTTGAAAATGTCGTCGATGTGGACGACATCGCAAAGGCCCCCTCGGTCACCCGCGAACTCGCGCTCATCAAAGTCGCCGCCACGCCGCACAATCGCTCCCAGATCTTCGACCTCGTTGAAGTCTTCCGCGCCCGCATCGTCGACCTCACATCCGAGTCGCTGATGATCGAGATGACCGGCGTCGAAAGCAAGATCGAGGGACTCATTGAAGTGCTCCGAGAAGACGACGGCCGCATCCTCGAAATCTGCCGCAGTGGCAAAATGACCATGCGCCGCGGCCACCACACCAGCAGCGTTCTCAAAGCCATGGGCGCCGCACCCAACGGCAAGTCTCTGCCTGAAAACGATGTCGCTGTGGCTGAAGGCGAAAGCGCTCCGGTCGAAGAACCCGAGTAGCCGCAGTCTCGTGTTTTGCCGCATCCTGCACGCCGCTGGGTTATGATTCTGGCTTGAAAGGAAAGATGGATGGACGCTGACACAAAAGCTTGCCCGGTCTGCGGTGAGACCATCAAGGCCGTCGCCATCAAGTGCCGCTTCTGCAACACCGATCTCAGCGCGTATGCAGCGACCAAAGATCTCGAAGCCGAGAAAGACCTCTTCGTCGGGCACCCGGCCACCATCTACACCGTCGGCCAGCTAACGCCATTTATCATCGTGCTCGCCTTGACCATTTTGGTTGGCTATTTGATGAAGGCTAACTACATCCCGAGCACCGACAGCTACATCCTGTACCTGGTCCTGTTTTTCCTCGTCGCTTGCGCATTCATCTGCGTCCGCTACTACCTCAAGAGCCGCAGCATTCACTACGAGATCACCACGCAGCGCATCAAGCTGGAGCACGGCCTGCTCTCAAAAGTTCAGGAGTCTCTCGAGTTGTTTCGCATCGACCATTTCGAATTGCGCAAGCCACTGGGCAAGCGCCTGCTCGGCCAGGCATCCCTGCATCTCTATTCGTCCGATGCGGAGCTCGAAAATTTTTCAATTTATGGAGTACCGAACCTGGAGTCTCTCGCCGATGAATTGCGGACCTGCCAGCTTCGTGAGCGCTCCCGCCGGGGGTTGACAACGTTCGTCAAGGCCTAGGTCCCAAGCCCCGTCCCTGCAATCCAGGAAGGGACATCCACAGAATCTTCGATCTCTTCGCGGCCCGCGGTTTGGAATTCGTAATATTGCGCCACCTGCAACCAACCGTACCCGCTAATAAACTTCAACCCCGAACGCAAAGGAATAATCGAGAACATCATGGCTAAGACTTACTACGATCACGACGCCGACCTCACGCTCATTCAAGCCAAGAAGGTGGGCATCATCGGCTACGGCTCACAAGGGCATGCTCATGCTCTCAACCTCAAGGACTCAGGCGTCCAAGTCAAAGTTGGCCTCGCCGCGAATTCCAAATCCATCGCCAAGGCGCAAAAGGCCGGCCTTGAAGTGGGCACTGTCCCCGAAGTCACCAAGTGGGCCGACGTCGTCATGGTCCTGGTCCCCGACCAAACCGCCGCCAAGTTGTATGCCGACGAAATTGGCCCCAATCTTTCTGCCGGCAAGCTGCTGCTCTTCGCGCACGGCTTCAACATTCATTTCAAGACCATCTCGCCCGCTGCCGGCATTGACGTCGGCATGGCCGCGCCCAAGGCCCCCGGCCATCGCGTGCGCGAGGTCTTCACTGAAGGCGGCGGCGTCCCGGGCCTCATCGCCATCCATCAGGACGCGACCGGCCACGCCCACGCCCTCACCCTCAGCTATCTCAAGGGCATCGGTTGCACCCGCGCCGGCGTTCTCGAAACCACCTATAAGGAAGAGACTGAAACCGACCTCTTCGGCGAACAGGCCGTGCTCTGCGGCGGCGTCAGCGCGCTCATCAAGGCGGGCTACGAAACTCTGGTCGAGGCTGGCTATCAGCCTGAGAGCGCCTACTTCGAAGTGCTGCACGAGCTCAAGCTCATCGTCGATCTCATCTATCGCGGTGGCCTCGCCTACATGCGCTACTCCATCTCCGACACTGCAGAGTGGGGCGACTACGTCAGCGGCCCGCGCGTCATCAACGACGAAAGCAAAAAGGCCATGAAGCAAATCCTCACCGAAATTCAGAACGGTGCATTTGCCAAGCGCTTCCTTGCCGACCAGAACTCCGGCCGCAAGGAATTTCTCGCTTTCCGCGAAGCCGAAGCCAAACATCCCATCGAAATCGTCGGCAAAAAACTCCGCGCCAGCATGCCCTTCCTGGACCCCGTCACCGTCGAAGAAGTCGCAAAAAACCGGTAAGCTGCACATCAACAAACAATGCCGGAGAGTTCATCCACTCTCCGGCATTTTCATTTCCCCCCGCCACATTCACCAGGCTATTTGTTCGAAAATTCTGCGCAGCCGTGCGCCCTTGGCTGGATTGATCATCTCGACAAATCCCACTCGGCCTTCAAGGTGCAGTCGAAACGATGGATGCGCCTCGTGATTCTGGCTTTCCGCTCCGTGCCGCACACAATTCGTCAACGTCGCCTTCAACCGGTCAAAATCCGCGCGCACAATATTGATGCGCTTATTGGTAACAACTCCAGCCAGATACTGCCGCACCCCCTGCCGCATGATCCGCGTTTTGCGATGATGAACCGTGAATCCCTCCTCAAGCAAGATTGCCGACACCCGCGTCGCAAAGCGTTCTACGCATCTCTCAAATGACCCATCGCCGGAGAATGCCAGATCGTCGGCATAGCGCGTATACCTTGCTCCAACAGCCGCAGCCAGACCGCTCAGCCGGCAATCCACGCGATACGCGCAAAGATTCGCCAAGGCCGGCGAAGGCGGTGCGCCCTGCGGCAGGTGCGGCCACGCATACAAAGCGCGCGCCTCGGCCATACGCTCCACGTTCTGCCCGCTGCCAAGCGAATTCCAAACGCTGCGCGGCACGGCATTCGTGCAGATGCCGCCGAGTAAGTCGGCGACCGGCTCAGGATACCCCGCCGTGCGAAAGAATGCCTGCACCCGCCCGCCGCGTAACGACGGAAAGAAATCCTGCAGATCCATGCGGAGAACAATGCGCCAGCCCACATGCGGCGCGGCAAAGGTTTTAATCGAGCGTCCCTTGCGAAATCCGTGCGCAGCATCGTGCAGCGGAATCAGTTCAAGAATTCCCGCAAGAATCTTGCGCTGCATATCTTTGAGCCGCGTCTTCGGCGCCTCAATCAAACGAATGCTTCCGCCCTCTTTCGCCAGCACTCGGTAGTGATAGTGATTCAGCCGATCCGCTTCTCCCGCTCACCCGCGCGACGTCAGTCGCTTCAAGTCCGCAAACCACTCCAATTCGCCCGCACTCACTTCTAGCCACTCCGCCAATGCTCCGACCGATTCAATCGGCGGAATCATCCACCCACTCGCGGCGGATACCGGCTGCATGCGATTGGGTTCAGAGACCCAGACAGCAATGTGGATCTCATCGCGATATCGGACGCACGCTCTGAAGAGTCCCTCATCCTCGCGCAGGAACTGTACGACATCCTTTTGTCGAGGACGTGTGGCGGCGCCAAAGCGCTTCAGGAATCTGCGCGCCAGTGGCCGAATCCAGCGCCAGTTTCTGCCCAACGATTTGCGCATGCGATCGCCAATCGAATTCTCCGCAGCATCTCCAGCGAGAATCGATCGGGCCAACGCCGTGTAGAAAGCTCGACTCGGCATGGTAGAAAAGCAGCGGAGCGCTCCAACGAGTCTGACCTTGCGTGAGCTGCTCTGCGCAACGCGCAGCGAGGCTCACACGACGAATTGCCAGTTATTCACGTTGCCCTGGGGTATCCCCAGAGAGAGCTAAATCGAACCTTGCGACTCGATTCATGCCCAGCTTGGAGCGCTCCACCGCAAGCAAGATCATAGCAGCGAATGTCACCGAACCTTGCACGGCTCAAGCTCGGAACCTGCAACAGTTGCCTCTCGAATTACTTCCGATCCAGCCGAAACGCCGCTGCCTGAAAATCCCCTCGAAACTCCTCGCTCATCTCCAGCCCATGCTTCATCCACCACGCCCCGCTGGCGGATGCCAGAGTGCCCTTCGCCGCATTCCCCTCAATGGCAGCCAACGTGTACTCTCCCGCCGGGTCAAGCCCTTCCAGCTTCAAACGCGGAAACCCGCGCCCCTCCTGCGTCGAGTGAATGAACGCGAATACCACCGCCTGCCCCTTATCTGCCCGCACCGTTTCCGTCGCTGAAAATTCGCTCCCATTCCGCGGCGAAATCAGCCGGTACAAGTCGCCCTGCACAATCGTCGCCTGCACCTGGTGGTAAGCAGCGATCAGTCGCTTCGCCGTCGCCATATCCTCGCCGTTCCACTTCGCGATGTTCGCGCCAATGCCCAGCGACCCCTGCATCGAGCTCAACATGCGATAGGGAATCGAAGTGACTCGAATCTGATGTTGAAGATCATGCGGCGAGTCTGTCACCCATGCCATCATCACCTGCGGCGTATAGGCATAGCTAAACCCATCCTGCTGCGTCAGCCGATCAAACGGATCGGTATTATCCGACGTCCACACCTCGTCCACATATTTCAGAATCCCCAGGTCCACGCGGCCGCCGCCGCCGGAGCACGATTCAAACTCCACCTTGGGATGCTTCGTCTTCAACTCCGCAAGAATTGCGTAGAGGTTGCGTGTGAATTCGACATAAACCCTCTTCTGCTCCGCGGCAGGAAGCTGATCCCATCCCGGTTCACTCCAGTTGCGGTTGTAATCCCACTTCAAAAACGCAATGTCATTCTCCGTAAGCAGCTTGTCCAGAAAACCCTGAACATACGCGCGCACATCGGGCCGCGCCAGATTCAGCATTAGTTGATTGCGCTGCTCCGATCGCGGACGATCTGGAAAATTCAACACCCAATCCGGATGTTGCCGATACAAATCCGAGTCGGGATTCACCATCTCCGGCTCAACCCACAAGCCAAAATCCATGCCTAACGCGCGCACTTTATCAATCAGCGGCTTCAGCCCATCCGGAAACTTTTCGGGATTCACATACCAGTCGCCCAGCCCCGCGTGATCCGTCTTGCGCTGGCCAAACCAACCATCGTCCATCACAAAGCGATCTACGCCCAGCGCCGCCGCCTTCTCCGCCAGCGCCTCCTGCCCCGCTTCGGTCACATTCATTTCCGTAGCTTCCCACGAGTTGTAGATCACCGGCCGAGGCTTCGGCGCCGCGCTCTCGCCTTCTCCCCCGCGATGCGGCAGAACATGCGCGACCTCAAAGTGATGCAGCAGCCGCGACGACTCACCCAACCCGTGCGCCGCATAGCCGCCATAGAAGACAGGCGTTTCCAGCTTTTCTCCCGCTTTCAATATGTATCCAAAATCAAACGGATTGAATCCGCCGGTCACGCGCACCGCGTCCAGTTGATCCTGCTCAATCGTGATGCGCCACGAGCCGCTCCACGCCAGCGCTCCAAACCACACTTCGCCGTGCTCTTCGCTCGGCTCTCCCGCCTGAATCGCAAACCACGGATTCGCCTGGTGACCTGTCGACCCGCGCCGGCTTTCAATCACCCGCGCGCCCGGATGCAGATCCTCTTGGGTCAGCGTCCACTCCCCTGCCCAGCGGCCCGTAAAATAATTCAGCGAGTAGTGCGCCGCCGGCAGCGCCCAAGCCGCCGCAGCGGCCTGCTCAATCGTCACGGGCTCCGCTTCGCGATTTTCAATCGTGGCCGACCGCCCCAAAATTCCGCTCGCCGGATCCATTGCGTAGTGCAGCGTCACAAAAATCGCACTCTTGATGTCCTTCAGCACCACGTCCACGCCGTGCTCCGAGATCTGGTGGCTTTCGTAGTGCAAAACCAGGTCGCGATTGCCATTCGCAAACGTCACCTTCAGAGCCGGCTCAACAAACAGCCCTGCACCCCAACCCGCGTACTCCTGTGGCGTGGTCGTGTATGACGAATCGAACGAAGCCGCTTCGCGCATGGGCACCGCGGGGCCAAATTGGTCCGACGCCGCGAGCCGGCCACCCCAATAGAGCTGCTGCAGCTCCCCGCGCGGATTCACGCCAAAGACATACGACACATTCCCGCCGTCGAGCCTAAAAACTTTGGCATCCTGATCGAACGTTGCGGCAGGTTGAGCCAAGCCGGAAAGCGACGCGGCAAGCAGAACAACAATCCATGCAAAGGTTTTCATCATCGCGGGATTCTCGAACCTCGGGTTCAAACCGCCCCATCATATCCGATTCCGCCTCGCTTCTTCGTTCCTCCCTCATCTCGAGGCGGGGCAGAGCTCAACACTCGACGCTCCTGCCATTCGCTGCGAAATCGTCTATCCTGAATCTGCACCCCCGGAGGTACGCGGATGCTCTCCCCAGCGTTCACCACACCCGCTTGTCCCACGCCAGCCGAAGAAATCGCGGAAGCCCTCGAGCGCATCGCTCCTTTGCACGGCCTGCCCTTCGAAGACCGCCTGTGGCTGGCTCGCAACGGCGAAGAAGTCGTCGCACAGCCGGGCGATATTCTGTATGAAGAAAACACTCCCGCCGACCGCATGCTCCTCATCCTCAGCGGAGAAATTCACGTGCGACGCAACGGCGGCGGCCCCATGCAGTTGTTCATCGGCCGTGCCGGACAAATGACCGGCTACCTTCCCTTCTCACGCATGAAAGTGTCGGGTGGTCAGGGATTTGCCGTTTCCCCCGTATGGGCGCTCGTCATCCATAAGTCGCAGTTCCCTGAAATGCTGCAAGCGATTCCATCCATGGCCCAGCGCGTCGTCTCCACTCTGCTCGATCGCGTTCGCGAGGTCACCCGCATTGAGCAGCAGGCTGAAAAACTCAACGCACTTGGCAAGCTGGCCGGTAACCTCGCTCACGAGCTCAACAATCCTGCCTCGGCTGCCCAGCGTTCCGCCTCCAGCCTGGTTACGGAGTTGCGCGCTAACCGCCAGAACCGCTTCAAGCTGGTGAACCTCTGCCTGACCGACGAACAGATTCGCGGCATCGAAGATTGGGAGCAGCGCGTGCTCAGCCGCCGTTCTCTCCTTGAAGAGAGCAACGCCGGCGACCTCATCACTCGCGAAGAGACCCTGCGCACCTGGCTGAATGATCTCTCTTGCGAGGAATCCTGGGAAGTCGCGGCCCAGCTCAACGAGCAAGGTGTCACTATCGCCGACCTCAATGCGCTTCGCTTGATTCTTGAGCCCCGCGAAACCTGCATTGCCTTGCAGTTTTTCGCGCGCTATCTACGCTCTTCCCGCTCGGTTGACACGTTGCTTCACTCCACTGCGCGCATCTTCGACCTCATCAGCGCCGTCAAAGCCTATTCCTATATGGACCGCGCCCCTATTCTCGAGGTCGACGTGCCCGCCGGTCTCGACGCCACATTGCAGATGTTGCAGTCACGCATGACCAACGTGACCGTTGAACGCGACTACCAGCCCAATCTGCCCCACATCAGTGCTTACGGCAGCGAATTGAATCAGGTGTGGACCGCGCTCATCGAAAACGCGCTGGACGCTCTCGGCAATTCAGGCACCCTCAAACTCACCTGCCGCGTCGAGGCCGATCTGCTTCTTGTCGAAATCTGGGACACTGGCCCCGGCATTCCCCTCGAATTGCAGGACCGCATCTTCGAGCCGTTCTTTACAACCAAGGCTCCTGGCCAGGGCCTCGGGCTTGGGCTCGACAACGCCATGCGCATCGTCCGTAAACATCGCGGGCATCTCAGCGTACGCTCCGACCCCGGCTCCACCTGCTTCCGCGTCCGCCTCCCTATGGACCAGCTCCAGGCCTACTAAGGTCCTCTCACATTACGCCGCTTTCGGAGTTGCGTGCATCTTACTCAGGAAGGAGTAACGCATGAGCCAAACCGCACAAGTAGCCACTCCGACAATCTTCAGCGTGGCACCCTTGCTCGCCGTGCGCAAGGGCACGTTCGCGATCGACTTCTACAAGGCAGCATTTGACGCCACCGAACAATTTCGCACTTCCAGCGACGATGGCTCTGTCGTCGCGAAGCTGGCCATTGGCGGGTCCGAATTCTGGATTGCCGACGAGGCGCCTGCCCACCAGAACTGCAGCCCTGCGACTCTGGGCGGCACTACCGTCCGCATGGTCCTGGTCGTCGATGATCCCGACGCCGTCTACAATCGCGCTGTCGCCGCAGGCGCCCAGCCGCTCTGGCCTGTCGTCGACCAGCCCTACGACTGGCGTATCGGCCGCGTCGTCGACCCGTTCGGCCATCACTGGGAGATTGGCAAGCCGCTTCATCACGATTCCTAGGGCCTATTCATCTTGAACCAACGCGCCTGACCTATGCACGCTCCGGAAACTATCGAGACCGGCCGGCTCTATCTGCGCAAACCCCTCGCCAGCGATGCCGAGGCCATCTTCGAGCGTTACGCCGGCGATCCCGTGGTCACGCGCTATATGAGCTGGCCCATGCATCGCTGCGTCGACGATACCCGCGCCTTCCTCGCCTGGAGTGACGCCGACTGGGCGCGTTGGCCCGCTGGCTCCTATCTCATCTTTTCGCGCGATTCCGAGAGTCGCCTGCTGGGTGGCACCGGCCTCTACTTCGTCCGTCCCCATCACGCTGTCACCGGCTACGTTCTAGCTCGCAACGCCTGGGGACTGGGTTTCGCCACGGAAGCCCTGCATGCCATGGTCGACCTGGCTCGCTCCATCGGCGTTCACCGTCTTGATGCTCTCTGCCATGCGGATCATCGTGCCTCTGCGCATGTGCTCGAGAAATGCGGATTCCATTGCGATGGCGTTCTGCCCCAACACACACCGTTCCCCAACCTCGCGTCAGGGACGCTGTTCGATGTCCTCAGTTTTTCAATGGAGTTTCCACTTTTCGGCCCGGCCCAGCCTTAGAACGAAACATCCACAGGCTCAGTCACTCGCAGCACTGACTGGTCGCCCGTCTGCTGTTTCCATGCCAATCGGATCGCCTCAACCTTGTCGCGGTTTTCCTGCGTATCGGGATAGTCGATGATCAGCATCTTCGACCGCAACCGACTCGGCGAAGTTTGCTGCTTGCCCTGCCACTGCCCGTAGACATCCACCACGCTCAGGCCCGACGGAAAGCGCGGCGTCACCTGCGCGTCCAGAAATTCCCGCCACTTGGCTTCGCTGATGCCCTTCTCCGGTTGGTCCGTTGGGCCAAGCCCGAAGTAAAGTTTGGTATCGACCCATCCACTGGTCTGGCCCGGATGCGCGGCGTCGCCGCTGAGGGTCGGCGCGGCAATCTGCGAAGCAGGCCTTGCCGGTGTATGCGTGCAGCCAGCCAAGGCCATCGCCAACACAAGAGTCAGAGAGACAGGCCGTGTCGCCATCCGTTCGTCGTTCTCCAGAATTTGCGGCTCCGAATCCAGTCCGCTATTTTTCGATTTCCACGCCCCGCCAGAAGGCGACATAGCCCTTGATTTTGCGCGCCGCCGGTTTGGGGTCCGGGTAATACCACGCAGCATCCGGGTTATCCTGCCCATCAATCAGCAGACTCAAATAACGCGCCTGCCCCTTCCATGGGCATGTTGAAGTGGTGCTGCTGGGCCGAAAAAACTCCCGCTTGAGACTGGCTTCCGGGAAATAGACATTCCCCTCCACCGTCTCTGTCACATCGCTTTCGGCGATGACTTTTCCATTCCAAGTCGCTCTTGCCATTGGGTATACCGGTCAAATCAACGTTACCCCGTTTCGCCGGCACTGCTGCGCGGCCGGCGAAATGGGAACGGATAGACAGTACCAGAGATTGCTCCGCATGGCGAGTCCGGCGGGTCCAGCCGGGCGAGCGGTCGCCTACTGCTTGATGCTGATCGCTTCGACCTTCATGACATGCTTTTCCGTATTCGCCGTCGCTTTGATAACCACGTGATCGCCGTAGAAATTCTTCACGGCATCCGGGTTTTCGATAGTCCACACAGCCTTCTTGTCCTCGTCCACAAACACCGGGGCCATGCCGCCCTCAATACACTTCTTCACGCACGCAGCGCCGGAACCGGCGTGCTTCGCGCCACACATCGAGTCGGAAATCCAACCGTTGATCTTCGTCGAGTCAGCGGCGCTGGCCATCATCGCGGCCGACGAAAGCAAAAGTCCTAGAACAACTACAGATCGCTTCATGGTTTTAAACCTCCGGGAAAATGGGGAATCCGTCCCGCCTTCCATCATCCGGCGGTTGAGTCCTTTTGTACACCTTTACCTGCCGGAATTTAACCCGACAAGCATTCCAGGGAATGCATTTCTACCGGGCCGCCAAAGCCTTGCGACGTCCCTCAACATTCCTCAGGGCAACCTCATATCGCGCTGCCGCGCCGGTAAAGCGCTCGATCAGTTCTGAAGTCTTTACCAGAAATCCTGGGCTGCGTTGCCGGATCGGCTCCAGAATATGCGCGAACTTTGCCAGCAGAAAGAAACCCTCGGCATTGCTGTCGACAAATAGCTCGGCCGACACAGCGCCATGCAACACCATGGCTGCGGCCATCTCCCAATAGGTCGTCACCTGCCGGAACCAGGCGTTGTGCGGATCCTTGGGATTTCCCACCACCGCGTAAAAGTCCTCCACGGTGTCAGGCCACCACTCGCCCGTCATCCACGCGCGTGCCTGGCGCATCACAGGCTCGGTGCGGAGTTCATACAATTTGAGAATAATTTCGGCGTCAGCCGGACTCGCGAGCATTCGTTCCATCAAATATCTCCGCTGCCCATACTACCGGAATCAGCGGGAACTTGCGCTCAGGGCCCTGGAATAGTCCTTACGCCGGCTGCAGTTCCTTCTTCTTGCCGCCGTCTTTCTCCACCACCGGCCCATGAGTCTCCGCAGTCGGCGGGGGCGGCGCATCGCCTATGCGCTTCGAGTAGGTGCACACCACGGCAGCTTCAGCCGCCTGCACAACCGGCGCTTTCTTGCTGCGCTTCTTCGGCGCTGCGTCTTCATCCGCACCCTTTTTCTTATTAGGGCACTCGAGAAAGACCCCCGACTTCAGCGTCTTTTCCACGAGATAAGGACTGCCGCATTCCGGGCACTTCGTTGCCACAGGCTTATAGTTCGACGTGAAATCGCACTTCGGATAGTTCGTGCAGCCCCAGAACATATTGCCGCGCCGCGCCTTGCGTTCGGCAATATCGCCGTCGCCGCACTTGGGGCATTTCATCCCCTCGATCAGGTTCTGCTTCACGTATTTGCACTTGGGATACCCAGAGCACGAAACAAATTCGCCATACGCGCCCTGCCGCAGCACCAGCGGCTTGCCGCACTGCGGGCAGTCTTCGCCCGTCGGCTGCGGCGTGTTCTGCTTCTGCTGCTGCTTCGAGCTAAGCTTACGAATCGTCTTACACGGCGGATCGTCGTTGTAGCCGGGGCACGCCATGTACGGCCCGAAGATCCCGCGGCGCAGCACCATCACTCGCCCACAGTTATCGCAATACTCCTCGCTCTCGCCCGCGTCCTGCGCTTCCGGCGTGTTCATGTCCGGCTTGCCCGCTATATTCTCCTTCGTGAAGTCGCAACTCACTTGTTCGACATATAGCTTCTTTCCCTTAGCCGCCGAGTCATCTGCTGCCTCTTCAATCGCCGTAAAAAGTTCCTTTGCGTTCGCCACCTCTTTCGAGTAGACACCCGTGTCCTTAACGCTCGCGCGAACCGTCATTGGGAAATCCAGCGATTTCGTAATCTTCTTTATTGTTGCCTTCGGATCATTCTTCCAGGGACCCATCGCCACCGTAACCGGTCGCTTCTTGCTGAAGTTCGAGCAGGAAAAGAAGCTGCCGAACTTACCCCACTTCAGAACCAGCGGACTTCCACACTTCTCGCAGATCTCGGACGTCTGCTCTTCCATCCGCTTGATGCTCTCCATTTTGTCGCCGGCAATTTTCAGTTCTTCCACAAAGTGGTCGTAGAACCCGTTCATCAGGTCAGTCCACTTCTCCGTGCCGTCTTCGATGTCGTCGAGTTCTTCCTCGAGCTTCGCGGTATACGCGATATCGAAGATGTAAGGAAAGTTCTTCACTAACAAGTCGCAGACCACCACACCAATTTCGGTCGGGTAAAACCGTCCGCTGATTTTGGTCACGTACTCGCGGTCTTGGATCGTGTTAATGATCGAAGCATATGTCGACGGCCTCCCCACGCCTCGCTCCTCCAGCACCTTCACCAGCGAAGCTTCGTTATAGCGCGGCGGCGGCGAAGTAAAGTGCTGCTCGTGCTCCAGCTTCTCCAACTCCAGCGCCTTCACATTGTCCAGATTGGGCAGCTTGTTGGACGACTCATCATCGTCGTCCTTCTTGTCTTCAGCCACTTCGTATACCTTGAGAAATCCATCGAAGCGCACCACCGACCCGCTCAGCCTGAAATCGTAGGTCTTCTTATCTTTTTGTGAAACGGCCGCAATCTTCGCCGTGGTCACATCGAAAATGGCCGGCATCATCTGCGACGCTACAAACCGCTGCCAGATTAGCCGGTACAGCTTCAACTGCTCGTCACTCAAATAACGTGCAATCGAGTCCGGCGTCCGCGAAGCATCCGTAGGCCGAATCGCTTCGTGCGCATCCTGCGCGTCCTTCTTACCCTTGTACTCGTTCGGACTCGCCGGCAGATACTGCGCGCCCAGTTCCTTCTTGATCCACTCGCGCGCACCCTGCACCGCCTCCGGCGAAACGCGCGGCGAATCGGTACGCATATACGTGATCAAGCCCGTCGTTCCGTCCGCGCCAATATCGATGCCCTCATACAAACGCTGCGCCACGCCCATCGTGCGCCGCACATTGAAGCCCAGCTTGCTTGCCGCGTCCCGTTGCAGTTGGCTCGTAATAAAAGGAGCAAGCGGCCGCCTCTGCTGTTCGCGGCTCTGCACAGAGGCCAGCGACCACTTCGCCTCATCCAGCGCCGCCAGTACCGCATTCAGTGATTTTTCATCCGGCAGCGCATTCGACAGGAACTGGTCCTTCCCGTCTTTATCCTTGCCATTCGCTACACGCACCGGCTCGCCGTCGATACCGACAAAGCGCGCTTTGAAGCTCTTTTCATTCTGCTTCTCGGGATGCAGCATCGGGGTCCCCGCGGACGGGTCCGTGTCCGTGGGGTGTAGCATCGCATCGAGCGTCCAATATTCCACCGGCTGAAACGCGCCAATCTCGCGCTCCCGTTCCACAATCAGCCGCACCGCCACCGTCTGCACGCGGCCCGCCGACAATCCACGCCGCACCTTGTCCCACAGCAGAGGAGAAATCTGGTATCCCACCAGCCGATCCAGCACACGCCGTGTCTGCTGCGCGTTCACAAGATTCTGATCCACATCGCGTGCATGATTGAAAGCTTCCTGCACCGCCTTCTTTGTTATCTCGTTAAACGTCACGCGGCGAATCTTCTTCCGCTCTTTCGCATTCGTGCCTAACTGTATTGCCAGGTGATACGCAATCGCCTCGCCTTCGCGATCAGGGTCAGGCGCCAGAAAGATTTCGTCGGCCGTCGCTGCCGCCCGCTTCAACTGCGCAACAACTTTCTCCTTGCCCGGAGACACAATCAGCGTCGGCTCGAACGTGCGATTCTCCAGTTCGACACCGATGTCGTTTTTGGGCAGGTCCATGATGTGCCCCACTGACGCCAGCACTTCGAACCCCTTGCCCAGATATTTTTCGATCGTCTTCGCCTTTGCGGGGGATTCGACGATCACCAGTGATTTGCTCATTGCCATCCTTAACTTCTCTTGCTCATCAATATTGTTGCTTCCGTTTGGGCTGTTGGACTCCAACTCAGCCATTCCGTTTGTACGCTCGATCGCCTTTTTCGGTTCACCCAGCGCGCCGTTTCGCGCAGCCCGCTGAAAACGAGCCACAAAAGTTGCAAGCTAACACGGAATACGCTTCCGTTTCCACTCGCAATTGCATATTCCTGTGCTGAGGCGTTCCTTCCACACTACCTGATCGGTCCCCGCCCCTTTGCGGTAAGACGCGCAGATTCGATGGTTTCGCTGTCATACCCTGGCATCGTCCCGCACCGTTTCACATGGTGCGAACATAATTTTTCCCAGGCAGTTGTCGAACGCGCCCCGCCATCTCCAGTTCGAACAGCGCGGTGAAAACTTCAGAAGACGTCAACTGTGTCTCCACCAACTCCAGCACTTCGTCGATCTGCAGCGAGTCGTCCTTGCGCAAAACTTCCAGCACCATCGCCTCTTCGGGTCGCAACAAGGGGTCAGCCAAGAGAGATGCCGGCGCGTCGGGTTTGGATTCAAGCCCGGCCTCCGTCTCCAGTTGCAAACGCATCTGCGAAGACAGATCTTCCCACACATCCTCCCACGTCGCAACCAGCTTCGCGCCCTGTTTAATCAACGTGTTGGGAGTCCACGAATTCTTGTTCGTCACATTGCCCGGCACCGCAAACAGATCGCGATTCTGTTCCGCCGCGCACCGCGCCGTCACCCGCGTCCCCGAGTTCTCGCTCGCCTCCACCACCAGCACCGCAATACTCAGTCCACTCAAGATGCGGTTGCGCCGCGGAAAATTCTGCGGCGCCGGAAACGTGCCCAGCGGAACCTCGCTCACAATCGCCCCGCCCGTGGCGAGAATGTCTTCCGCCAGCTTCTTGTTTTCTTTGGGATAAATCACGTCGACACCGGTACCCCACACCGCCACCGTGGGCATGCGTGCCGCCAGCGCTCCTTTGTGCGCACACGTATCGATGCCGCGCGCCATCCCGCTCACCACCAGCAAACGCCTCGCCGACAAATCCCGTGCCAGCATCTCCGCCACACCCGATCCATAAGGCGACGGATGCCGCGTGCCCACAATCGCAATCGCGGGCCGCGCCAGCAGGCTCACCGCCCCCCGCACCCACAACACCGGCGGCGGATCGTAAATCTCTTTCAATCGCTCGGGATACTCAGCGCACCCAAACGTCAGAATCGTCGCGCCCTGCTCCACGACACGCGCCCACTCTTCCTCGGCAGCCTGCCGCGCTTTGCCGTCGAACACAAACTGCGCCGCCGACGCCGGCATGTGCAGCGCCTCCAGTTCCGTTAACGAGATCCGGAAGATCTCACTCGGCGATTCCACCCGCCGCATCGCCTCCAGAATGCGCCGCGGCCCCAAACCAGGCGAGAGCGTCAGCGCCAGCCAGGCCAGTTCATCGTCCGTCGGTCCGGAACTTGGCGCACTTGCGGCTTTGGACGGCAAACTATTCATTCCACAGGGGTACACGTGCATCGACACGCACGCCGATTTTCCTTTGAGGTAACCGGAACGGCTTTCTATAGGATTTCCGCTCAAAGTACCCTGACTCTTCGTCGAAGTCAAGGCAGCCCATCACACCGCGTTGCCCCGCCCCGCACTTCACCCCGAGATTGCTAATCTAAGGAACAGTGAGTCCAACATCCCCATCCCGGCTGCGTATCGCCGCTATCCGCTTCCTCAATCCCGCACCTCTCATGTGGGACTTCGAACACCCTCCCCTCGACTCCGAGCTCGCCGCCCGCTACCAGATCCGCTGGATGCTTCCCGCCCAATGCGCCGATGAGCTCGCCTCAGGCGCCGCTGACATCGGCCTCGTCCCCATCGCTTCGCTTGCCACCACCCCCGGCCTGCGCATCCTCCCCGGCTGCACCATCGCTTCGAAGGGCCGCGTCCGTTCCCTGCTCCTCGTCCGCCGTGCCAGCCAGCCGCTCGCGTCCCTGCGCAGCGTCGCAGCGGACACGGCCAGCCGCACCACCCTCGCCTACGCCCGCATACTCCTTCATGAATGGCACAACCCCGGCGTGCCCTTCCTCCCGATGGCCGCCGACCTCGACGCCATGCTCGACCGCGCCGACGCCGCCATCGTCATCGGCGACCCCGCCCTCATGGCCCTCGAAGAGCGCGCCAACCGTTTCGAACGCACCGGCGAAGAGCTCGTCTACCACGACCTCGCTGCGGAGTGGAACAGCCTCACCGGCCTCCCTTTCGTCTCCGCAGTCTGGGGTGCCGCTGGCATTCCGGGTGCCCCATGCCTCGCTTCTGAGACATGGGATTCGAAGAACTCCATTGCGAAGGACTTTCTCCGCTCCCGCGATCACGGACTGGCCCACCTCCCCGACCTCGTCGACGAGTGGGCGGCCAAGCTCCCCCTCCCCGCCGACACCATTCGCCAGTACCTCACTAACAATATTCATTACATCCTCGACGAGGAGTGCCTCGAAGGCATGCGCGTCTTCTTCCGTCGCGCCGCAGAAACCGGCGTCCTGCCCGCCTATGAGCTTCCCATCGAAGCCTTGTCCACCTGATATCCCCCTGATCAACCCGGATTTTTCCGACACTCCCACACCCCGGAAACGCTTGCTCTCCACCTGCGCGCATTACCGAAAGAGTGACTATGGAATTGCCCACGCACTCGGAGTCATTACCAGCGGTCACACAACTTCATGTTGATTTGGTAGTATCGCCTCAAATTCCATGAACGTTTCATGGCCGTCGCAAAGCCCTGCCGGCGGTCTCGGTGCGGCTTCGTGGTCCATGTAATGGGCAGAGTGCGCAACGTCTAACTCGAATCGGATTGGATAGCGAGCAGACAAGAGTCGGCGGACTGTTCGCAGATTGCTTTTGTGTCCCTCGTAGACTGCGAGAAGAAATGAGGGACTCGCCGCAGTGAAGTAATCGCGCAGCGAGTCGCTCGCCGTGGAGCGCTTAGTAGTCGGCACAGGTACGGAAAGATATCTCGGAAAACGGCATTTTGGAGGCTCTAATATGTTGCACGCAGCGGCAGCTCGACTTCAAAAGGCGTTTCCAGCCTTGGCTGCCCGTCAACCGGATGGGATCAACCTGAATCATCGCCTGATACTCTTCGTTGTCACCTTCGCAACCATGAGTATTTA
>Ga0265339_10000183_pt1 | contig 53140 bp, 52 predicted proteins | sample 4CB219metaG_FD_202085 | JGI IMG/M metagenome (GOLD analysis project Ga0265339, IMG submission 202085) | Rhizosphere microbial communities from Carex aquatilis grown in University of Washington, Seatle, WA, United States - 4-CB2-19 metaG | ecosystem: Host-associated > Plants > Roots >... | reverse complement strand
ACTCCGCTGAAGATCCACAGCGGCGCCTTGACGCGATGAGTAGATGCACAGCTCAGTTCCCCCCAGAGCTAGCTGGCCGCCAGATCCTTTGCGCGCTCGCCCGTGAGTTCCTCTTCGGTCGAGATGAACAAAGGCAGTGCAAACGAGCAAGTTGGCTCCTCGCACTGCAGCCAGTCCAGCAGAATCGTCTGGCCCACCGGTTGCGTCATCACCAGGTTGTTCCGCGTGTCGTACCCGGGAGTGCCGCGGAACAGCGAAAAGCCTCCCACGTGATTGCAGGCGCTGCATACCGTGGCGATCGCCCGTGCTTCCACCTTCCGCAGGAATGGACTCGCAAACGGCAGCCCAAGCTTGTCATGAGGCAGAAGGATCGGCGACTCGCACCACTTGCAAATGAAACGGCAATGCTGCGTGGCTGCACGAACTGTGGCACCCGCATCTTCGCGGCGTGTGGGCGCCTCTGCAGGTTGTTCCAGAACCGTGGATCGCGTCGAAGACCCAAAAAACGAAGGGGCAATCGTCGCCTGTCCGCTGTGGTGGCTAAAGAACTTCATGCTATCCTCCGCAACTCTCCGTTACCGCGTCCCACGAACCCAACATCGGAGGGGGATTACTAACCCACTTATTGCAGCGATCTTTGCAGCAATAACTCTACATGCAAATGCAACTTACGCGTTAATTACTTTGCATTACTAATTCAAGTTACCGGCCCACAATTCTAGCTCAACTTATATGGTTACTAAGTGTGACTGTGGATAGTTACTTTCTCCGCCTGGGAGCGCGTTACCCGCTCTCGCCCGCTTGCCCACTATGCTGGGTACAGTGCATGTGAGGCGATTGAATGAAGGTCCTGATCTTCGGCGCGACAGGCATGGTCGGCCACGGCGTTCTACTCGAGTGCCTCCGCGATACCGATGTGGAGCTCGTGGTCACCCTGGTGCGCTCCCCCACCGGTCTCAGTGACACAAAACTGCGCGAAATCGTCCACAGTCACCTCGAAAGCTACGCGGGGATGGAATCCAGCCTGGCCGGCTTCGATGCCTGCTTCTTCTGCCTTGGCATCACCTCCAGCGGCATGAAGGAGGCGGCCTACGAGCGTGTCACCTACGGCATCACGATGGCCGCAGCTCAAGCTCTTTGCGCCATCAATCCTGGCATGACCTTCATCTATGTGTCTGGCTCGGGCACTGACAGCACTGAACGCGGCCGCATCATGTGGGCCCGTGTCAAAGGCCGTACCGAAAACGCCCTGCTCCGCCTGCCCTGGAAGGCCTACATGTTGCGCCCCGGCTTCATCCAGCCCATGGATGGCATTGAGTCGAAGACCCCATCGTATCGCGTCTTCTATAAAGTCCTTGCTCCAATCCTCCCGCTGCTCCGCCGCTTGTTCCCAAGCTGGATCCTCTCCACCCGCGAGATCGGACAAGCCATGCTCTCCGTCGCGCGCCACGGCTATCCAAAGCCGATCCTGGAAACATCGGACCTGCGCAAGGTGGTCGGCCCACCAACGTAGCCCTGCCAGTTGTCCTCACAACCGATCCAAGCGTCCCACGCCAATCCGTAACATGCCGTGGTACATTGGAAATCCACGAGGGGGTCGGCGATGGCGGCTGAGGTCCAGCTTCCCGGCAGCGGTGAGACGATCGAGCTGCAGCAGCAGGTGGCGCGCCTGCAAGCGCTGCTCGAGGCTTCCCGGCAGGTGCACTCCACCATCCGCGAAGACGAAGTGCTCGAGCAGACACTGCGCATCGTCGTTCGCGAGCTGGAGATGGCGGGTGCAGCCTTCCCCGACGTCGGCCTCGCTTACGGCAACGTCAAAGACCTCAACCTGGGCGATGGTACGGGCGCAGCCATGCCCATCTATCTGCTCCAGGATCGCGAAGGTAAGCGCATGGCCGAGTTGGTCGTCGCGCCTCCCGATGGCCGCGAACTTACTCTCTACGAAGCTGACTTCCTTGAAGGCCTCACTCTTCAGGCCGCCGTCGCTCTTGAAAATGCACGCAACCACGAGCGCAACCTGCAATGGGCCCGACTGCAGCAGGATCTGGACGCGGCGCGTAATATTCAGCGTTCCCTCCTGCCCCACACACTGCCCGAAATCCCCGGTTATTCCGTCGCCTTCCAGTCCGTCACCTGCTATGAAGTGGGCGGCGACTACCTCGATATCGTCGAGCAGCCCGATGGCAGCCTGCTCTTGGCCGTGGCCGACGTGGCCGGCAAGGGGTTGGCCTCCGCCATGATGTCCACCACCTTTCGCGCAGCCTTCCGCGCCATCGCGCTCACCGGGCTTCCGCTCGACGAGCTGGCCGCGCGCGTCAACCAGCATCACTGGGCTGAGGGCGAAGAGGCCCGTCGTCGATATGTGACAGCCATCTTCATGCGCCTCTATCCCGAAACCGGCGACATTGAAGTGGTCAACGCCGGCCACAACCCGGGCTTTTTACAGACGCCGGCGGGCGAAATCGTGCAATTTGAGTCCACCGGCACCCCTCTCGGACTGCTCCCCGGCATGACCTACTCCATCCAGAAATTCGTGTTTACCCCGGGCACCAAGCTGCTCTTCTACACCGACGGCCTCACTGAAGTCTTCCGCGGAGACGAGGAATTCGGACCCGAAAGACTGTTGGATGTGTTTTGTACGTGCCGATCAGGGAAAGCGGATGATATCCTCGGTGCATTGTGGACAGCCATAGGAGAGTTTTCTCAGGGCAGCCCGCAGGGCGATGACATGACTGCCCTCGCGCTCTCCAGAGAAGCTGAGTGCGCGCCGGAGACAAAGGCATGAGCGAGATCAAATCCACCAGCGTCGAGGTACGGCTGCCCTCGCGGATGGGCTACGAAAAGGTAGCCATGAGCACCGCCGCCGCCGTAGCCAAGCTGATGGGTTTCAAAGAAGAACGCGTTGAAGATTTGAAGACTGCCGTCGCCGAAGCGTGCATTAACGCCATCGAACATGGCAATCTGTTGAATGAACGATTGTCCGTCGGCGTAGTCTTGTCGACGGTCGACGATGCACTCGAAGTCAAAGTTATCGACGACGGTAAGGGCTTGAAGAAACTCCCCGCCAAGCCCGACATCGATCGCAAAATCCATGGCGAAGAAGATCCCCGCGGCATGGGCATGTTTCTCATCCAGGCTCTGGTCGACGAAGCTGAGTGGGTCAAGGGCACCAACGGCAAAAGCAGCTACGTCCGGCTCGTGATCCGCCTGGACAAGGAAAACGATTAACTACACAGAGCGAACGGAGACACCAGATCGTGCAGACAGAAACCAAAGCGCGCGTCGATCAGCTTACTTCCCCCGCCGGCCATCCCGTCACCGTCCTCCGCTATGAAGGAGACATCGCCAGCACGTCGAAAGACGCGGTTCTGGGCACCTATCAAGGCCTGGCCAAGGCAACCAATAAGATTGTGCTCCTCGACTTCACGAAGGTGGACTACATCAACTCCAGCGGAATCGCGCTCGTCATCCAGATGTTGATTGAGGCCTCGAACTCTGGCCAGAAAGTCTATGCCTTCGGCCTGTCACCTCATTTCACCAAGGTCTTCACCATGGTGGGTATCACCAAGTACGCCGGCCTCTTCCCCAGTCAGACTGAAGCGCTCGCCGCACTTTAACAAACACTCACCGCTGGAAGCCAATCCTGCGCCGTTGCAAAACCAAAAGCCATTCCCGCACCGGATCGCATACGTACCCCGATCAGCGGAAATGGCTTCCTTCTTTGGCTCAATACAGCAGTTCTCCAATTGCTGTGCACCGGGAGAAGTATATAAAGTGGCGTATTTCACGAGAAAATGCCACCTTGCAGGTCCCCAAAGAGTGCACATGGGTTGGAGAACCGCTCTTAACGCAAGCTATTCCGTGCGCAACGCAGTCATGGGATCGACACTGGCTGCACGGCTCGCCGGCACCGAACTCGCTACCAGGGCCACGAATGCTACCCCCACGACGGCGAGCAGATAGCTTGTAGCATCGAGCGGTTTCACGCCATAGAGAGACGACGTCAAGGCGCGCCCCACGATCGTTGCCAGCGGCACACCCAGTGCCACGCCCGCGGCCGTCAGCCACAGGCTCTCTCGCAAAATCATCCACACCACTTGCTCGCGCCGTGCCCCCAGCGCCATGCGCACGCCGATCTCCGCCGTCCGCGTGCTGACACGATAGGCCAGCGTACCGTAGAGGCCGGTCGCCACCAGCACCACCGCTAAAATGCCGAAGAATCCAGCGAGCCGCGCAAACAGAATCGATCCGGAGACGGTTGTGTCGTATTGCGCGCGCTGTGTCATCGGCTCGATCAGCGGCAGATTCGGATCCAATCCCTGGACGACTTTGCGCGCCACCGGAAGAATCGCCAGCGGCGCACCCTGGGTCCGCAACTCGACACTCATACCTCCGATCACCGGAATCTGCGCATACATATACCAGGCCATGGGAATCGGCTCTTCGCGAATCTCGCGGTACTTGTGGTTCTTGACCACGCCCACAATCGTCATCGTGTAGCGCCCGTCGTCTGTCCCAATGGTGTGGCCCAGCGGATTCAGGTGCGGCAGAAATCGTTCTGCAAACTCTTCGTTGATGATGCCCACATGAGGCGACGAGGCAGTGTCGGAGTCAGCGAAATCGCGACCCGCAAGGATCGGTACATCCAAGGTGGTGAAGAAATCAGGTCCGACCACATTGCTGCGGACCGTCCTCGCCCCGCCGTTCGCCACTTCCGGCAATCGCCCATCTACCTGCATGTCGCTGTTGTCGGACCACCCCGATCCAATGCGCTCTTCCATGATCGTCACGGATTGCACACCGGGTAATACGCGCAGATTGCCCATCAGAGTTCGGTAGAACGCCACGCCCTCCGGCACCGACGGGATCGTTGGCTTGACCCCAAAAACAACTAGGCCATCGACCCGCATCCCCAACGGAGTGTTTTCAAGATTCCGCAGAGTTCGAATCAACAATCCAGCACCCACCAGCAGCACCACGCACAACGCCATCTGCAGAGCTACAACGATTTTGGCCGTGCGCGATTTGCTCGCATCGGTGTTGGATGTCGCGGCTGACCTCTTCAGCGCAAGGCCAGATCCTCCAGCAAAAGCAACGCGCAACGGCGCCAGGCCAAAGACAAGCGCAGCCACCACCAGGATGCCGAGCGTGAACGCCATCACAGTGCTGTCGGGAGCAAGGCTCGATTCAATCTGCGCCCATCGACCCAGCAGGCGCGTTGCCATCTCCGCAAAGCCCCACGCCAATGCGCCACCGGCCGTAACCAGGATCACGCTCTCCATCAGAAGTTGCCGAAACAATTCGCCGCGCCCTGCTCCCAGAGCCAGGCGCAACGAGAATTCGCGTTGCCGGGTTGCATTGCGCGCCAACAAAAGCATCACCACGTTGGCCATCGCAATCAGCAACACAAATCCCACCATCGCCATCAGGATGCGCAATGGGCTGCCGTACTGCTCGTCCATGCCCGGAAAGTTCTTCGCGTCAATAAAGCTCAGGATCGGTAGTTTCTCTCCCGCCATGGGTGAGCCCAGCCCGACATAGGCTGCTCTCTGAAAAACCGGCTGCAACTGCGCTACCGCCTGCGTGCGACTCACCCCGGGTGCAAGGCGCGCGATCAGCCTCAAACACCACCACGTGGGATTGTTGATGTAGATCTTCCCGTCCTCCGGAGGATTGCCCCACGCGTTCAATTCGGGCCGGCTCTGCAGCGGTATCCAGAAGTCCGTCGACCCGCTTCCTTCAACGCCTTCAAACCCATCCGCTGCAACTCCAACAATGGTGAGCGGCACGCTATTCACAAACAGCGTCTGCCCCAATACCTTCTTGTCGCGCGCGAAGCGCCGCGTCCAATAGTTGTGGCTGATCACCGCGATGGGCGCATGGCTCGTTTCGTCCTGTTCGCTTAAGCCCCGCCCCAGCGGCAGCTTCACCCCGAGCCCGGAGAAGAAAGCGCCACTGACCATGTCGCCTTCCGCTTCTTCCGGTTGCGATCCGTAACGGACAGCAACCTTCCCCCCCGACAATGGCGCGTAAGCGATCAGCGTCGATAACCCGCCCGCTTGTTTGCGCATCAAGTCGTAAACCGAATAAGAAAACGTCTCATTCGAATCGATTGTGCCGGTACCACGGGGAGGATTCGACGTCCTCAAATACACCAGGCGATTCGGATCGGCAACCGGCAGTGATCGCAGCAGCACCGCATTCATTACGCTGAAAACCGCCGTATTCGCGCCGACGCCTAGCGCAAGGGTCAAAATCGCCGTGATCGCAAATCCCGGACTCTGCCGCAGCGAGCGCAGACCGAGGCGCAGATCGCGCAGCATCTTGTCGAGTCCTATCCAGCGGCCCCGCATATAGAAGCGTTCCTGCACGGCCCGCAAATTGCCAAACTCACGCCGCGCCTTCCACTGCGCCTCATCTTCGCTCAGACCCTCTTGCTGCAGATCATCGGCTTCGAGCGCTAAGTGCGCCCTGATCTCTTCCGCAAAGTCTTCCGCACTTCGTTTGCGTCGAAACATGGTTACACCTCCTGGCCTTGCGGTCCCTCGCTCGAATCGAGAATCAGATCCATTGCCCGCGACAGGCGTCGCCATTCACCCGTCTTCTCCGCCAGTTGCGCGCGCCCTTGCGTCGTCAAAGAATAGAAACGCGCCTTGCGATTGTTCTCGCTCACACCCCACTTGGCGCGAATCCATCCCTTGTCTTCAAGCCGCTGCAGGGCGACATACAGCGAGCCGTGGTCGACAAAAAATACGTCTTCTGACTGGCGCTGGATCACGCGCGCCACACCCTGCCCGTGATGCGGTCCCATGAGCAGCGTTTTCAAGATCAGCAGGTCCAGCGTCCCCTGCAACAGGGCAATGCGTTCGTCGTTGTTCTCTTGGGTAGCCATTCGACCCAAGTATCCTCCCGCTCGGGTAGAATGTCAACCCAAATGTCCGCTCCGACCCGGCGACGCCGCTGGGGGCCTATACTCATTGGCGTCAGCGTTCCTTCCACGCCGAGTTCTTTCACGAATGGGAAATACCATGAAAGCCATCCTCTACGACCATTACGGGCCTCCCGAAGTCCTCAAATACGCCGACATCGAGCAGCCTGTACCCCGCGAAAATGAAGTCCTCATCCGCGTCCACACGGCTTCAGTCAATCCATACGACTGGCACTTCCTCCGCGGCACTCCCGTTTTTGTTCGCTTGTTCACTGGACTCACCAGGCCAAAGTCTCCGCGGCTCGGAGCCGACGTTGCCGGCACCGTCGAAGCCATCGGACCCAAAACCACGCTCTTCCAACCCGGCGACGCCGTCTACGGAACCTGTACCGGCGCTTTCGCAGAATTCGCCTGCGCCACTGAAAACACCCTCGCCTGCAAACCCGAAACCCTCAACTTCGAACAAGCCGCCGCCATGCCCATTGCCGCGATCACCGCATTGCAAGGCCTGCGCGACAGCGGCAAGCTGCAGCCGAATCAGCGCATCCTCATCAACGGAGCCGCCGGCGGAGTCGGCACTTTCGCCGTCCAAATTGCAAAATGCTTCGGCGCGCATGTCACCGGCGTCTGCAGCACGCGCAATGTCGAGCTGGTCCGTTCCATCGGCGCCGATTCTGTCATCGATTACACTCGCGACGATTTCACGCAATCCAATCCGCAATACGATCTCCTCTTCGACCTCGTCGGCAATCGTCCCCTGTCCCACCTGCGGCGCGCGCTCCATCCTCGCGGAACCCTCGTTGGCTGCGGCGGAGGAGGGCCCGATCGCAGCAGCGCTGCTCTGCTCGCCTCCATGTTGCTGCAACCCGCGGTCGCTCAATTCGTCAGTCAAAAACTCACAGGCATCTTTGCCAAAATCAACCGGAATGACCTCGATGCGCTCTCCCAATTAGTGGACACCGGCAAACTCAAGCCGGTCCTCGACCGCAGCTATCCCCTCAGCGAAACAGCCGAAGCCATCCGCTACCTCGAGCAATGCCACGCCCAAGGAAAAGTGACCATTTCCATCGCATAAGACCCCAGGCCCGCCGGGTATCATGCCCTTATGCAACTGGAGGCCATTCAATCTGCCCTGCGCGAGGCCGGCCACGACGGCTGGCTCTTCTACGATCACCATCACCGCGACCCCATCGGCGAACACATTCTCGGCCTCGACCCCAAGGCCCACATCACCCGCCGCTGGTACTACTTCATTCCCGCCGAAGGCGAGCCGCGCAAGCTCATGCATCGCATTGAGCAGGGCCGCCTCGACGCACTACCCGGCTCCAAGACCCTCTATTCCAGCTGGCAGGAATTGCACGCGGGCCTCAAGACTCTCCTCCACGACCAGAAAAAAATTGCCATGCAGTACTCGCCCAACAACGCCATTATGTATGTCTCCATGGTCGATGCGGGCACCATCGAATTTCTGCGCAGCCTCGGCAAGCAAATCGTAAGTTCCGCCGATCTCGTCAGCCAGTTTGAAGCAGTCCTCACTGCCGAACAAATCGCCAGCCACTCCGTCGCTCAAAAAACCATCGACGCACTCCTCGCCGAAGGCTGGCAGGAAATCGGCCGCCGTCTCCGCCCCGCTATTGGCAAACCAGCGGTCCTTACCGAATTCCAACACGTGCAGTGGCTCAGTGAAGCCATGCACCGCGCCGGCCTCGTCTGGGAAAATGGCCCCAACGTCAGCGTCAACGCCAACTGCTCCGATTCGCACTACGAGCCCACCATCGACCACACCACCGAAATCAAGGAAGGCGACTTCGTCCTCATCGATATCTGGGGCCGCGTCGACTCGGCTGAAAGCGTCTACTACGACATCACCTGGACCGGTGTCGTCGGTCGCGAGCCCACCGCACGCGAACAGCTTGTCTTTGAATCCGTGCGTAACGCGCGCGACGCCGCCATCACCGCTGTCGAGTCGGCCTTCGCCCAAGGCCGACCGATCTGCGGCTTCCAGGCCGACGACGCTGCCCGCGCCGTCATTCGCTCCGCCGGCTTCGGCGAACACTTCACTCATCGCACCGGCCACAACATCGCCCACGAAATTCATGGCCCTGGCGCGCATCTCGATAACCTTGAGACCCACGACGAGCGCCGCATTCTGCCCAATACCTGCTTTTCAGTTGAGCCGGGAATCTATCTCCCCGAGTTCGGCGTGCGCAGCGAAATCAACATGATCACCGCATCCAACAAGGCATGGGTTACCGGCGCAATCCAGCGCGAACTAGTCCGCATCTGACCGCGGGGAAATGAACTAGTCCCCCGCCCTTTGTCCCTCAGTCCCTTGCATCACAACCCTACCCGGTGCGATATAGTCGAAGAGGCATGGCAGCAACACAAAACAACTCCGCCTCGGCGGGCAAAAGCACCAACCAGGGCTTCGTCTATCTACCTCTCGTCGTGGGATGGCTGGTCCCCGGCGCCGGACATTTTCTGTTGCGCAAATGGGGTCGCGGAGCACTTCTCGCAATCTCCATCTTCGGGATGTTCGTGATCGGCGTCGCCATGCAGGGCAAGATCTATTCCCATGCCAGCGACATTCTCGAAGTGCTCGGGCTCATTGGTGACCTAGGCAATGGCCTGCTCTATATCGTGAGCCGTGTCGCCGGCCTTGGCGCAGACTCGGTGCAGGTCACGACAGCCGACTGGGGCAGCCGCTTCATCGTCGTCGCCGGCCTCCTCAACGTGATCGCCGCCGTCGACGCCCACAATCTGCGCACCGGGAGGAAACCCTCCTGATGTTCGCGCCCTCTCACTTCACCGCAGTTTTGTTGTTTGCCCTGTTCGCGTCCACCGTCTTCGGCATCACCATGCGCGATACGCCGCCAAAGATGCTGCGCTACGGCGCCTACTGCTTCGTGCTCTTCGTCGGCTCCGCCATCGTGCTCAGTTGGCTCATGTATTTCATCGCGCGCTAAATCCACTTTGCGAACATCCTTACCGTAAGAGGATTCCATGAACAAGGATTGGCACGCCCAAAACAAGATGCCGCCGAACGCGACGCTCGAACAAAGAATCCAATGGCACCGCGAGCACAAAAAACAATGCGCCTGCCGCGAAGTACCCAAGAGCCTGCAGCAGTACATAAAACCTGGAAAATGACTTGTTGGCTTTCCGAACCGGGTTTCGGGGATTCTGTTAATTCGCCGTCCTACCGCTCCCACACCGCCGCATCAAACCGGTGTCGGCACTCGTACCCTTCCGCCTTGTAGAGCTCAATCGCATCGCCATTGGCTTCGGTCACGGTCAGCGAAATCTCGCCCACTCCCTGGCGCACAAACTGCGCCGCAGCAGCAGCCAACAGCAACCGTGCCATGCCCTTGCGGCGATACGCGGGATGCACACACAGTTGCGTGATGTGTCCACTCTCCGCGCTTACCCGCGAACCCAGCACCAGCGCCACTAGTTCACGCGTGGTCCGGTCCACCACCACATGCGAAGCCATCCCTGAAAAGGTTCCGCACCCCGCGTAACGCACAATGTTATTCAGGAAGCGCAGCGACCCGCTCACCGAGTGGTACTGGTCGTTGATCAGGCTGTCCGGATGCCCACGGTAGGCCTCTGAAATCAAGTGCGCTGCCGCGCTCAGGTCTTCCTCGCGCCATGCGCGCAGTTCCAGGTGCACGGGCAGCGTCGTGCGGGGACGGCTCCAGTGGCCCGCCAGTGGCTGCACCATAAACAGGCGATGAAAGATCCTGAATCCCGCCGCACGGAAAAGCTCCGAGTGCGCCCCCGCCGGATGCAGCAGCAGTTGCGACTCGATCCGGTCCACCTGCGGCGAATTCACCAGCGTCTCCAGCAGATGCCTTAGCAGCGTCTCTTCAATCTCGTGGGCCGGCCCCGCCGAACCATCGGTGGGCGCTGGCCGCTCCGGATCGAGCCCCGGCAATGCGAATACATCGCCGATCACTGCCTTGCTCTCCTCGTACACACAGAAGGCATAGCCGGTCACTTGGCCCGACTCCAACGCCGCATAACCTGGCAGCATGTGGCTGTCGATGTACTGCATCAGCAGCTTCGACGATGCCCGATAATCCCAATGCAGCCGCTCCCGCCACAGATCGCCTTCCGCGTCCAGTACGGGACGCAGCACCGGCGCAGCGAAGTGCCGCAGGTCGAGAATCTCAATGGATACGTCAGCAGCCATGCGTCGTCCGATTCCATGCCAGGCGCAAAGACACCCGAAATGTGCTCACTCCAGCGCGATTCAAGAGTACACGAGAACACTTCCCGCAACGCCTTTGGCTCACTGTGCCACGAAGCTACGCAACACCGCAAGTTTTCCGGGGACATCGAGCCAGTTTTCAGCTCGGTTGCTACTTCCCGTTCTCCGGTTGCGGAGTCGCCTGTTCGCTCACTTGCGGGCCCACGAGATAAACCTCCAGGCCCTGCTCCGGCCACGTTAACAGCGGCTGGTACTCCCGGCCTTCGAGGTATTCCTCCAGCGCATCCTGCGTGTGCAGATCGCTACCGCCCCGGCCAGTCATCCGCGCCACCAGCAGGTGCTCTTCGTCGGGCACGCCCGTTTCCTCGTAGTTCGCCACCTGGTGATTGCGATAGAACGCCAGCCCATACTCCACGTCGCGCCGCACATGAAATACCGCAACCGTCTCATTCGGCGGAGCCAGAGTGGTCAGCTTGTCCGCCAAAGCTCGCGCGGAATAGGTCCGATCCAGCAGGTGAATCACCCGCTTCGACGCCTTCACTTCAGGAATCCCGAAGAACGGCCCGATCCCATACAGAAAGAAGACCAGCACCATCAACACGCCCGTCGTCGCCAGGCGCAAACGCGCCACCCCAAAACCATGCACCACTACAAGAATCAACAGTGCCGCTCCGATCGAAGCCAGTGAAGCGGCGATCAATGCACGAGTTGGCGGCATCGACGTAAACAAGCCCGTTACCGGTCCGTGCATCGTCGGCAGTGTCGCGGCGTGCGCCACAATCCACGGCAACATGAAAGCAAACATCGCCATCACGCCGCACAGCACCGAGTGCCCCAGCAGCACCCAACGATTCAGTCCGCGCGCCCGGCACCGGAAAAGATAGTCGCCGGTAAGAATCGTGATCGGAGGAATCGACGGAATGATGTAGCCCGGCAGCTTCGACTGCGAAAACGAGAAGAACACAATCGGAATCAGCGCCCACAGCACGAGAAACTCAGGAAATGCATCGCCGGGCCGGCTCGGCTTGGGCTTGTCCGGCTTTGAATGCCGCAGGCGCCACTCCGCCACCGACGTTTGAATGCCATCCACCAGCGCGCGCACCGCAATTACCGTCCAAGGCATCAGCGCCAGCAGCACCACCACGATGTAGTACCAAAAAGGCTGCGCATGCTGGTAGCGATTCGTCGCAAAGCGCTCCAGGTTGTGTTCAAGGAAGAATTCGCGGAAGAACGTCGGGTTCTGATGCTGCACCGCCAAAAACCACGGCAGCACAATCGCAAAATAGAGCAGCACCCCCGGCCACCAGAACGACCGCCACATAATCGACCACTCGCGCCGCAAAAACGCGAACGCCATCACAATCAGCAGAGCCAGAAACGGCGCCACCGGCCCCTTGGCCAGCGTGGCAACACCGGTAAAGAAATAAATATCGAATAGCCAGAACTTAGAGTCGGTCTCATACCACGCGTACCAGCCCAGCAATCCGATCGAGAGCGGCGCGGCCAGTTGCATATCCGTCGACGCCCCGCGCGCAAACCCGATAATCCCCGCGCACGCCACCGTGATGAGCGCTGCATCCAGATGGCCCCCGCGCCGGAACCGCCGCATGTGCAGATAGATCAGCGCCGCCATGATGAAGGCAAACGTCGCCGAAGGCAGCCGCGCGCTCCAGTCGTGCACGCCAAAGTCCTGAAATACAAACATCGCGCGCCAATAATAAAGCGCCGGCTTCTCCAGCCAGGGATGCCCATAGAGATACGGCGTCACGCAGGCGCTCAGCCGCTCCTTCAGCGTGTGCGCGCTGTCAAACCGGGACAGCATTTCATGCGCAATCTGCGCGTAGCGGGGCTCATCGGCGCCCACCAGCCCCATGCCATCGCCGCCTAGCAGCGGCGTCACTCCATAAATGATGAAGAAGACCGCGAAGACCACGAACACCGAGGCTTCGCAAAAGGTGGCCCAGCAGGGCAGCCGCCAACGCGAGCCTTCCGGCGAATCTGGAGCAGGTGTTCCCAGCGCAGTCTCCACTTCCAGCGGTTCTCCAACGGACCGGGGGCACGGGCACGCTGCTGGCCCTTGCGCCCTTCCTACCGGAGCCGGGGAACTCCTGGCGATAGGTTATTAGTGCGCCTCAAAAACGACGAAGATGCATCTCACCGTCGGCACAAGGCTAACAGATTTACCCGCCCTGCGAGCCCCGTTCACCGGCCAGTCCCGCTACCAGCGGCCGCAACTCTTCCAGAATCTGTTCGAGCGCGCTCTCCAGCGGACCATCCAGCGAACAGCCCGCGGCATTCTCGTGCCCGCCGCCCCCTAGCCGCTCCGCGATCGCCGCCACGTTTACCTTGCCTTTGCTGCGCAGGCTCAGTCGGATCCGCCCCTCCGGCAGCTCTCGCAAAAACACAGACGCCTCCACATCGGCAACAGAAAGCGCATAGTTCACAATTCCTTCGCAGTCCTCTTCCGCCGCGCACGTCCGCACCATCTCTTCGTGCGTTACCAATACCCAGCTCAGCCGGCCCTCCCGGTGCAGATGCGTCAACGCCGTGCCCAGCAAAAGCAGCTTTGACATGGGCGTCGAAAAATACGTATTCTGCGCAATCTTTACCGGGTCAGCCCCTGCCTCCACCAGCTCGTGCGCCAGTGCAAACGTCGAAGCCCGCAGAGTTCCAAAGAGGAACCCGCCCGTATCCGTCAGCAATGTCGTGTAGAGGCACGTAGCCATCTCCGGCGTCACCTGCACGCCGGCAGCCCGCACCAGCTTATGCACCAGCTGCCCCACGCTGGCCGCTTCTCTATCGATCCAGTTGATCCGTCCCCACGCACGCCCGCTCGCATGATGATCGATGTTGATGATGGAGAATGGTTCCAGTCCCCGCAGCCGCGTCCGCGCCGCGCTGTCGCACTCCAACAAAATCGCCGCGTCATATGGCCCATGCACCCGCATCACCGTGCGGATACTGTCTGCTCGCGGCAGCTTGCGATATACCGCTGGAATGCGGTCCGCCGTCACCAGGTCCGCACGCTTCCCCATCAACTCCAGCAGCATCCCCATCGCCAGTACGCTGCCCACCGCATCCCCATCCGGCCGCGAGTGCGAACACACCAGGAACTTTTCGCCCCCGCGAATCACCTTCAGGATCGCGTCAATCGCGCCCGGTGTGCTGGCTGCTGCAGTGCCGGAGTCTAAGGTGCGGGCGTTATCCATGCGTCCTACTCAACCGCCTCTTTCTTCCGTTTCAACGCCGCTGCCGCCTTGCTCCTCGACCGCGTCATCAGCTCGTCGATCCGCGCCTGGAACCGTCCCGACCGGTCCGCGAAAAAGCTCAGGTCCGGCACATGCCGAACGCCCATCCGCTCCTTCAGTTGAAAGCGGATGAATCCCTTGGCCGCTTCCAGCCCCGCCACCGTATCCTCTTCAGCCTTGGCGATGTCCGGCACCGCCCCGTCCAGCGCCACGTACACCCGCGCCGACTTGGCCCCAGGATTCAGCACCACTTCACTGACGTAGCAAAACGCAATCCGCGGATCCGAGAGCTCGCCCTCGATCATCGCGCCAATTTCCTCGCGCAGCGTCTCCGCCACCCTATCCTGATGATGTTTGCGGCCCCTGTGCTCCGGCATGTTTCCTCAACCCCTCGGGTAAACCATTCAGCATAGCAGAGCGATTGCCCCGCTTTTCTCTGGCCCACGCCTCTGGGCAGTCTTTACTATGGGGACCGACCCGGCAAATGCGCGTCCGCTCGTGTAAAGTTGCTGAGCAAAAGGAAAGACCCATGTCTTCACGTCTTCTTCCCATTTCCACCGTCGCCCTCTTCCTGCTCGCGTCCGCACTCCTCGCCCAGGGCTCCGGCTCGCCAACGGCCTATCGCATCACCCTCACCAACTCCACCTTCGGGCCGACTGAAACCATCACCGTCTCCCGCAGCGGCTCCAAAGCCCTCGTGGACGAGGTCAGCTCCGCCAAATTCACTGTGCGCCCCGGTGTCCACACCCGCACGCTCTACGACCTCGATGCCCACACCAGCACTCTGTACACATGGCCCAACGCCACCGGCGGCTGCTCCACCGCGCCCTTCTCCGGCGACTGGGGCGACCCCTTCACCGCCGCAGCCGACTACACCGGCCCCGACGCGAATCTCGCCGACATCGAGACCATCCGCGGCTCCGCGGTCAACGTGATGACCTCGCCCGCCCCCGATCAGAGCACCGCCAAGGCGTGGATCGATAACAAGACCGGCCTCCTGATCAAGGCCCAGCTCGTGCCCCCCAGCGGCGATCCGCACACCATCCTCGAAGTCACAGACGTCAGCCTCACTGCGCCGCCGCCGTCCACCTTCGCTCTGCCGCCCAATTGCACCTCTAATCAACCAACTAGCGCACAACCGCAGGCACCCGACCAGCAACTCACCGTCTACACCGGCGGCACCATCAAGGACTACCTCCCCGCCACCACCGGTCCCGCCTCCGCTGACTCCTGCGTCGTGCTCTTCCACATCGTGCGCGCCGGCAACATGGCCCCCATCACTAGAGGATTTCAGGAAGCCGACGACCTCTCCTACAACTCCAAACGACCCGCCAGCTATACCGTCGGCGTCACCCCCGAAGGCCGCGTCACCTTCGGCGGAGGACTGGTCGAAGTCACGCCGCAACTCCACGAGGGCGTGCTGCACCTCGAGAACCCTCCCACCCAATTTGAAATCGATACCGAGTTCGCCAACGCCGGCGCCGGCCATGCCCTCCTCTACCGGCAATGCTTCGCCCCCCAGACCGAGCTCCTCTACGTAGTCCGCAACCCCGCCCGCCTCTCCGACGGCGGCCTCTGGCTTTGGGTCAAATCCGGCAAGAAACTCCCCACCGCCCACTAGTAGGGAATCAATACACATCTGGGCGCACGTACGCGGGGCTTTTAAACGGAAGGAGCGTGGGGTTTTAACCCCACGAATACGAACCAGACGTGAACTGGGCCTTTAGGCTCGGACCTCAGCACCCCCGGCTCGTACCTCGGAAAACCTCGAAGTGTCAGGGCACGGATTCATCCGTGCCGAAAAGCGCACAAAAGGAGCCCGGCTTTAGCCGCTGAGGGACAACCCTCGACCTTCACCAAGTTTTTCAGCAAGCCGTTTTATCCCTTGCGGCCGCTCTCTGAATCCTTCCTCCCAACCGCACCCTACCGCCGCCCCTTCGCAAACTCCCAAGAATCGAAGTTGAACAGCTCTCCCCCCGCCTTGCCTTTGAACACAAAATAAAGATCGTGTACACCCGCCGCCCCCGCCACACGCGTGCGCTGCGTCTTCCACGTCTCCCACCCGCCCGTCGACACAACCGCCAGCGTGCCCACCTTCGGCCCATCCACGCGGTCCAGATGCAGCTCGATCGCGCCCCCCTTCGCTCCGCTCGCCACTCTGGCGCTAAAGCTCGACGCTCCCTCCGCGCCAAAGTCCACGCCGCGCACCTTGATATAGCTGCCGTTCGCGATCTGCGTCACGTAGACGCCCGCTGCCTCGCTCTGCGCAGTCCGCACTCCCGGCTTCCACTCGGCTCCCGCGGCGCCCGCCTCCCACGCCATCGTCTCCGCCTCCGTCCGCGCATACGGATTCAGCGTTCCCACTTGCGCCACTCCCGCACTATTCCAGAAAGGAACCAGCGCGATCGTCCCATCGGGCTTGTACGTCAGCTTCGCCGTACACACCGAGCGCCGTTCCCGGTGAACGCTCGTCTCCGCGAAATTCAGCGTGTAGTTGAATCCGAAAACATACGAGTCGCCTTTGTAATCCATAATCCCCGGATGATTGCCCGACGAGCGCGCATCCGAATCCATGATCATGCCCTTGTATTCCCAGGGCCCCGTCGGGCCGTCGCTCATCGCGTACCCGATCCCCTCCGGGCAACAGTGCGACGCATAGGCCATGTAGTACTTGCCCTGCCGCTTATAAAACCACGGCCCCTCCTGGTAGTTCTCCGGCTTCGTCGCCACCTTCACAATGTCTCCGGAGTAGGACACCATGTCCTTGTTCAGCTTCACGTACATCAGGTCCGGATTGCCCCAGTAGAGATACGCCTGCCCGTCATCGTCCACAAAGACCGTCGGATCGATGTTCACAGCAGCCCGCTCGATCAGGGGATGCCCTAGCGCATCCTTGAAAGGGCCCAAAGGGCTATCCGCCGTGGCCACCGCAATCACATTCTTTGGCCAGCCCGCCACGCTGATCGGCACATAGAGATAAAACTTGCCGTCCCGCTCCACTGCCTGCGGCGCCCACGCGTCATTGCTCTGCACCGCCCACGGAAACGTCGCCAGCGAGGCCACAGTTCCGTGATCCGTCCAGTTCACCATGTCCGTTGTGGTGTAGAGCTTCCAATTGAGCATGTGGAACCCGGTCGCGTCGTCTTCATCGTGGCTCGTGTAGAGATAGACGGTCCCATTCCAAACCAGCGGCGCCGGATCGGCAGTGAAATTTGTCTGCACGATCGGATTCTCTGCGCGCCCATACGACGCTGCACCGAACACCGTTAAAAAAGAGATTGCGATAATGCGAAGCGAAACACGGTCGAACATGTGGACTCTCCTCAATCGTTCTTGAGTCACACATGATCCTAACTCGACTGGCAGATGCCCCACCCATCAGGTATCCGGACTGTGCCCCGTTGATCGCGGCGGGGCAGTAGGCAGTGCGGCGGGCGGTAGGCCGGAGTTTTAACTCCGGCACAAAAGCCAGTTACATTAGCGGGGCCTTCAGGCCCGGACGTTCGCTTGTGGGACTCTTCGTTTAGATTGAATTCCGGGTACCCCCGGGTCTCGATCCTGAGACCTGGGTTAGCACGAACTCCAACAGACCACGTGAGAGTCAGGTTCCGACTCGAGCCTATGCATCGGGAAGGTACGAAGTATCAGGGCACGACTTCAGTCGTACCGAAAAAGAGCCCACAAAATCAAACGGGCTTCAGCCCTGAGGGGAGTTCTGAACCTCCACACCCCATCCCCTACGGCGCAATCACCGTCCCGTTCGCCCCCGCCGCCCCCGCGTTCGCCGCCTGCTCCTTCTGCACCTTCGCCGCCTGCAGAATATCCAGAATGTGATTCCAGAACGCCGACCCGCCGCACACCAGCAGCCCCCCGATCAGCCAGCTCATCCAGTCATGCGGGTTTCTCCACCCGAACGCCTCAAACTGCGGAACATTCAGCGGATTCAGTCCGCTAAACGACGTCACGAAGATCCCGCTCACAATCGAAATCGTTTGGATCGCGGCAGCGTACCGGTGCGCGCTCCAACGACTCAAAAACGGACTGATCCATTGCTTGATGGTCTCGGTTACGCGCTCCGCCGCCACGCTCAACCCAATCATCTGGGTCACAAACAGCGTCATTGCACTTAAGGGATCGGTTCCCATCTGGCCTCCACTTGCAGCGCGCGGCAGCGCAACATCCCTCGACCAGCGCCCCATGCATCGGGGAGGGCGCCGCCCGCAAAGGGCGAGGGGCCGGGGGAAGAAGCAGTTGCAGACTTCGCGTGCCAGAAAGCCTAACAGACACAAACTTCAATGCAAAGAACTTCTATAGGGTTTAGCTCAGCGTCTCTTCACCAGCTTGGCCTTTGCCGGAGCCACTTTCACCTTCAAGGTTTTCACTCGCTCTCTGAACGGCCGAAGTGCCATCAGTTCTTCCACCACATAGGCGCCGGCGGTTCCATCGGAGAAGGTGACGATCAACCCATCGTCTCTATCGCGTACAGCAGTCAATATTTTTACCAATATCTGGGCAGGCATAAAAAGTGTGTACGCCCTCACGCGCTTTCGCTCTGTATCCTTCTGCTCACTTTGCCCTGTGGGAAAACCTTTCCCGAAAACAGCGTTCCGTTACAGTCTGGCTACCCCGTCTCCCTCGTTCCCTCGGTCCCTGCCGCTCTTGTCAATAGGAATAGCTGTGCCCCATTCATGCCGCAGCCTCATCGCGGCATGAGTGGGAGGGAGCGCACCCGAGCCGGCCCTCGTTCCCTCGGTCCCTCGGTCCCTGCCGCTCTTGTCAATAGGAATAGTTGTGCCCCAGGCTCGATGCCATCCACGTTTCCTCTTGAATACGATTCTCAGCCAATGCCAAAAACCGCGCCACAAGAATCGTAAAGAGGCTTAGTTATCTGGACGCTCATCGTCGTCGCTACAGTCTGGGCAGATTACATGTTCGGCATTGATAGCTTGATGAAAGAAATGCAGTGTACTTGCTGCCGCCATCAACATCGCCAACAGGCACGCCAAGAGTTTCAGCCGCTCCTGCTTCTCTACATAGTCCCAAGCCATCAAAGCCGCGATTATGAAGGAGATTGCGCCAACAAACTGTAATGCCCTCCAAGCAAAATAGGCGATATTGAGCTTCCAATGGTCACCCATCGGAATAACCGCGCAGGACAAAAGTAGTGCGATTCCAGAGATCCATATCAGGCCCTTCGCCTGCCATTTCTCTTCGCTTCTTAACTGCTTCAAAGCGACAAGCTCTTCGCCTTGTTCAATCGGGCGGTGCTCATACAGGCGACGGCTCGGCCAGCGATAGACGCGGACTGAGTTCCAGAGCACAAGCAATGCGAAAATGACCAAGGGGAACAGAACTGTCAGGTAAAAATCTATGACTAGGCTTCGCACAGTTTTCCCGTTCCTTGAGGTGATTTTTAGATGGCTTTTAGGATACGCTTCTGTATCCGATGGAGGGACAGATGGGGTGGGCGATAGGGGTCCTAAATCTAAAAACCGGGATTATTGACCTCTTCGTCGGTCAAACTCTCGGGACCGAGGACCACGGAACAGATGTCCACGTCATCCCCTGTAATCCCGTTAACGAGCAGAACGATCTAGACTTCGGAGCGCATGAATTTACCCGACAGTGCTACTGCCATCCCACCACCAAACCCGGACCCAAGCATCAGGTTTTTATCTTTCACCGAGAGATCGTCAATTAGCCACGCTTCGGTGTTTTCCTGCTTTTACTCTTCTTTTTCTTGGGCTTGTGGGTTCCCCGATCCTCTTCCAGGCGGCGCTTTAACGTCTCTGGCGGGACCGAGAGAACTTTCCCCACAAGCGCGTTGAATCGTTCGAACTCTTTTGATCTTTCAGCCACGAAAATTATGATACCGCCAATACTCAGAGGGGGATACTATGACTGCCCAAGAGCACCAGTTGATTATTGAGATGTTCAAGCAACAGGCCCTTTATTACGCAGGCCTCGTGGAGATTTTGAAGAGCCGGGGAGTGATTGATCGTGACGATCTGGACGCATTTGACTCTTTGGTTTCAAGTACGACGCGCGAACTTCTCGAACAGAACGTGCAGGAAGACTATCTAAGATGTGGAAAAATTCTTGGCGTGACCGGTCTACCAACTTCCTGAGTCGTTTTTTCAGTTTTTTCTTCATTTAGACTTCCCTTCTAGAATTCGCCTTTCCAGCCACTTACGGGCTTCTTCAAGTTCCGCTGCCCTGTCTCTCCGTGCATCAGCTTCCTTGGCGTAGGCCACAGCCCTTGCCAGTACGGGAATCAACCGAGCGGCAGTTTCAAAAGACATGTTCGCTGAACCCTCGCCTGCGTCAGTCTCTATCGTGATGAAACTGGCGTCTGCGTAGACGTTGACGTGATTGGCAATGTCACCCTCAGGGCCAACCACCTGCTCCACAAACTCATCTGAGGCGCTAGTCATTCAGCACCCCCTCTGCTAACCTCTGACAGGAATTTCTTGAAACGCTTTAGAATGAACGGCGCGAGTGCTGGCGGTTTCGTCCAGACTGGAGGACTTGCCATGATCGGCTTCGAAGAGGCTTTCTTGGTCTTCGGCAAATGGGCGGAAGAATGCACCCGAATTCGACTAGATTCAAAACTCTCCTCTTGCCGTTTCTCCTGCGAAGGCACCCTAGAGCCTGTGCCTTTCCCGATGATTCGATTGCGCTTAGATTCCTCAGGATTCATTGACATTTACCTCCCAGAAAACACTCACTTCGATTACTGCGATCCCGATTCAATGCGCGTCGATCTCGCAGACAGAATTAGCCAAACGCACACGGGAAAACTTGTGCGTCACGGTGCGGTCATTTGCGCCGTAAGAGGAAACAACGAGGAATTTTTGTTTGTGGAAGTGATTGCTGAGGCTTGATGAGTCAGAGATATTATTGCCAATAAAGTTTGCCCAAATTGTGAATAATTAAACCCATAAAGCGCACAATAGAAACAGCTCCTCAGAAAACACGCTTGGTGCTTTGTACGGAGGGAACGGGGGGTATCGGAGCCCCCATGGTCTGGTCTTCGTACGTGGGGCGGAGATGGCTTGTCAAGCCCCTTCTCGAAAAATAGTTTGTAACTCCCTTTAGCATCAACGCAACAAACTTGGCCCTAATTGTGAATAATTATCGGCATTCGGCGCACAATAGAAACAGAGCTTGGAGAAGGGAGCCGCCCAGGCAGCTCCCCTCCAGGCTTTTTTGTTTGCCGTGCCCACTTGTTCTTCGAAAACCGAGTCCCTTAGTCTCCTAAGCCCCTGGCACCCGGCCGCCTGCTCCGGCAGCCCGTACGCGTTAAGTGCGCCAAACCCGCGCAAAACGCGCGTACACAACCCTCGATTCTGCTTGGAAAGGCCATGCCTTGAATGGTTTACGAAGAAATTCGGACTACCCCACCCCCCTTTTTTCCACAGCGGTAGAGCGGCAAGGGCGCGTAGGAGCCGCTCAACAGGCGAATGGGGCGCAGTCAGAAATTCCCGGAAGCCTGCGTTTCCGTGACGCCTCTACCCGTAAGTTATTGTCTGCGCAGGGGTTCCACACCACCCCACTTCAGGTTAAGAAACACGTCTGCCCTGCGTTCCTGTGAGAAGAACGGAGTCGAGCACCCGTTGCGTCAATTTCAGCGCCAAGCAGTCGGCCCCACCGCAGGTGCCGCCAGATGCGCAGTCCCGTGAACCCTTCCTCGGACGGCTAGTCCCAATGGGCGTGGGCATCGCCGCCAGGGCCCAGATCCATGGTCAGGTTGGTGAACTTGCAACTGTGCACCGTGGAGGCCTGGTAGAGCGACTCCTTCTCCAGCTTGTACGGCGTGTCGTTGACGCTGAATTGCAGCAGCAACTCGCCCTCGGGCGCATTAAACGTGGCTAGCCCGTCGATAAGATTCGTTGACTGGTCCAATCCATTCGCCAGCAACATGTAGCTGTGGGAGGCACTGTGTTTGTAGCTGTATGTAACGCGAAAGTGCACCGGGCAGCTAGCCGCTGAGGAGAGCGACGCAGGAACCAGGTTTGCCGCCGGCTTGGTCTTGCCGAGCGCGGTGAGCTTCGCCTCCACCGTCTCCTTGATTTGCGAAGCAAGATGGGCGCACGCTTTGCCCAGCGGCTGCTTCTCAAAATCCCGCGACGGCGCAATGTTGAACTTCTTCGCCATCTGCCCGTATTTGTCGTACTGGCCTGAAAGCGGCGTCACTTGAACATATTGCCCATACTCGAGGAGCGACTTCTTTTGGTCGATCCCCTCTGACACGATCCACGTTCCGAGCGTATCGCCCGATTGAGCATCCAGCAGATTCACTTCAATCGGAATCGACCAGTGCCCTTTTACGGGGGCGGCTGTGGGCTTGAGCGTTGCCACCAGCAGCAGGCTCATCTCCGGCCGCTCGTGGACATAATCCACCAGCCAGCTCGTATCCAGTGGCGAATACACCCCGCCCGGACTGAGCAGCGACGGATGCACCACCGAGCTGTCGAGCAGGTCCTGGTAAGTGAAGAGGGTGAGGTGTTGTACGACCGCCGGCCCAAAGTCTTCGCCTCCGCCATCGAATACCGGGGCGATGCCGATTGAAATTTTTTGGGCCAGGGCGGAATACCAGACCCCCGTAACGAGAAACAGAACCAAGGCTATACAGAAACGCAGTTTCATTGCACGCTCGTCTTCTTCACCGCTGCATGGGCTGCTGGATGGGCTTTCGCCGCAGCTTGGGCTACTTGCTTGGACTGCGCATCGGCCCCGGAGGACCCCGAGCCTGCTGTCGCCGCCGCCACGACTTCAAGTCCGTTTGGGGCCGGAGCCGGTCCTGCGGAATCGATGCGGATCGGCTCCACATTTTTTGTAGAGATCACCGCAGCCGGCGCCGCGTACCAGTTCGTTTCGCCTACCAGCGTCAGATAGTCGTACAGAATCGGCATGTTACTCGGTAGCAAGCCTGCATGCTGGCGTTGATAGAGAGCGATGTACGACTGCAGCTCTTTGCGGATTTCAATCTTGTCGCCGTTTTCACCAATGAGGTGCAAAGCATGTTCAAGATGCGGGTCGGGATAAGCGCCGCGCGTCTCGTCGTACTGGATCGCCTTCATGAAGTGTTCTTCGGCCTGCTGGCGATCGTCTGCGTTGCGCGCCGTCAGCGAAATCACTTTGCCCAGGTACAGTTGCGCCCGCGCATCGTTCGTGCGCAGACTTACGGCTTCTTCAAGGTTGTCGCGCGCCATGGCAAACAAGTCATAGTCGATTGCAACGATACCGTTGTCTCTCTTGAGAGTCGCCATGATCAGGTTGAACTCGCCGCTCGATCCAACTAGGCCGCCCGCCTTGAGCTTCGTGTTGATCGTTTCCTTCAGTGTGCCGGTCAGCAGTTCCTGAATCTTGGCGTCGCGCGCCTTCATGCGGGCAGACTTGGCGATAAATCCGAGCCCGATGCGCGGGTCGTGCGCGGCCGCCGACTCCAGCCGCGAGTACAGCTTGGGCGCCTCGCGCACGTCATAGGACTGCGCCAGGATGTAGCCAAGCGAGGCCTCATCCGCTTCGTTCTCGTAAAGGTCGCCCCACTCGGTCACCGTCGTGTGATCGCGGAAAATCAGGTTGCCCGCAATCAGGCTTCCCGCCACGCCCGTCGCGCCCGCAAAAATCGCGCCCGTCAGTCCCTCAACGCGCGCCCCAATGCCCGCCGTCGCCACGCCCACTGCCGTCGTCAGAATGGCTTTCTTCCGAGCCGCCGCCTCTTCTTTCTCCTTATTCAGCGCCGGCTCCACGATCGACATGCGCACGGTTTCGTAGAAGTGGTTCCTCTCCACGTGCGCGATCTCGTGACCCAGTACGTACGCAAGCTGCGCCTCGTTGTCGAGCATCGCAATCAAGCCGGTGCTGACAATCACGGTGCCTGTCGAAAACGCTTCGGCCCTCGGAATCGGATCGAGCAGAATCTTGAATGAGTAAATATTCGGAGAGTCGGCCGGCACCAGCCGTTGTCCGATGGCATTGAGATACCGCTGCAACATCGGATTGTTATAAAGTCGCCCATAACTCTGCCGGAAGCTCGCAAACTCCGGTCCGGAAACATCGAACTGCGCCGAAGAGTTGAGGTTATAAATGTATTCGAGATCGGCGCGCCGTTTGGCATCCCAGGCCTGCTGAATGGCGTCTTTGATCTCGGGGCGTTGTTCGATATCTGCAATCTTCTTTTTGTCGGCGTCGGAGTACTGGGGCGCTGCGGCGGTAGGAGTGGGGGCAGGGGTTGAATCTTCTGCTGCAACAGCCATGCTGACCGTCAGGTAGAGTACGGGAATGAGGAGCTTTACCATGTACTTCAAAGTGGACCTCCGATTGGGCGGTTCCGTAGCGGGGTTACAGCGGGGAGGGATTGTGCGAGTTTACAGTAGAATACAAGTCGCGGCAAGGCTATTCCATAGTTTCCCCCCGGCTCGGAGACGCTTGAAATGAAGGCAGACTCTCTATGGAGAACGCTGCTCCTGATTACCGTTGGACTCGTGCTTTCATGCGTCCACGGATCGATCACGCAAGGCGCAGAGGAGCGCATTCCATGGCTTGTTTTGCCGGCCATTGATCTTCGCGTAACCGGCGATGGCGCCGCCGAGTCACACAATCGCCCGGATGCGATTGAGAACATGGTCATTTACATTCCGGGCACGGGTTCGCACATTGACTACGGAACGATCCATTCCAAGGTCAATACGGAGTCGGCAGACATCGCCATGAAGAGCAGTTCCGGTTCCAACGGTCTGCAACTTACTTTCGATTTGACGGCCGCCGGGGGCTTTCGATTACAACCGGGCCGTAATTCAGTGGAGTTGGAGTACAAAGATCAATTCGGCAGACAAAAGTACTTCAACTTTCTACTTACTTTCGATAGCACTCTGGTTACTCGCGGACTTACTGCCGAACCTACCAAGCAAGTTCCGGAAAGGCGCGCCGGCAAGATTTTCGCGGTCGTCATAGGAATCTCGCAGTACGATCACTCCGGGTCGACGATCCCAAACCTGCAATATGCGGACAAGGATGCGCGCTCGTTCCTGGATTTTCTCAAATCGCCTGCCGGCGGCGGTCTGCCCGATGACGCGATCACCTTGCTTTTGAACGATCAGGCAACCACACAAAACATTCGCCATGCTCTGTTCACTTTCCTGACCGAAGCCCAGCCGCAAGACACGGTGGTCATCTTCATTGCCGGCCACGGCGCGCCCGATCCCCATGATCCCAGAAATCTCTATCTGCTCACCGCCGATACGAAAGCAGACGATATGGGGGCGACCGCATTTCCCATGTGGCAGATGCAGGATGTGTTTGAGCGCATCCTGAAAGCAAAGAAAGTGATTACGATTGCCGACACCTGCCACAGTTACGGCTTCAGCGGCGCTCGCGTCGAGACAGACGGCGGCGGAAATAATCTGATCAATCAATACGTGCAGCACTACGCGTCAAAGGGCGAGCGCGCCGTAATCACCGCCAGCGATATCAGCGAATCATCGTATGAAGATGCGCGCTGGGGCAATGGTCACGGCGTCTTCACTTACTACCTGCTCAAGGGTCTGCAGGGCGAAGCCGACAAAAACCACGACGGCGTGGTGACAGCGGGCGAACTGTTCGCCTATCTGAAGCAGTCCGTGCCGCAGGCGACTGAAGGCAAGCAGAATCCAAGGGCGATGGTCGGGCTGGCGAGCGCCTTGCCCATCAGCATCCTGCATGGCCGGCCCACCGAAGTTCATCCGAAATCGCCAGGGGCTGCCCACGGATTCGAATAGCCGATCGTTCATAAAACACCGCATCGCAATTCGTTCATCGCAACACGGCAAGAGGACTGAGACGCGAGTGCTTGAGACCGCGAGGACTGGGGCACGGTGAAACGCCTATAATGACGCATACCTTTATTCAGGGCCGAAGCAGATTCAAGTGGTCGTTCGCCGACCTGCGAGTTGCCCAAGCACCAAGGTCGGAATTCAAATGCAGAGTGAAGAACTGATCTTTCTCACCGGCTCGACCGGGTTTCTGGGCGTCCAACTCGTCAAGGAAATGCTGACGCGCTATCCCGACGCTCGGCTGGCCCTTCTTATACGCGATAGACCAGGGCAATCGGGCCTGCAACGAGCCGAATCGTTTTTGCCGGAACCGGACCGGCCAAGGGTTGAGGTTTTCTCCGGCGATGTGAGCCAACCCAATTGCGGACTCGACGCGGCCTCAATTCAGCGCCTGTCGACTGAAGCTACGCGGGTCATTCACTCGGCGGCGACAGTTCGTTTCGACCATTCGCTAGCGGAAGCACGCGATATCAACGTCGAAGGCACGCGCCGTTTGCTCGACTTCGCCGCTGGTGTGCGGAATCTGCGCAGCTTCGCGTACGTGGGCACGGCCTATGTTGCCGGCGAACGCAGCGGGCTGATTCGCGAAGAGGAATTGCTGGTTGGCCAGCGATTCCGCAACACCTATGAACAAACCAAGGCTGAGGCTGAGGCTCTGGTACGCTCGCGACTCAGTTCGCTGCCTGGCATGATCCTGCGTCCGAGCATCATTGTGGGCGACTCCCGCACCGGGGTGACTTCAAGCTTCAAGATGATGTACTGGCCGCTCAAGATCTACGCGCGTGGACTCTGGCGCACGGTGCCCGGCTATCCCAACGCCGTGCTCGACATTGTGCCCGTCGATTACGTTGCTGCCTCCGTCGCCCATCTTTTGTTCGACGAATCCGCATTGGGCCAAGCCGTTCATCTCTGCGCAGGGCCGAAGGGAAGCGCCACGATCGAGGAGATTGCGCAGCGCGCCGCTCAATACTTCCAGGCGCGCCAACCGCGCTATGTCGATCCAAAATTGTTTTTCGCCGCGTTGCGGCCGCTGCTCTTCGCCACGCTCTGGGGGCGCAAGCGCCGCGTGCTCCGCGACGGACGCGCCTACCGCGACTACTTCACCATGCGCATGCAGTTTGATACCAGCAATGCTGAACGGCTTCTCGCCCCCGCAGGCGTGTGCCCGCCGCCAGTGCTCGACTATCTCGATCGTCTCTTCAACTATTGCGTGGCCAGCGACTGGGGCCGGAAAGCGGTCCCCGCGCAATGAACATTCTCCGTCGCATCCAGCTCGCACGCGACCGTAGCATCACCATCGCGAATCTCGTTGACGAGCTGGTACGGCGCAAGGGCGATTGCGAGGTTTCCGACGGCGAAGAAGGCGTATTTCGTCTCCGTGACCTGCACAGTGAGATCGTCACCATTGACGCATTCCTTCGACGATCGGCCGGCCTTCGTCCCGGCCAGGCCGTTGCCATTTATCGCAGCAACAGCCGCGAATGCTTCCACTGGTTCCTCGCCGTGATTCGTGCGGGAGGCGTCGCAGTTCCGCTCAATCCGCTGCTCTCGCTCGCAGAGGTCAAACGGATTCTCGCCGATAGCGGGACAGACATTCTCGTTACCGATCGCGCTGTGTTCGAACGGCACATCCATACTCGTGCTGCACTCAACGTGCGCGTGTGGATCCAATCCGATTCTTCCGAACCAACCATGACCGGCTTCCTGCGTGTGGGGAAAATGGAAGAGCCTTTTCCGCCGGTAACCATCGATCCCAAAACAACCATTGCAGTTTTCCATACCTCCGGCACAAGCGGGTTCCCAAAGGGTGCTGCGCTTTCAAGCACGGCGCTCCTTGGCGCACGTGCGACCACCGTCCTCGCCGGCATCATCCTTGGACCGAAGGACCTGGCCCTGATAGCTCTGCCGTGGTCGCACATCATGGCGGTCAGCATCGCGCTTTATGGTCTGATGGCCGGAATCCGCGGCTGCTTTCTCGACAGATTCGATGTGGCCCGCGCCCTGGATCTGATTGAGCGATTCAAAATCACCGCGGTCGTGGGCGTACCGGAGATGTTGGCTCGGCTGGTCAACAGCAATCCTGATCCATCCCGCCTCTCCAGCGTGCGCGTATGGCTTTCGGCGTCAGACCACCTTCCGTCAGAGGTGCGCCAATGCCTCCGTAGCTTTGGTGCATTGGCAAGACTACCCGCCGGACGTCGCATTCCCCCGGTTCTGCTGAATGGCTACGGGATGGTCGAGATCGGCGGCCTCGCGATGATGGGCGTTGAGATGTCTTTTTTGCCAGGCAGCGGCGATCTGTGTTTTCCGATGCCGCCCTTTAGTGTGCGCATTGTCGGCGCAGACGGACGGCCGGTCCGGACGGGCGTTACCGGCGAGTGCGAGATTCGCCGCCGTGGCATTAGGCCTCACTATTGGAAGGAAAGCAGCGAGAACCAGACTCTGTTGACGAACGATGGATGGTTGCGCACGGGCGACCTGGCTCAGCGCAATCGCCTTGGATTGATTCGGCTTGTCGGCCGCAAGAAGGATGTCATCAAGGCGGGCGGATATTCCGTGTACGTCCGCGAGTTGGAAGAAGCGATCCTGACCCATCCGGCCGTAGCCCGCGCCGTGGCCTTTGGCCTGCCGCACGCGGAGAAAGGCGAGATTCCCGTCGCCGCCGTTGAATTGCATACGGGCGCTTCCGCCACGGAAACGGATCTGATCGAGTGGTGTCGCACTATTCTTGCTCTGTACAAGGCGCCACGCCATATCTGGATCGTCGAGGCTGGGGGACTTCCACGCAATCCCAATGGCAAAATACTCCGCGGAGCATTACGTGAGATGTTTTCTGAGCAATTGAATCGAGCTGGCTAAACCCCGCCTCACGCTTCGATCTTGCCATCCCGCATACGAATTCGGCGCGGAGCGGTGTGCGCGATTTCGTCTTCGTGGGTGACGATGATCAGCGTCATGCCCCGTTCTTTCTGGATTCCCGTGAGAATTTCCATAATGCGCAAGGAGTTGACGCTATCGAGATTCCCCGTCGGCTCATCGGCCAGCAGAATGTGCGGCTCATTGGCAAGCGCTCGAGCAATCGCGACTCGTTGCCTCTCGCCTGCGGAGAGCTGGTTAGGATACTGCTGCGCCCGATGATCGAGTCCCATCTCTTTCAGCAACTGCTCTGCTCGCGCGGCGTGATCGAACTTGCAGTGTTTTGCCCCGAGCATCGGCACTTGAACATTCTCGATGGCCCGCAGCGTCGGCATCAGGTGAAACGCCTGAAAAATAAACCCAACATAGCGTGACCGATAGGTATCGAGATCAATTCCCGTGCCGAGCGGAATGTTTTCGAAGAGGACTTCGCCGCTGGTAGCGGTGTCGAGCCCGCCAAGCAGATGCAGAAGAGTTGATTTGCCACTGCCGCTGTGTCCCGTGATAGCCACGTACTCGCCAGGCTCGACGGTCAAGTCGACGCCGCGCAATGCCTCGATGCGGCCGTCGTCGTAGCTCTTGCAAAGTGCGCGCACTTCCAGGGCGGGGCTAGTCATGGCGAAGTGCCTCAACAGGTGAGAGCTGTGCGCCGCGCCACGCCGGCATCGCTCCGGCAATGAGACCCGCCAGGACCGCGATCCCCAGCGCCTCGGCAAGCAGGGCCATATGCAAAGTCGAAGTAACGATACTTGCAGTTTCCGGAATGGCGGCCATCAACCGCAGCGCGCCCCAACCCACAAGAATCCCAAGGCAGCCGCCGCTCACGCCAAGCACCACCGCTTCAAGTTGTATGAGAAGAATCACATGCCACCGCTTCCAGCCCAGCGCGCGCAGAATGCCGATTTCCTTGGTGCGTTCGAAGACCGACATCGCCATCGTATTGGCAATTCCGAGGATTCCGATCAATACCGCGATCGACGAGGTCCCCCACGCTGAAGCTTGTGCCAGCCGCACAAACTGGTTATTCCTGGCGCGTTCCAGTGCGGGCACCGCACGCAGTCCCGGCAGCGCCGCTTCAATTTGTGCTTCTGCCCGCTTCATGTATCGGTCCGGCGTTTCACCTGGAGGAGCCGGGCGCAGCCGTACATGGATCGTGGAGACCTTGCCCTGCAGGCTACTGAGCTGCTGCAGTTGATCCAGCGGAAGAATCACCGCTCCTGCCTCCAGCGCGGAAGGTCCGTGGAAAATGGCGGACACAACGAAGGGAGAGCCCTGAATCGCGAGCGTGTCGCCGACTGCTTTGTGCAGAGTCTCGGCCAGCAAGTCCCCGAGCATCACCTCGGCGTGACCGGCGCGAAAGAGCTTCCCGGAGAGCATCTGAAGTGACTGGAGTTCGTAGGAATCCGCCCTCCATCCATAGGCCAGGGCGTTCACTTCGGGGGTTAAGTCCATCACGTTATAGATTACAGGCGTTGCCTCCTCCACAACGGGCAGCGCTCGCACTTTATCGGTAGCCGATTCATTAAGGGAGGTGTTCAAGAAGGTCTGCTGGACGACAGCAATATCCGTGCCGCTGGCTGAATAAATACGCATCCAGGCTTGCTCAAATGCGTTGGAGAATCCCACCAGGCCAACGAAAGCTCCGATGGCCATTCCGATCCCGCATAGGGTAAGGAGAGTCCTGAGCCGACGGCGCCCAAGGTTCTTCCAGACAAATCCTGCAAACGAGAGTCGAGAGGCCATGAAGTTGGGGTGCTTCCTCGCATCGTCCTACCTGGGGCGATCAGACTGCAGTCTATCTACCTGCATCCGTCATGTCCATTCATCCTTTGCCGTTCCAAGGGCTTCCGCAGTTTGGGCTCCTTTGCGGTGTTCCACAATCAAAGCGAATGAGGAGACCGTGGTTCAGCAAGTTAGCAACTAGACCAGGATTAACGAAGGCCGCGGTGAATTCAGAGGTTTGGAAGACCATGATCCGTAGCAAGTGCAGACCGGTGAGATCGAGGTTCTCTTCAACTCGAATTCGATGGGGTTTCGGAGCTGGTTTTCAGACCGCCCAAGCGAGCCCCCCCGTAAGAGGGTCGGTTTTGCGCCAATTCTTCATCGAGCGCTCAAATGGTCCGCGGTTTCCGCGGCGGACGATAAAGTTTGCCGGGAACCACTTGACACGCTTCGCCGTATCACTGGGGAGACCACGCCTGGGAAGAGCTGGTCCATGAGCGGACTTGTTGCTTGGAGGCGTCGTTCTGCATCCTATGGATTACCGGACCGAACTTCAATCTCATGTGACCTTCCGGACCGGCGGGGTGGCCCTTGGCCCATGCTCCGGTGGCATTCGCAGTCGCCGGAGCCCCGTTTTTCAAGCCCTATTCCTTCGGCGACAGTCTCGAAAATGACCCCTTGGCGACAAACCTAGGTTGAAATTGACGCTGTGCGGGTCGGCTGCTGGTCGGTATTGCGTACACTTGGGTAGTAGATCCATGGGAAGAGTTGAAGCATGAAGCTGATTGAGGCCTTTAAACTCGCGCTCCAGTCCCTTTGGGGCAACAAGATGCGCACGATCCTGACGCTGATCGGCGTGGTCATGGGCGTGGCCTCAGTGATCATGGTGCTCACCCTGGTGCAAGGCGCAAAGAAATATGTCAGCACCAAGTTGTCAGGTTACGGCGCGGACGTGTTTACGGTAACGCGGATGTCGAGCGTGATCTTTACGCCGGAAGAGTATTTCAAATACCAGAAGCGAAAGATTGTCCGCATCGAGGACTATCAGGCTGTCAAAGAGGCCTGCACGGAATGTAGCGAAGTGGGAGCGCTTCTCGCCAAATCCACGAATGTGGTGGCCAATGGACACTCCAGCAACAACACGAGCGTGCGCGGTTACACCTGGACCATGCTCGCTCTCAATAACATTGATATCGCGCTCGGACGCGGCTTCACGCCTGCCGATGAAGACCACGCGACAAAGGACGTGGTCGTCGGCTACGACATTGTCGATAATCTCCTGGGCGACGGCGACCCCATCGGAAAAGAGATCCGTGTCGACGGCATTCCGTACACCATCGTCGGCGTGGGCGACCGGCAAGGCAAAACACTTGGACAGTCGCAGGACAATTGGGTCGCAATCCCGATTACTACCTATCAGCAGATCTATGGATACAATGACTCTGTAGACATTTACGCCCGCGCCACCGGCGGCGCCTCTGTCATGGAGCACGCCAAGGACTCAGTCCGCGTGTTAATGCGCACGCGGCGTCATGATGCGCCGGGCCAGCCCGACGATTTTGAAATCGAGACCAACGACACGTTCCTCGACATCGCCAATCAGCTCCTGGGTGTCTTCGCCTGGGTTGTTTTGGGGCTGGGTTCGATTGCATTGGTTGTGGGTGGCGTGGTCATTATGAACATCATGCTGGTCAGCGTGACCGAGCGTACCCGCGAGATTGGCGTGCGCAAGGCGCTAGGCGCCAAGCAGCGCGACGTGCTTCTGCAATTCCTTATCGAAAGCGCATCGCTCGCCCTCATTGGTGGAGCAATTGGCGTTCTGATGGGCGTCTTAGTTGGAAAGCTCATCACCGTGGTCGTGGGATTTCCAACGGCTGTACCTCTGTGGGCCGTCTTTCTCGGCCTCTTGCTCGCGGGGGCAGTGGGCATCTTCTTCGGTGTGTATCCAGCCAGCAAGGCTGCACGGCTTGACCCCGTAGTGGCGCTGCGGGCGGAAATGTAGGAAGAGTCTTATGGCCCAAGGACAAACCCGGGAATCGATCAAGATGGCCCTCGACACGTTGAGGACCAACAAGCTGCGTTCGGGCTTAACCGTCCTCGGCATCGTGATTGGCGTTACCACTGTCATCACCATTTCGTCCGTCATCAACGGCTTGAACAATCGTGTGTCAGACTGGGTCAACTCCCTCGGCACCAATGTCATATGGGTGTTTCACCTGCCGGTGATCGGCGTACGCCCCACCACCGAGATGCTGGCCCGCAAGAAACTCACGATCGACGATGTGATTGCCCTCCGAACTCTGCCGCATGTAGCCGGAGCCGATGGAGCTTACCAGCACGTAGGTATGTTTCGCGTCGGCGCAGTCAGCGTGAAATACAACGGGCGAAAGGTCGCGGGCACGATGCTCACCGGCGCCACAGCGGCCGTGAGCGATGTGAGCAATCTGACCCTGCTGCAAGGGCGCTTCTATACCGATGGTGAAGATCAGCGTGCCGCCCACGTTTGCGTTCTGGGATACGACACCTGGGATCAGTTGTTTAGCGGCCAATCTGCGATCGGCCAGGAAGTCAATGTCGAAACCGGCATGTACACCGTGATTGGTGTGCTCGAAAAGCAAAAGCAGCCCTTCGGCGGCGGTAAGAACCAGGCAGACAACCAGGTCTATTTCCCATTGCAGACCTTCCACAACCTGCACCCTGAGGACAAGGACATGTGGGTTAGTGTGAAATACGACGATCCTAAGAATAAGTCCCTTGTGCAGGAGGAGATCCGCGAGCTTCTACGGGTCCGGCGCAAAGTCCGCGTCGAATCCCCCGACGACTTTGAGATCTTTGGTCCCGACTCACTATCAAAACTCTGGGGTCAGCTCACGGGTGGACTCGTTCTGTTCATGATTGCTGTCTCCAGCGTGGGTTTGATGGTGGGCGGCGTGGGAGTCATGAACATTATGCTGGTCAGCGTAACGGAGCGCACCCGCGAAATCGGCGTCCGAAAGGCCATCGGCGCCACCAAGCGCACGTTGCTGACGCAGTTTACGACTGAAGCCGTCACGCTCTGCGCTGTCGGCGGTATCATCGGCATTCTCCTGGGCGCCATTCTCACCTGGATTGTCTACCTTCTTCCCATCGGTTTGCCCGCGACCTTGTCGACCATGTGGGTTCTGACTGGTTTTGGCGTCTCCTGCGCCATTGGGTTGGTGTTTGGCATATATCCCGCATGGAAAGCCGCCAACCTAGACCCAATCGAAGCTTTGCGGTATGAATAGATGAACCGAAAAGTTCGGAATTGGTGAGAGGCTAGCCTTCCGACCATGGATATTGGGTCGTAAGTTGCCCGTTAATTTGGCGCGCTATCTTTTCCTCTCGCTTTTACGGGCACCGCCGCAACGGAGATGCACTTTGGATTCCTAAGCGTCTGGTTTTAAAAGGGATGAACGCTTCCATCGCATGGAACTAATCGAAGCTGTCAAGCTCGCCTTGCAGTCGCTCTGGGCTAACAAGATGCGGAGTGTGCTCACGCTGCTCGGCGTCGTTATTGGTGTGGCATCGGTCATTATGGTGGTGACACTCACCAATGGCGCAAAGGACTTTGTCACCGCCAAAATCAACACCTACGGCGCCAGCGTGGTGTCCATCAGCAAGATGCCGTTGACCTTCATCACCCTGGATGAATACCTAGCCTTCCAAAAGCGTAAAGACGTCACTATCGACGACTACAAGGCAGTCCTTGAAGAATGCCGATCGTGCGTCTCAGTCGGCGCGCGCCGCGATGCCACTGGCAGCGTGGTCTACGGCAATCATTCCAGCACCGATACCAACATCCGCGGCTTTACCTGGACCATGCCGGCAATCGCAAACCTCAACATCGAGCTTGGGCGTTCGTTCACCGAGATTGAAGACACGCACAGTGCGCACGTGGCAGTCGTCGGTTCAGATGTTGTGGACAATTTGCTGGGGCCTGGCGACCCACTGGGCAAAGAGATTCGGGTGGGCGGCATGCCTTACACAATCATTGGCGTGGGCGAACCGCAAGGAAAAATATTGGGATCGAGCATGGATAATTGGGTCGCTATCCCCCTCGACGCGTTTCTCGCCCAGTTTGGCTCTCACGATACATTGCAGATCTTCGTGGATGCCGGCGGTGGCGGAGAAGTCATGGACCAGGTTTCGGACCAGTTGCGCTCCATTATGCGGGCCCGCCGTCACCTTGCTCCCAGCGACGAGGATACGTTCACGATTGACACTAGTGCTACGTTTCAGAATCTTCTGGGAAGAATCCTGAACAGCTTCGGCGCGGTGGTCGCTGCGATTGCCGGAATCTCGCTGGTGGTGGGCGGAATCGTGATCATGAACATCATGCTGGTTTCCGTCACCGAGCGCACGCGCGAGATTGGCGTTCGCAAAGCGTTGGGCGCGCGCCGCCAGGATATTCTTCTCCAGTTCCTTATTGAATCGGCCACTATGGCGATGGTCGGTGGTTTTATTGGTGTGGTTTTAGGAATCGGACTGGCGAAGGCCATCACGCTCATCATTGCCTTCCCGTCCTCCGTCCAGATTTGGTCGATTCTTGTGAGCTTGATCGTCTCAAGCGGTGTCGGTCTGTTCTTCGGCGTTTATCCTGCACACAAAGCAGCGCAACTTGACCCGATCGTCGCTCTGCGAGCGGAGCTTTAGCCATGCACATCAGTCAATCGGGAGAATCAGTTCGGCTAGCGCTCGACACGCTGCGCAAGAACAAGCTGCGTTCCGGCCTGACGGTCCTCGGAATCTCCATCGGCATTTCGACAGTGATCCTGATTTCCTCCGCGATCAACGGACTCAATACGAATATCGATCAGTTTGTGCGCTCTCTCGGCACAAATGATTTGTGGGTCTTTCGTTTTGAGCCCTTTGGCAAGCGCCCAACGACAGAGGAGCTCAATCGAAAGCAGTTGACGTATGAGGACGGGCTTGCGATGCGCGAGCTTCCATTTGTTTCCGCAGTCGACCCCGGCCTCTTTTATCAGAATTTCCAAACGGGACTTGGCAGCGTGTCATTGAAGTACGGCACGCATAAAATTCAAAACACGATTCTCAACGGAAACACGACTCACGTGAAGGACACCGCCGATATTGAGCTGACAGAGGGGCGCCTCTGGACCGAAGCCGAAGAGGCCCGCAGCGCCGATGTAGTCGTGCTGGGTGCCGACGCCGCGGAAGATCTTTTCGCCGGACAATCTCCGATTGGAAAGGACATCGACTGCGAAGGCAGCATATTCACCGTCATCGGCGTGCTCGATAAGCAGAAGCAGCCCTTTGGCAGCGGACGCAATACCCAGGACAATGCGGCCTACTTTCCGCTTGAGACCTTCCGCAAACTGCATCCCGAAATCAAGGATTTCTGGATCACTGTGAAATATGACGATCCTGCGCACAAATCGCTGGTCATCGATGAGATTCGCGAACTTCTTCGCCGCCGTCGCAATGTGCGCGTGGAGCAGGACGACAACTTCGCCATCTTCGGTCCCGATTCTCTGACGCGCCTGTGGAACTCGCTTACCGGCGGACTCTTCCTGTTCATGGTGGCCGTCTCCTCGGTCGGCCTCATGGTCGGCGGCGTGGGCGTGATGAACATCATGCTCGTCTCGGTGACGGAGCGGACGCGAGAGATCGGAATCCGCAAGGCGATCGGCGCTACTAGGAAAAACATCCTCTTGCAGTTCACGCTGGAGGCCGTAACTCTGTGTGCGGTCGGTGGACTGCTGGGGATTTTTGCCGGCGCGCTGTTCACTCTGATCCTGCATTTTGCGGTGGCGTTTTTGCACGCGGCGCTTTCCGCGACGTGGGTGATCATCGCCTTCGTCGTTTCGTGTGCGATCGGCTTGTTGTTTGGGATTTATCCGGCATGGAAAGCCGCGTCCATGGACCCGATTGAGGCCCTTCGTTACGAATGAGGCAGTCCTCCGCAGGTAGATGCCGCTCCCGTGAGCTTGTATCCTAACCCTTGTGATGCCGCACGCACTGGCCCTGGCCGTGGAGGTGGCGACCACGGTCCTGACCGTGGCCGGCATGGGCTACTTTGCGGCGGCGCTCATCGCGGCGCGCTTATTTCTGGCATCGCGACGCAAGACTCAAGCCGCGTTCGCTCCCTCCGTCAGCATTCTTAAATCACTTAAGGGCCTCGATCCCGGTATGCTCGATGCCTTCCGCAGTCATTGCCGCCAGAATTACTCCGGTGAATACGAGATACTTTTCGGCGTTGGGTCGATATCCGACCCCGCCGTTTCCGCCGTCGAGCAACTCCAACGCGAATTTCCTGAGATGGCGATTCAGCTTGTCGAGTGTTCTCAACAGTTGGGTGCCAACGGCAAGGTGAGCACGCTGGCGCAGCTTGTGCCCCATGCGCGTAACGAATTCCTGCTTATCAACGATTCGGACATCTCGGTGGGCCCGCACTATCTCGAAAGAATTCTTGCGTGCTTTGCCCAGTCTCCCGCGGAACATCGCCGGAGTTCGCAGCCGGTGGGTCTGGTGACCGCGCTCTATCGTGGCCGCGCCTTGCACACACTTTTCTCACGCTTCGAATCGCTGGGCATTGCCACTGACTTCAACGCAGCAGTGCTGTTGGCGCAAATGGTTGAGCGCGGATTGCGCTATGGACTGGGTTCGACTCTCGCCGTGCGGCGCGAGGCATTGGAACAGATCGGCGGTTACGCTAGCCTTGTAGATCAGCTTGCGGACGACTATGAATTGGGCGCGCGCATTGCGGAGGCAGGGTATGCCGTGCAGTTGAGCCGTGAGGTGGTCGAGACCAGCGTTCCGGCCTACACATGGCGCGATTTTGCCGATCACCAGTTGCGCTGGCTTCGCACAGTGCGCGACGCACGGCCCTGGGGGTACGCGGGACTTGTCTTTACGCACGGGCTGAGCTGGGCGCTTCTCAACGTGGTTGCGAGTGGCCTTAGTCCCATAAGTCTGTGGCTGCTGGGACTGACCTTCTTCCTGCGGCTGACGTTGGCCATGACGGTCGGCGCAGAGGTTTTGGGCGATCACCAGGTACTCGCGGGTCTCTGGTTGCTTCCGATGCGCGACCTGGTGGCGATGGGTCTTTGGGCCGCCGGTTTTGCCGGCAATACCATCGTGTGGAGGGGCGAGCGCTTCGTCGTGAAAAGGGGCGAGCTCCATAAAATGGCGTAAGGGAAATTGAGGGCACAACTTAGGTTGGAGCCGGTCATCGCGAATCCAAGCCGCTCCGCTGTGCCCTGAGCGCATTCCGCAACACATTCATCCCATAATGCTGTCGGACAGCCCCGCCATCTGTTAGATTGCGTTCACGCGGCTGAAGACGGTTGTTTCTCCCCTTTGCTTTTCAATGCAGTTGCAGAACCGATCGGGCCGCTCGAGGAGAATATCTATGCGTATTCCCATACAGGTCGCGGGCCGCGTACTTGGTTGTTGTCTGCTGGCTTCGTGCTCATTTGCATTTTCACAAGGCGCAGCACCGGCCAAACCGGCTGTCGGTACCGCGGTTCCCCCCGCACAGGTCTATGACAAGCTGCTCACCTTGCTGGAGAGTGAGTTTGTCTCGGCCGCAGAAGCCATGCCGGAAGACAAGTACGGCTTTGCACCGGCTGCCACGATGGGCGAGTTCAAAGGCGTGCGCACCTTCGGCGAAGAGGTGAAGCACGTGGCTGAGTCGAACTACTACTTCTTTGGTGGCTCGAGTTTCACTGAAGCCGATATCAAGGCCAAGAGCGATGACATCGACAAGTTGAAAACCAAGGCGGAGATCGTACAGGCTCTCAAAGACTCGTTCACACAGGCGCACACATTCGTCGACGGCATTACGTCTGACAATGCGTTTGTGATGACCGCCAATGGAACGCGTGGAGGCATGGGAGCCTTCGGCATTGCCCACTTCATGGACCATTACGGACAGATGGTGGAGTATCTCCGCATGAACGGAATCGTGCCTCCGGCTAGCCGCGGCGGAATGTAGATCGCGACGGCTCGGCGGCGGTAGGTATGGCAAAGAGGGGTAAGGCTGGCCAAAGATAGACCGGCCTTGCACCTTTTCTATTGAGCCCGAATTGCTGTCACCGGATCGACCCGCATGGCTTTGCGCGCCGGCAGGTAGCACGCCAGCAAGGCAATCAGTCCCAGCAGCAAGGTGACCGCGCCTGCCGTCCAAGGGTCGGTCGCAGAGATGCCGAAGAGAAGGCCGCGAGCAAAGCGCGCCAAGACGAAGGCAAGGATAAGGCCGAGGGCAAGGCCAACCGCCGTCAAGCGAAGCCCTTGGTACAACACCAGTCGCAAGACGTCGACGCGCGCAGCACCGAGCGCGATTCGAATGCCAATCTCGTGGGTGCGCAGCTCGGCGCGATAGGCAACGACACCGTAGATACCGGTAGTGGCCAGCACCAGCGCGAGCACGCCAAAGATGGTAGCAAACAGAGCCTCGATGCGCTGAAAGAGGAAGGCCATCTGCGTGGTTTCGTAAAGCGTGCGTATGTCGAAGACCGGGACGCGGGAGTCGAGCTGCTGCACCCCGCGAACAATGTTGGGAGCGAAGGCCTGGGGATCGCCCAGGGTGCGCATCTGAATGATGGTTTCGGGCCCTCCAATCTGGAAGATCGAGAAGTAGACCATGGGTTCCGGCGCTTCGGTGACACGCTGGTGCTTCGTGTTCTTCACCACGCCGATCACGGTGTACGCCCGTCCGAACGTATGAAGGCGACGCCCGATGGGATTCTCTTTGGGCCAGTAGTGATTGACGGCAGTCTCATCGAGGATCACGACGCGGGGGGAGGCTTCATTGTCGTCCTGCGTGAAGGCGCGCCCTTCGAGGACGGGGATTCCGAGTGTGTCGAAGTAACCGGCGGTTACGTCGGCGTGGCGAACCTCAAGGGATTCATGCGGACGCGGCACATAGCCTTCGGGATAGGCATTGGTTGTCTTGCGAGTGAAATTAAGGGGCACCCAGTCGGTGATTGAAGCAGACTGCACGCCCTGGACCGTCCGCACCCGGTCAAGGAGCTTGTGCTCGAAAGCGCGTATCTCATCGCCGGAGTAGCCGGAGATCCACAGACCCACGGACGCGGTCAGCACATGCGTCCGCTCGAAGCCCGGGTCGGTTGCATTGGCGTTCCTGAGCGTGCGGAGAAGGAGGGCGGAGGTGATAAGAAGAGCCAGCGAGAGGGCGATTTGCAGGACGACTAGACTGCTGAGCAGATGGCGGTTGTGTGCGGCGGTGGAAACGCTTGCGGCCTCTTCTTTCAGAACCTCTGCGGCGTCGACATGCGACGAGCGCCAAGCAGGCAGGGCGCCGCAGATGAGTCCCGCGCCGATAACGAAGAGGATGATCACGGCGATCACGTTGGCATCCATGTAGCCATTGAGCGCGATGGGATTCTCGTTGGGCGGAATCAAGCGTACGAGGGCCTTCGACGACCATGCGGTAAGCAGAAGAGCGAGCCCACCGCCGCCTACGGACACCATCAGGCCTTCGAGAACCATCTGGCGCATGAGCTGCACGCGGCCGGCGCCGAGCGACTGGCGGATGGCGAACTCACGTCGGCGCGCGACGAAGCGGACCAGGGCGAGAGTGGCGATGTTGATGCAAGTGAGGAGCAGGACGACGCCGGCAATGGCGAGAACGAAGGGAAGCGAGGCCGAAAGGTAGACGTTGGCACCGAACGGCGAGCGCCATAGAGGATCGAGGGTAATGGTGTTGATGCCGAGATGGTCATCGGGATAGCGCAGCACGATCTGGTGCATGAGCACTTCGAGATCCTGCGTGGCACGCGCGCGGCTGACACCTGGGCGGAGCCTGCCGAGAACGTTGAGCCAGTTCGCGCTGCGACTTGTCATTTGCCACTGGCCTGTCCCAATGGGATCGAGTGTCAGCCACGCATCTTCCCGAATTCCGGGCATGGCTCCTCTGAATCCCTCAGGGGCCACGCCGATCACTGTCACAGGGTGCCGGGCGAGCTCAATCGACTTACCGACGATCGCAGGATCCCCGGCAAAGCGAGTCTCCCATAACGAATGAGAAAGGATCACATAGGGAACGGCGCGTGGCAATGCTTCTTCTTCCTGCAGGAAGAAACGTCCGAGCTCAGGCTTGATGCCGAGCAGATCAAAGTAGTTCGCCGAGATGTTCGAGACATAGATCCGCTCCGCTGCGGAACTGCCCGTAAGCGTGAGCCAGTCATGGTGATACGCAAGAATCCCGGCCATGCTGTGGTTCTGATCGCGCAAATCGCGGTAATCGAGGTAGGACAAAGGAGGCGCAGGCGCGTTGTTCCATTGGCCTCGCATAATACTGACCAGCTGGCCTGTATCGTGCGCCTCTGGAATCGGGTGAAGCAAGGTTGCATTGATCCAGCTAAAGACTGTGCTGTTGGCGCAGATACCTAACGCCAGCATAAGAACGGCAGTAATCGCGAACCCTGGGCTCTTGCGAAGCTGCCGGAGTGCATAGCGGACATCCTGAAGCAGTCCAGCCATACGGCGCCTCCCTAATCTCTTCTTTCCGATGAAAGGTAATTATGCTCTCTTCTGTTGCACGTGGCGCGCCAGAGATCTGGGCAGCTGTAAGTGCCTGATAGACAAACAAATTTGGAATCATCAGGTTGGCGCGATCGCGGAGGCGGCCGTTCGATGGCGCACAAAACGTCCGATTTCGGACACCTGACACCGAGCCCAGTTGGGGTCAAGAGGCCGCAATTCGCTGAGAGTTCGGAACCCTTTTCATCCGTCGCGCGTATGATCCAGTGTTGCCTCAAACGGTTGGAACCTCCCCATCCAGAATCGCGGGCAGAGCCGTGCAATGAACGACAGCGGCCAAATCGATCAGGCAACGCAGACGACCCTCGCTGCGTCGGCAGAACACTCCAATCCAAGGCTTGTATATGATCTGCGTGGCAACGAAGGCAGCTCCGATGCTTATTACGCCGAATCGAAGGCAATCGCGGATGCGCTGGTTGACCGGATCGAACAGTGCGCTGGAGTCGTTCTCGATGACTACGGCCGTTTTGTACGAGAGTCTCTGCTTGAGGCGCCCCGCAGCCGGGGCGAATTTGCTATTGAGTTGCTTACACTAGGCATGGCACTCAAGAGGTATGAAAGCGCGTCCGTGGAAACGCCCAGATGGGTTGTTGCGCTGGCGCAATGCCTGCTCTGGGTGCGGCGGCGATCTCAAATTCTGAAATCGATGGCCGACGCGACACGTGCGGTGATTGCGAAGCTTTTCTTAATGCCCGCAATTGGCTCGCAACCCACGCCATCCGGGTCTGCGGTCGAACGCCTTGCAAGCGTCATTGCGTGGCTGAAGGCAACAGGCGAGTATGAACAGGAAGTCCTTCGACTGAGCAATTGGGTCAAGTATCTGGGCACACTTGGCACGTATGACGCCGCGGAATGCATGAATTCAGCCAGCGAGCTATTCGAGCGCTTTGAGCGCGAAGCGGCCGAGAGGCTTGGCCCGTACACACAAGGCGTAGGCGTCTTCCTTAAAGGCGAATACACACGACGAGGTTGCCGCGAGGATTCTCTCTTCTGTGGCCGTGCAGCAGCGGAATACCACCTGAACATGATCGCAGCGGAAGTGATGAACCGGGGATTACGCGCTAGCTTCGAGCGCACGGGCCGAAGAGTCGTCCTGGTTCCGGCGTGCATGCGCGGCGCAAAAGTCGCTCATTGCCGTGCTCACATCGATAGTGTAGACACGACCTGCACAGCTTGCGATCCGCAGTGTACGGTCAATCGCATTACGCGCCGGATGCGCGGAACTGGCGCGGAGGTTTACCTTGTGCCCCATTCCAGCGGATTCAGCCGGTGGCTTGACCGATGGGAGCGCGAGCCGGGAGTCGGAGTGACCGCGGTGGCTTGCATGCTCAACATTCTGCCGGGTGGCTACGAGATGAGCGCTCGAGGAATTGCTTCGCAATGCGTTCCGCTGGATTATCCTGGCTGCAGAAAACACTGGGATCGTGTGGGAATACCGACAGCCGTAAACGAAGCGCGCCTCGTGCAAATCGTCGGCACACCGACGCGGGGATAATGGCGTTGGCAACGGCGGCGGCCAGAATGCTATTGTGAGTCCCACATGGCATTGGTGACGACATCGGAGGCGGCCGTTCCCATCCAGGGACCGAGCGCGACGCTGATCTACGACGACTGGTACCCGGCGCTGCGCACGGACACGCTGCGAAAGGGCAAGCTCGCGACCGCGATGCTGTTGGGAATTCCGTTGGTGTTGGGGCGGTTAAGCAGCGGAAAACTTTTTGCCATGCGCGACAGCTGTCCGCATCGCGGCATTCCGCTCAGCGAGGGATGGTTTGACGGGCAGCGCGTGACCTGCCGGTATCACGGCTGGGAGTTCGAGCCGTGCAGCGGGCAGTGTGAACTAATTCCTTCGCTCAGCAGCCACGATCATCTCGATGCTACGCGTATCTACGCAACGGCATTTCCATGCGAAGAGCGCGACGGACACGCGTGGGTATTTGTGCAGGGCCCCGGCAGCGGCAAGCGTTCATTGGGTTCGCGACCTCCAGTGCCGGAACTTGCGAAGTTCGGCCCTCTCTATCGCACGGCGTTCCTCACGGCCGATCTGCCCTGCAACGTGGACCACGGCATTATCGGCCTGATGGATCCCGCGCATGGACCCTTCGTTCACCAGGCTTGGTGGTGGCGCAGTCGGGCGAGCATTCGCGAAAAGACCAAGAAGTTTGAGCCGATCCCCGAAGGCTTTCGCATGAGCGCGCACGCGCCGAGCGGCAACTCCGCGCCGTACAAGTTGCTGGGGGTGTATGGTCAGCCGATTGAAACCACCATCGACTTTATGCTGCCGAACCGGCGCACGGAGGTGATTCGCTGCGGTGACAAATGGTTCAGCAGCCTGACGACAGTGACGCCGGTGACTGCATCGACCTGCCGCATCGACGTGATTGCCGCATGGAACGTTTTCTATCACGTACCGCTGGTGACGCCGATTGCGAAGTTCTTTGGGGCGCGGTTCGTTCGGCAGGACCAAGTCACGATGATTAAGCAGGCGGAGGGGCTGAAGCACAATCCCAGCCTGATGCTGATTGACGACGCCGACAAGCCGGCGAAGTGGTATTTCGCGTTAAAGCAGGCGCGGCTGGATGCTGCGGCCAACGGGATCGCGGCGAAACATCCGATGGATGGGCCGGTGGAGTTGCACTGGCGAAGCTAGTCGCATCTGTGGAGGAGAAACGTGGGGGCGTTCGCTACTCGCCGGGCGCTTCGTCGTCGGTGTCGCCGGTCTGGTCCGCGCTTTCGCCTTCTTCGCCCTCGACGGAGATGCGCAGGGAGCGCAGGAAGTTAACGTCGTTCCTGGTGAAGGGACCGCCCTCGGCATCGGTCTGGGCGCCTGATTCCGCATCTTCCGAGTCCTTGGCCGCGACCTCGTTGAGGCCGATCGTGGCCTCGAGCATGAGCAGGACGTCAAAGCCGTGACGGCGAATGTCCTGGACGACGCCGGCAATCTGCTCGCTCTCGATGACCGACTCATGAATGGCTTCTCCGAGTTGTTGGATCAGTTCGCGCAGCCGAGATGTCACCAAACCCTCCAGGACGTCGGCCGGCGCGAAACAGGCGCGAGGGCGGCGTGCAATTTTATCTACCTTACTGCCGATGCAGCCGAGGGGCAACTGCGATGACCGGAAATCTGTGCAAAGCAGCGTCCCATCTACCGCTGTTACCATCATATCGAAATGAAACCTGAGAGCGTGGGACGGGTGCTCGGTATTGGTTTGCGCGTGGCTGGACGCGTAGCCGGTCAGCGCCTGAGTGCCGCGGCGGAACCGCCCACTGCCACGCCGACAGCCGGCGTTCAGTCGAGCGGATCGGCGCCGCGATCCACGATTCGGAGCGCGGCGCGGGCGCAATCGAACGGCAGTCTGGCGCGCGGTATCAGCGGATTTCTCAAACCATTCGGGCGCGTGGGCGGCAAGTTGTGGCTCGAAGTGACCGGAGTTTTCTTTCTTTTGCCTGTGGTGGTATTTGTGCCAAATCTGTGGCGGTTGCGGGCCAGCTACGGGAGCGGCCCCGATCATCGCACGTTCGTGGCTTCGGCGATTGTGGTGGTGGTATTTCTCTATTTGGGTGTTACGTCGTTCTGGCGCGCGCGGCGGAAATAAGCGCGAACCTGTTGGACCAAAACCTTCAATCTCATGCTCGCCTTCGTCCGAGCGGGGCGATCGCAAAATTCAACTGCACCAGCACAATGACGGCGATGCTGATCCAAGTGCTGATGAAGCAGAGTGCCGCGCCGGCTGCGTAGAGCGACTGTGCGATGAGAATACGGCGGCAAATGGTGGCGCGCACTTCGTCGGGCGTGTCGGGCTTGATGAGGTCGGCGTGCGTCGCGTGGGTCCAACTCCAATAGAGCATCACGCCCGGAACGAGGATGTTGAGCCAGTAGAGCCCGAGTGCTGCGCGATAGGTGATGAACTCGGCGAGCAGGCGCGTGGAGAGCGGCATCAGGGTGATCGCGAAGAGAAAGCCGAGGTGAATCCACGTCAGGTCGCGGGTGCCTTCGCCGATATGGTTCAGCTGTGTTTGCTGCCCGGCCCAGAAGATGCCGAGGGTGAGAAAGCTCATGCCGTAGGCGATCCACTGCGGGCCGAGGGCGCACAGCGCGGAGAACAATTCCCGCTCGCTATGGACCTGCGCCACGGTGGGAATGTGGAGATCGAGCACCAGCAGCGTCATGGCTACGGCGAAGATGCCGTCGCTGAGGGCTGCGAGCCGTTCAAGATTGCGGCCCTGAATGCGGTTGTACAAAGTGGGCATGTTGGCGTGCTTTCCGGTTGCGTCAATCTAAAATGCGCGGGGCGTGCGGGTCAACGCGGACCACGTCAAAAATGCGGGCGTTGCGGCTTGTGCGCGATGCGCCATGCACCGATCGCAAGTGAGACGACGCCGAGTGCGTAGGCCAAGAGGGCTGCCTGGCCGGTGTGCAACGTCCAGCCGCGATAGAGAGCCAGCAGGCCGAAGAGAATGAGAATGACGCCACGCATTGGACCCATGAACTCTCCTTTCTTCAATACATCGACAGCGGAATCACGCCATGATTGACCCGATCGCAGCAGAATCCCTATCGTTGGTAGGGTAGACTACGACCCGTGAGAGGAATCCCATGACCACACCCACTGCGACTGTTTCGACCGAGCTGAAGAAGACTGCGTTAAACGCGACCCATCGAGCGCTGAAGGCCAAGATGGTGGACTTTGGCGGCTGGGACATGCCGGTGGAATATCCCGGGACTGGCGGCGGCCTGATTGCCGAGCACATGGCGGTGCGTACGGCGGTGGGCCTGTTTGACGTGAGCCACATGGGCGAGATCCAATTTCGCGGACCGGGCTCGCTGGCGGCCGTGCAGCAAATCACGATGAACGATGCGTCGCGGTTGAAGGACGGGCAGGCGCACTACTCCGCGCTGCTGACGCCGCAAGGGACGTTTGTCGATGACATCCTGGTGCATAAGCTGGGCGACAACGATTACCTGCTGGTGGTGAATGCTGGGACGAAGGACAAAGACTATGCCTGGGTTCGCCAGCAAGTGGGCGCGCTACCGGGCATTCATCTGAACGACTACTCGAGCTACTACTCGCAACTGGCCTTGCAGGGGCCGCGCGCGCTGGAGACGCTGCGAAAGCTGACCAAAGTAGATCTGGCCGGAATCAAGAACTACTGGTTCACCTGGGGCCAGGTGGCGGGCGTGCACAACGTGTTGATTGCGCGCACGGGTTACAGCGGCGAAGACGGATTCGAAGTCTACATCCCGAGCGATGAGGCGACCACGGTGAAGATGTGGGAGGCGCTGCTGGAAGCGGGTGCGGAGTTCGGCATCCGGCCGTGCGGACTGGGCGCGCGCAACACGCTGCGGCTCGAAGCGGGCATGAGCCTCTATGGCCACGAGATCTCAGAAGAAATCAACGTGCTGGAAGCGGGCCTGGACCGGTGGCTGAAGCTCGATAAAGGTTCCTTTCTTGGACGGGATGCATTGCTGGCTGTGCAACAATCCGGCGGGCCGAAGCGCAAGATCGTTGGACTCGAAATGGTTGATCGCGGTATCGGCCGCGACGGGTACGACGTGTTGACGCTGGACGGCAAGCGCGTGGGCACTGTGACATCGGGTTCGCCGGCGCCGTTCCTGAAATCCAACATCGCCTTGGCGCTCGTTCCCGCCGATGTGGCCGCAAGCGGCCGAGATGTGCTGGTGCAGTGCCGTGCAAATCCGGTGCGGGCCCGGCAGGTGCCGCTGCCGTTCTACAAGCGCGGCGCTTCTGATGCAGCGGCGCCTCCGGTGCGGCGGGCCGCTTCGCTGGAGATTGACGCCCTGGGTGCTCCCTCGCGGGCACCTGAGGTGGGGAGCTAGCTTTCGAGATACTCCCAAAAGCTGTCCGCCAGTTCGGCGCCCAGCTCGTTGGCCATCCGTCGTGCCGCCCGCTCCACCTCGTCGATCAGCCCGTGGAGGTAGCTCCGCGAATGAGAAATGGCCACGATGCCCAGCGTTGCCGACTGCCACGTCACCGCCTCGTCCATCTCGGCCACCGAAATGTTGAAGCCCTGCCGCAACTGGTCCTTCATCGAACGCACCACCTGTCGCCGATCCTTCAGCGACTGCGCGTGCTCAATGCGAAGTTCGAGCGTGAGCTGGGCGACCGGCATTACGGCACCTTCAGTTCGCAGCAGGGTTCCTTGGCACATCATTCTAAGCCCGACCGACGGTATTTCTGAGCAGAAAGTCGGCTAGGTCATTAACGCAAACGCAACCACGGTCGTGTTCGCATCGCCCGTCTCCGTCACCAGCCTCTCCTCCAGATCGTGCGGCACCGGCATCGCGCACGTCGCAATCACCGTCTCGCCCGCACCAATGAAACAAAGCTCGCAACAGCCGAATCCGCCGTCCATCTCGACAGGTGGACCAAACACGCGGCACGTCATCGGCCGCCAGGCATACATAGCGCAAAAGCCGGTCGCTGGATCGAGCGCGGGACACGCCGCCTCGTTGGCAAAGCCCTCAAACTGCGCCAGTTCCTCGTCCGTCGTGCCGAGGCTCCCGGTGAGCGCGTCGCCGGGATACTCCGCCCCAAACTCCGTAACCCACGCCCGCGCGCGTTTTTCGACAGCCTCTGCCGTCAATGGATCCGCCGCACGCAGCTCTTCCAAGCCAACCCGCAGCCGCTCCCCATCCAGCGCATTGATCGCGAATGCCCCGTGGCAGCACTGCGTACACCCCGGCCGGCACTTGAGCCACGGCCCCGCGCGCCGCGCCGCCTCGGCTAAAGCCGCGTCCATGATCTGTACAAGTTCCGCGTCGCCCGCCGGCAGTCCCATGCGGCAAGCTTAACCGATTGCAATTCGGCCCGCTCGCGCGCTAACCTGCCCGCGGAGGTCCCGATGGCCGAATCCCGCAGCAACATCCTACCCACGCTCCGCTATCGCAACGCCCCCGCCGCGATCGACTGGCTCTGCCAGGTCTTTGGCTTTGAACGCCACGCCGTGCACCCCGGCCCCAACAACACCATCGGCCACGCCGAACTCAAGCTCGGCGGCGGCATGATCATGCTAGGCTCACACAAAGACGATGCCTACGGACAAGGCTTCAAGTCTCCCGGCGAAATCGACGGCTTCGAGACCCGCAGCGCCTACATCATCGTGCCCGACGCCGACGCCGTTTACGCGCGCGCTAAGGCCGCCGGTGGCACCATCGTCCGCAAGATTCAGGACACGCCCTATGGCAGCCGCGAGTTCACTGTGAAAGATCCTGAAGGCCACTCTTGGAGCGTAGGCACCTACGACCCGTGGACCGTTCAAGGCTGAGTCCCGCTTCGCGCCCCTCGGATATAGTGATTTCGTAACTCTCGGAGGTCTCGTTTGCTTTCACTTCGTCTTCCCGTCGCGTCGCTCGCGCTTTCCTTGCTCGCTTCCACCGCTGTGGCGCAGCAGGGCCATCTCCTCGTCGCGCAAAAAGGCGATCAGAGCCTCGCAATCGTTGACCCCGCATCGGGAAAAGTGCTCGCCTCCGTCCCTGAAGGTGGCATCACCGGGCACGAGGTGATCGCCTCGCCCGACGGGCGATTCGCCTATGTGCCCATCTACGGAAACTCAGGCGTGGGCAAGCCGGGCACTGACGGCACCAATATCGTCGTCGTTGATATCGCCGCGGCAAAAATCATTGGCAATGTCACCTTCGATCATGGAGTTCGGCCACACGATCCTGTCATCGGACCAAAAGATCGCCTTCTTTACGTCACCACCGAACTGGACAAAACCATCACCATCATCGACCCTAAGACGCTGAAGATCATTGGCTCGCTTCCAACCGGTCAAGAGCAAAGCCACATGGTCACCATCTCGCACGATGGCCACCGCGCCTACACTGCCAACGTCGGTCCCGGCACCGTTTCCGTCATCGACATCCAAGCGCGCAAAGTGCTCAAGATCGTTCCCGTCTCGGCGAACACGCAACGCATTTCCATCTCACCCGACGACAAGTGGGTCTTCACCGCCGACCAGACGCAGCCCCGCATCGCCGTCATCGACACGGCCACCGACACAGTAGAGAAATGGATTCCGCTCGAAGGCCTCGGCTACGGCGGTGCACCCACGCTCGACGGCCGCTGGCTGCTGATGACGCTTCCCGATCAAAACAAGGTGGCCGTTGTCGACTTGAAAACCATGCATGTGGTGCGTTCCATCGCGGTCGGCGCTTATCCGCAGGCCGTCGTCATGCGCCCCGACGGCAAAGTCGCCTACGTCTCCTGCATGCACAGCGATCAGGTCGCCGAAATCAACCTCGCAACATGGAAAACGACACGTTTGTTGGCAACCGGAAAATCGACCGACGGGCTTGCCTGGGCTAAATGACGCGGCCTGCAACGAGACCAAACTTTCGGAACGTTCATTGAATTGAGGATGTTTGGAACAATCTTTACTTCGCCGCAATGCGTGTGTATTTTCCGGGTTGAATGGAGGTCGAACCCATGCGGCTCGTTTCTTGTGTCATCGTTGGGGCACTCATCCTCGCAACAGCAAGCCACTCGGAATCGCAACAACTTCTCAGAGCAGAACCTGCAAAGATGCAGTCTATTGCCGCGAGGGATGCGATACAGCCCCTGCCTCCCGCAATTGAGAAGCATGCGGCTGTACTCCGCAACCGACTCCGGCCCTCGGTGCAATCCTGGATTGCACAGCAAGCCCAGGCCGTTGCCGCCCAGCCGGATCCGAATATTCCGGCATTGCGAACCTCAATTCGTCAGCGCTTTAACGAATCGCTTGCTCCTACCGATGCCAAGGCAGGAGGAAGCCTGGTTGGAGGAGCCAGCACTCTGGATGACGCATTAGCGTTCCTCATCCTGATGCAGGCAGCACAGAATGACGAGTCAGACTTACGGAGCCAGATGCAGCAAGTGCAGACCATCAATCAGCAGAAGCAGGCGCTTCGCCAGATTCAGGATGACATCAATCAGCAAACGCGAGCTATCGCCCCAACTCTGAGGATGCGGCCATGTTCAACTCCAGTATGTCGCGCGCTTCCGTCGCGGTTGACCGCTGTGAATGAGGCTACAGCCGGTCTCGCCAAACCTACTCACTTGCAGGCCGGTTCCAACCTCACCTATCAGCAATTGGATACGATTCTGTCGGATCTGAAACAGTCGCTGGATTCAATGAGCGAAATGAGCGAGATGGCATCTATGCGGTTGCAAATGGCGATGGATCGTCGCTCGAAGTTTATTGAGACCTTGTCGAACATCGAGAAGTCCATCAACGACACCCAGAGCTCGATCATTGGGAACCTGAAGTAAGGCCAAACATCGGAACTGCTTTTACCCGATCGCCCGATCCCACGTCTCCAGCGTGTTTTTGAACTCGCTCATGAACTTGCCGGAGTCCGCCCCGTCGATCAACCGATGATCGAAACCCAGGCAGAAATACTGCACGCTTCGGATCGCAATCGAGTCGTTGCCATCTGCGTCCGTCAGCACTGCCGGCTCCTTGCGCAATCCGCCAATCGCCAGAATCGCCGACTCCGGCTGATTGATGATCGGCGTGCCAAACTCACCACCAAACACACCAGAATTGGTCAACGTAAAAGTCGACCCACCTACTTCATTCGGCAACAGCTTTTTGGTGCGCGCTCGCCCCGCAAGGTCGTTGATCGTTCGCGCCAGGTTTACAAAGCTACTCGCCTCGGAGTTGCGCACGACGGGGACAATCAGTCCCCACTCTAACGCCACCGCGATGCCCAGGTTGATGTTTGCGTGGTATTGAATATTGCTTCCATCGAGCGATGCATTCAGAATCGGGAACTTGCGCAACGCGTCAATCGCCGCCGCAGCAATAAACGGCATGTAAGTCAGCTTCACGCCGTTGCGCTGCTCAAATCCGGCCCGCTCGCGTGCGCGCAACTTCGCAATGCACGTCATGTCCACCTTGTAGACCGTGTGCGCGTGCGGAATCGTTCGTTTGCTCTCCGACATCCGCTGCGCAATAATCGCGCGCATCTTCGTCATCGGCACCACGTCGCCCGTCATCACCTGAGGTGCGGCCACCACCTGCGGTGGGGCCAACTGCGCCTGCGGCGCGGAACCTGCACTTAGATAGCGAAGAATGTCATCTTTGTTGATGCGGCCTTCCGATCCGCTGCCCGCAACACGCGCCAGATCCACATTGTTTTCCCTGGCAATGCGCCGCACCAGCGGCGACGAACGAATCTTGCGTCCATCACTAACGGGAGCCACCGCCGCAGCGGGCGCAGCCACAATCACCACAGCGGGAACAGCAATTGTGCCAGACGCCCGGTCACCAGCGCTGTCACCCGTACCGAAGCCGCTGCCGCCGATCACGGCAACCACCGTGTTCACCTGCACCGTCTCGCCCTCGGCCACCTTGATTTCCGTCAGCATGCCTTCCACAGGCGAGGGAATCTCGGCATCCACCTTGTCGGTCGAAATCTCAAACAGCGGCTCGTCCTTGCGCACCGCATCTCCGGTCTTTTTGAGCCACTTGGTGATCGTGCCTTCAAAGATGGACTCGCCCATCTGCGGCATCACAATCTCAACGCCGTCCTCGAACGGAGTTCCCGCCAGAACCGCGACAGGTGGTGCGGAGGCACGATCACCTTCACCAGAGGTGCCCACTTCCGCCAACACGGCAACCACCGTGTTCACCTGCACCGTGGCGCCTTCAAGGAACTTGATTTCGCGCAGCACACCCGCCACCGGCGAAGGAATTTCCGCGTCGACCTTGTCGGTGGAGATCTCGAAGAGGGGCTCGTCCTTCTCGACCGGATCGCCGGCCTTCTTGAGCCATTTGGTGATGGTGCCCTCAAAGATGGATTCACCCATCTGGGGCATGATGACATCAATGGACATGGGTCGTTCTCTCCGCGATGCGGAACGCCGGGGACCTTTGCGTTCCTGCCGGATTATAAATCGCGCAGCATCCTCAGGCGCGAACCGGCCGCTCCAGCGCACCGTTTAACCGCTCCACCTCGCGCGGCATCCGCAGCGGCGTGTCCTCCGGCTGCACTCGATGTCCAGTCCCTGCCTGCGCGCGCAGCGCATCCAGACTCTCGACCGCCAACACCTGCTCCCCAAACACCAGCCCAAACTGACGCGCCGCCTGGTGCGCAATCGCCTCCAGCCCAGGCAGGCTCGACGCGTCCGTCACTTCCTGCGCCAGGCTCGTCACCGCCTTATCGGTGATGCCGCACGGGGTGATCAACTCGAAATCGCGCATGTCTGTCGTGACATTGAATGCAAATCCATGCGAAGTAATTCCCCGCGACACATGAATCCCGATCGCGCCGATCTTCCCTGCGGGAGGCAACCCTTTGGACGAGTTCTGTGGTTCGGAAACGCCGCACCAGACGCCGGTGAGACCCGCGATCCGGCCCGCGCACACGCCATACACACCGCACAGGCGAATCAGCGCCTCTTCCATGCGGCGCACAAAATCCACCGGCCCCAGCCGCCCGCCCGCATCGTTCTGCAAACTGCGCAGATCGAAGATTGGGTAGCCCACCAGTTGCCCCGGTCCGTGATACGTCACGTCGCCGCCCCGGTTGATTTCGTGCAAAGTCACGCCGCGCTGCGCCAGCAATTCATCCGACGCCAGAACATTCGAGCGATGCGCATTCCGACCCAGTGTCAGCACCGGCGGATGTTCGAGCAGCAGCAGCACGTTGTCCACGCGCCCCGCCAGCCGCAGCGCGGCAATTTCCGACTGCAGGCGCAACCCTTCGCCGTAATCCACCCGCCCGAGATAGAGGTATTGAATC
>Ga0265339_10000180_pt1 | contig 53583 bp, 43 predicted proteins | sample 4CB219metaG_FD_202085 | JGI IMG/M metagenome (GOLD analysis project Ga0265339, IMG submission 202085) | Rhizosphere microbial communities from Carex aquatilis grown in University of Washington, Seatle, WA, United States - 4-CB2-19 metaG | ecosystem: Host-associated > Plants > Roots >... | reverse complement strand
CCGGTACGGTTTCGTCACGCCCTTAAAAGATCATAAACCGCCGTCGCTGTCGATCCCCTTTGTGCATCTGGCGTCCCGAGCGAAGCGAGGAGCGCCAGATGCCTTATGTGCAACACGCTCCTAGCGGCCTCCCAGATGGTTGCTAAGAATAGTGAATTTGCGCTCGCGCTGCGTACCGGGCCAGACCGTGACGAACATACTCCCATGAAACGGGTCGATCCAGTGGCAAGGCATCGTCCTGAAAGTGCTTGAACGTGGCGGAGCGGTTTCAGCTGACTGTACTTCAGAAACTGTCTGGTCACGGCCTTGAAGAAGAGAGGCTCGGTGTTCTCGGCAGCATTCGTCACCAAGTGTCAGTATCGGAGAATGCCTTGAAGAAGACCATGTACGGTTCCTTCAACAGCTGAGTGAGCACAAAAGACCCGTCCTTCAAACGAAGGGACAATGCGTTGCCGGCTTTCCAGATGACTCGCGACACGAACTCGATCCTTTCCGCAGTGGTCAGGGGCTCGCCGGGCGGGTTCCTCGCGCCGCGAGCTCTGAGATGATCCGCTTCTCGAGATGGTGCGCTCTCCACATTGTCCACGGCTCATCTTTAACACGGTCAAACGTACTCGACAATGCCGCGCTTCCCGTGGGTGAGGTCCACGGCACTCGCAAAAGCTAAGCCCTTCAGCTTGGCATCGAAGCATGCCGCCTTTACGGTCTCGTCCACAACAATCAACTCTGGAAAATACTGCGCAAGAGCGATCTTGCAGCCGCTGGGCTGGTCAGGGTCGATCTTGTAGAAGGTGAAGGAGTAGGTGGGCTTGGCTGGATCGAAGTTGGTCTGTTGGTATTCAGATTGGTCCATGTCGATACAGGGACGCTTCTTGCTCACGTTCATGGCAGAGAATCCGTTGACCAAGGTTGATCCATCTCTGATTTCAGCCGGAAAGAATTCGACGTCATCAATCGCGAGTTTTTCCAGGACCGCACGCAGTTCATCACTTACAAGAACAGCACCAACGGACTTCAGAAGATGGTTGCGCCGAATCTTTGCCATGGCCGAGCGCCCGGTGACAGCATAAACGAGAGGTTTCGTGATTGTTCCGATGCTCGCTCCGGCAAGGAATAGTTTGTAATCCGCCGAGCGGGCATAGTCGTACTTCACGAATCCGTACGTGTTCTCTCTGGTAGCAAAGGTGTATCCCATATCCGATTCCTACTTGCAGCTATTGAGCTGGATCTCCTTGTCTCGTAGCTCTTCCCCTAACTCGTCAGACAGCGCTTCGACGTGCATTCGTTTGACAGCGGGACTGGCATCTAAGGCGTCGATTTCGTTCAGCCGTGCGCGGACCATGTCGTCGTAGTCACCATTTTGCCTACCCCTATGCACGGTTCTGGATGGGTCTACGGAAGAATCCACAGGTAGATAGACAATATTATTGGAGTTGTTTACATCGAAACCTGTCTGTTGCAGAACCGGATGATCCATGCTTTGTGGAATCGCATGGTGCTTCTGGTAACCGGGGATGCTCGGCATCTGTGAGTAATCGCCAGCAAGCCCCAAGGGGTCGCTGGTGAGGACTGGATCAAACACATATCCATAAGTGGTTGAAGCAGCCCCAAGGAGTTTTAGTGGATCCTGACTTACATACTCCCCCGCCTCAGGGTCGTAGTACCGGAACCGGTTGTAGTACAGACCCGTCTCTTCGTCCTCGTACTGGCCGGGCCAGCGGAAGGGACACGCCTGCTTCTCGCCGACTACGTTCCGTAGCTCGCCGAAGACGCCGATGTGGGCGGACCAGGTGGTCTGGCCTTGCTCGTCGAGCATGGCCGTTGGCGTGCCGAGGTGGTCGGTGACGATGCCGTGGCGGCCTGTGGCGGTCAGCTTGGCGAGGGGGGCGAAGCTCTCGGGCTCGAAGACCCAGGTGATGGGGAAGCTCGACGTTCCGCTCGGGTTTTCCCTCGCCCTAGCCCTCTCCCAATGGGAGAGGGGACTGGATACTGGGGGACCTTGAGCGGAACGCTCGCTCAGCAGGTGTTTGCGATCGAAAAGGCCGACGTCCCAGGCGACGGCTTCTTGCTGCGCCGATGGATCTTCGACGGAAGGATCGACTTCGACCCATTCGTGGACGGGGACGTTGCCGTCCCAGATCCATCTGGTGGTCTTGGCGCCGTACTTCTTCCACACGCGGCGGCCGAGGGCGTCGTAGCCGAATTCGACGGTCTTGCCGTCGGGGCGAACGACTTTGGCGAGCATGCCGGCGCCGTTCCACGCGTAGATCCACTCTTTGCCATCTGGCAGAATCTTTTGGGCCAGGTTGCCTTCGGGGTCGTACTCGTACTTCGTGATTCCGCCCTCGCCCTTGGATTCCAGCAATTGGCCGGCGGGGCCGTACTTGCGGTCTTTCTTGTTGACGCTCTTGAACAGGTTGCCGACGGCGTCGGGCATGCGCAGTTCGAACTTGTCGTCGGCGTAGGCGGCTCCGATCAGGTTGCCGAGGCCGTCGTGGCGGTACTGCACTGGGCCGTTCAGGGCGTCGACGATCATCTTCAGTCGGTCGTTCGGCTCCCAGGTGTAGGCCTTCGCCGAGACCAGTGTGGTGCCGGACCAGATCTCGTGCTTGAGCGGACGGCCGAGATTGTCGCGCTCCCAGCGGGCGCGCACGCCGCCGGGCAGGGTGCGCTCGACTTCCAGGCCCAGCTGGTCGCGGGTGAAGCGCGCTTCCCAGGGCGGAAGGGGAGCCTGTGCGGTCGTCTCGGCGCCGGGCGCCACGGGACCGCCGCCGGCGCGCATGGCGATGACATCGCCGACGAGATTGCGTTCGATCTCCAGCAGGTGGCCCTTGCTGGTCTTCATGCGCGCGCGCAGGCCTAGGAGATCGAACGTGCTTTCGACGCTGTCTTCGCCTTGCAGCTCTTTGATGATGCGGCCCACGGCATCGCGCTCGAAGCTGACTGCGGCAGTCCCGTTGCTGGCTGCTATCATGGCACCGTCGGGGCGGTAGGCGTAGCTTTCGCTGCTACCGTCGCTGTACTTGACCGCGACGACCCTGCCGCTAGTGTCGTAACTGTAGTCCGTGGATCGGTCGTCTGGGCGCTCGACTGTCTTCACACGGCCGTTCTTGTCGCGACTGTATTTGCGCAAGAGACCGTCGAAGCCGCTCTCTTCTTTGACGTTGCCGACCTTGTCAAGGGTGAAGCGGTACACGGCGCCGGCTTCGTTGTGGATGGCCACCAGCGATTCTTCGCGATCGTATTCGAATTTGACCGTCGTTCCTTCTTGCGTGCGCGAGGCCAAGCGTCCCATACCCTGGTAGGCGAACTTGACGTCGTAGTGCTGATCCTTGACGGCCAGCACGTTGCCTTCGACATCGTAGGTCAGCTTGCGTACGTTGCCGTCGGGAATGCCGACGCGCAGGACGCGCCCGGCCAGGTCGAATTCGCGCTGCTCGCGATTGCCTTTGGCATCGACAAGTTCTATGCAGCGACCGAGACGATCGTATTTCCAGCGCGACTCGGCGCCGGTCGGCATGCGTAGGCAGGACAGGAATCCCTGGCGATCGTATTCGAGCGCGGTCCGCTGCCCGGCCGGATCGGTAAAGGCGACGATGCGCTTGATGAGGCTCAGAATGGCGCTGGTCCGACCTGTCTGTGCTGCCAGCTCGGCCTCGGACTGCCACTCGAAGCGGCTGACCCGCTTCAGCGGATCCATCCGCGCCAGCAAGCGGCCCTCGCGGTCGTATTCCCATAGCCATTCGCCCTTGACGGCGTCGAGGGCGCGCACGGGCTGGTTGTGCTCGTTGTAGGCGAGCGAAATCTCGGCGCCGTCGGGACGCTTCACTTTGAGACAGTTGCCGCGTTCGTCAAATTGCCACTTCGTCGTGTGGCCGAGCGGGTCGGTCTCGGCGATCTTATTGTAGCAGTCGTCGAACTCGTACGCGGTGACGGCGCCCAAGGCATCGGTCACGGACACCACCGCGTTGTCCGCGTTCATCTGGTAGATGGTGGTGGCGTCGCGCGAGTCGGTGACGATGGTGGTGTGATTGTTGGTGTCGTAGATCAGCGTGCGCTTGTAGATGCCGTCGTCGCCCCAGGTGGCGATGCAGCGAGCGTCCTTGCCGCGGCCTTCGTAGGTGAAATAGAACGACAAGCCGCTGCGCTTGGTCTCCTTGACCATCAGGTGGCGCTCGTAGGCCATGCGCATCGCATGCCCGAGCACGTTAGTGGCGGCGATCAGGTCGCCCTCGGGCGAGTATTGGTAGCGAATATATTCGACGAAGCCTTCGTGGTCGGGTGCGGTAGCGAGCACGCGTGCCACGTGACCGGCTTGGTCGCTCTCGACGCGAATGGTGCGGCCAACGCTGTCGACGATGGTGGCCAGGTTGCCGACGGGATCGTAGCCGAAGGTCATGCCGTGGCCCGTACGGTCGCGAATGGCGACCAGTCGCGCCTGCCCAGGTCTAATGCGGTCGTTCTGAATGGGGGCGAACACGCGCACCAGACCGTCGAGGCTCTCGACTTCCCAGTTGCCATCGTGCAGACCGCGCAGAACCAGGTGGTTGAAGCGATCCCAGCGTTCGTTCGCCTTCAGCCAGGGCAAGCGATCGCGCGCTTCGGGCTCGAGGTCGAACTCGATCTCGCGACCATCTTCGGCCAGGTACACCATCTTGCCGGGCTCGCCCCACACCGCCATGTCGTAGCTGTGGCTCCAGCCCCAACCGAGAGGGCCATTGCGTTCGGACCAACTGGTGGCGTACTGGCGTTTCCACACGAAGGGGATCGGACCAGGCAGGTTCATCTCGTCGTCCGAGGTGAGCATGCGACCGGACGCCACATCGACCGGGTGGCCGGTAAAGTGACAGGTCAGGGCGTGGAAGAAATTGGCGGCGCGACCTTCGCCCAGGGCCTTACCGATCAAGCTGTGCAGCGCCTTGGCCAGGGGCGCGTTCAGCTTCATGAAGAAGGCGCGCGCGTAGTTTTCGAGCGGGGGCAGGGGGATGCCACCGATAAGGACGTTCGGCGTGCCCATGAGGATGGCGCCGATGCACGGCGGGACGCCGGGATCTTTGCCCATCAGCGCGGCGACGGCGCTCTTGGCGATGTCGACGGCGGCTTGTGCGGCAGCCATCCCCGCAGCAAGAGCGTTCGGCGCCGTAGCAAAACTGAGGAGACCCATGATGGCGCTCACGCCTGCCCCCATCATGCTGAAATCGCCGGGGCTGGTGGCGCCACAATGCTTGGTAATATCACCCATGCGGGCGGCGCGGGCACCGCCGATGAAGACCTTGCTGGAGCCGGTATAGATCTCGAAAGGCGGCGAGAACGACACGCAGGTCATCGCCAACCCCAGGTCGCCGGCGCGCGCGGCGGGCAGGCCACCGATAAGGACGGAGACGCAACCACCGACCATCACGTTGCCGATGCTGGGCAATGGGATGGGCGGTGCGGGCGGGACGGTGCTCGGCGGATGCGGGTGGGTGTGTGGGCTGCCGATGTGAAGGGCGGTCAGGGTCGCCGCGGGCAGGGCGGGATAGATCGCGTTGAGGGGCGCCGTCACCAGAGCGACGCCCGCATTGAAGGCGTCGACCAGCACGTCCATGTTGAGAATGCCGATCACGCCCTGAACGACGGTCTGTACTTTTTGCAGCGGCGACTGATTGGGAAGATCCTGCCAGGGCTCGGCGGCGCGATTGACCACGTGGGCGAGCAAGTCGAGAGGCATGATGCCCGTCGGGGCAATCAGGGGCTCGGGTGGCGCAGGCGTGGTGGTCGCAGGCAGGGGAGCAGAGCGCTCAAGCGACTTGTGTTCAGGGCTCGAATACGATCCGCCCGCGGGTGCACCGTGGCTGCCGCCATGTCCGCTTCCAGCCGCAGCCATCAGACAATCTCCTTCGGGGTGGAGCTTTTGGGCGGCGGTGATCGGCGCACGAGTGGCGCGCCTGCACGCACGGCCGCCAGCTCGCCGTCGCAGGCGCGCTGTTCTGTGTATCTGCGGCTGGCGGCGTAGACTGCCGACAATCGTTCCAAGATGCTGCACAGTCGTACGCGATGGTTGCAGCCACGGCACACCTCGGCGGCCTGGTTCCAAATGGCTAGCGCGTCGGCGAAGCGCTTTTGTTCGATACGCGCGATGCCCATCTTTTCCATGGCGTCGGCTTGAAGCTGCGGGTTCAGCATCTTGCCGGCGATGGTCTGTGCAACATCGAGGTGCCCGTCGGCATCAGCCCAGTTCTTGAGCGCAAGACTGGTATCGCCGACGTTGTAGGCAAGGCTCAGCATAAGCGGGAGCGACTGCGTCTCCAAGGCGTGCGTGAGTCCCTGTCCGTAGCGTTCGCGCGCGAGCGGAAGATTTCCCGATTTGCGCAGAATATCGCCCACGCCCTGCAGAACCAGCGCCTGCATCGCCGGGGCCTTGCCGCGCGTGTAGTAATCGTAAAGCACACCGTACTTCGCGGCGGCCTCTTCGAGGCGTCCGTACGAGAAATCCACCGCTGCCAACTGTCCCAAGACCTGCATACGCTCGGGCTCGCTCAGTGTCGGATCGGCTGCCTCGCGTGCCATCGCGTCCATCATCGCTGCTGGGCTGAGATCTGGTTCGTAGACGAGCACGTGTGGATTTTTCTGTCGGCGCAATTGCGGAATCAGCGTCGGCTTCTTCTTGTCGTCGCGAAGAATAAGGCGCACACCCGCCCACGCCGGGTCGGGAGGCGCGCTCGCCGAAGGCAACAGCGACGAGACGGCATCGACGTACGACTCGACGGCACCCATTTGCTGCGGCAACAAACAGAACACGAGACGGTTGTCGGGATCGTTCGGCACCAGGCTGCGCGCGTGCAAAATTGCCGCTCGCAGCCGCTGTGCCGCCGAGATGCGGGCATCGCTGCAGACAGTGGGCATGGATGGCCAGGCGGGCTGGCCTTGGCCCACCCGAGCCGTATTGGCGCCGTCGAGCTGACTGGCGATCGCTTTGATGATGTCATCAACATAGGCGCTGCTGCCCTTGTCGACCGGCTGGGGAAACGAGCCGTAGACGTTTGCCTTGTCCTGTTGGTCCAAGGTCTCGATCAGCTTCAGGATATAGACCAGCTCGGATTCATCGAGACCGATGACTAGCACCGAACGCTGCGACTGCTGGATGAATCCTTCCAGTGCCTTCTGCAGCTCTTTGATCTTGGACTGCATGGCTATTCAGCGGACGCGCGGCGATCGAGTCCTAATAAAGCAAGTAGCAGCCGATCCACCCGGGAGGAACGGAACGGTTGGTTCTGCCCCAGCAGAGGTGAGTGCTCCCGCCGCAGCCCGCCACCGTCGCGCTCCCGTCTTTGACGGACTCGGGCGTAGGCGGCGCGATCGTAAGTTGCTCGGCTGGACAGTGGATCTCCTTGGCGGCCGCGGCGATCAGCTCGCTTCTGTGCTCGACTGCGGGTGGATGGTGTGACGCGTACCAAGTCGACACGGGAGTCCAGAGAATCTTTCCCGCCACGAAGACCACGACGATGCCCACCGGCCACAACCAAGTTTGCGGGCTCCAGGCGAATGGGTCGGCTGCTGGCGCCGCGCCGGACTTCGTGGTGAGCGCGTTTTCGCGACGGCTGCGTCGTGCATAGCTGGCGAACAAGAGAATGACCAGGACGACTTGCACAAGCACAAAGACGATGATCCGCTTCAGGTCCAGTTCCAGATCCATATTCTACTCCAGAGGCAGGCCACAGAACGTGGCTGACACGGGCAGCATCCCCGCTGGCGGTGGTGGTGGTATCGGTCTTCGTCTGCATGATCCCGGACCGCCCGCTAGTTGATCTTGATGAGTGCGCCGGTGATCTCGGTGATCGCGTCACCGCTGATACCGACCTTCATACCCTTCATGGTGGCGCCAGCTTGCTCAAGTCCAACTGTTGATCCACCGCCGCTCAAGTTGACCTTTTGCGAGCCGTTGATTTGGATGCTGCCGTCATTCTTCAGAGTGATGCTGGCTTCTCCGCATTTGAGGGTGAGCGACGACTTTGCCATCACGGTTGCGTCCGGCCCCTCTAGATGGACTTCGCACTTACCATTGTTCACAGTAATGATGGCACCCTCCATCTTTATGCTGTTCGTGCCTTGAATCACTGAATACAGCGTGTCGGCCGTGCTCTTGTACTGGCCGTGTACGTCGACCGTCTTGTCACCAGCGTTGACCGTCAACTTGTCGAGGCCTGTCACAGTCTCGGTGCGGGTTGCGTGGTAGGTGCCCGTGTGGGCATCGGTGACCTCGTCGCTGTTCTTGCCCGTGACCTTCATGGTGCGGTTGGCTTTGTAGGTCTGGGTCTCGTCCTTGGTGACTGTGGTGCTTTGCGTTCCCGTCACGCTGACCGAGTGATTGCCACCCACGCTGACACTGCGGTCGGCGCCGACCGACGTCGACTGGTCGTGCTTGACCAGCGTCGACATGTCCTTCTCGGCCTGAATATGAAACTCTTCCTTGCCCTTCAGGTCCTCGAAGCGAATCTCATTGAAGTTGTTCTCCGTGCCACCCTTCGTGCTGCGACTCTTGAGCCCCGATTGGGTCTTGTGGTCGGGAAGCGTGTAGGGGGGCTTGTTGACGTTGTTGTAGACGGTTCCCGTGATGAGTGGGCGATCCGGATCGCCTTCGAGAAACTCGACGACGACCTCTTGGCCCACGCGGGGAAGGAATTGGGCGCCCCAGCGAGCGCCAGCCCAAAGCTGGGCGACTCGAATCCAACAGGTGTTGTCCTCGTCCTCGATGCCTTCCTTGCCGCGGCTCTCGGGGTGCCGGGGTCCGATCCGTTCCCAATGAAAGCGAACCCGGATCCGACCGAATGGATCCGTGACGATCTCCTCCGGCTCCGGATCTGCATTCTTGTTCTCGCCGACGACGACCGCGGTCTGGGGACCAACGATCGCAGGCTTGACATTCACGCGTCTGGGCCGAAATTGCTCGGTCGTCGGCAAGAGACTGTACGTCGCCGTGTATGGCGCCTCGTCGCCGCCCCCGCCACCGGAGCGTTCTTCGGGCATGCGCAGCTCGTAGTGGGCGCTCGTGACGAGGTACTTGATCGGCGCGTCGCTTTCCGGCGGATTGGGCACCGTAACGAGCTGCCCAACGCCGAGGTCCCAGGGGTTGCCTTCGACCACGATCGACTGACTTGCCTCGTGAAGCTCGTCAAGCCGCAGGGTCGCGATGGCCTCTCCTCGGCTCTGCTCGCGATACCGGGCAGGGTAGTCGAAGAGTTCGCCGACGGAGACTCGCTCCTGTTTGGGGTCGGCGTTGCGCACGGCCAGAAGGTCGGCGCGGGCCTTTTCGTAGTCGTAGTCATGTACGCTGTAGCTCTGCAACTGGACATCTTGCGAGCCCTTCCAGCTCTCGAAGTGCGAACGCAACTCGCGGGCGTTCGAGGTCGGCGGGATGTACGGCACTTCTGCGCACGTGGGCGACGGCTCGTGGGCACTGATGCCATCGGCGAGCACGAGCGTGTGCTGCGCGGCCTCGTGTTTGAAGAAGAAGTAGGCGCCTTCCTCCTGGAGCAAGCGGCAGATCAAGTTCAGGTCGGATTCGCGATACTGAACCAGAAACTCGTGCGTGGGGTAGGTCGACGCGAGGGCGGACTCGGCGAAGAGCGCATTGTTGTACTTCCTGAAGATGAGCTTCACGATGTCGATCGCCGACTTCTTGTTGAAGATGCGGCAATCAGTCGTGAAGTTTAGGAACCAAACCCACGGATGCACCGTGGCCCGATAAATCGCGTTCTCGTGCCGCTTGCCGCGGTAGCTCCAAGAGGTGACGTGCCCGTTGAAGTAGCGAAGACCAGCGTCGTTCGGGAGCAGAAGGTTGACGGTCAGCTTCTTGCCGAGCACATCTTTGGCCTTGATGTTGTCGACCGGGCTCTCCAGCTCCATGCGGTACTCGAACATGCCGGCTAAGGACCCGCCCAGCATCTCGTCCCCGCTCATCCAGCGCAAGTTCAGCGGGGCGCCCGCCAGATCGCTTACGGTGATGATGTCATCCATGGAAAAGCTCTCCTAGTCTCGTTGTCGCAGCACCGCTTGGCAACTCGCCGAGCTTGGGCGGTTTTGTTCCGCCCTGGTGGTGCCATCTCAAGTTGTCGTTGGGCTCGTGGCTACTGCCGCCGAACCGCCTCGGCTCGACGGTCGGAATCTAGCAGTGTCGACACGACGCAGCCAGCGAATTTTGTGGCCGGGCGATTGGCCTCGCACCACATCAAAGGGCGAACCCATTTCGTCTTTAGCTTCTCTTCTTCACCTTCCGGCCCCCGCTCTTGCCGTCGCCCTTGATGGGAACGTCCGCTCCGTAGCAGGTAACCGGAACTTTATCCGCGTGGTATTCCCAGTGCCAAGTCTCGCTCCGCAGTTGGTAGAACTTATGCTTCCCAGCGTTGTCAACCAGCCACTTGTAGAGCCACGTCGTCTGCCAACCGATCTGATGCTCGTAGCTGCTAATCACCTCCCACACCCGACCATTTTCTCTCGTTGTGAGATCGGCCGCGATGCCGTGGGTGTGACCGCTGTAGCCTGCGGGCGCCTTCAAGCCATTCATGTGTTTGAATATAATGTCCAATGACTTAGGACCATATCCAAACGCCTCTCCTGTCGCGAGCCGCTTCGCCCGGGTTGCCTCTAGGTAGAGCTTGCCCATTGCGCGATACCACGCCCTGTTGTCCCGGGCAGCCGAGCGATAAGCGGAGGCGACTCCGATTGAATCGTTCTTCGCCGCGCCTTTGCGCTCCTTGAAGGCCTTTAAGATCTCATCCCACATCCTGTTGAACAAGGGGGCAACGTCCTTGTGCATTTCCTCACCGTCGGCTATGCCCCTCCGCTCACCCTTGGGTAGTTCCAAAATCTGCTTGGAACCGGCGCTCGTGCGGGCGTCGATTTGCGCAGCCAGCAGTGCCCGGAAGAAGGCTTCACGAGCAACATCTTCGTTCCATGGATTGTGCCCGATCGGCCCAGGGGTCAGTAGCTGTCTCAAGGTGTCGGTGTGCTCGCGAAGAGACAGAGGCGCGCCCGGGGGCGAAAGACCGAGAAGTCCGGGTGTCTGAAAATGCGCGCCAGGAGGGTGAAGTTTCCAGTCCATGTTAATCTCCGTACCTAGAGAGTTCACGACCGAATCGGTCGAGGCTATTGCTACGACTCGGCAGTATAGCAAAGCTTCTAGCGCGCATGGCGCTTGCCTCGACCGGAGACCGGTCCTAGGGTCAGGCAGATGGATGCAGCTTTCTCCGCGTCCGTCAGATTATCGAGTCCCCAGGCTCCACAGATGACCCCGAGCGCACGACAACTAATCCTGGCAGAGTATTTCGAGGGTCCGTCGATATTGTCTTGGTCGACGATCGCAAATCCGTCGACAGTCTTCTGCACGTGGATGAACTTCACGGCCGGGTCGGTACGCAGCAGCATGTCCTTCTGTTCCTTCACGGTGAGGAAGCCTCCTTCTGGCTCCCGGACGACGACGCGCCAATCAGGCCCCTCGAGATTCGCCTCTGGATTTGACTCAACTCCACCCTGCATCCTGAGGTTGAAGTCGGGCGGCACCGTAATCTCCAACGGTGCTACCTCCAGTTTCGTGATGCGGACGCGCTTCCCCTCAGCCAGCGGTTGCGGAGTTGGTTGGGCCGGCGCCTGCGCCGTCGAGGCATCCAGTCGTGTCGGCGGGTTTGTCACCGGCAAAGAAGCTGCCGGGGACGCAGCTTGAGGCGCGTGGACAGCAGGTTCCTTCCTGGCACAGCCCTCGCAAAGCAAGAAGACTCCGAATATTAACGTCAGACTGAGCTTCAGCATCCAGACAGCCTATGCCGAGATGAAGGCCGATACCAGCGCTGCTCTAGGCCGGAGCATATGCAGCGTTCGGCCGCCGGTCGTTGGGACGTGATCGATGTGATAGGCCCGACTGGCAAGAGAGAGGGCTTCGGCGACTTTCGCAGTCGCATTACGGCCACGAACTCAAACGCCAATCGCTCGAGTCGCTCCTTCGCTGAGCCGAGAGCTACCCCACATCGAAGCAATACCTAGCCGACAACCCGATTCTATGCACAATCGTCCAATGATCTGCCGCCACCCATCGAGGACCGGACCGCCGCTACCAGGTATTCTGCTCTTCGTCCTTGTAATTCCGGCTCTGGCACGCGCACAGCCGGTGCCCACCGCCGCGGCCAACGTGGCTGTCTGCGACTTGTCGGGAAGCTATCGGCTACGCTTCCACTCCAACGGCGCCGAGGGTTGGTGGCTTCGACTGAAGGTTGCCGGCAAGCAGGCGCAGGTGTTGGCGGACCAGTCAATGCTCGGACTCAAGGCCGGCCCCATCCCGTTGGCGATGGACAGGGATTGCACGATGGTACTGACTCGACATACGAAGCAAGCGGGCCATCTCCGAATTACGCTCGCCGTGGCTGCCGATGGCAAGGTGACTGGGCAGCTCAAGAGGTCCGACAAGTGGCATCTCGACAAGGCCGTCACTCCTATCGCGGGAAGACGAGAGACGGGGCCTCGAACTGAGCCGGCTTGCCAGCATCCGGGTATCTACCAGCTGGGTCTGAAGTTTTCGCCGAAGCAGAAGTGGAAGATCGAAGGACGGCCGGGCGGCTCGCGTGGTCGTCCCAACCCCGCCGTCGAATGCAGCTACTTGGCCAGCGAGGACCTGGTCACGGTGGCGATAGAGCCTCTCGGCCAAGAGCTGCTGGTCGACGAGGTACATCCGGATCCTCCCTACGAGCAGTCCTTTGGTCGGGGCGAAGTCGTCCGCGTCGGGGATTGCGCGCTTAGGCTCTCCATCGCGGTCACCGACTTCGAGCTACAAGACGGGGTGCTCGAACTCGACGGCGACCGCATCACCGGAACCGCGAGCAAGGTGAAGGTGGACATGTTCGAGGATGGCACCGACGGAGAAAACCTGTGGTCCTGTCACGGCCGAAGGATTCCGATAGTCGGCAAGCGGGTTGCCGACCTGCCGTAGGGCTACGTGAAGACGGATCCCGACTACGGGGAATTCAACACTTCGTGATCTGTTTCCAGGTCGCCCAGGCAGGGTCGAGCAACGCCTTGGGCCATTGGGCGGGATCCGGGGCTGCCCATCGGCTCGGCTGTCTGACGCCTGTCGTGATCGGCGCTACCTTCGCCGAGGGTTCGCGGACTCGTTTCAATTCGCCGCTCGTCGCTCGTGCTGTAAGCGAACGGTCCCTAAGAACAATCGGAACAATCATGGGCTGAGTCCTGGTGTCGGCTTGCTAAATGGGTGTCGGCGCGGGCTGAGCTTAAGGCGTCCTTCGACGCTGACTGATTCCTTCTTGCAAGTCAACGCAGCATCCTCCAACTGGATTGGCGCCCTACAGTTCTGCACCTTTGCCAGAGGGGCGCCGTTGGCATCGAACGCCAACACAGTGTGAAGTAGTTGGTCGCCGGCTTCCTCCCCTGCGCACTGAAAGGCAATCATTCCGGCATGCGACCTAAAATGCTCAGGCCAGATACAATCATCTGAAAGGAGTCTTCCTTTGCCGAAGGCGCTTGGGAGAATTACGTGGACACGCTTTCCCTCGAGCACGTCTTCGGGATCAGCGACATACACCCGACTTTCAATGATATCTCGTCCGTCCGGTAGTCTTGCCACCGTCGAAATTCGATCGGAGTCCTCCCAATTCAGAGCATCACTTGGCACGTCCGCGATGGAGACATCCACGGCCGGAAAACCGTGCGCTAGTAATGAGCGCGGCATCACGTCGCACCTCCTTATGTACGCACCCTTAGCGGTGCTTGCTACTCGGTCGAGAGCGACTTTGGCCGTACCAATCGATTCAGAAACGTCAACCGCAGCACCGAAAAGGTTTTGCTCCTTTCCGCAGTCGTTGCTTTGAAAGACGAACACGTGCAAGCCCTTTGCCGCGAGGTCCTTGGCTTTGCGCGAAATCGCAGCCGGTGAAGAACTACTCGCGGCAACAACCAACCAGACCGCCAACTCGGCCCCACTCTCGATTCGAAGCTTGAAGTCAGGCGGCATGGTAATGCCCAGGGGTGAAACGTCTCGTTTCGCGATTCGTTTCTGGTTGACCCCGGCGAGCGCCTTCGGCGGAGAGGCATCCGGTTGCTGCGCGTTCGCGGTTGGCGAGGAAACTTGCAAAGAGACAGCTTGGACCGGCTGAGCGGCAGGTCCCCTCCTGGGGCAGCTCTCACAAAGCAGGAGAGCGCCGCATACCAACGTCAGTCTAAGCTTGGGCATCCCAGCAGCCTATGCCTGGAGGAACGACGGCACCAGCTCTCGCCGACGTCGTCGGGGCGGCTGCCTCAGGGGCACCTGCCGAGGGGCCAGACCGACTGATCCGTTCTCAGGGGAGATTCAGAGCTCGCCAAAACAGGTGTCATCACAAACGTGGCAGATGTGTATTGCTGCGCAGCGCCATATGCGAGTAGTCGGTTCTCTCGGCAAATCGTCGTGGAAAATCTGCCTCTCACAGGATCACCCTTCTTCGCACGGAAATACCGTCGCAATGAAAGCTCGATGGATGCAATCATCCTTGCGAGCCAAACGCCCGTGTGGGCAATCGCCCACCGATCCCCGAACCAAGGAGTCGTACCCGTGAAAGTTGCGCTGCTATCGGTCGTTGTTGCCTTTGCCCCGGTATGGGCTGGTTGCTCGGGGTCATCAGGTTCAGGCCCCTCGAAAGGCGGATCTGGCGGAGGCCAAGCCAAAGGGGGCACGTCGGGATCGGGCGGCGCGACCAGCTCGGGTGGAAACACGTCGACCGGGGGCGCGACCTCGACCGGCGGAAACGCGACGGGCGGCAAATCCGGGGGCTCCGGCGGTACCACTGCGAGCGGCGGTTCGACCAGCACGGGCGGAGCCGCCCCGAGTGGTGGCACGGCTGGGAGTGGCACGGGCGGGGGAGCCGGCGGTTCAACTGGCTCGGGCGGGGCAGGGACCGGCGGTCGCGATGCGGGAGCTACCGATAGCGGCGGTGACGTCGCTGGCCTAGGTGGCTCTGCGACCGGTGGCGGTACTGGCACCGCGACCGGCGGCACTGGGGGATCGACTGTCCTCGGAGCGACGCCACCCATGGGTTGGAATTCGTGGAACAACTTCGGATGTAATCCGAGCGAGACTCTGATCAAGGGTACTGCCGATGCCATGGTTTCGAGTGGCATGGCGGCGGCTGGATACCAGTACGTCAACATCGATGATTGCTGGATGAGCGGTCGCGACGCTAGCGGCAACCTGGTGGCGGACGCGAGCAAGTTCCCCAGCGGCATCGCCGCGCTGGCCGACTACGTGCACGGCAAGGGGCTCAAGCTTGGAATCTATGAATCGCCTGGCAACACCACGTGTGCAGGCAAGACCGGAACCCAAGGACACGAGACCCAAGACGCCCAGTCCTATGCCAAGTGGGGCGTTGACTACCTGAAGTACGATCTTTGCTCCGGACAAAGGAGTGGTTTCTCGAAGATGGGCGATGCTCTCAAGGCTGCTGGCCGCCCCATTTTCTACAGCATCAATCCGGTCTACGGTGCTGGCTCGTGTATCGCCCCGCCCACCTGCGACATCAACTGTCCGACGATCGCCAACATGTGGCGAATCGAGTTCGACATCAATGCCAGCTGGGGATCGTTCACCGGCCTCATCAATACCGACAATGGATTGGCTCAGTACGCTAGTCCAGGGCATTGGAACGATCCCGACATGCTCGAAGTGGGTCGCGGGATGACGACCGACGAGGATAAGTCGCACTTCGGCATGTGGGCGATCTTGGCGGCGCCGCTCATCACCGGCAACGACGTCACGAAGATGAGCGCGACCACGAAGGCCATCCTGACCAACACGGATGTAATCGCGGTGGATCAAGATCCGCTGGGCAAACAGGGTACGCGGGTTGCCACTTCGGGTTCGAATCTCGAGGTCTGGTCCAAGCAGCTCAGCGGTACCAATACACGTGCCGTGGCTCTCTTCAATCGCTCGACCGCCGCAGCGTCGATGTCAGTGACATGGACTCAAATCGGGCTGCCCGCGGGCGCGGCCACAGTCCGCGACCTCTATGCACAGAAAGATCTCGGCTCGTTCACCGACTCGTACAAGGCAGACACCGTGCCCTCGCACGGAATCGTGATGCTCAAGGTCGTCAGCGGCCCGTAGTCACGCTCGACATCCCCTCACTCGTTCTCCCGAAGGTTGAACCGAACTTTGTAGTTGGGCACGCGTGTGGGAACTGGCTTGCCGTTGCGCTCCCCGGGCGAAAACGCGCAGACCTGAACTGCGCGTTTAGCCGCCTCGGTTAGGCCGCCGGCGAGGCCTTGTAGAACTTTGATGTCGCGAACGTGGCCGCGCTCGTCGACGACGAAGCTCAAGATCACGACGCCTTCGAGGCCGGACTCGCGTGCCTCGCTGGTGTACTGGCCCGAGCATTCGCCTTTGGGCAACGGCATCTTGGTAACTTCGTAGGCGGGCACCGGTTCTAGGAGCGCCTTGCCTGCGTTTGCTTCGTTCTCGCCAGCCGAGCCCTTGGGCTGAGTCTGCAGTGTATTGCCGACGCGAAAACCAGGACCGCTTCCCGCCGACGAGGTCGATTCCATCGACAGTCCGAAGACCGGCGTGTCGCTGGCGTTCGGCGACGTGGCGGGCCGCTCGGTGGGTGTGATGTTCTTGGTGGGAACGACTTGTTTCGGCGCTTCGGTTGTCGTCCGGCGTGCATGACGAGTCGGAATTTCGTGGGTGGGCTCTTTCGCGGACGGCGCGGCTTCGGGCTTGGCCGGCTCTGGCGGAGGAGGCGGAGGTTCGCGCAGGCTTACGGTGACCACCGTCGCCGGAGCGTTCGGTTGCGGTGGCAAGTGCGCGGTTCTCTCCGCCAGCAGAAGGTGGCCGGCGATGGAGGCCAGCGCGCAAGCACCGAGGCGTTGGCCGTAGGTCATTCCTTTCCCAAAGGAGGCAGCAACGCCGTCGGATCGATCTGAATTGCAAAGGAGGTCACGCCGAGCGACTTCACCAGATCGAGAACCCACACCACGCGCCCGTGCGATACGTCCTTATCGCCCGCGATGATCACCTGCGTCTTGGCATCTTTGGCCACCGCTGCCTGTACTGTATTTCGCAGCTCGGCTGCCGTCGTTTCGCCGCCGTTCAGGTACATGCGGCCTTCGCGGGTCAGGGTCACGGCCAAGGTCGTGGTCGGCACAGCCGTCGCCTGCGAGGCTTTCGGCAATTGAACTTCGATCGCCTGTTTGGCGATCAGGTGGGCGGTGAGCATGAAGATGATGAGCAACACCAGCATGATGTCGACGAGCGGCGTGACGTTGATGTCGGTGATGAGGCCGCGCCGTTTGGCTACGGCTGCCATCACTTCGCCTCACGAATGACGGGGCTGGCGTCGGGCTTCTGTGCCTTCACGTAGGCGAGAATCTGATGGCCAACGGCATTCGCGGCCGACACCGCCGTCTCCACGTGGCGCATGAGTGCGTTGTAGGTGGCGACGGCGGGCAGTGCGACCAGTAGACCGATCGCGGTAGCAACCAGAGCCTCGGCGATGCCGGCCATGACTGCCTGGGATCCCATGGCCGCGCTCGTCGACAAGTCATGAAAGGCACGCACGATGCCAAGCACGGTGCCGAACAATCCGACGAAGGGCGCGTTGCTGCCGAGGGTACCTAGAAACGCGAGGCCGCGTTCGTAGTGGATGCGGTCGCTCTCGATGACCGCCGCAATGTGCTCTTCCACCGAGGCAGCGCCCTCGGCTGCGTGGTCCAGGCACGAGCGCGCGACGGCGGCTTCGAGCGAATGCGCCTCGCCGAGGGCCTTGCGCGCGGCCTCGGGCCCCGACTTGCGCAAGGCTGCCAGCATCGCGTTCACGTCTTTTCGCTGGCGCCGGGAGCGAGCGAAGAACCACAGGCGTTCGAGCACGACGGCGAGTGCGGCCACGCTCAGTCCGATGAGCAGCCAGAGCACCCAGCGTGAACCCGCGCGCAACATCAAATCCAGGGCTTGTGAATCAATCGATTGGTGGTTCATGGCATCTCCTAAAAGCGTGCTCGCAAGCCCGCGGTGGGCAAGACGTAGCGAATCGTGGTACCGGGCGTGACTTCCTCGGGCAACAGAGCCGCATTGAGAAGGTCGACGTAGAAGTCGAGCATCCAGCCCTGCCAGACGGCGCGCTTGTCGACCCGCAGGTCGACCCGATCATAGCCACTGGCGCGGGCAGTGTTGTACCCAGCGGTTGTTGTCGCTGGCAGACCGCTTTGGTATTGGAAGCGCACGCCCAAATCCCAGTTGCGTGGCAATCGCAGTCCGGCGACCAAACTCACGAGGTGCGTGCGGTCGAAGTCGTAGGCTACCCAGGAACTGTCGCGAAAACGTTCGGAGCGTGACAGTGAGTACGACAGCCAGCCGAAAAGGCCGCTCTTCGAGTCGCGCCGGATCAGCGCTTCGACGCCGTAGGCACGGCCGGTGTGCGGCGCGGCCAAGCGGTTCAGAATGTCCTGGGCGGTTGTCTGCGGCGGCGTGGTCGTCGTCGTGGTCAAAGAAGTGTTGCCAGTCGTATTGAGCGTCTGTGAATTGACCGTCAGATCGAAGATCGTCGGGTTCATATAGGCGAAATAGCCTTCGAGGCTGGCACTGAAGTGCTCGTAAAGTGGCGTCTCGATGCCCAAGCTGGTTTGGATTGATTCGAGCAGTCCGTACTTGAGCGGCATAGTGTCGAAACCGGGCAACGGCAACACGAAGCGTGGCGGCTGATGGTAGATGCCGACAGCGCCTTTGAGCCAGATGGCATTGTCGTCACTGCCTTGCGAAAGCTCGGGCACATGACGATCGGCCAGCTTGTAACGCACGGTCAGTCGCGGATCGGTGGCGGAAGCGGTCGTGTTGTAATCGTAGTAGACGTCCTCGCGGACGCCGGGACGGATCAACCAACGTGGGGTCGGCCGGTACAGGGCTTCGACCAGCGCAGAGCCAACGTAAAGAGCGCGCAAATCCTGCGTGAAGGTACTGAGACTGAAATTATTGTTCGCAGTAGCCGCGCCGGCCTGCTGGTTGTAGTCGTGCAAGCTTCCTTCGAAACCAGCCACGAGCGTTAGCTTGTCGACGGGGCGCCACGTCCATCGCGCCGACGGCTCGACGATCCAGGTGGCGACATTGCTTCCCGAGCTGTCGGTGTGGTCGTATCCGAGAACCACACGGTAAAGGCCGTCGAAGGTTCCGCTGCCGTGGTAGGCGCGCAGATCGGCACGGTGGAAGTCGAGAATCAGCGCCGGTTGCAGGCTGGTCTGTCCGGTTGGCAGCGTATCCAGCTCGTCTTTGGCGCCGAAGAACATCGCCGTCCAGCCCGTGCGCGGCGTGCCTCCGTCCAAGCGGAATTGATAGTCCCAATAGGAAAGCGACAGTCGATTGGTCGCCAAGCTCAAGATGAGCCCCGGATAGCCATATCGACCCGCTGCCGTAGCGGTGATGTTCGTGCCGGGAATCGGCTGGCGCACGAAACCGCCGGCCTGGGTCAGGTTGGCGTCCAGATCAATCAGATGCTCGTCCTTCTGGGCTCGGTGCGTACGACCATCGACGATGCCGCCGGTGTAACCGCCGTACACGACCGGCGCGCCGCCGGGGTAGAACTGAACTTCTTCGATGAATTCCGGATGAACGACGCTTGATCCGACGAGCAAGTGGTAGAGGAGCGGGATGCGTGTGCCGTCGAGAAGAAACCCCGTCGAGCTCGGGCTGGCGCCGCGAATGACCGGAAACGGCAGGAGCGAGACGATGGACGCCGTGCCGGGCAGGGTTTGAATCACTCGGAAGGGATCGCCGAAGGTTCCCGGGATCTGCTGAATTTCCGGACCGCGCAAGGTGATGCGCGAGACTTCCTCGCGGCGTTTGTCGCCCACGATGACCATCTCGTACGGGTCGTAGCGTTCGCGTTCGATGTAGTAGCTGACCGCGAGCTCCTGATGAGGGGAGAGGTGCTCTTGTTGAAGGAAGAGGTTGCAATTGGGCGCGTGCACAGTCACGCGCGCGTCGCCCTCGGGCAGCGGCAAACGAAAGTGTCCCTTCAAATCGGACTCTGCGGAATAGCGGCGTTCGCCGATTTGGGCGACGACGGTGGCGCCCGCAACGGGAAGGCGCGTGCCCATTTCTACCAGACGTCCGCGCAACGCCGACACCAGCGGTGGGCCTTCTTCGACGGGCGGTGGTGGCGGTGGCGGCTCGAAGGTGTGCGTGAACGTGATCTCGACCGGGACGGGCTTGCCGCCGTAGCGTGCCGGCTCGAATTGGAATGCTTTGGCCGCGGCAACCACGGCATCATCGAAAACAGGCAGCGAATGCGACAGGAGGTCGACGTGGTGCACGGCACCGTCGATGCCCACGGCCATCTTGATGCGCACGACGATCGGCGTTTCCTGCGCGGGCGCGTTCGCAGGATAGGGCACGGTTGCCGGCCGAATCGGGCGGGGCGGGACCAATTCGGCCGGGCCGTCGGCAGACGTGCCGCCGTCGCCATTGTCGGATGTGCTCGTGCCCGTCGTCGAGGGCGCGACGTCCGTGGCGGTGGCGTCCGTGGGCGTGCCGCCGTCGATGGGCTCGCCGTACGCGGCGCCTATTCCTGCCGCTAGCACGCCGAAGAGCGCAGCAACTGATCGTGCTAGCGCCATTCGATCTCCCAGTTTAGAGCGGCGCCCAGGTGCGGCCACCATTGCCGGCGAACGATGGGCGTGGCGGTGTCGGGCTCGACCCGCCCGCTATCCTCCACGCAACCCGTCCACTGCCCTTCGAACTGCAGCCCGAAGCCGGTCGCAGCGCGCGGCCCGAGAACCATCATCCACTGCGCGCGCAGGAGCCCCGCCACGCCGACGCCATTGCAGCTTGAAACCGGAGTGCTTGCGTCCGGAAAGGTGTAGCTCGAATCGAGCGTGCCCAGATTCGGATAGGGAGGACCGGGCCGCGAGGTTGAGGTTTCGACGATGCCACCGAAGCCGATGCCGGCGGCCAATGAAAGGTGATCGGTCGCGTGCCAGGTCGGCTCGATGGTACCGGCAAAGCGCAGTCCCTTCATGCCGCCGCCCCCCGTTGCATAGAGGTATTGCAGCGAGCTCATGAGCGACCACGCCTCGTCCAGTCGCACGCCGATGCGAATCATCGGGCCGATCAAGTGCCCGTCGGGCGGCCCGCCGATGCCGTAGATCCGGCCGTAGACGAGACCGAGGCCAAAACGGAAACCCGGCTTTTTCCACAAAGCGCGATCGCTCTCCGTGGGCAACGACAGGCGCGGGGGCGCATCCTCGTCGAAAACGGGCGTGGCGGAGAAGGGCACGGGACTGGCAGCCGGCGCCGGCGTGGCGATCGGAGCCGATGACGCCGCACCCGCGGAAGAAGCCGCAAGCGCCGCAAGGCCAAGGGTGAAGGCGGCGATTCTCACGGCAGAACGCATGGCCACCAGGAAGGCGGATTCGCGGTAAAATCCCAACTGGGCGTGGCACAGAAGGGGTCGTCGTCACAGCCACGAACGGTGTAATGCAACGTGGTCCGGCAGGCATCCGTCGGCGGGCTCGCGACCACGAGTTGTTGACCGGGGTCCACCGTCGTCGCCTGCGCGATGCGCGGCACAGTCGCACAGGCCCAGGTCAGGTGGACGAGATCGACGGAGTCTGTCGGCGGACGATAGTAGGTGACTCCGCCGCTGTCGTTGGCCGTGCAGCCCAGTTGCGACAGAGGGGCAGGCGATTGCAGCGGAACGGAAATGGTGTCGTCGAGAGTCGCCGTGCCACAACTCGCTGGGTCTTCATCGGGTAATTGTCCGGCCAAAGTCGCGCTGATCGCCGCTGCCGCAGAGAATCCGCCTGCCGAAAGAATCGAGAATACCTTGGGAGGCGCCGGGCATCCCTGGCGCGGATAGAACGCCACGTTCTCGAGCGCGGTGAAGTCCCCCTCGAGAAACGACACGCGACGGTCTGGTTCGGTCATCGAGATGAAGCTCGCGCCGTAGATGACGTCGTAGTCGCCCGAGGCATCCGTGATGGGCTCTCCGCGCCGCCGTTGTCGCTGGGGATGGCGCAGGTCCAGGGCGCCATTGCCGTTGCGATCGTCGTAGATGATGACGCTGGCGTAGGCGATGCGCGCGGTAATATCACCGACCATGACGTCCGCCGCGGGCAGCGTGACAAGCTCGATGGTCGTCGGCACGCCGGGCACGATGGGTGCTTCAGCGCCGACGCGATTCGGAACGAAGCCGAAGTTGTCGCGACAGCCGGCAGCGATTACCGCGGCGGCCTCGGACGATTCGGGCGGAAGGACGCAAAACGGCTCGGGCAGCCATTCGAGTCCCCACACGAGGGCGGCGCGCAGCGATTGCGGCGCGGCGACGACGCCCCCGTCGAAGCCGGTGTCGGTACCGCCGTCGAGCGAATCCGAGGACGCGAAATCGCCGGTGACTTGCACATGAATTTGAGCAAGTGGCGTCGCGGTTCCGCCCAGCCCAAGGGGCTTTCCGCACGAAGCCAGCAGAAGACAAAGGGATAGCCAACGTTTCATGGCTGCCAAAGCACTCCGAGGCTCGTGGCCCAGCCAGCGTGCGCCGCTCCGTCAATGAGGTGCAGGGACGGGCCGCCCGAAAGGCTCATGCCAAAGGAATTCCAAACGCGCAAGAGCACCAGCGCCTCCACTTCTCCGCCGGGAAATAGGTACCACGACGAATGCTCGACCGCGCCGCTGGGCAGGCCAGCACGATTGCCCTGAGCACGGATGCGATCTTCGTAGACGGTGGACGCTCCCATACCCAGACGCAGGCCAAAGGAGCCGCGCCCCACCACATGCCGCGCGACGGCGCACAAGCGCAGGCGAATGTCGTCATTACGGACGGAGTCGGTCAGTGTGTATTCCGTCGCAGTCGACCACGACGCTCGCCCGCCCCAGGCGAACCAACTGCCCGCGCTCGCAGCTCGTAGATAATCGGCGCCGACACCGGCGCTCAAGCCGGTTTGAAGCGACACCGGCCGAGCCAATACCAGCCCGCCACCTAGCGAATTCTTGTCCAGCCGGGAGACTGTGCTGGTTACGTCCTGCGCGACTGCAGACGACCGCGGCGCGAGGAAGACGAAGACCAGGGCACACGCAAAGAGGGCTGTCTTTGCAGACTGTCTCGCTCGGATCCTTTTCGGCGCCACTGACACAACCGGTAGTACCCTAGCAGACGAGCCATCAGGCGGGTCACAAACCGGCGCGGCAGGCGGATTTCGCAGCCTCAGAGGTGCCCAGTTCGTAACGATCGTGCGGGCGTTGCCGGTAACGTGCAGGTTGCGTCCCAGCCGTGCAGCGCTCAGGCGCTACTTAGCCCATGCGTGTATTTGTGCCAATGGCAAGGGCATGAAAACGATCAGCGTGAGCACGACCGCGACCGCGGTCACCGTGACTTGGAGCGATCTAGGAATCAGTAGCGCCTCTCAAATCACGGGCATCTGGGGCAACTTCATCAATGGCGCAAGCAACGTGACGTCGGATCTGGAGTGCAAAGAGACGCGGCCGTTGTTTGGGCCGCGTCATAATGTCGTGGGGACGGGGTGCCGCTAGCCTGTCGAAGTCGAGGCGGAGCTCAGTGCATTGGCGATGATGTCTTGGACTTGCTGGAAAAGCGACTCGGCGCCCGACTGGCTCGACGAGACACCGGACTGCGTGCTGGAGCCAGACTGCGCATGCGCGTGATGATGGTGGTGGGCACCCGATTGCGCCTGTGCTTGCTGCGGTGGTGCCAAGTCACTCATCTTTCCGCTTTGCGATGCTGTCTCAAACCGTCCGGCGAGGTTGTTCAGAAAATCCGCTTGCTTTCCCGTCTGTGAGGAGGCGGCATCCTTCAGTTGACTCGCGATCTCTGCCGTGACCTGCTTGAACTGCGTTGGATCCGTTTGGGCCAGATTCTGTAGCTGACTGAAGAGCTGACCTGGTTGTGATAGGTCGACGGATACGGCCGAGCTCGCTCCGTCTACCGACGTGGCACTCGAGCTGGAGCCCGTAGCGCTCACACCACTGACTGCGGGCGATGAATAGAGAGATGAAATGCTGTTGATGTCCATGCTCATGGGAAAAACCTCCTGAGCAGGGATCGGTACGAGAGCGCCACGCCTTTAGGCAAAGAATTGCGTCAGGCAAAGCCCGCACGCGACCGTGCTGGTTCCGCAGTCGGAGACGCGAAGTTTGCAAGCCGCGCACGCTTCGACAAAACAGGACTCGGGCAGTCTCCAACTCCGAGGGCGAGGCTTCGCTGCCCTGAGCCAGCTCCACTTGGGTGCGTTCCATTCTGACACTGCGATTTTAGCAGCGCCTTGGCGAGTGCAAAAAGGGCGCTACACATTTGCGACTTCTTCTGACAATTCTTCAGAGTACGACTGCGACATGCTGGACCGTTTCGAATCAATTCCAAGAGACCTTGAAAGGATTAACAACAATCATGCTTCGTAATCGCCTGATTCTCTGTGCGACGATCACTTTGGGTGCAATCGTGAGTGCGAGCGCCTGCTCCTCATCGAGCAGCTCCGGCTCCGGTGGAAGCTCCGGTTCCGGCGGTACGGCGGGGAGCGGCGGGAGCTCGGCGATGGGCGGGAATGCAGCGACCGGCGGGAGCTCGGCGACCGGCGGAAATGCAGCGACCGGCGGAAGCTCGGCGACGGGCGGGAATGCAGCGACCGGCGGGAGCTCGGCGACGGGCGGGAATGCAGCGACCGGCGGGAGCTCGGCAACCGGTGGGAATGCAGCGACGGGTGGAAGCTCGGCGACCGGCGGGAATGCAGCGACGGGTGGAAGCTCGGCGACCGGCGGAAATGCAGCGACCGGCGGGAGCTCGGCGACGGGCGGTAGTTCAGCTTCGGCCGGGAACGGTGCTGGAGGCTCGGCGGCTGGCGGAAGCACGGATAGCTCATCGATGGGCGGCAACAGTGCAGGAAGCGGCGGAGCCGTGGGCAGCTCGGCGACTGGCGGCAACACGTCGAACGCTGACGGAGGAGCGGCAAACGACAGTTCCATCTCGACTGAGACAGGTACAGGGGGAGGGGGTGGTGGAATTCAGTGCGGAACTGTGACGTGCAGCGCGGGCGACCCATCGGCGGCGGTTTGTTGTATCGACTATCCGGCTGGTGCGGGGCCCGGTGGTGGAGGAGCGCCTACGTACTCCTGTGTAGCCACCAATGCCGATTGCCAGGACAGCTCGGGAGGCACGGCGGTTCCTTCGGCATGCACGGGCAGCGCGAACTGCACGGATCCCGCAAACCCAATCTGTTGCTCGGTCACGGATTCGAACGGCAATATTTCCAATCAGTGTCAGAGCGATTGTGGAAGCGGCTACCAGCTCTGTCAGTCGGCCTTGGAGTGCCCAACCGGCAACGTTTGCACGCCGCTCTTCGGCAGCGGCCCGACTGGCTGCAGCGGCGGCTAGGCCCACCTCTAGCGAAGCTATTCTCGCCGCGAGCTAGCCTCCAGGCAGTGGGGAGCGACTCACGCTACTCTGAGTCGTCTCCCCCCGGCGGGTTCTTGCTTCGAAAAATTCGGGAGCGATTCGCCACGTCTTGACGAGTCCGCCGTGGCGAGGTGATTCGCTCAGTCGTGCAAGATCCTGTTCGGTTAATGGCTTTCTCTTGGCGGCGTCGTGCTCGCGATTGAAGACGCCGTTGCGCCATTGAAAGACTTCATCCAACTTCTCTTCGTAGCTGAAGGCGTGATTGTTTTCGCCGTAGTAGTCATCGAATCGGCGGCCGCCGAGGTAGATTGCATTCGAGCCTTCGTAGCCGGTCACTTTTCGCGAGCTGCGATCGGTATTCAGGAAATAGACCCAGTCACCGGGAACGAAATTGTTCGGAGCAACGTCGTTAAGGATGGACAACAGCTTGCCCGGGCGGGCGGCATCCTTGGGATCGAAACCCGGCTCGAAGTTCCATGCGGCGGGAGGCTCGACGTTGTACAGAGGATCGTGATCCGACAGCAGCCGCATTTGAATCAGGCGGGTCAACGTGGGCGATTGACGAACGCGATTGTAGTAGTCGAGGACGCCTTTGACGACGACCAGCTTCGTAGCCGTGTAGCAGCCGATCGCGTAGTCACTCTGATGGGTGAAGACATCGTCGACGGCTTCGCGCAAATGCACGCCGTGCTTCGGCGTGCCGCGATTCCAGTAGGTCTGGTTCCATGCGGCCGGCCCACCGTTGGGCCAGCGCCAACGCAGGTTTTCGGCCCACGCGACGATGTTTTGCCTCAGCGCCACGTGGTCAGCGAGCACGTCCACGCCGCAGGCGGCTCCCCGGAGCTCGGTCAGTCGACCATGTTGCAAAAGCGCGAGGAGAATCTCTTTCTGTGAGACGGTAACGATAGACGCAGCATCCGGATCGCTCGAAAGAGTGACGTGCTCGGACGAAATCGCCAGTGCCGGGCGCGCCGCCAAGTCCAGTGTCGACGTCTCAGTTGCGGGTGTTGCCAACGTGTAAACAAGAACGCCTTGTGCCGGTCGCTCATCCAGAACGACTGCGTCTTCCGCAATACCGAGACTCTTCAAATAGCCAGCCATTGCCGTCTTGATCTCCGGTAACTGGCGTCGCTGGCAGGAAAAGCGAATACCTTGGTCGACATACCTGGGAGTGGCCGAGGCGCCAAAGCTCAGCACCAGGGCGGTGAGGATAGGTAGTAACGAAGGCATTTCAGATGCGTTTCATTCTAATATTGTGAGTAGTGGTGCACCCTTGTTACACAAAACCGCTCGTAGCGCCACTCTCAATACCCCCGCGGGACCTTCTTGGGCGAGAACAACACTGGCGGCTCTCGGCCGCCGCCACTGACTGAGCGTCGCGGTTGAACGTCAGTCGCCGCGCCAGCACCGTGAACCTTCCACGCACGCCGAGGTGCAGACGTTCCTGCGTGGCTCGGCGCCGAAGCGAAGGCCGTAACCGACGTCGACCGCTGCGATCACTTCGTCGAGACTAGGCGCGGACTCTTGGCGGCCGCGCCGAGAGTTGCAGAGCCTGGTTGCGGCGCGGATCCCCGCCCCAGGTCGGATGGGGAAGCCTGCTTGCCTGGCTGCGCCGGACGCCTCGGCATGGGCCGGCGGTCAGCCTGAGGGCTCCCGACTTCCGATGACCGAAGGTGCCCGGGTTTGTTTTCGAGATCAAAAGGCGCGTCTCCGGGAACCAACTCCCAGCGCACAATGGCCTACCCGGAGGTACCATGAGACCATCTCGCATTCTGAGCCTACTTACGACCGCCACCTTGACGTTTAGCGTCGCTTGTTCGTCCAACACCCCCGCTACCGGCAACGGCGGGGCGAGCGGTGGGACGACGGCGAAGGGGGGAACCGGCGGCTCGGGCGGTCAAGGCTCGGGTGGTGCAGGTAACACAGCCGGCAAGAGCGGCTCGGGCGGTGCCAATGCCGGAGGAGGCGCGGGCGGTTCGGGTGGACAGGTCGGCGGCTCCGGCGGGGCGAGCAATACCGCTGGCAAGAGCGGCACGGGCGGTGCCAACGCCGACGGCGGGACCGTCGGCTCCGGCGGCACCGCTCGGGACGCCAGCTCCGATGCGGCCGGCGGCGCCGCGGGCTCCGGCGATGGCGGCACGCCGGCTCTTGGCGGCTCGGGTCAGGCGTACAACGGCGCGCGAGGCAAGAGCTTCAACGATGGTTGGAAATTCTATCTGGGCGACGCCACGAACGCCCAGCAGAACACGTTCGACGACACCAGCTGGCGCAGCCTCAGCGTGCCCCACGACTGGAGCGTCGAGCTCCCGTTCGACAAGAATTCTCCGGGGGGCAACGCTTCTGGACTCTTGGACGGCGGAATCGGCTGGTACCGAAAGACGTTCACCTTGGACCCGTCCTATTCCGGCCAGAAGATCCGGATCGAGTTCGACGGCGTGTACATGAATAGCGAGGTGTGGATCAACGGCACCTCGCTCGGCACGCGGCCCTACGGTTACTCGACCTTCGAGTACGACCTCACGCCCAACGTGAAGTTCGACGCCAGCAACGTCATCGCGGTGCGGGTCAACAACAACCAGCCGAACAGTCGCTGGTACTCGGGCAGCGGCATCTATCGCAACGTCTGGCTAACGGTCCTTGGTCCGACCCACGTCGCTTACAACGGAGTCTTCCTCACGACGCCGTCGGTGAGTGCGACGTCCGCGACGGTCTCGGCCGCCGTCGACGTCGAGAATCAATCGACCAGCTCCCAGTCGGTAACGATCACGACGGAGATCTACGATGCCAGCGGCGCGAAGGTCGCAAGCGACACCACTGCGGCCAGCAGCGTTGCGGCCGCCGCGACGTCGACGTTGAAACAGAGCCTCACGGTTGCGAATCCACATCTTTGGTCGCCCGACTCCCCGTACCTTTATCAGGCGAAGCTGACCTTGCAGGTGGGCACCTCGACCGTCGACACGTACGTGGTCCCGATCGGCTTGCGCTCCTACACCTTCGACGCGTCGACCGGCTTTTCCATCAACGGCAAATCCACGAAGCTTTGGGGGATGGCCATGCACCACGACTTCGGCGCCATCGGGTCGGCGTACCATCGCCGCGCCCTCGAGCGCCAGTTCGAAATATTGAAGGGCATGGGCATGAACGCCATCCGCACGTCTCACAATCCGCCCGTGCCCGAGCTCCTGGATCTCGCGGACCAGATGGGCTTGCTCATCATGGACGAGGCCTTCGACGTCTGGGAAACCGGAAAGGAGCCCAAGAACGACTACCATCTGTACTTCACTCAGTGGGCTCAAACCGACATTCAGGACTTCGTCCGCCGGGATCGCAATCACGCGAGCGTCATCATGTGGAGCATCGGCAACGAAATTCAGGGCGCCTCGACGGCGACCGCCTCGAATCTAATCAAGTGGGTGAAGGCCATCGACTCGACCCGCCCACTGACCTGGGCGTGCAACAACATGGGCGACGGGAACAATCAATCGGTGGCCGCGTTGCTCGACCTGCAAGGATACAATTACCTGCAAAACGGTTCGGTGACGTCGCCCATCTTCGATGGCCAACATTCCTCGCACCCGACCTGGAAGATCTTCGGCAGCGAAATGGAGTCGGGAGGGCGAAGCCGCGGCTTCTATTCCACCGCCGCCGACAATCCGGGAAGCTGGGGCCAATGCGACAACTCGGCCATGGAGTGCTCCGATTACCCCGATACCGATGCCAGCCCTGCGTCCTACGAGCAGATGTATGCCATCGAGATGAGTCGTCCTTGGTTTGCCGGGGAATTCGACTGGACCGGCTTCGACTACGGAGGCGAGCCATGGCCGTTCGCTGGCAATGCCAAGAGCTCCTATTTCGGCATCGTCGACACCGCCGGCTTCCCCAAGAACGGCTACTACTTCTGGCAGAGCAAGCTGACGACCACGCCCATGGTCCACATCTTCCCGCACTGGAACTGGACGTCCGGAACGAAGGTGAATGTCTGGGTCTACAGCAACTGCGACAGCGTGGAGCTGTTCCTCAACGGCACATCGCAGGGCTCCAAATCGTTCACCTCCAACACCACGGCGAGCCTCGGGTGGACCGTGTCCTGGGCGAGCGGCTCGCTCGTGGCGAAGTGTACGAAGGGCGGCACGGTGGTCGCGACCGACGAGGTGGACACCGCGGCTGCCGCGGCCAAGGTCAACCTGACGGTGGATCATTCGACCATCGCGGCGGATGGCCGGGATCTCGCGTTCGTCACGGCCGTGATTCAGGACTCCGCCGGAGTGATGGTCCCGACCGCGAACAACAACATCACCTTCGCCGTGTCCGGCCCGGGCAAACTCGCGGGAACGGATAACGGAGATCCGATCGACTTGACGGCGTACTCGTCGTCGGCCCGAAAGGCCTTCAATGGCAAAGCCTTGGCCATCGTGCAGTCGACCGGCGCCGCCGGTTCGATCGTCGTGACGGCGACCTCGTCCGGGCTCACGGCCGGCTCGGTCACCACGAACGCGAAGTGATGCCATGCCAACATCGAGCTCGTCGTCTACAAACGCAGAAAGTCGCAGGGTCGCTATGAAACTTGTCCTTGGAACCAGCGCTCGGGCAAACCTAGTGGTCGCGCTCGTGCTATCAGCGGGCATGGCGTGCACGTCGTCCTCTGCTTCACCGCCTGGCACCGGCGGCGCTCGAGCTGGGGCCGGCGGCGCAGCGCCAGGCACTGGGGGCTCCACTTCGCCCGGAAGCAATGGCGGAGCTGGCGGTTCGGCATCAGGAGGCGGTTCGGGTTCAGGAGGTAAGAGCGGGGGAGCTGGCGGTGCCGCTGGCGGTGCTGGTTCAGGAGGCCACGGCGGGGCATCTCCGTCAGCCGGAGGCGCAGGCGGCGGATCTCCAGCCGGTGGTTCCGGCGGTGCCGACGCTGCTGCAAATCCGGATGTGGGCTTGCCGCCGGTTCAGGGTGACGAGCTCTTCGTGTCGACGAGTGGTAGCGACAGTAACCCAGGTACGAAAGACCAGCCCTTCAAGAGCATCAGCGCCGCGCAGGCCGCCGTGCGTACTCATCCCGACCGGGGCAAGGTGCCCATCACGGTGACTGTGCTCAGTGGCACGTATTACGTCGGGAAAACCGTCGTCTTCACGTCCGCGGATTCAGGAACGCAAGCCGCCCCCGTCACCTACCGAGGTGGCGGCACCGCCATCCTCAGCGGCGGTGTCTCGCTTGGCAGTCTGACGTGGTCAGCGTACAAGAACGGAATCATGCAGGCCACGGTGCCGGCCAGCATGTTCGCCAATTATTCGTTCGACGACGGCAAGGCCGCACCGGGTGTGAGTAGCTCGGCGCCGGGGGTGAGCGGCACCACGTACGGCTTCTCCAGCGCTCTCTTCCTCAATGGGCAACGCCAACACATGGCGCGCTATCCGAACTACAAAGACTCCACCCAGGCTTACGGGGGCAACGCGAGCAACGCGAATTCACGGCCCGGCAGCTGGGCGCACCCGCCGACCTCGTCGCAGCCTGCCTACTTGCACGGCGTGCACGGCCAGCTTTGGGGAAGCGAGGACTACGTCATCACGAGCAAGACCCAGCAGAACGGGCCGCTCTGTAACGGCCGGCCCCAGGGGGTGAACGGCACGCAGTTCATCGAGAACGGCTTCGACGAGCTCGACGCTGCGGGCGAGTGGTATTTCGACCGCACCGGCGTGGCCGGCACCGCCAACACCCTGTACTTCTATCCTCCGAGCGGGGTCGATCTGACGAAGGCGGACTCGTACAGCCTCGAGATGGCCGTGCTCGAGCGCATCTTCGAGTTCGACGGTGGCTGCGGCACGGGATCCTCTCGCACGATTCCCGATGGGGGAGTCGGTTTGCCGACCAATCCGAAGACGAGCACGTGTTCCTCGACGGCCCCGGTGCAGTGGGTAACGCTCGACGGATTCCACTACATCGATACGCTGCGGACTTTTGCGAGCTGCAACGAACAGATCCTGCGTTCCGATTGGCGAATTTACCGAGGAGGGGCCGTCTTCGTCACGGGCGGCGAGCACGTGACCATCTCGAACGGCTTCTTCGACCAGGTCGGCGGAGCCGGGGTCTTTGTCAATGGCTACAACGACACTGTCTCTATCACCGGGAATCTCTTTATCGGCACAGGCTCGAGCGCCATTTTGTTCATGGGGAACAACAACGCCGTCCGGAACCCGATCTTCGGCTACGGCGGCGGGGTCGCCGTCAACCAATTGGATATGACACCTGGCCCACAGACCAACGACTATCCAAGCAACTGCAGCGCGACTGAGAATCTGATTCACGACATTGGCGACCCCGAATTGCAGGTGGCGGGCGTCGGCATCGACATGGCCGCCAACATCACCGTCAGCCACAACAGCATCTACAACATGCCCCGCGCGGGTATCAACGTCGGAGACGGATGCTGGGGCGGCCACATGATCTCGTACAACGACGTGTTCGCCACCGTGCTCTTCACCGGGGATCACGGCGCGTACAACAGCTGGGGGCGCGACCGCTACTGGGACACTAGCACCGGCGCCCTCGAGTCGCGGGTCGGCAATCCCCCGAACAGTCTTCCGCTCCTCGACGTCGTCAAGCCCATCACGCTCACGCACAATCGCTGGCGCTGCGACCAGGGCTGGGACGTCGATCTCGACGACGGCTCGACCAACTACGTAATCACCAACAACGTCTTCTTGTCGGGCGGCCTCAAGTGGCGCGAGGGCTATTACCGTACGGGCGACAACAACGTGCTCGTGCAACAGAGAACCACCCCGTGCGCGCCGAACGCGGCGGTGGAAGACGTGTCCGGGTGTTTGAGCATCCACGTGTGGCCCAAGGGCAGTGGCGACGTGTTCACTCACAATATCTTCTGGGGCCTCGCGCCCGACAGCCCCGACGGCTACGGCAAGGAAATCGACTACAACCTGTTCCAAAGCGCTTCGCAGCTATCCACCGCCCAGAACACCTACCACACGGATTCGCATTCGGCGTCGGGCAATCCCAACTTCGTCGACCCGACCAACGGCAACTTCCAACTCGGAACCAGCTCCCCCGCCACGGCGCTCGGCATCGTGAGCTTGCCAGCACCCACGACCGAACAGTACGGCGTGACGATCCCGCAACTGCGTGCGCAGGCGGCCACGCCTCCGTTCGGCAATGTCGGCCTGAAGCCCGTTACGACGGACGCGGGGGTCCGTGACTGCACCACGCAGACAACCTGGCGTGGCGCAACCATCGCCAACCTTTGTCCGGGCAATCTCTCGGTGGTTGGCCTCGGCTACCCGGTAGGCGTTTTCATCCCAACCGTCCCGGCGGGCAGTCAGGCTGCCACCGACGGCTTCGCCGCGCTCGACGTGATCTTGCAATTTGACGGTCAAAACGTGGCCACAATCGACGATCTGAATCGCCTCTACGCTGCCAGCACCGCCGGGCAAAAGATAACTCTCGGAATGTACCGCCAGCAGCAGAACAGCACGCTGACGATCACGCGGTAGGAACGCCTTACCCGACCTGCTCTGGCCGTGTTTGGGGAAAGCTCTCCCCGGCGAATCGCTGTGCCCCGCGCTGCCGTCCTTCCGTACCCTGAAGGGACAGTGTGAATCCTTTCGGAGCAACGGCAATCCTAAGGTGAGCCAATGTCATCAACGGACGTGCCCGCAGCCTAGTCTGACCGGAGATCGGGCATGGATGAGTCTCGATCAGACGGGCCACCCGGGCCAAAATCGGACGAAGCCGGGGGACAATCCTCGTCGACGCCGGGGACGGAAGCGGCGGCGGAGAACGAGGCCGCAGAAGCTGCGCCTCCGTCCGAACCGGTGCCAGGAGCTGCAGCGAAGGCGTCCTCCGTTGCGGCGAGGATCAAGGTTTGGGCGGATGCCACGACCGCCTTGCTCAAGGCGCTTCTGATGATAGCCGCGATAGTGGTGGTCGCGGTGGTGATCGCTTCGGTCATCCGCCACGACGACTCCAAACGTCAGATCTCCCTCCAGGTCGAGCCAGATACCGAAAAGACATTGAGTGCGCTCGGATCCGATCTCGATCTGCGTCAGGTGTTCGCCGATGCGCTCAACGAACGTCTGCGCGGAGTGAAGAAAATCGTCCAGGTGCAAGGACTGGACAAAGTGATTGGCCTGGGCCAGGCGGAGACCATTTCGCTCAAGCCCTTGGGCCTCGACATGTCGACCAGCGAAATCGCCCGCTTGCTACGCGAAATCAAGGGTTCTCCGGCTCCGCTGGTGGTCCGGATGGGCCTTCTATGCACGCCGCGCCCCTGCACCGACCCGGGTGCCAGCGAGGGGATCTTGGTGGTCGGCTTCTCGGGGCTCCACGGCACCAGTCGAGCTTCCTATTCGGTGCCCCTGACGAATCCAGCCTTTCGGCGCAGCCTGCGCCAGGCCATGCAGCGGGCTGCCGATCGACTGCTCGATGTCGAAGAGCCTCTGGTAGCGAGCATCTTCTATTTGAATCGCCAGGATGTTCTCTTCGACGAACGATTGGACAACTTGGCCCGCGCAGAAAGCGCCGCCCTGCGCTCGCGCGATACCAGGGAAAGCTGCACGACAGATCTGGTGGTGGGCGCGAGTCTCATCGCCCGCGGCAGGTGGAACGATGGCATCGAGGCCGAAAAGCGCGCCGCGCGTAGCTCGGACCCGACCTGCCAGGTTCACGGGTGGACGAACATCGTGTTCCTGCTTCAGCCGTATCAGCTGTGCAATCCATCGCGAGATGTTCGCGACTTTGCCTATGAGCAAATGCGACAAGCGGTGGCGGCGCTTCCCAGCATCGATCGCGGTAACGTGAGCGACCTGGTGTACAACCGGATTCCCACCTCGCGATTGGCGCTGGAGATCGCGGATGCTCTTCGCCAAACTGACGACGAAGCGGTTCGGCGATCCCTGTGCGAGGGCAACGCGACGGTGTCGCCGCCCGTTCGTACCTCGCTTGCCGAGAGCTTGCCGGGGATTCTCAAGCACATCCAGGAGCTCCTGCCCGCCAGTGGGCGACTGCAAAGCGAGGAGCACGTCCTGCTCGAGCTCTACCGACGTCTGCTCGTAGCGAGTGTGCCCAGGGAGGACGGAGGACGCCACCTGGCCATTGGCGTCGACTTGGCGAAGGCCATCGACGCCTATCTGCTTACCGATCGCCACCCGCGCCTGCTGTTCCTGATTCAGGGCAATCTGGCGATGGACATGGCGCGAGCAGCCCACACCGCAGTGACGATGAGGTCTGCGGAGAAGTCAGCGGCGTCGCAGTTGATGGGGGGCGCGAGCGAGCCGGCGGTGATGTTTCAGCAAACGATCGCCGACAACTTGGGAGCTGCCCAAGTCGCATTCGCAAACGCCGTCGCGAACGAATCCGAAGGCGAGCTTCTCGAGCCTTCGCCAAACATCCAACCGCTCACCTGGTCGGGCGATGCCTTGCTCTTGGCCGGTGATATTCAGGGCGCGACACGCGCCTATATGCGGGCCGTGGACGCCTTCATCGATGACGACGAGGACGCGAGTGAATTGATTCCCTTCGCCGAGGCTGTCGGGCGTTGGGCGATCTTGAGCAAGGCGAGAGGCGCCTGCAAGTCGGGCGCAGTGCCCGATGTCTCGTGGGAGGAACGCTGGGCGCACCTGGGTGGCGGCGCGCACGACGTGTGCGCTTTCGATCGCCCCGACCGGCTCACCAACATTCCGGCTCTGATCGGCCCTATCGTTGCCGATCTTCTCGACCGCTGCCTGCGCAAGGTCGACGGGACATCGGACTGGCAAGCCGATCAGGATCGGCGGTTTGCACTGGTCGATTGTTTGAACGATCGGTCCGAGCCGGTGCGCGGAATCCGCGAGCCCTTGCTGCAATCGGCAGCCACGAACTCAGCGATCGAACGTGCGCTGAGCCAGCGCCGTGCGGCTACTCCTTGAACGATGGACGTTAGCTTGCGGAGGCGCCGGGTACTGCCGACGGCTTGACGCGATAGTTTTTTTGCCAATCTAGTTGGCTTCGCGTCGCAGCGGCATTCGTCGTCTGTAGCAATAGCAGGGCCGCTCTTGATTGCTGTCTGCCGTCTCCTGACGGTGGAACGTAGCCTGTTGGGGCACAGCCATCCAAGCCGCAGCCTCTGGACGCCGCGCCTTGCCCTCGGTGCCTCGGGTCTCGCCTGCGCGAAGCAAACTCAGTGAAGCGAGAAAGCCGTTTGTTCCTCTCCCTGGAAGGCATTCCGGTCGACGACCTTCCGTTACCGGCGAGAACGTCCCGCGCAAGCCCGCCAAAGCCGAGCGCCGCTTTCTACGAGCCGACTCTCGTTCTGAGATTCTTTTTTGTTGTCGGCATTCGTGAATAATTTCACGAATGTGCCGATTCTCGCTTGACGACCTCGCGCGATCTCTGTACATATCGACCATCCGTTATCGATAAATATTGGTCGATATGGACAGTTGTAGGAAAGCCCATGAATCTCGAAAAGCCGCTCGTTCATGCCCCGGTCCCGACGTTGCGCCGCTTGCCGACCTACCACCATTACCTCCTGCGTTTGCGCGAGCAGGGACAGCCGTTCGTCTCGTGCACGCTCATTGCCGAGGATCTCAAGCTCTATCCCACGCAGGTCCGCAAAGATCTCGCTGTTACTGGCATCGTGGGCAAACCCAAAGTCGGCTACAGCGTCGACGAGCTGCTTGAGTCCATCGAATCGTTCTTGAGCTGGAACGATCACCACAGCGCTTTTCTCGTCGGCGTCGGCGGGCTGGGCTCGGCGCTGATCGGTTATCCCGGCTTCGAGCGCTACGGCTTCGACATCGTGGCGGGCTTCGACATCGACGCCAAGAAAGTCGGCACCGCGATTCACGGCAAGAGGATCTTAGACATCGACAAGCTGCCCAGTCTCGCCGCGCGCATGCACGTCCACCTGGGCATCATCGCGGTGCCGGCATCCGCGGCTCAGGTCATTGCCGACGTCATGGTCCGCGGAGGGATCCGCGCGATCTGGAATTTTGCGCCCATCGGCCTGAAGGTCCCCGAGGGCGTCGTCGTTCACAACGAAGATCTCGCTGCATCGCTAGCGGTGTTTCTGCAAAAGCACGCGCTGGTGGTCGGCGAGGAGCAATCCGGAGGAGTCCCGCGCCATGTTGCAAGAGCAGCCCGAAGAACCTAGTCGTCAGCTTTCGTCTCCGTCTTCTTCTCCCGCATCCCCTAGTCGAAAATTCCAGAAGGTCTGCGAGATTCTCGCCAAGCACGAGCACCGAGCGTCGCGCTTGATTCCGATTCTGCAAGCGGTACAGGACGAATACCGCTACTTGCCGGAAGAGGTAATGACGTACCTGGCGACGTCGCTCCACATTCCGCCGGCCGAGGTCTATGGCGTGGCCACGTTCTACGCGCACTTCGCACTGGCCCCGAAAGGCAAGTACGTGCTGCGCTTGTGCGACGGAACTGCTTGCCACGTGAAGCAGTCGATTCCGATTCTGGAAGCTCTTCGCGAAAAGCTGCGCGTGAGCGAAGCGCGGCCGACCACGGAGGATTTGCTCTTCACCGTCGAGACGGTTTCGTGCCTTGGCGCCTGTGGCCTGGCGCCGGTGTTGGTGGTCAACGAACAAGTGCACGGCCAGGTCACGCCCGAAGCAGCGTGCGCCATCGTCGACGTGATCGTGGCCAAGGAGACTGCCCAATGAGCCTTGCAGGAACCATCACCGGAGCAGCTCTGGCCACCGCGGCCAAGGCGTATCACACCGCCGCGGCGGGCGCCGAGCGACGCCTGATCATCTGTGCCGGCACAGGTTGCGTGGCAGGCGGCGCTCTCGACGTGTACGGCGAATTCGTGCGCGCCATCGAGGCCGCCGGAATCGACGTCGTCACCGAGCTGCGGCCCGAGGCGCCGCCGTTGCCCGGTTTTGTGCACGTCTCGCGCAGTGGCTGCCAGGGCTTTTGCCAAATGGGGCCGCTGGCCACCATCCTGCCCGACGGAATCCTTTACACGCGTGTGAAGAAGGGCGACGTCGCGGAGATCGTCGAGACGACGCTCAAGAAAGGCCAGCCCGTCGAACGCTTGCTTTACCTCGACAAGAAGAGCAAGCGCGCCTGTCGCGGCATCGCGGAGATTCCCTTTTATCAAGCGCAACACCGCTTCGTTCTCAAAGAGTGCGGCGTTATCGATCCGGACAGCCTGCCGGAATATCTCGCGAAGGAAGGCTATCAAGCAGCTTGTCGAGCGTACACGCAGATGACGCCGCAACAGGTGTGCGCTGAAATCGACCGCTCGGGCCTGCGTGGTCGCGGCGGCGGCGGCTTCCCCACGGGGCGCAAATGGGAAGTAGCGCGCGTGCAGCCCAACGACATGAAGTACGTCATTTGCAACGGCGACGAAGGCGATCCCGGCGCCTTCATGGACCGCAGCGTGATGGAAGGAAATCCACACAGCGTGGTCGAAGGCTTGCTCATCGCTGCCCGGGCCATCGGCGCCAGCGAGGCGTTCGTCTACGTGCGCGCCGAGTACCCGCTGGCCGTGCGGCGTATGCGCAAGGCCGTCGAGGATGCGAAGCGCGCGGGGCTCCTCGGTAAGAATCTGTTCGGCACGAATGCGTTACTGGAAATCACCGTGATGGAAGGCGCGGGCGCTTTCGTGTGCGGCGAGGAGACAGCGCTGATCGCCTCGATTGAAGGCAGGCGCGGTATGCCCGCGCCCAAGCCACCGTTCCCGGCGCAATCGGGACTGTGGGGCAAGCCGACGGTCATCAACAACGTGGAGACGCTCGCGTCAGTGCCGCTCATCGTTCGCATGGGCGCGGACGCGTTCCGTACCATGGGCTCGAAGGGATCGCCGGGCACGAAGACCTTCGCGCTCACCGGACATGTGGTGAACACGGGCCTCATCGAGGTCGCGTTCGGCGCCACACTCCGGGACATCGTGTTCGGCGTGGGCGGTGGCGTGACCAACGACGATGGATCGAAAGCGTCGGAGATGAAGGCCGTGCAAATCGGCGGCCCGTCGGGTGGTTGCCTGACGCCGCAACATCTGGACCTGTCGCTCGACTTCGATTCGTTGCGCGGTATCGGCGCGATGGTCGGCTCCGGAGGCCTTGTGGTGATGAATCGCGACACGTGCATGGTGTCCATGGCCCGCTTCTTCATGCAGTTCACGCAGAACGAATCCTGCGGCAAGTGCGTGCCGTGCCGAGAAGGAACGAAGCAATTACTGGCCTTGCTCGACGACATCATCGAGGGCAGGGGCACGTTGGAAACCCTGGACTTGCTGGACCAGCTCGCGCGTACGGTGCAGAAGGGCTCGCTGTGCGGACTTGGCAAGACGGCGCCAAATCCGGTGCTCGCTATGACTCGCCTGTTCCGCGACGAGTACCTGGCGCACGTCGTGGACAAACGCTGCCCGGCCGGTCGCTGCAAAGCGCTCCTGCGACCGCACGTCATTCCCGCCAAGTGCAAAGGCTGCGGCGTCTGTCTCAAGGCGTGCGCTGTGAACGCCATTTCCGGCGAAAAACGCCAAGTCCACGCGATTGACGAGTCTCTATGCACCCGCTGCGGCGCGTGTGCCAAGGCCTGCCGCTTGGGCGCCATCGAAGGAGTTTAGTTCCAATGTCCATACCCACCGATGCTGCTCTCGAGATCAATGGGCGCCGCGTTTCCATCGCAGGCGAACGCAACGTCCTCGAAGTCATTCGCAAAGCCAACGTCGATCTGCCGACGTTCTGTTACCACTCGCAGCTCAGCTCGTACGGTGCCTGTCGCCTTTGCCTGGTCGACATCGAAGGCAGGGGGATCGTGTCGTCGTGCTCGCTCAAACCCGAGCCCGGCGCCAAGATCCGCACGCACACGCCCGAGCTCCGAGAAATGCGTCGCATGACTCTTGAGTTATTGCTGGCGAATCACGAAATGAATTGTCCGACCTGCCCGAAGAGCGCCGACTGCCAACTGCAGGCACTGGCGCGAAAGCTGGGCGTGAGCACGATTCGCTTCAAGCGCACCCAGGTCAACAAACCAGTCGATGCGTCGTCGCCGTTCTTGCTTCGCGATCCGAACAAGTGCGTTCTGTGCGGCGATTGCGTCCGTATGTGCAAGGAAGTGCAGGGCATCGGCGCTATCGACTTCGCGTTCCGCGGGGCCAGCGTCTCCGTAGTGCCCGCGTTCGGCAAGTCGCTCGACCAAGTGGAATGCGTCGGCTGCGGTCAATGCGCAAGCGTGTGCCCGACGGCAGCGCTGACCGTTCGTTCGGACGTGAGCAAGGTATTTGCCGCCCTAGCTGACAAGACCGCCACGGTGGTCGCACAAATTGCGCCGGCAGTGCGAGTCGCGCTTGGCGAGGCGTTTGGCCTTGCAGCCGGAACGCTATCGACCGGACAAATCGTCGCCGCGCTCAAGGCTCTTGGCTTCGCGCGAGTCTACGACACGGCCTATTCGGCAGACTTGACCGTCCTCGAAGAAACGCACGAGTTCCTTGGGCGCAAAACGAAGAACGATCGTCTGCCGCACCTGACATCGTGTTGCCCGGCCTGGGTGCGCTTCGTCGAGCAATATTACCCGAAGTGGATTCGCCACCTGTCGTCGTGCAAGTCGCCGCAGCAGATGCTGGGCTCGGTGATCAAGGCCGAAGGCTCGTCTGACGGCAAGCGCGTTGTCGTGGTCAGCGTCATGCCGTGCACGGCAAAGAAAGGCGAGGCGGGTCTCGAAAAGTTCCGTCAGGGCGAGAATCCGGACGTGGATTTCGTGCTCACCACGCAAGAGCTGGTGCGCATGATCGACGAGGCCGGCCTGCAATTCGAGACGTTGGAGCCCGAGTCTCTCGACAGTCCCTTTGGCCTCAAGACCGGCGCGGGCCTTCTGTTCGGTGCTTCGGGTGGCGTGAGCGAAGCCGTGCTTCGACAAGCAGCCGAAGAGCTGGGCGCAGCTCGGGACGGTCTTGCCGCCTATCAAGCGGTGCGCGGCGACGACGGCCTTCGGGAAGTTTCGATTAAAGTTGGCGGCAAGCCGCTTCGCCTCGCGGTGGTCAGCGGCCTCTCTAATGCGAAGGAACTGCTGGCCAAGATCGAGGCTGACAACGAAACCTACGACCTCATCGAAGTCATGGCGTGCCCGGGAGGCTGCGTGAACGGCGCTGGCAATCCGCCGCACCGGAGCGCGACGACCGTCGAAGCGCGCACCAAGGGGTTGCACCACGCGGACAAGATGCTCGACCTTCACCGGTCGAGCGAGAACCACGATGTGACCACGTACTACGAGCGTGTGCTCGGCGAGGTGGGCGGAACGAAGGCGCACGCCCTGCTGCACACGAGCTACCAGAATCGCGCTCGCATCGACGGCGCTGGCTTGCTGCTTGTGCAAGGCAAAGGTCCGGCGCCGCTATCGGTCGCCGTTTGCGTAGGCACGAGCTGCCACGTGCGTGGCGCGCAGACTTTGCTGCGCAACTTGATCACGCAGGTGGAAAAGGCTGGCATCGCCGACGCGGTCGACATCACGGCCAGCTTCTGCCACGAAGCCTGCGACCGGGGTCCGACGGTCGTGGTGGGCGGCGTGACGATCCATAAGGCAACGACAGAGCAGGTGCTGGCGGCGATCGCCTCCGCGGTCGGCGCTGGTGCTCCGCCAGCGCAGCCTGAGGCGGTCCGTGGCTAGCGAGATTGTTTTCACGCGGAAGGCCCGCTGTCGCGATTGCCATCGCTGTCTGCGTGCCTGTCCGGTGAAGGCGATCCGCGTTCACGACGGCCAGGCGCAGGTCGTGCCCGAGCTGTGCATTGCCTGCGGCACGTGCATTCGCGAGTGCCCGCAGAAGGCGAAGGCGTATCGCAACGACGTGGCCGAGGCGGCGCGCTTGGTGGCTGAAAGTCGGAAAGTCGTCGTCAGCGTGGCGCCGTCGTACGCCGGCCTCTTCGAGCCGTGGCAGTGCAAGCGGCTGCCGTCGGCGCTGCGGCGGCTTGGCTTCTCGTACGTCGCAGAAACTGCGGTAGCGGCGGGCGAAGTTGCCCGCGCTGGCGTAGAGCACCTGCACGCCCATCCCGACCGCTCGCACGTCTGGGCCTCGTGCCCTGCGGTTGTTCACTATCTTCGTCGCTACCGCCCTGCGGAGTCGTCGCTCTTGTCGCCGATCGCTTCGCCGATGCTGGCGCACGCGCGCTGGTTGCGGGAGAGGCTCGGCTCGGACATTCGCGTGGTGTTCATCGGACCGTGCGTGGCCAAGAAGGCAGAAGCCGAACGGCCCGAATACGACCGCGCCGTGGACGTCGTGCTGACCTTCGAAGAGCTCTTCGAGTGGCTCGGCCAAGAATCGATTTCGCTCGGCGCCTGCGAAGAGAGCCACTTCGACGAATTGGCAGAGCAAGCACGGCTGTATCCGTTGCCCGACGGCGCGTTGAAGACGGCCGGCGTGCTGACCCGGAATTTAGGGGCATCCGCCTTTTCGGCGAGCGGTTTCGTCGAAGTGGACCATGCACTGGATTTGTTGAGCAGCAACCCGGAGCCGCGCGTGCTCGAGCCGCTCTTCTGCGCCGGTGGATGCATCAACGGTCCCGCCGCCGGTAGCGAGCGAAACCTCTACGCCCGCCGCTTCGCCGTCGAAGCCTACGCAGCCGCGCGCGCCAGCGGGCCCACGCCTGCGAACGCCTCGGCCGCCTGCCTTTGGGACGCCGACTTGTCCAAGGCGGTGCCTGCAAACGACACTGTCAGTGAATCCTCCATTGCCGAGGTGTTGGCCGCGACGGGAAAAGCCGCGCGCGAAGATCAGCTCGACTGCGGTGCCTGCGGCTACGCCAGCTGCCGGGACAAAGCCATCGCCGTGGTTCGCGGCATGGCCGAGCCGGACATGTGCGTGCCGCGTATGCGCCGACTGGCCGAGATCCGCACTGACAGCATTTTGGAGGCGAGCCCGAACGGCATCGTGCTTCTCGATGCGCACTTCCGCATCCTCAGCATGAACCCGGCCTTTCGCAGCTACTTCCGCTCGGGTGAATCGATGCTGGGCAAGCACATCTCCGAGCTGATGGATCCCGAGCCGTTCCTGCGACTAGCCTCGGCGGACAAAGCGCACCTGGAGCTGACCGTTCAGCACGCTCGCTACGATCGCGTGTGCCACCAGATCCTTTACCGCTTGGGCGAGATTCAGCAGTACGTCGGTTTCTTCGTGGACATCACCGAGAGCCGTTCCGACCAAGAGAAGCTGGAGAAGCTGCGCGCACAGACCATCGTTCAGGCGCAAGAGTTGCTCGACCACCAGGTGGCCATCGCGCAGCAGTTGGCACAGTTTCTCGGCGAAAGCACCGCGAAGGGCGAAATCCTTGTCGAGAACTTGGTCAAGCTGGCGGACAAGCCGGCGCTGCCGGGCAACGACCCGGTCAAGAAATGGCGATGGAATACCTCCACGTCGAAGTGAACACCAGCCTCACGCCCAAACGGGCAGGGCATCCGTCGGGCGACGTGGTTCGCGTGGTGCGCAGCCCGGGCTGGACCACGGTGGTGTGCTGTGACGGCATGGGCTCGGGGATTCGCGCGAATGTCGCCGCGACCATGCACACCGCTCGCTTGTTCGAACTGGAAAAGCAGGGCGTGTCCCTGCGCGACGCTTTTGCTCGCGTGGTCGGAACTATCCACGCGGATCGGGGCGAGACGCCGATGTACGCGGCTATGGCGGTGGCGCGCATCCTCCATTCCGGCGAGGCGACAGTCCTGACCTACGACATGCCGGCGCCGATTCTCGCTGGCGGCCTGCACGCCAGCGTATTTCCGCAGCGGCTCTTCCACGCCGATGCGGCTCTACTGGGCGAAAGCAACTGCCACCTGGGCGAAGGCGAGGGCATTTGCCTGGTGAGTGATGGCATCACCCAGGCCGGCATCGGCACCCAGTTTCGCGACGGTTGGGGCAGTGACCAAGTCGCGCGTTTTCTCGACGGGTTACTCGGTCGCAAGCTGCCGCTCGACCGGATCCCCGATGAGGTCCACCGCCGAGCTCGCCAGCATTGGGGCGAGCACTTGGGCGACGATTGCACGGTGGTGCTCGCGCATTGCCGGCCAGGAAAGCAGTTGTCAATTCTCACAGGCCCGCCTCATCATCCATCGGCCGACCACGCCTTCGTCGAACGTTTTCTGGCGACACCAGGCTGGAAAGTCGTATGTGGCGCCACCACGGCGAAGATCGTGGCGCGGCACCTGGGGCGGGAGTTGGGAATGGAGCAAGACGAAAATACGCTGGTCGCTCCGCCGAGCTATCGCATCGACGGCGTCGACCTGGTGACCGAAGGTGCCGTGACGCTCACCCAAGTCTACAACATCCTGGAGGAAGATCCGGCCCGCTACGAAGAGTGGAGCGGCGTCACCCAGCTGTGCGACCTCTTGCGCGTCGCCGACCGCATCCACTTCTTCGTGGGCACCGCCAGCAACCCTGGCAATCGCAGCATCGCGTTTCAGCAGAAGGGAATTCTGCCTCGCACGCGAACCGTGCCGCTGATCCGCGAGCGCCTGAACAAAGCCGGCAAGCTAGTGGTGGTGGAACTGTCGTAGTACCGCTCGGCCAGATCTACGACCTCAGCCCCACACTTCCGGACGTGGCTCCCCCTGGGCCAGACGGCCCAGCCACCCGAGTGGGGTAGCCGAACCATAATGAATGGTGAGGTAGTTGCTACTCGACTTCTCTGTCAGAGCTGGAGACAATCTTCGAAAGGTGCGACTTGGCGATCCCATCGAGCGCGGCACTCAGCGCGATCGGAAGACCGCTCTTTGCCAGATCCTCTCCAGGCATGGCTCACGGCCACTATACCGCGACCCAAGAACATCGAGTCTTCTTCGGTGAGGGCTGCGTGCGGGCAAACCGCGAAAACCTCACGGGCTGGTAGGCAATGTCATGGTCGGGCCGACCGCGAGAGTCAGCGGGGCGCAGCTCCGTTGAGCATTCGCTTGAGCTCGAGCACTGTGTTCCAGTTGCGGGTGGTGACGGCACCTCGAAGCTTTAGCTTGCCGAGCGCAGCTGCCAGCGGGCTTTGGCCCTGTCCGTTCGGGTGCCAGGTGTAGATTTCCTTGCCCGCGACCTCGACCTGCTCCGGCGTCCAGGCCTGCGCATACAGCGCCGCAAGCTCAGACTTGCTCGGCGCATGCGACAGAAAAGTCACGCACAGGTACTTGGGAACTGTCGCGATGTGGGTGAAGGGGTTTTTCTCGATGATGGCGTTCAGCTGGACGAGCGTTCGCAGGGCGATGGCGATGGGACGGCCCATGTAATCGCTGAGCATCTTCTCGATGGCTTTCGTGAGCGCCGCCTCGCCGAGGGGGGCATCGAAGACCGCGTTTCCGCTCTGCACGTAGGTTTGCACGCCCGTGCAGCCCACCCTCGCAAGCATCGAACGCAACTCCGTCATTGGCAAACTGTTCTTCGCGCCGACATTCACCCCGCGAATGAGGAGCGCGTACCGTTTCATCGAAGTCATGCAAGCTCCCGTTGGTCAGCAGAGATGTACCTGTAGGCAGGGCCGCGGGCAAGTGCATCGCGCGACGCCTGACCGGCAGCACCATCATGTCACCGGGCGCCTTGACTTGGCGGCGGACGTGAGTCAAAGGCACTTGTCATGCGCTACAACCTGCTCGGGCGGACGGGGATTTACGTTTCGGAGCTGTGCCTCGGCTCCATGACATTTGGTGGCAGCAGTGGCGTTTGGCAAGCCATCGGCCGCTTGGGGCCCAAGGAGTCCCTCGCGCTAGTCGCCGCGGCCCTCGACGCTGGGGTGAACTTCGTCGACACAGCCGACGTGTACTCGGAAGGGGACAGTGAACGGCTGGTGGGCCAGGCGCTCAAGACGCTTCATCGTCCTCGCGAGCAGGTAGTAGTGGCCACCAAGGTGCGCGGCCGCGTCGGTCCGGGGATCAACCAGGTTGGGCTCTCGCGGGCGCACATTCTGGCCAGCATCGATGCCAGCCTCGAGCGGCTCGGTCTCGATCACGTCGACCTTTACCAGATCCATGGTTTCGATCCGGTGACGCCCATCGAGGAGACCCTCGCTGCGCTCGACGACGTGTTTCGCGCGGGCAAGGCCCGGGTCGTGGGCTTCAGCAATCTGCCGGCATGGCTGGCGGCCAAGGCAATCACCTTCGCCGAGCAGAACCGGATGGCTCGCTTTCAAAGCGCCCAGGTGTACTACTCGCTCGTCGGACGCGACATCGAGCGCGAGATCGTGCCGCTGTGCCAGGCCGCGGGCGTGGCTATCTTGCCCTGGAGCCCGTTGGCCGGCGGTATGCTGTCGGGAAAGTTCGATCCCGAAAAGAAGGGGCCGGCCGACGCGCGTCGCTCGAGCTTCGACTTTCCCCCGGTCAGCGCCGAGCGGCTGCCTCGCGTGTTGCAGGCGCTGCGCCGGGTGGCCGACGAGACCGGCGCCTCGGTGGCGCGCGTGGCGCTGGCCTGGCAGCTTACCAAGCCGTTCGTCACCAGCATCATCATCGGTGCCAAGACCATCGACCAGCTGACAGACAATCTAGGCGCCACCGAGCTGCATCTCACGCACGAGCAGGCGGCGCTACTCGACGAAGCGAGCCGCCTTCCGTCCGAATACCCGGGTTGGATGATCGAGTTTCAGAATGGCCGCGATCCCCGGGGTTACGCCAAGCCGCCGACCGAAGCAGACATCCGCGCTGCGGCCGAGCGCCTCAAATAGTGCTGGGACGCCGCCCTGCTTCGCGCGCCAGAAGAGGTCGCTTGCGCTTCACTCAGGGACCTGATTCAGGGACCTCGTTTGGTCGATCTGCGAATCCCCAACGATTTCCGAAAGCTAACTTGTGGAGGCGCCGGGTACTGCCCCCATGTGGAGCGATTTCGAAAACACGAGGCGAAACGGAACCTTGGCCCGATCGTCCTCGGAATCACACCATGTGGGAGCGCCCGGCGGGTCCATCCTGTACCGACGAGATTCCTTTATGGGTGCAGAGTCACGGCACCCTGACGGCACCCGCGCGGAAGGTAGTGGCGGCGTTTCTGATGTGCGGTCGCGGCGCCAAATCGCCGGAGAATGGATCGCGGCTAAGGCCGAATGGACATGGTGGGCGACCTTGACGTTCCGAGGGTCCGTCGGGGAGGCCCACGCCATGAAGACCTTGTATGGTTTTCTTCACGGGCTCGCCCATGAGGCAAGGCGGCACTTTAGAGCTGCATGGTGCATGGAATCGCAGAAGCGAGGCGCTTTGCACTTCCACGCGTTGCTCGACCTTCCCGTCACCACGATCGATCACGGTGCCGCCAGACTCTTCGGCGATCCAGAAGAGTACGAATTTTCGCCGACGTGGCTTGAGTATCGCTGGCGCAACACGAACAAGGCCGCCGGCAACGCACGCGTGCAGAGATACGACTCTGCGCGCGCAGCGGCGTTCTACTTGGTGAAGGGCGGCCAGTGGGATCTGCGTGTCGCATGCCCTCGGCCGCCCTCATGCCGGCGTCGGCTCGGTTGTACATTTGCACGAAAAGACGGCTGGTAGGCGCGGACGTGAGCAAGGCTCTGTCTTTTGCCTGACCGCTAACTAATCCCTCTGGACCCAAGGTGCTACCCGATCTTGGATGGGCAACCCATATCCTGGGTATGCCGGAGCAAGTACTTTCGCATATACGAGACGGAAACCTTTGCATATTGGCGCCGAAAACCTTCGCATATACGAGCCCAGAACCTTCGCATATACGAGCCCAGAAGATGGTCGGGGAGTCGCTTCGATCGGTGCGATATCGACGCTAGCCTTCATCCGATGCTGGCAACAGGTCGCGCACGGCAACGCCCAACCCATCGGCGATTTTCCCAAGCGTGCGTAGAGTGGGCGATGACCTGCCCGTCGCAATTTCGGACATGCGGCCGCGACCAACTCCGGAGAAGTCTGCGAGGCGATTCACGGACAGGCCCTTCTGGGCCATCAGCGCCTTTAGGCGCTGCGTGAATGCTCGGTGAAGGCTATCCATCCGGAACCGTTTCTGGCGGACAGCGTATGGGCTCTAGGACTTGCGAGTGCTCCGCATTCGGAGCACCATGCTGGAATGGTCCTTGAAGATCGACGGGCGACAAACACGCCGCCTCAGCCTCTTTTCGACGACGTTAGGGGAGCCCCGTGGCTGGGGTTTCTCTTGCGCCTTGCTTGCCGAAAGTGGCTCGGCTGTGTCGTACAAGCTGCGGCGAAGGAGTTGCACCGATGATGACTTGTCCAGTGACGTTGCTAACGATCTTGGCGATGGCTGCGACCGCTGACGGAGCGCCAAAGACTCGCCACTCTGAAACGACGACGAGCGTATCGAAGGACCAGCCAGAGACCCGAGCGAGAACGTGGTGGCTGGAATGGCAGCGCAAACACCCGAAGGCGGCCAACCTGACGTGGGAGGATCTAGGAGAAGAAGACAAGGAGGAGGCTGCGAGCCGTGCGGAGGAGGCCCGCTGCAGCGCCGATCCCAAGTGCATGGAGGTTCCAAGAGGGGGGCATCGCCTCTTGCCAGGCGAGGGTGTGTGGGAGGAGGCAGAGAAAGCGGATGCTGAAAAGGCGGCCGAAGACGCGCGCTGTGCTGCTGACCCAAAGTGCGGAGCGGAACAAATCGCCAGAGTTCTGTGCGAGAACATATCTAAGCAAGCTGCCGTCAGGACTGAGATCAAGTGCCGCCACCAAGTCCTCGATGCAGGGCTATTGGCCACGCCAGCGCTCAGACGTCGTGCTCAAACGAACTCTGTGTGTCCCGAAGATCGAAGTGATTTCAGCGAATACGATTCTTTTGGCGAGCTGAACGCGTTGGTGGATGAATTCGAGACTGAGATCACCGAGCAAAAGGCCCGGTATAAGGAGATCGCGAGAAAGGCATTTAGCCCGAAGGTCTGTCGCCACCTGTGATGCTATCGGTGCCTTCTAGAAGTGGCGGGCGGCGCGAAAAGGTGAGATGACAGAACAGCGATTCGTGACGGTCCAGGAAGTGGCAAGGTGCACGCGGGATCGCCCGATGGTGTGGTCGAAGGAGGCAACACATGGCGCTCATAAAATGCCCTGATTGTGGTGGCCAGCTCAGCACCGAGGCGATCTCTTGCCCGCATTGCGGAAGGCCCAACCGCCCTTCGGCCGTCAACACAGGAAAGCCAGATCAAACGACATCTTTGTTCATCTCCGCGGACGATGGGCAACAGCAGCCGCCCCAAACAAATGAGCCGGCAGTTCCATCATCAAACTCCCTGCCCGTGTCATCATCTGAAAATCCTCAAAGCAAGCTGTGTCCAGCGTGCGGCAAGGCGGTCAACCTTGGGGCAACCCGCTGCGCACACTGCTTTCGAGTGATTTCTGTGGCTCCCGAAGCGCCTGCGGTCTTCCAAGAGCCCGTGACCTCCTCGCCCGAGTCTGGTAACTCGATAGTGCGGAAACCATGCAAGAAGTGCGAAAGGTGGATCCCCGTTGGCATAGGGACATGTCCACATTGCGGGCAAGTAAAGCCCATCGCGATCTCTAAGATCGTGACGGTGGGCGGTGGTTTCATCGCGACGGCCTTTGCTCTCGGCATTGTTGGGGGCGTCATCGCTGCCGTCACCAGGAGCGAGGATCCGTCTACCTTGGCGACCTCGAAGGAAACAACAGCCCGGCCATTACCTCCTTCCCCATCAGTTAATCCGGTCTCACCCACAGCCCAACCAGAGCCCGGAGATGATTTGCCCCGAATGCCTTCGGATGAGGCCGCATTTTGTCAAATAGTCGAGCAGGCAGCTCGCACCTACAAAGAGAACCAAGCGGGCGGGGCGAATGAGTTGAAGCTCTCCAAGCTGCGAACAAATCGTGCCGAGATCTTGAAACAGGCGCTCCCATCTAGAAATGTTCACTACTGGATAGGGCACGTGTCCGACCTCTCGACAACCGGCGACGGCAAGGCCGCGCTCGGAATTTTGCTGCCTTGCCAGATCGATGTCGTGGTCAAGACCTGGAACAACGAATTGTCCGATCTCGGGAGCAATACTCTGATTCCAACGTCATCGGGGCTCTACGGAATGTTGTCGAACTTTCACAAGGGCGGACCGATAAGATTCGACGGGAGATTTCTTCCCGACAATGTGAATGGCCTCAAAGAGATCAGCCTGACCGAGCAAGGGGGCATGGCCGAGCCGGAGTTTCTGATGAGATTCTCTTTTGCTGAAATGCCGTAGTATTTGACTGCCCGGCGGCTGGGGCCTCGTCCCACAGCGAGGGTTAGATATCCCGCCTTTCTGTAGGCCGCGGGGAAAGAAAGCTAGCCTGTTCGGCCCGTCCTTTGGCCATTCTCCGCGACTCGCGCGACAGTTAGCATGTAGGATCGTCGGTATGAAGAAGCGCGCGCGCGAAGCACTTTCGATCAGGGAAAAAGCCGAGATTCTAGCCGCGGCAGTCCATCTTGGGGTTGCGGCCGCCGCTCGAAACGCTGGCGTAAATCGTGCTTCGGTGTACCGATGGCGTGGAAGGGCGGCCCGCGATGGTGCGGACGCGCTGCCGCCAGCTTCACGAAAGGGAACGCCCCTACCTGCGAACCAGCTCGCGCCTGACATTCAGGCGGCCGTTATCGAAATTGCCAGGGAGCTTCCGCACCTTGGGCCCGATAGGGCCGCCAAAGAGCTGGCGCAGCGAGGGATCGCTGTTTCCGCTTCGGCGGTGCATTCGACGTGGGTTCGCCACGGGCTGCAGGCCCTGCCAGCTCGCGCCGCCGCAGCACGCAAGGGTATTGAAGGCCAACCAGCACCCACCACGAACGCCGAGCTACTGGCGGAGTTGTCCGCGCTTCGCGTCGCCGTGGCGACTCTCACGGAGCAACATGCTCACACCATGGCCGCCATGGACCGCCGAGACCGGGCAGGCCGTGCGGCCGCGCGCCCTAGACCCAGCTCTAAGCGCGAGTCCGGCAACGGAAGAAGCTTCTTCCGGGAACTCTTCGGTCCTGCCCTCCCCAGCAGGTACGGAGAACGACCTGAAACACCATCGGCCACACCTGATGCTCAGAGGGAAGAGCCACGGCCGTCTGGAGTTCTGTCCGCCCTCTTTGGCGTCGAGCTGATGGCGGAGGCTGGTCCCCAGGAATCCGACGCAGCCGTCTGCGAAGACGATACCGAGGCTGCCTCAGGATAGTGTCTCGATCTGTACGCACGTGTGGGTGAAGGATCGATTTGTACAATAACCGGTCGGTCTGTGAACACCTAGTGCTAAGTTGTGTTGATGTTGAATACCATATGATGTACATTGGTATTCATGAGAAAGAACCCCGCTGGCAATCCGAAGGTCGCGGTTGCGTATCTGCGCGTGTCGACGGATGAGCAGTCCCTAGGCCCAGAAGCGCAGCGATCCGCAGTGTACCGATGGGCGACCACCCACGGCGTGCAGATTGCGGCCGTTTGGGAGGATCACGGCTTGTCGGGTGGAAGCCCCATCGAGCGCCGTCCAGGTCTCCTAGGCGCTCTGGCCGCACTTCGTGAGCACGGCGCGGGCATCCTGGTAGCAGCGAAGAGGGATCGAATTGCGCGGGACACTGTGATCGCCGCAATGGTGGAACAGGCCGCGCAGCGAGCTGGGGCAGTTGTCAGCACTGCGGATGGTGCCAGCGACGGTGCCGGACCAGAAGGGGCGCTCATGCGCGGCATCGTGGACGTATTCAGCGCGTATGAGCGGGGTGTAATCAGGTCCAGAACAAAGGCCGCTCTCGGCGTGAAGATGGCGCGCGGTGAACGAGTGGGAACAATCCCCTATGGTCGACGTCTTGGCCCCGATGGAGTGCACATGGTGGACGACGATGGCGAGCAAGCCGTTCTGTCGGCCGTGCGGAGCATGCGGGCAGCGGGTCTGACACTCAGAGGCGTTGTAGCTGAGTGTCGACAGCGGGGATTCCTTTCTCGCACCGGTAGGCCCTTCGCTTTGACCCAGATTGCCCGGATGGTTGTCGCGTGACGAAGCGAGTTGCGAAGTTGATAGACTTGGCGGCCGTTAAGCGCGGCCGCAAGGCACTCGACGAAGCGGCCAGGCGTTGGCCGAATCTCAGAAAACCCGAACAGCAGGATCGTCTAGCGGCGTTCCTTGAAGAGAAGGAGTTCGCACATGGCCAAGCGAGGAAGCGCCAAAGAAGGCGAAAGGGAACAGATCGCGATCAGACTAGACCGGTCGACGATAAAACAGCTGGACACTCTGGCAGATAAGTTGTCACGGCCGGGCTTGGCGCTCTCGCGCGCCGACGCGTTGCGGATCGCTCTGGCGACCGGGATCGAATCGCTTGAACGAGAAGCAGCCAAGCGGTAGCCCCTCCTTAACTGTCCATCCAGCCAACGAGGCGAGGCAATGTCGCTTTTTTCCGCGGGCAAGCCTGTTTGACTCGCGCGACGGGGCGGTTGCCGGATTCGACATCGCTGGAGAAGGGCGAGCGCCGTGACTGCTATTCCCTCTTCGGCAGCGAACTGGACTTTCTGTACGCGCATACAGCCTGTCGGCACCTCTCTTCGCGAGCCGCCAAGATCGCTTCAGAAAACGGGAATCTATGTTCCTCGAACGCTTCGAGCAAGAAGGCCAGTTCGAGGTAAGTCAGCCCAACCGCTTTGGTGAGCACGCTCATGGCTTCGCCGGGTTTCTGTGGGTGGCTGACTCCGTAGTCGGCGTCGAGGCGCGTTTCAATGTGCGTACCGATCTTCGACGGCCTGCCGGCAATGTTTAGTTCCAGAGCGTCGATGAACCTTTGGTGGGCAATGAGGACATCAAGTGGTCCGCCTGGCAGCACCATGACCGGGGTTCGTGGCGTGCCTACTCCGAAGAACACGTCTTCAAGTTGCTGGTGCTCCGCTCTCGCCTTCTTCAGTATTTGGGCAAGCCTCCGCGTTCGCCTTCCTGCGCCTCTCAGGATCTCGCGCTTGAAGCCGGGGAGGCCGCCGCGCATGCTGGCCACCGTCAGCAAGCGAAAGATCTCTTCTGGCGGCCGCGGGCAGCGGCTGAGTTTTCCCTGAACGCAAGAAGACAGCACTTCCTGGTCCAATGGACCTTGTCGTCTACTGCTTCTCGCTGGCATCGCTTGGGCTCCGACCGTACTGGTTGGCATCATACGGCATCGACCGGGATGAATTCGTGAGAATACCCAAATCGATCAGGGGGCTATTCCTCACGGCACGCGTGAGGATCCCGGTCGTGCGCAGGCTGCTCGAAACGACATACACTGTCGGGGTCTTCGCTGACCATGTGGCTATGCCAATCGGAACTATGCCTCCAAGACCTGCGCTGCCGCCGGCCGTCACCGCGATCATGACGGTGGATGAGGCCGCCAAATTTCTGCGATTGAACAGGAAGACCTTGTACAACGCCATCCGACGGGGCGAACTGCCTGGCGTTCGTCGGCTCGGGCGGCGACTTCTCGTCTCGCGAGAGACGGTGCTACAGTGGCTCCGTGAAGGCCAAGGCTCCGTTTCGTGCTCAGGAAGGAAAAAGCCATGAGCGTGATACAGAGGGTGCGCCGCAACCCCAGGACCGGAAATGTGCGCAAGACCTGGATCGTCGACGTGGATTATGAACGTCCGGACGGCACTCGTGCTCCCCGGATACGTAAGGTGTCGCCAGTTCAGACGCGCAGGGGAGCGGCGCAGTACGAGCGGCTGGTTCGAGAGTCGCTACTTTCCGGCACCTACGGGAAGGAGGAAAAACAACCTGCACCAACCGTCAAGGAATTCGCGGTCGAGTTCCTCACCACGTACGCAGAGACGAACAACAAACCGTCCGAGGTTGAGACGAAGCGAATGATCATTGATCTCCATCTTGTGCCGGCACTTGGGGGACTTCGGCTCGATGGAGTGGGGGCGGCCGAGATCGAAGCGTACAAAGCTGGAAAGTTGAAGGTTGGACTCAAGCCAAAGACGGTGAACAATCATCTCATCGTCCTACGCCGGATGCTGTCCGTCGCTGAGGAGTGGGGAAAGATCGATCATGTGCCACGCGTGAAATGGCTCAAGGCCGCTCGCCCTGACTTCGACTTTCTGACTTTCGAGGATGCAGAGAAGTTACTGACGGCGGGCGAAGGGGAGTGGCGGATCATGGTGGCGGTTGCCCTAAAGGCAGGGCTCAGGCAAGGGGAGCTTCTGGCACTTCGGTGGAGGGATGTGGACTTCGCCACGGGCAGGATCGTTGTTGGGGTTGACCCGATTTGGTGGACGGTTTCGCTACGCTGCTTTCTTCACTGAGTGTATCAGCTCGAATTCGATCGGGCTGTTGTAGTTGAGCGCCGAGTGGCGGCGATGGAGGTTGTAGAAGCCG